>Ga0307415_100000096_pt1 | contig 37053 bp, 35 predicted proteins | sample DK1Cmetagenome_FD_204524 | JGI IMG/M metagenome (GOLD analysis project Ga0307415, IMG submission 204524) | Maize rhizosphere microbial communities from greenhouse at UC Davis, California, United States - DK15-C-2 | ecosystem: Host-associated > Plants > Roots > Rhizosphere > Soil | place: USA... | reverse complement strand
TGCTGGGCGGTTGTGGTCTCACGCATGGCTCGAGACCACAACCGCCCGGCCATTGTGTCGATCAAGCCTCCGGCTGACGGGTCGGTCGGATTGCTCAGAACAGCGCCCCGGCGGTCGATAGATCACTGACGGGCCATGGATGGTCCCACTACGTTCCAAGGATGGATGATCATGATTGTCGTGACACGCCTCAACGGTCCGGCGTTCGCGCTGAACCCCGACCTGATCGAGCGGGCCGAGAGCACGCCCGACACCGTCATTACGCTCGTGGACGGCTCGAAGTTCATCATCGTCGAGCCGTTGAGCGAGCTGGTCGAGCTGGTCCGCCGGTACCGCGCCTCGGTGATTGCGCGCGCCCAGTCGATGGCGACGCATCCCTCCTTTGGTGCGGAGCGACCCGATTCTCCGGCGGCCGACGCCTCTGGCGCCAACGTCGTTCCGCTTCGCCGAAAGGACCCATGATGGATCCGGCTTCGATCATCGGCATCGTCCTCGCGTTCGCCGCCATCTTCGGCGCGAACATCATGGAGGGCGGCAACCCGATGTCCATCATGCTGGTGCCGCCGCTGATCCTCGTGATCGGTGGCACGCTCGGTGCGGCCATGGCCGGTGGCATCATGCGAGACACGACGGGCATCATCGGCCAGCTCAAGCGAGCGATGACGATGAAGAAGATGCCGGCCGACCAGCTGATCAGCACCGTCGTATCGCTGGCCGAGCGGGCGCGCCGGGAGGGTCTACTGGCGCTGGAGGAGGCGGCCAAGGACGTCGAGCAGCCGTTCTTGCGCCGCGGCCTGCAGATGGCCATCGATGGGACCGACCCGGACGAATTGAGTGAGATCCTGTACTCCGAAGTGGACGCCAAGCGCAAGGCGGACAAGTCCGGGGCCAAGGTGTTTTCGGACATGGGCGCATACGCCCCCACGATCGGCATCATCGGCACGGTGATGGGTCTGGTTCACGTACTGGAGAACCTCAGCAACCCCGACGAGCTCGGCCACCTCATCGCCGGCGCCTTCGTGGCGACACTGTGGGGCGTCATGACCGCCAACTGCCTGTGGCTGCCGATCGGCGCTCGCCTCAAGCGGGTCAGCGAGATCGAGTGTGACCAGATGGAACTAGCCGTCGAGGGCATCCTCGCCATCCAGGCCGGGGCCAACCCGCGGGTGGTGGGTCAGAAGCTCAGAAGTCTGCTCCCGCCCGACGAGGTCAAGCCGGAGAAGAAGGCGGCATAGGGCATGAGCGGGCACAGTGGTGGAAAGTCGGGCGGGAAGCCGGGCGGCAAGCGTCGCAAGCACGCCGCCCACGAGGAGCACGAGAATCACGAGCGGTGGCTGGTCACGTACGCCGACATGCTCACCCTGCTGATGGTCCTGTTCATCGTGATGTTTGCGATGAGCGCGGTCGACCAGCGCAAGTTCCAAGCTCTCGCCGACGGACTGGCCGACGGGTTCGGTGCGCCGAATGTCGCCTTCAAAGGCAAGCCGGAGGCCTTGGACGCCGACTCGAATACCTCGGCACTGTCGGTGACCGGCGCCGCTCCGACCCTGCAGGACGGGCTCGCCGTCCCGTCCAAGGCCGAGGGCGCCGACCGCGATGTCAAGGCCGACAAGCGGGCCGTGGCGGCGGCCGATCGGCTGAAGGTAGCCGCGGCGGCGAACTCCGCCGAGCGCGAGGTGCGGAACATGCGTGAGGTACAGGAGAAGATCACCCGTGCGCTGCGGGCCAAGAAGATGGAGGACGCCGTCCGTTTCACCATCACCGAGCGCGGGCTGGTCGTGACCATTGTGACCAGCGAGGTGATCTTCGCCGGTGACCGGGCCGACCTGCTCGGCGGCGGCCGGACCGTGCTCGGCGCGGTCGCACCCGCCCTGGTCGGCCTGCCCAATGACATCCAGGTCGACGGCCACACGAACCAGCTGCCCGTACCGACGGTCAACTACCCGAGCGCGTGGGAGCTGTCGACGGCCCGGGCGTCGACCGTGGTGCGGTTCCTCCACGGCCACGGGGTGCCCGAGCGCCGGCTCTCGGCCGCCGGGTACGCCGGAACGCGCCCGCTCTACGCGCCCAACGACGCTCGCGCGCCCAAGATGAACCGGCGGGTCGACGTCATCGTGCTGTCCAACCTGGACTCCGCCGCGCGGTCCCTGCTGCCGTCCGCGGCGGGCACCGATACCCATGAGACCGAAGACCACCCGAGTTAAGAGGTTTGCGATGAGTGACAAGGAGAAGTCGGGCGCCGAGGCACCGGCCGGCAAGAAGGGTAAGAAGAAGCTCCTCATGATGGTCGCTGCCGGGTTCATGGTGGCCGCGGGCGTGGGCGGCTACATGATCCTCGGCAAGGGCGGCGGCGACGCGGCGGCCGAGGAGCCGAAGCCCGAGCCGGGTGCCGTCGTGGCGCTCGACGCGGTGACGGTCAACCTGGCCGACGGCCACTATCTCAAGATCAAGCTCGCCCTGCAGGCGACGGCCGAGACGGCCGAGGAGCCCGACGGCAGCAAGGCGCTTGACCGGGCGATCGAACAGTTCTCCGAGTACGAGATGGGCGAACTGTCGACGACGGAGGGCCGGCACAAGGCGAAGGACAAACTTCGCGAGGAGCTTAAAGAGGCGTACGAGGGCGAAATCATGGACGTGTACTTCACGGAGTTCGTCATGCAGTAGCCGGGCTGCGCGCCACGCTTTGTCTCAGGCCCGCCCCGGGGCGGCCGATGGGTACGCCGTGACAAAGTCGCCATCCGCGGTTTCCACCGCCCGCGCCCTGGGGCGGATTACGCGTCGGGGCCGGAACACCGGGCCGCAGCCGTACGACTTCCGCCGGCCGATCAAGCTGTCCCGCGAGCATGTGCGGACGCTGCAGATCGCCTTCGAGACATACGCCCGTAGCTGCGCGACGCTGCTCACGACCCGCCTTCGTACCGTGTCCCACGTCACGCTGCTCGCCATCGAGCAGCTCACGTACGACGAGTACGTGGGGACGCTCACCAGCCCCACGGTCGTGGCCACGGTGACGGCCGAGCCGCTGCCCGGCGCGATGCTCGTCGAACTGTCCCTCCCCACGGCCATGGCGAGCATCGACCACCTGCTCGGTGGCCCGGGCGGCACGCAGCCCGAGCGTCCGTTGACGGACCTGGAAGTGCCGCTGCTGCGCGGGCTGCTGGATCGGATGCTGGGTGAGCTGCGGTACGGTTTCGAGGCGCTCATCGAGCTTGACCCGAAGCTGGGCAACATCGAGTACAACCCGCAGTTCATCCGTGTGCTCGGGCCCTCCGACGCCGTCGTCGTCGCGTCGTTTGAGATGAAGATCGGCGCGGAGGAGTGCGTGGCGAGCATCTGCATTCCGTTCGCCTCCATCTTTCCGGTGCTGCAGACCGACGACGACGTGGAACTGTCCGCATCGGAGCGTGCGGCCCGTCGTACCGCCCACCAGCATCTCTCGGCCAGCATCTCCATGGCCCCGATCGACGTGGCGGTCCGCTTCCAGCCCATCCGGATGCGTACGGCCGACATCGTCGGTCTGCAGCCGGGCGACGTGGTTCCGCTGACCCACTCGGTCGCGCGGCCCCTGGCCATCACTGTCAATGACGCCACACTGGCCCATGCTGTCCCGGGCAACCAGGGATCTCGCCTGGCCTGTCTGGTCGTGCCCGCGTCCAAGGAGGACCTCCGCTCATGATCACGCAGACCTCGCCCAAGCTTGACCTGGCCCGCACCGCGGCCCGGGCCGCCCTCGCTGTCCTGCCGACCAGCCAGACGCTCACGGTGGGCGAGCCCACGACGGACCCGGCCGCGGCGACGCCCGCCGGTGTCGGCGTCACGGCCCGGTTCACCGGATCGGCGGTCGGCGAGATCGTCGTCGTGGTGGGGCAGGACCTGGCCGACGCGCTCCGGCAGAGTCCGCTCGGGGAGCTGGACCCGGCCGCCGCCGTGCGTCCCGCCCTGGAGGCCGCTGCAGGTGCGTTCGGTCCGGTCGTGGTGGACCCGGGCCAGCTCATGGAGCCGGCGGTCGCGCTCAGCGCCCTCGCGGCCAAGGGCGACGCGGTGCTGGTTCCGATGACCGATGGCGCGGAGGTCCGCGCGGTCGTTGCGATGCGGTTGAGCCCGTGGCCCGGTGCGTCGAACGGCGGGGCCCCGCGGGCCGAGGGCCGCGAGCTGTCCCGGCACGGGCTGGACCTGTTGCACGACGTCGAGATGGAGGTCTCGGCCGAGCTGGGCCGCACGCGGATGAACGTGCGGGACCTGCTCTCGCTCTCGCCCGGCGTGGTCGTGGAACTGGACCGGGCCGCCGGCAGCCCCGCCGATCTGCTCGTCAACGGTCGTCTCATCGCGCGCGGCGAGGTCGTCGTCATCGAAGAGAACTTCGGCATCAGGATCACCGAGATCGTCGCCCCCGCCGCCGAGCGGGCCTAAGGGAGCGCCTGTGCTGGAGCTCATCCTGCGGATCGGTTTCTCGCTGTTGGTCGTCTTCGCCCTCATGTGGGGTCTGGCCAAGGTAGCCCGCAAGCCCATGGCCGGTCGCGCCGCCGGCACCCTCGCGGTGATCGGCCGTCAGCAGCTGACCCGGGGCGCTTCGGTGGCCGTGGTACGGGTGGCCGACCGAACGCTGATCGTCGGAGTCACCGACACCCAGGTGACGCTCCTCGGCGAGACCGAGGAGTCCATGCTCGTCGCCCCGAACGCGGAGCTGATCCAGGTGCGCGAGCCGATCGCCCTCCCCGCCGCGCCGGTTTCGCCGGTCGCTGCGGCCGCGCCGGTTTCGGCGGTCGCGCCGCCCGCCGCACCCACCCCGCGCGGATCACTCGACGGCTCGGTGCTCTCGCCCCGGATGTGGTCCCAAACCATCCAGTTCCTGCGCGAGCGGACGGTACGCCGCTGATGGCCCGCACACTGACCCGGCTCACGGCCGGGCTGATCGTGCTGGCCACGATCCTGCTCGCCGTGCTGTTCGGGACCACCGCTCCCGCCTCGGCGGCTCCCGCGGCATCGGCCATGCCGGCCGTCGCTTCCGGGCCGGCCGCGGCGCCGAAGCCGGACCCCAAGAACTCCAAGGACGACGGCACGGTGACCGTCGACGTGAACGGCCCCGACGGCAAGCCGAACAGCGCGATCGTCATCTTTCTCGCGCTTACCGTTCTCTCGGTGGCGCCGGCCCTGTTGCTGCTGTGCACGAGCTTCACGAAGATCTTCGTGGTCCTCAGCATCACCCGTAACGCGCTCGGCCTGACCAGCGTGCCGCCCAACCAGGTGCTGGCCGGCCTCGCCCTGTTCCTGAGCCTGTTCATCATGGGGCCGGTCCTGTCCGACATGAACGCCAAGGGCGTGCAGCCCTACCTCAAGGGCGAGAAGACGCAGTCCCAGGCGTTCGAAGCGGGCGTGGAGCCGCTGCGCAAGTTCATGCTGGAGCACACCCGTGAGGAGGAGATCGCCCTCCTCACCAAGGCGGCCGATGCCGAGCGCCCGGCCAACCCGGAGTCGGTACCGCTCACGACCTTGGTGCCCGCGTTCGTCCTCTCCGAGCTGCGCGCCGCTTTCATCATCGGCTTCGTCATATTCATACCGTTCTTGGTGATCGACATGGTGGTGTCGGCCTCGCTCCAGTCACTGGGCATGATGATGCTGCCGCCGACCTCCGTGGCACTGCCGTTCAAGCTCCTGCTCTTCGTAATGGTCAACGGGTGGGGTCTCATCGTGACCTCCCTGATCGCGAGTTACTGACGCCGAGGGAGGCGCCATGACCGACAACCAGGTCGTCCACATGGGACTTATGGCCATGACCATGGCCGCCAAGCTGGCCGCGCCGGTGCTGCTCACCGCGCTGATCGTGGGCTTCGCCATCTCGCTGTTCCAGTCGGTGACGCAGATCCAGGAGGCTACGCTGTCCTTCGTGCCGAAGGCGATCGGTGTCGGCCTCGCGTTGCTCGTCAGCGGCAACTGGATGCTGCATGAGCTGGTCTCGTTCACGACCGGCCTGTTCGACCTCATCCCCCAGCTGCTCTCCGCCGGCTAGTCCGTGGATGTGTCGACGGGGAGCCTGATCGCGCTGCTGCTCGCCTCCGTGCGTGCGGCCGCGTGGCTGGTGGTGTGCCCGCCGTTCAACTCACGGATCGTGCCAGCGCCGGTGAAAGCGCTGCTGGCGCTGGCCATCTCGCTGCCGCTCGTGCCGCGACTGGACGACCAGGTGCCGGCTCTGGAGGTCGGCTCATTGCTGGTCGCCGCCGTGGAGCAGGTCGTCGTCGGCGTGGCCCTGGGCTTCATCACCGCGGTGTTCTTCGCCGCCATCCAGGCCGCTGGCGATCTCATCGACACCTTTGGCGGCTTCTCGATGTCGTTCGCCCTGGACCCGATGTCGACGAGCCAAAGTTCGGTCTTCGGACGGTTCTACAACCTCATCGCGGTCACCCTGTTGTTCGCCACCGACGGGCACCAGATGGTACTGCGCGGCTTCCTCGAGTCGTACCGCACCCTGCCGCTGGACGGCGCGCTGTCGCTGTCCCGGCTCGGTACCGTGCTCAGCCACGGTCTGCCGGAGATGTTCGTGGCGGCGCTGCAGATTGCCGGGCCGCTCATCGCGGTGCTGTTCCTGACCGATGTCGCCTTCGGTCTGCTCAACCGGGTGGCGCCGGCGCTGAACGCGTTCGCCCTCGGCTTCCCCGCCAAGATCCTGATCACCCTCGTGCTGGGCGGCTCGGCCATCGCCGTCCTGCCGGACGCGCTCGAGGGGTTGATGGAGCGGGCGGTGCGGGCCGTGCTCTCGGTGGCGGGCGGATAGTCGTGACACAGTGGACAGGACGCCGCGCCGAGCCAACCAAGGCGACGGGGGTGGGTCCCGGTGAGTGGTGAGAAGACCGAAAAGCCGACACCCCAGAAGAAGCAGAAGGCCCGCCGGGAGGGCCAGATCGGCCGATCGCCGGACGTGGGTGCCTGGGCCGGCATGCTGGCGGCCAGCTTCCTGTTGCCGCTCACCATCCGCCTGTGCGGCGAGCGCGTGCGCGCACTGGTCCAGCGGGTGCCTGAGGTGATCGCGGAGCCGGACCCGGCCGAGGCGATGTCGGCCCTCGCCGACGGCCTGCTCGGCGCCGCCGCCGCCGTGGCCCCGCTGGCCCTGACCCTGCTGCTGCTGGGCATCGTCGCCGCGGCGGGGCAGGGCGGCCTGCACTTCGCGACGAAGCTGCTGGTGCCGAAGTTCTCTCGCCTCAACCCGTTCAGCGGCCTCAAGCGCATCCTCGGCCCCAAGGCGTGGTGGGAGGGGTTCAAGGCGCTGGTCAAGACGGTCGTCCTGGGCGCTGTGCTGTACTCGGCCCTGCGCGGCCTGGTTCCGCTGCTGCTCGGCGCCGGTGGGCTCTCCCTCGGCGCGCTCCTCGGCGCCATCGGCAACGCCGTGCTTACGCTCGTCCGGTCGGCCGCCGCCGCGGGTCTCGCGATGGCGGCGCTTGACTTCCTCGTCGTGCGCCGCCGCACCAACAAGCAGCTGCGCATGACCAAGCAGGAGGTCAAGGAGGAACACAAGCGCTCCGAGGGCGACCCGCAACTCAAGGCCGCGATCCGGTCGCGGCAGATGGCGATGAGCCGCAATCGGATGATGGCCGAGCTGCCCAAGGCCGACGTGATCCTGGTCAACCCGACGCATGTCGCGGTGGCGCTGCGGTACGACCCGGCCAAGGGCGCGCCACGGGTGATCGCCAAGGGCGCCGGCGCCATCGCCACGAAGATCCGCGAGGTCGCCACCGTCCACCGCATCCCACTGGTCCAGGACGTACCGCTGGCCCGCGCGCTGCACCGCAGTTGCGAGATCGGGACGGAGATCCCACCGGAGATGTACGGGGCGGTGGCGCGCGTGCTCGCGTTCGTGCTCGGGCTCAAGGCGCGTGGTTCGGCCGCCGGGATGCACCGGGCGCCCGTGGCCGCCCGAGCCGCCTGAGTTCGTCCCACGGTTTTCTCAGGTCGTCGGGCGGGCGGCCGATGGGACGCGTGCCAGGACGGCACCACAGCAGGGACACGGATACGCCCGGCTACTGCGCATCGTGGAAGGTGCCGGTTGAATCCCAGGCGTTTGAGCCAGTTCCTCGTCCCGGTCGGCGTCATCATGATCGTCTTCATGATGGTCGTACCCCTGCCCAGCCTGCTGCTGGACCTGTTGATCGCGGTGAACATCACCGGGTCGTTGCTGATCCTGCTCGTGGCGATGTTCGTGGCCAAGCCACTGGACTTCTCGGTATTTCCCGCCCTGCTCCTGGTGGCCACGCTGTTCCGCCTCGCGCTCAACATCAGCGCGACGCGCCTGGTGCTGCTGGACGGCTTCGCGGGCAAGGTGATCGACGCTTTCGGGCACTTCGTCGTCGGCGGCTCCCTCGTCGTCGGGTTGGTGATCTTCCTCATCTTGGTGATCATCCAGTTCGTCGTCATCACCAAGGGCGCGGAACGGGTGGCCGAGGTCGGTGCCCGCTTCACGCTCGATGCCATGCCAGGCAAGCAGATGGCCATCGACGCCGATCTCAATGCCGGTCTCATCGACGAGCATGAGGCCCGGCGGCGCCGGGCCGAGGTCGCCGCCGAGGCGGACTTCTACGGCGCGATGGACGGTGGCTCCAAGTTCGTCAAGGGCGACGCTGTCGCCGCCATCATCATCACTGTGGTGAATCTCGTCGGTGGCTTCGCCGTCGGCATGGTCCAGCGCGGCCTCTCGCCAGCCGAGGCGATCCAGCGCTACAGCTTGCTCAGCGTCGGCGACGGCCTGGTGTCGCAGATCCCCGCACTGCTGCTCTCGGTCGCGACCGGTCTGATCGTGACCCGCTCCGCCACCGAGGGCGATATGGGCGGGAGCGTGCTGCAGCAGCTGGGCCAGCACCGCCGGGCCCTCCAGATCGGCGGCGGCGCCGCTGTGGCGCTGTGCCTCATCCCCGGCCTGCCCAAGCTGCCCTTCCTCCTCGTCGGCGGCGCGGTGCTCATCGTCGCCCAGCGCCTGCGGCCCGCGGCGACGGAGTCTGCGGCCGAGGCGTCGACCGAAGCGGAGCCGGTGGCTCCCGACTCGCCCGAGGGACTCATCGGGGAGATGCGCCTGGATCCGCTTGAGCTGGCGCTCGCCCCCGACCTGGTGGACCTGGTCGACCCGAGCAGTGGAGACCTGCTCGACCGGGTACGGGCGCTGCGCCGCAAGATGGCGCTCGAGCTCGGCATCGTGATGCCGCCCGTGCGCACCCGCGACGACATGGACCTGCCCCTGTCCGGGTACGCCATCCGGATCAGCGGCGTGCCGGTCGGCAAGGGCGATGCACCGCCCGGCACCGTTCTCGCCATCGGCGATGGGCTCTCCGGCCTGCCCGGCCGGGCCGGCACCGAGCCGGTCTTCGGCCTGCCCGGCAAGTGGATCCCGGCCGAGCTGCACCACCAGGCCGAGCTCACCGGCGCCACGGTCGTCGACCGGGCCTCGGTCATCATCACCCACCTGGCCGAGGTGGTACGCAGCAATGCCAGCCGCCTGCTCGGCCGGGAGGACGTGCGGGCCCTGACCGAGATGACCAAGCGCACCCACCCCGTGGTGGTGGAGGAGTTGACGCCGTCGCTACTCAGCCTCGGCCAGGTCCAACACGTGCTTCAGTCGCTTTTGGACGAAGGTGTGCCGATCCGCGACCTGGTGCGCATTTTCGAGGCGCTGTCGTTGCGGGCCAAGGTCTCGGTCGACCACGACGGCCTGGTCGAGGCGGTGCGTGGGGCGCTGGGCCCGGCCATCGCGGCCGCCCGCGCCGACAACACCGGCAGTCTCCCCGTACTCACGCTCGAACCCATGCTGGAACACGGCCTGCTCGAATCGCTGCGCCCCGGCGAGCACGGCGCGTTCCTGGCCGTCGACGCCGAGCGGGCCGAGGCCGTCATCGGTGACGTCGCCCGACTGAGCGAGGCCGCCGAGCAGGCGGGCATCGTGCCCGTACTAGTCTGTTCGCCGCAGCTGCGACCGCCGCTGCACCGCCTGCTCCGTGCCGGCGGGCGGCGGGTGCCCGTACTCTCGTACACGGAGATCGCTGGGCATGGCGGGCGCATCGAGACCATGGGGGTGGTGAGCGGTGCCTACGCGGGTGCTCGTTGAGGGGCCGGAGATCGAACCACTGCTGGCGCAGATTCGCGAGGAGTACGGACCCGACGTCCGGATCGTCTCGGCGGACAAGGTGCGCAGCGGGGGAGTGGCCGGGTTCTTCTCCAAGCAGCACTACGAGATAGCCGTCGAGGTGGACGACGCGGAGTCGGCCCCGCCCCCCGTGGCCCCGGCCCTCCCTTCGCCGGTCGCGACCTCACCAGGGGCGGTCTGGCCGGCAACGGATGGCACCGGCGGGCCGGTCACCCTGCTCGACCTGGTGGAGGCGCGTCGGGACCGTTATGAGGGTACGGGTGACGAGCGAGCCGCCGCCGACGCGGACGCGGCCGTTGGGCTGCCACCGCGCGCCGGGCTGGTGTCGACTGCGGGTACCACGTTCGCCGGCGTCATGGCGGGACTGCGGGCCGAGGGCCTGGCCACGCCGGAGCGCCCGCAGGCCGCGGTGCCGCCCGCGACCGCCGTGACGCGTGAGCTCGCCGCGACGCCCGAGGCTCCCGCAGTGCCAGAGGACGACGCGGCGCCCCTGGTGCGCCCCTACCGTCCTGCCGTCGTCCCACCCGGCTCCGCACCGGTGATGCCGGCGGCCACAATGGACCCAGGGACGGTCGCGGACGCCGCCGGGGCAGCGGCCCCGGCCGCCGCAGCGGCCCCGGCCGGCTCTGTGGACACACGGTCGCCGGCGGGCGGGGCACGCACTGCCGTTGCCCACACCGAGCCGGCCGCTCCCTGGGCCGCCACGCTGCTCGGGCTGGGACTGCCCGCGGCACTGGCGACGAAGGCGCACGGCTCCGACCCGTACAAGGCGGTGCTCCGGGCCTTCGCGGGCATCTCCCCGCCGCCCGGCGCGCCCGCCCGCCCGGGCGACATACTCGTCCTCGTGGGCGACGTCGGGCGGGCGCTGCCGCTCGGGCTACGCATTGCCGAGGGCCTGCGGCTGGACGAGGGGAAGATCCTGCTCGCCGCGGCCACGGCCGAGGACACTTCCGTAAACGCGTCCGGCCGCATCTCCGGGCCGGCCAATGCGGAACGTCGTGCCCGGCTCATGCACCGGGCCGACACCCCACACGTGGTCGTGGTCGACGCGCCGATCGACGATACCGATCCGGAGTGGGTACGCGACGTGTGCGACGCCCTGGGCGCCACCGCGGTCTGGGCCGTCGCCGACGCCACCCGCAAGACCGCGGACACGGCCCGCTACCTGAGTGGCTTCGGAAAGGTCGACGCGCTCGCCGCGTACGCCGTCCGGGCCTGCGGCGATCCGGCGAGCCTGCTCCACATCGGCCCGGCGGTTGCGCTGCTGGACGGCCGGCCCGCCACGGCGCACGCCTGGGCGGCTCTGCTCAGCGAACGGCTACTGTCCACTTCGGAGGTCGGCCATGGGGCTGGTTAGGCCGTCGTCGCTGCTGCTCGGTTCCATCCTCGCCGGCCCGGCACTGTGGCAGGGCTTCGTCACCGGTCGGCTCGGCGTCACCGACGCCCTGGTGCGATTCGTCGTGGCGGTACTGGTGGCCGGCGTCATGTTGGCGATCCTGCGCTTCGTCACCGCCGGATATGGCCGCTCCGCCGAGGCATTGCCGGCCCGGCGGGCCACGGACATGGCCGACGCACCGCTGGACGAAGCCTAGCCACCTCGCCTGGCTACCCCGGCCTGACCAACATCGCCCGACACGCCCACGCACACCACGCCCACGTCCGGATGTCAGCGAGGACAAGGCACCGATGATCGCCATTTCCGATGACGGCAACGGTGGCGTCGACACGGGCTCCCGGCCGCCGGGATCGCCTCGATGCGCTGACGGCCCGGACGCGTAGGCGGCTCGGAACCTCAGCGGTCCGCCCGCAGGCACCTTTGCCATCGACTCCGGATCGCCGGGACGGCGCTCGTCGCGACCCTGCCGCTGGGCGAACGGTGAGCGGCTCGCCGCCGGTCCGCGTGGTCGTCGCTGATGACCACCTTACGTTCCCCTGTGGACTGACCGCCGAGATCGCGACAACCTAGCCAGGGTTGTCGCATCAGGAGGCCTTGAGGCGACAAGTTCGCCAAAGTTGACGAGCCTTGGCGAGGAATGGTGGATCGAAAGGCCAGGGATGTCGACGGTCAGATCGAGCGGGCCGAGCGTCAGCGTCCGCGCCGACGCGTCGCGGAGATCTTGGCCGCTGGCTGGCCATGTGAGGTCGAAGCGCCGATGAATCCCGCCCGATGGTCGGCACCGGTGACCGCCGATCTGGGCATCGCCCGCTCGCTCCCCCCGGCGCCTGACAACACCTGTCGTGATCCGTCGGCCACGACGAGAAGCCGCCACCCGCGCACCGCCACCGCGCAACCAGCCAGCGTCGCGCCGTCGATCATGAGGTTGACGTCACAAGACCACCCGATCATGAGGCCAACTCATGATCGCCGCGAGAAGAGCGATGGGGTAGTCAGGCGGCGAGGGAGAGGGAGAAGCGGCCGTCGCCGTACCGGGCGATGCCGACGGTCAAATCGAGGCGCTGGCCGAAGGCCAGCAGCTGCGCGGCCGCGTCGGCGGGGAGATCCTCACCGGGAACATACACCCGGTGGAGCTTGTGGCGCGTGTGACCAGCGCGACTGAGCAGACCGGAGAGCACATTGCACAATTCCTTGACGTTCTCCGCGAGAAGGGGGGACAGCGACTTCTCCACGATGCAGTCCTCGGCCCCGCCGGCCGGCAGCAGACCCAGCGCCGCGCCGGCGAACGCGGCCAGCGGCAGGTCCAGCCCGATCACACCCGTCAGTTTCAGGCTCTCGTCCACGTACACGGCCACCACCGTCGTGGGCAGGTCGGCCGTGACCACCGGCACGGCCGGGGTCACGGCGACCTCACGTCCCAGCAGGTCGCTCAGCAGGTTCCGGACCACGAGCGGAGCAGGCACCATACTGACGATTCTGCTGGATCATCGCAGAACGGGGCCGAATATCTCGGTGAATCCCTCGGCCGTGAAGGGCTTGCTGATGAAGAACAGCGCGCCGGCCGCGGTGGCGGCCTCCTGCATCTCGGCCGTGCACTCGGAGGTGACGAAGCCGAACGGCACGTTGTGGCCCTCGCTGCGCAGGACCCGGAGGACCTCGACGCCCGTCATACCGGGCATGTTCCAGTCGGAGATGACCACGTCGGGCTTCTCCTCCATGAACTTGTCGTAGAGCTGGCGGCCGTCGCCGGCCTCAATCAGCTCGTGGTCGCCGAAACCGGCCTGGCGCAGCGTGCGGGTGACAATCTGTCGCATCACCCGGCTGTCGTCCGCGATGAGAATCTTCATGCCGCCACCTCCACACGCTCATTGCGGCCCTGCCACATAGCAATTGACAACAGTTCGTTGCGCCAACGGCCGACCAGTTCGGCCACGCAGACGGCGTCCGGGCTCCGAAAGGGACCCTCGCCCTCGCCGACGAAATAGGGCGTCGACAACGCGCACCCGGGCGGCAACATGCTCTTGACGTTCCCGCCCACGATGTTGGCCATCTCGCCGACGACGTCGGCCACATCCTCATCGGGCACCTCCTCGACCTCCATGGCCAGGAACGCCGCCGCGACGTTGCGCGCCTGGGCCCGCGAGCACGTCACCAGGACATTTCCCTCCCACGGGCCGGTGATCGCCACCCAGGCGTGGATCTCGCTCGCGACCGGCTCGTCGTCGATCGGGATCAGTGGGTCAATACCCTCCGGGTCCATGTAGGACAACCAGACCTGTTCCATGATGAACAGGAGGTCCTTGACCGTGGGTGCCATCTCGATGCTCATGCTTGTGCTCCGCTAGGGACGAGGCCGAGCAGGGCCAGCTTCTCCATCAGCGCGTCCGAGGTGAACGGCTTGATTACGTACTCGTGCGCCCCCGCCGCGAGGGCCCGGGCCACCTGGCTCTGTTCGCTCTCGGTGGTGACCATCACTAGTGTCATGTCGCGTAGGCGCTGGTCCCCCCGCGCCGCGGCCACGAACTCGAGGCCGTTCATGTTCGGCATGTTCCAGTCGATCAGGGCCAGCTCGGGAGCTCCGTCGAGTCCGGCCAGGACCTCCATGGCCTGCTTGCCGTCCCCCGCCTCGAGCACCTCGAAGCCGGCCTGGCCGACGATCCTTCGCAGGATCAGCCGGATCGCCCGGGAGTCGTCGATGACGATTGCCCGCATCGGGTTACCCCTTTCCCGCGGCGGCCATCGGCGCGCCGGAACGAAGTCGGTACGCGGAGGTGCGCCCGGTGGTCACCCTGACGTAGTTGTCGTCGACGCCGATCGTGGTCTCCGCGCCGCCGAGGAAGAGCCAGCCGTCCGGCCGCAGCAGCCGGCCTACGCTGCGCAGCACCGACCGCTTCGTCTCGACGTCGAAGTAGATCAGCACGTTGCGGAGGAACACGACGTCGAAGGGGGCCATCGCCGGCATCGGAACGGCCAGGTTCAGCTGCTGGAAACTGATCGCGCGGCGCAGCCCGGGCGCGATGCGCCAGTACGCTCCGACGCGTTCGAAGTGTTCGAGTAGCAACTGGGCCGGCAGGCCACGGTTGACCTCGACCTGACTGAATTCACCCTTGCGCGCCCGATCCAGCATCTCGGTGGAGATGTCGGTACCGAGGATCTCGTACGTCCAACCGGGCGGCAGCGTGCGCTGCAGGTCAATGGCGAGACTGTAGGGCTCCTGCCCGCTCGAGCAGGCGGCCGACCACACCCGCAGGTGCCGGGACGAGGCCCGGGCCCGTACCAGGTCGGGCACCACCATGTCGGTCAGGGCGCGGAACGGCTCGCGGTCACGAAACCAGGATGTCTCGTTCGTGGTGAGCGCCTCCACGACGCGCTGGCGCACCCGCGGGTCGGGCGAGCGCTGGAACCGCGCCACGAGGTCGGCCACATTGGCCGCACCCGTCTCGCGGGCCACCGGGACCAGGCGTGCCTCGATGAGGTACTCCTTCTCGGGACCAAGCACGATCGAGGACTCCCGCCGGACCAGATTCGCGACGAACGCGAGATCGGTCGGGGACAAGGACATCAGGCCACCACCTTCGGCCGGGACGGCCGCGACTGCGCGACCCGGGAGACTAGATACGATGCGATCTCGTTCAGCGGCAGGACCGCGTTAGCGAGACCGTTGTTGACGATCGCACCGGGCATTCCCCAGACGACGGAGCTCTGCTCGTCCTGGGCGATCACCTCGGCGCCGACACCCTGTAGTTCGACACCGCCGCGCCGGCCGTCCTGGCCCATGCCGGTCAGCACGGCGGCCAGGGTCGAGCGCCCGTAGATGCGGGCCACCGAGCGGAACAAGACATCGACGGCCGGCCGGCAGGAGTTCTCCGGCGGCGCGTCGTTGAGCCGGACCACCACATCGGTGCCCCGCTGAACGACGAGCATGTGCCGGTCACCCGGGGCGATGTAGACCGCGCCCGGCTCGATGGCGACGCCGTCCGCCGCCTCCATCACCCGCAGGCGCGACTGACGGTCGAGCCGTTCGGCGAACATCTTGGTGAACACGGGCGGCATGTGCTGCACGACGAGGATCGGGACCGGCAGGTTGGCCTGGATGGCCCCGAACAGCCGGGCCAGGGCGTCCGGGCCACCGGTGGAGGCTCCGATGGCGATCACCTTGGGTGCGACGCCGGATGTGGCCGCCACCCGCGCGGGCCCGGACGGTGCGCTCGGGCGGGCCAGGGACGCGGGCACACGGCTCGGCGCCGGCGTCTTGCCCTTGCCGCCCAGCACGTGGATCCGGGGGACCAGCTGCTCGCGGATGGTCCTGGTCGAGTTGCTGACGCTGCCGACGTTGGCCGGCTTGGTCACGTAGTCCGAGGCACCGGCGGCCAGTGCGTCCAGTGTGGCCACCGCGCCGCGTGCGGTCAGTGTGCTGAACATGATGACGGGCAGGCGGGGGTGCGTCTTGCGCAGCCGACGCAGGGCCTCCAGGCCGTCCATCACGGGCATCTCGATGTCCAGCGTCACCAGATCCGGCCTGAGCTGGTCGATCTTGGCCAGGGCGATCTTCCCATCGGCGGCCGTGCCGACCACCTGGATGCCAGGTTCGTTGGCCAGCGCGTCCACGATCATGCGACGGACGACCACCGAGTCATCCACCACCAAGACTGAGATCACGTCGCTTCTCCGTTACCGTGACTGTGGACGGTGCTTGTTTCGTCCGCGACGTGAATATCGGCTGGTCCTGCGGTCGCCTTAGCCGAAGGGCCCGGACGTGACGAACATCAGGCGAGCCAGGCCGGGCCCAGCGCGGCCACAACCGGCGCCATCAACCGGTGCGCGGTCTGCTGGTCGAGCAGGTCGCGCACGATGAGCGCCTGAACCGCGCCACTGAGCAGATTCCAGGCGCCGGCGGCTTTGACCGCGAGCGGGATTGCGGCCGCGTCGACCGCCTGGACGAGAAGCAACTGACCGGCGGCGGCAGTGCGGATCCGACCGGCGAGGTAGGCCGCCCATGACGCGGAGTGCATCGCCGTGGGCCATCCCATCGGGTTGAGGCGCCAGTCATCGGCCGTGCGCTCCAACCGTGGCACCTCCGCCGGCCGCAGCGCGCGCAGACGCTCTAGAAGGGACGAGACCGCGTAGTGGTGTGGGCCTAGATCCACCGGGGCGACCGCGGGCAGTCGTCGCACCGCCGCCACCCACGCGGCGGCCAGGCCCCGGCGGGTCAACGGATCGAGCCGGTCCCGCAGGTACGTCGAGGCGACCGCGTCGCAGAGCAGGGCGGTGGCCCGTTCCGCGACCAGGTCCTGGCGGCCGTGACCGTCCCAGGTCCACGCCATGACGTCGTGGCGTACACAACGCAACAGCGAGTCCAGCGTGCCGATCGGCGCCGTGGCGACCAGGTCGAGCATACGTCCAGGTTCGATGCCGGCCAGCGACCGCAGCGAGGGCACGAGCCGGGAGGCCTCGGCGACGTCGCGCCACAGCTCAACGCGGACGCTGTCACCGGGCAGTTGACCCGCGAGCACGGCCAGGTCGGCCCGATCCAGCCGCAACGCCCTCAGCAGCACCTCGGCCGTGGCCGGGCCGCCGGCGAGCCGGGTGAGGTCGAACCCCAGGACCGGGGCGCTGGCGAGGCTGTACATCAGCTCGAGGTTGGCCTTCCTTTTGACGGCACGGCCCGCGCGAGCGAAGCGAGCGCTATCAAGCTCAGACGGTAAAGCGGGCCACGACCGTGTGCATCTCGCTGGACATCCGCGCCAGCTCCTCGGATGCTCGCTGCGACTCGGTGACGCTCTCCGTGGTCAGCTGCGCGGCGGACGCGACCGAGACGATGTTCGCGGCGATCTCGGCCGAGCCGGCCGCCGCCTCGCTCACACCGCGGTTCATCTCTGACGTGGTCGCGGTCTGCTCCTCCACCGCGGCGGCGATGGTCGTCTGGTAGTCGTTGATGCGGGCGATGATGCCGCCGATCTCGGAGATCGCCACCACGGCGCTCTCGGTGTCGGACTGGATCGCCGACACGCGACGCGCGATGTCCTTGGTGGCCTTCGCGGTCTCCTGGGCCAGGTCCTTGACCTCGCTGGCGACGACGGCGAAGCCCTTGCCCGCCTCACCGGCTCGGGCAGCCTCGATGGTCGCGTTGAGCGCGAGCAGGTTGGTCTGCTCGGCGATCGAGGTGATGACCTTGACGACGTTGCCGATCTCGATCGACGACTCGCCCAGCTTGGACACGGTCTGGTTGGTGGACTCGGCCACCCCGACCGCGTTCGCGGCCACCCGGGCCGCCTCGTGAGCGTTCTGCGCGATCTCGCGGATCGCGGCGCCGGTCTGCTGCGTGCCGGCGGCGACCTCCTGCACGTTGCGCGTGACTTCCTCGGCCGCGGTCGCGACCACGTTCACCTGCTTGCTGGTCTCCTCCGCGCTCGTGGCGATCTGGGTGTTGGTGCCGGCCAGCTCCTCGGCCGCCGCCGCCAGCGCCGACGCCGTGCCGTCCAGGGACGTCACGGCGTCCCGCATGCCCTCGGTGGCCAAGTTGAGCTCGCCGGCCATCGCGCCGACCTCGTCGCGGCTGCGCACGGCGACCCGGCGGGTGAGGTCGCCGCGGGCGAACCCGGCCAGCATGTCGGACACCTCGCGCAGCGGCCGCACGATGAGCAGCACAGTCCACACGCCGATGCCGAGCGAGAGGGCGACGCCGGCGCCGATCACCACCAGGATCGTCGTCCGGCTGCGCTCGTAGGACTGGCTGATCATCACAGTGCGCGCCCGCACGCGCGTCGATTCGCCGGCCATCAGGTCCTCCAGCGCGGTGTCGGCCTGCCGGAACAACGGGTCGGCCTCGTCCTCGAGCAGCGTCTCGAAGTCGCCCGCACGGCGAGCCAGGGCCAGGGGCACCAGCCGCTCGTCGCGCACCCTGTTGTACTTGTCCATCGTCGACTGATACAGCTGTACGGTGGCGGCGAGATCGGCGGGCAGGCCACGGTCCGTGTACTCCTTGAACGCGGCGTCGCCCTCGGCCGAGTAGCCGTCGTGCGAGTTTATGTGTTGCTGCTGCTCCCCCCGGCTCTCCGCGATGGCGATCAGCGGCACCTCGGCGTACGCCTCGAGCATGGCCATGCGCGTGCGGGCCAGCGCCTCCAGCGCGGTGACGTCGTGGGTGTACATCTCGTGGGCCTGCCGGTCCGCGTTGGCCAGGGCGCTCAGTCCCATCCAGCCGACCGCACCGGCGCACACCAGCGCCACCGTGATGGCCGTGACGATCTTCGTCGCGATGCGCCGGTCGGCGAACCACCCGACGATCGGGTTGCGCGGGCCGGGCGCGGCCGAGGTCGTGACAATCATCGGACTTTCCTCACTGTCGAGGCTTCGCAGGTGTGGCAATGGTGTCAGTCACGGGAGTCGATCTCGGTGGCCTTGGCCACGTCGAGCGCGAGCATCAGCCGGTCCTCAAGCTTGAAGGTCCCGAGAATGAGCTTCCGGCCCGGGCCGGTGATGGTTTCCGGCAGCGGCTCGATCTCGTCGCCGAGCTCGATGACGTCGCCGATGCGGTCCACCAGCAGGCTCACCGGCTCTGTATCGGCGCGCAGGATCACGTTCATGACCGGACCCTCGAGGACCTGGGCCGGCAGGCCCAGCCGCACCCGAAGGTCGACGGCCGCGATGACCTGTCCGCGCAGGTTGAACAGGCCGGCCACGGCCGCCGGCGCCAGCGGCACGGCCGTGTACTCGGAGAACGCGAGCACCTCCTGCACCGCGCCCACCTCGACACCGAAGAGCTGGTCGGCGACCTCGAACGTCGCGTACTGCATCTAGGCCTCCACCAGCGCCGGGTCCGACAGGTCGTGGTAGAAGTTCGGATCCGCGGCCAGGATCGCCTGGCGAACGTCGAGCAGCTCCGTCACCCGGTTCTTGATCACCGCTGTACCCACGAGGCCGTCGCCGGTCTCACGCCGGGTCCGGATCTCCTCCTCGACTATGTCCACAATGGAGTCGACCACCAGTGCAACGCTCCGGTCGCCCTCGCTGTAGACCACGACCGAGATCGTGTCGCCCTGCTCGGCCGTATGGACGCCGAGCATGTCACCCAGATGGATCAGGGGCAGGATCTCGTTGCGGTACTGGACCACCTCGCGCGAGCCGGCCCGTTCGATGCGCGTGCTCTCGAACTCCTCCAGCCGCGTCACCGCGTCCAGCGGGATGGCCACCCGCCGGCCGCCCACGCCGGTCACGAGGAGCCGGTCGATCGTGCCCGCCGGGCCCGCGCCGGTCGACCCGGCCGGCAGGTCGCGGTCGGCGTTGGCGGCGATGAGGTTGGAGCGGCGGGCCAGCGAGGCCACGTCGAGGATCAAGCCCACCTTGCCGTCGCCGAGGATCGTCGCCCCGGCGTACAGGCCGACGTCCTTGACCCGCGCGGTGAGCGCCTTGACCACGACCTCCTCGGTGTTGAGCACGCGGTCGACGACGAGCCCGAACCGGCGGCCGTCGGCCTGGAGCACCGCGACGTAGACACCATCGTCCCCCCCACGCGAGCGGCCCAACGTCTGGTCGAGGCGGACCAGTGGGAGCAGGCGTCCGCGAAGCCGGTACACCGGCGCCCCGGAGGCGTACTCGATCCGAGTGGTCTGCCCGTCGACGAAGACCATCTCGTGCACCGCGACCTGTGGTATCACGTAGCGCTCGCCGGCGCACTCGACGGTCAGCGCCTGGATGATGGCCAGCGTCAGCGGGATGGTCAGGCGCCACGTCGTGCCGTCGCCGGGCGTCGAGTCCACGTCGACGGCGCCACCGATGCGTTCGATGTTGGTCTTCACCACGTCCATCCCGACGCCCCGGCCGGACACGCTGGTCACCTGGTCGGCGGTGGAAAAGCCGGCCTCGAAGACCAGCATCATGATGTCGCGAGCGTCCATGTGGGACAGTTGGCTCGCCTGGATGACGCCGCGCTCGATGGCCAGGTTCGCGACCTTTTCGATGTCGATGCCGGCGCCGTCGTCGCTGACCTCCACCGTCACGTGACCGCCCTGGTGATACGCCCGCAGCGTCAGCGTGCCCTCCGGGTCCTTGCCGGCGTTGCGGCGCTTGTCCGGCGATTCGATGCCATGGTCGACCGCGTTGCGGACGAGGTGGGTCAGTGGGTCCTTGACCGCCTCGAGCAGGCTGCGGTCCAGCTCGGTGTCGCGGCCCTGCATGGCCAGGCGGACCTGCTTGCCGCAGGCGGCCGACAGGTCGCGGATGACGCGCGGCAGGCGGGACCAGAGGCTGTCGATGGGCTGCAGGCGGGTCTTCATGATCCCTTCTTGCAGCTCGCTGGTGATGAGGTTGAGGCGCTGGGTCGTGCGGACCACGGCCGCGTCGCCCGTCTCGCCGGCCGCGCGCACCAGTTGGTTGCGCACCAGCACCAGCTCACCTACGAGATTCATCAACGTGTCGAGCAGGTCGACGTCCACCCGGATCTTGCTGTCGACCGCGCTGCGCTTGCTCTGCGACTGCAGCGCCTCGGCCAGCGCGCTCGGGGCGGCCTTGCCCTCCTCGAGCAGGATTGCCCCGAGCTGGCGGCTGTCGCCCTCGAGCTGGCGCTGCAGCGCCCAGCTCACGTCGGCCGTGGACACCTCGCCGCGCTCGACGAGCAGGTCGCCGAGGCGAGGCCGGTCGGGCGAGGTGGGGTCCGCCGGGCTCGCCGACTCTTCCGTCGGGGCCCCGACCGGCGCGGCGTCCGCGGTCGGGGCGCCTGCCGTGGCCTGGCTGGCCTTGGCCCGGGTAGCGGCCTTCGTGCGGGCCGGCCGGGCCGCGGCCGTGTCGGTCTCCGCGGTCTCTGCCGAGTCGTCGGGCATGTGCGTGTTGATCATCGCGACGGTCGTCTCGACGTCGACGTCGTCCTCGCGTCCGACCTCCTCGATCCGGGCGAGGATGGTGCGGACCCCATCGACGAGCGCCAGCAGCGTGGTGATGATCTCCGGCGTGACCGGTTGCACCCCGTCGCGTAGACGGGAGAGCAGCGACTCGCCCGCGTGGGTCAGCGCCTCGAGGCGCGCGAAGGCGAGGAACCCGCTGGTGCCCTTGATCGTGTGGATGGTCCGGAATATGCGCGGCAACAGCTCGCGCGAGCCCGGCTGCTGCTCCAACGCGACCAGGTCGCGGTCGAGCTGGTCGAGGTTCTCATGGCTCTCCATGAGAAACTCGTGGACGATCTCGCCCATGCCCTCCACAGGCACCTCCATGGTCGGTGTACGTTGTCCCATCGACCGGCCGGTCGCGCACCTGAGGAGGCGGCGGCCGGACCACTCCACTCAGGCTCCCTCCTCGACGGCCGATGGGGAGGCGAACACCGACACGAGAGGGGCGTGGGGTGAGCATCAACGGCGTGCAGGCGAGAATCGCGCAGCTCCAAACGATGCTGGCGCCCCGGACCATCACTCCGGCCGCGCCGGCCCCATCCGCCGCGCCGGCCACCTCGGCCCCCTCCGCCTCTTTCGCGACGGCCCTCGACGCCGCGGTCCGGGCCGCCGGCCCGACGGGCTGGACGGCCCCCGCCCAGGGCGCGGTGACCAGCGAGTTCGGACCGCGTTGGGGTACGGAGCATGAGGGCATCGACATCGGGGCGGCCAGCGGTGCCCCGGTGCGGGCCGCGGCCGACGGCGTGGTGAAGCGGGCAGCCTGGTACGGCGGCTACGGCAACGCCGTGATCATCGATCACGGCGGCGGCGTGCAGACCCTGTACGGGCACAACTCGAGCCTCGATGTGCGGCCCGGCCAGCAGGTCAGGGCGGGTGAGGTCATCGCCAAGGTCGGCAGCACCGGTGACTCCACCGGCCCGCACCTGCACTTCGAGGTGGAGCTCAACGGCAAGAAGGTCGACCCCCGGCCGTGGCTCAAGGAGCGGGGCGTCACCCTCTGAGTTCTTGGCCCGCGCGGCGACTAGGGTCGTGGGCGGACCACGATTCGGTGAGGTGACGCCAGCATGGCCCAGGGCGGCAGGCTCGGTGGGCGCTATCGCCTGGACGAGCGGATCGGCGCCGGTGGCATGGGGGAGGTGTGGCGCGGCACGGACGAGGTGCTGGGCCGCACCGTGGCGGTGAAGGTGGTACTCCCGACGCTGGTGGGCGATCCCGACTTCGTCCGCCGGTTCCTCGTCGAGGCGCGGGCCATGGCGAGCGTCAACCACCCCGCCGTGGTCTCCATCCACGACTACGGCAGCGACACGACGGGCGCGTACCTCGTCATGGAGTTCGTCGCCGGCGAGCCGCTGTCCCGGGCCCTCGGTCGGGCCGGCCGCCTCACCCCGGCCGCCACGATGCGGGTCGTGACGCAGGCGGCGCGGGCCCTGCAGGCCGTGCACGACAACGGGATCGTGCACCGCGACGTGAAACCCGCCAACCTACTGGTCCGCGCGGACGGCGGCCTGATGCTCACCGATTTCGGTGTCGCCCGGGGCACCGGCACCGCGTTGACGAGCACCGGCGCCGTGCTCGGGACCCCGTCGTACCTCGCGCCGGAGCAGGTGCTCGGCGAGCCCGCCACCCCGCTCAGCGACGTGTACGCCCTCGGCCTGGTCGCCTACGAGTGCCTCACGGGTCGTCGCCCGTTCGAGGCCGACAGCCCGTACGCGGTGGCCATGATGCGCGTGCGCGAGCCGCCGCCACCGTTGGGCGACCAGGTGCCGGCGCCCGTCCGGGCGGTGGTGGAGCGCGCGCTGGCCACCGACCCGGCTCGTCGATGGCGTTCGGCCGACGACCTCGCCGCCGCCGCCCACGAGGCCGAGATGGGTGTGGGGCCGACCGCGGTCGTGGGCGCGGCCGGGCCGGCCGGGCGGCCCACGCCGCCCACGCCGACCACGGCGGTACGGGCGCGGACGCGGACGCGGTGGGCGGTGGCCGCGGTCGCCGCCCTGGTCCTGGGCATCGGCGCGACCGGGGCGGTCCTGTGGCGGCGCGGCGGCGAGGCCGGTGCTGTCCAGAATGGACCCCCTGCGAGCGCGGCCCCCGAAGGGTTCGTGGCGTGTGGTTCGGCGCTCTGCCCGCGCGAACCGATGTGCTGGGGAGGCCTGACCGCGGCCGGCGGGGTGGCTCGGGAGGCCCGGTCGATCGACTGCGCGCAGCCGCATTACTGGGAGACGTTCGCGGCCGGTCAGCTGCCCGCGGCCGCGGCGTACGGGCCCCAGGAGGGACTCATCGAGCGACCCGAGATCGCCGCCGCCTGCGCCGCGTCGGTCCTGGCCGACCGCAGCCTGGACCCGGACCGTACCCGGGGGTGGCAACGCGAGCCGTGGCCGATCCGGATCGGCGACGACGTGTGGATCTTTCACTGCCTGGCGGCCCCGGTGGAGGGCGGTGAGCGGACCGGCTTCCCGTTCCGCGTCGGATGAGATCGGACTTCGACTTCGACGGCCGGGTGGCGGTCGTGACCGGAGGCACGAGCGGCATCGGTCTGGCCACGGCGGCCCGGTTGGGCCGGCTGGGCGCCACCGTCGTGTGCGCGGCCCGCCGCCGGCCGGCCGACGGCGTGCTCGACGCCGTACCGAACCACGTGTACATCCCGGTGGACGTCGCCGACCCGGCCGCGGTGCGCGGGCTGGCCGAGACGGTCGAGCGGTCCTACGGCCGCCTCGACTACGTCGTGGCCAACGCGGGGGTGGCGTCGACGTTCTTCGGCGGCCCGACCCCCGAGCACATCCACGAGACGGTCGCGGTCAACCAGCTCGGTACACACCACACGCTGGAGGAGCTGGGACGCCTCGTCCAGCGCACCGCCGCCGACGGCGCGATGGTCACGGTGTCCTCGATCGACGGCATCATCGGCGAGCCGGCCGACACCGTCTACTCCGGGACCAAGGCGGCCGTGATCGCGGTGACGAAGGCGTACGCCAAGCTGTACGCCGACCCGCTGGTCCGGGTCAACTGCGTGGCCGCCGGCCTGATCGACACGCCGCTGACCCGGCGGGCGCTGGATATCGGGCTGGACGCGGAGGAGATGGTCCGGCCCAGCGTCATGCGGCGCGTCGGTCGCCCGGACGAGGTGGCGTGGCCGATCGTGTTCCTGCTCAGCGGCGCCGCCTCGTACGTCACCGGTCAGGTGTTGTGTGTGGACGGTGGCTTCGGCCCATGACGTGTGGCGAGGGAGACGTACGGTGAAGTACCTGCTGATGATCTACATGAACCCGGCGGCGTTCGAGGCGCTCTCCGGGGAGGACCGCGACGAGATCTTCGGCGCGCACGACGCGTTCCAGGCCCAGACCAGGTCCTCGGGCGAGCTGCTCGGCTTCGTCGCGCTCGCCGATCCGTCCCACAGCAGGTCGGTCCGGGTCACCGACGGCGCGACGTCGGCGACTGACGGCCCGTACGTGGAGGCGAAGGAGTTCCTGGCCGGGTACTACGCGGTCGAGTGCGACTCGGTGGAGCGCGCGATCGAGCTGGCCGCGCTGATCCCCGACGCGAGGTACACCGCGATCGAGGTGCGGCCGGTCATGGAGGAAGCCGGGTTGGAGATGTGAGACCCGCGGGCTCGGCCGGGGCCGGCGTCGGCACCGGCGTCGAGGGTGTGCTGCGCGAGCTGGCGCCCCGGGTCCTCGGCATGCTCGTGCGCCGGTACGGGCAGTTCGACGCCTGCGAGGACGCGGTGCAGGAGGCGCTCCTGGCCGCCGCGCTGCAATGGCCGGAGCAGGGTAGCCCCGACAACCCGCACGGTTGGCTGGTCACCGTCGCGACCCGGCGGCTGACCGACCACTGGCGCAGCGAAGCGGCCCGGCGGCGCCGGGAGGTCGAGGCGGCGTCGCTGGCCCCGACCCACGACCTGGTGGCGCCGGCCGCCGACGAGGACGAGGCGGCCGGCCGCGACGACACGTTGACGCTGCTGTTCCTGTGCTGCCATCCGGAGCTGACGCCCGCCTCGCAGGTCGCGCTCACGCTGCGCGCGGTCGGCGGGCTCACCACGGCCGAGATCGCCCGCGCGTACCTGGTGCCGGAGGCGACGATGGCGCAGCGCATCAGCCGGGCCAAGCAGCGCATCCGGGCCGCCGGGGCGAGCTTCGACATGCCACCGCCGGCGCAGCGGGCCGACCGGCTGCGGGTGGTGCTGCACGTGCTGTACCTCATCTTCAACGAGGGGTACACCGCGAGCTCCGGCGCCCAGCTGCACCGGGCCGACCTGACCGGTGAGGCGGTCCGGCTGGCCCGGGAGGTCCGCCGGCTGCTGCCCGACGACGGCGAGGTCTCCGGCCTGCTCGCGCTCATGCTGCTGACCGACGCCCGCCGCGACGCCCGGACCCGGCCCGACGGCACCCTGGTCCCGCTGGCCGAACAGGACCGGCGGTCCTGGGACGCCGGCGCGATCGCCGAGGGCGTCGCCCTGCTCACCCGTACCCTGTCGACCGCGCCCCTCGGTCCGTACCAGGTGCAGGCCGCCATCGCCGCGGTCCACGCCGAGGCGGCCCGGGCCGAGGACACCGACTGGCCGCAGATCCTCGGGCTGTACGAGCTTCTGGAGCGCCTCGCCCCGGGACCGATGGTGACGCTCAACCGGGCCGTGGCGGTGGCCATGGTGCACGGGCCGCGGGCCGGGCTCGATCTTCTGTCCACCTTGGACGATGACGAACGCCTGGCCGGTCACCACCGCCTGGACGCCGTGCGGGCCGACCTGCTGGAGATGGCCGGCGATCGTTCGGCGGCCCGCGACGCGTACCGGTTGGCCGCCCGGCGCACCACCAGCCGGCCGGAGCGCCGCTACCTCGAGGGCCGGGCCGCCCGCCTGTCCTAGTCGCGTCCCTGCCAGGTGGTGACACAGGCCTCGTTGCCCTCCGGATCGGACAGCACCCAGAACGCGGGCGCGTGCGCGTCGGAGACCAGCGAGCCGCCGGCCGCGAGCGCCGCGTCGATGCGCCTCGGCGCTTCGTCGTGCGGGACCGAGACGTCGATGTGGATCCGGTTGCGCTGCGGGCGCGGCGCGTCCATCTGCTGGAACCAGACGGCCGGGGCCTGACCGTGCGGGTCCACGATGGCGTCCTGCGGGCCCTCCTTGCCGGGCTCGTCCGCGTAGTCGAGCACGGCCTTCCAGAACGGCCGGACCGCGGCGATGTCGAGCGCGTCGACGGCGATCTCGATGGCCTGGACCGGGCGGTCCCGGCCCGGCTCGGTACGCAGGAACAACTCGGCCACCGCGGCCGAGATCTGACGGGCCACCGCGACGTCCCGGACCGTGACGCGGGCCGCCCGGTAGGTCTGGACCCGCAGCAGCAACCGGTCGGGCCGCAGGTCCGCGCGCAGCCGTTCGCCCGCGTCCTGGTCGACCGTCGCGATGATGTGCGACGCCACCGCGGCCGCCCCGCCCAGCGACTCGACCCGTACCTGGGTGCGCAGGGTATTCAGCACGTACCGCCAGCCGAGGTCGCTGACCGCGTCGGACGCCTCGGCCCGGGTCAGCACCTTGTCGGGCGTTCGGGTCTCGTCATCCATCCGTCCGATCATGCCACCCCTCCCGCGCCCGAGCTTGCCTCCCCCTCCGCGTTGATCATGCCTCCTCCCTCCGCGTTGATCCTGCCTCCCCCCTCGGCGTTGATCATGGACCCAGGTTCATGATCAACGCAGTTTGATCTCCCTAAGTTCATGATCAACGCCAAGGGGGGCTGTGGGCGGAGTTGCGTGTCGATAATGGAGCCATGAATGTCGTGGTACGGGATGGTGGGCCGGGAGTCTTCGACACGCGGGTCAGCGCGGGGCGGCACGAGTTCGCCGCCGACGAGCCGGTCGCGGCGGGCGGCGCGGATGCCGGGCCGTCGCCGTACGATCTGCTGCTGGCGGCGCTCGGCACGTGCACGGTGATGACGCTGCGGCTGTACGCGCAGCGCCGGTCCTATCCGCTCACGGGCATCACCGTCGAGTTGGGGCACGACCGGATCCACGCCGAGGACTGCGCCACCTGCGACACGAAGGATGGCCGGCTGGACCGGATCCGGCGAAGGATCACATTGGACGGTGACCTGACGGCGGCCCAACGGGCCGACCTGCTCCGGGTCGCCGACCGCTGCCCGGTCCACCGGACCCTCACGTCCGAGGTCGTGATCGAGTCTGTCGAGACCCTCTGAGTCAGGGCCGGAGTGCGCCGATCATGGGCTCAAACACATTTTCGGCGCACCCCCGGGGGCGGGTTCAGCTTGCCGTGATGGTGCAGGCCCTTCCGTTGAGCGTGTAGGCGGTCGGCGTGCTGGTCGCAGCCGAGCCGTTGGCGTTGAAGCCGATCGTCACGGACCCGTTGGCCGGGATGGTGGCGTTGTAGCCGAGATCCCTGGTCGTCACGGCGGCGCCCGCCTGGGTGTACGAGGCGTTCCACAGGTTGGTGACGGCCTGGGCCCCGCCGAAGGTCCACACGATCGTCCATCCGTTCACGGCGGTCGTGCCCGTGTTGCGGACGGTGACCTCGGCGCCGAACCCGGTCGGCCACGGGTCGCCGACGATCCGGTACGAGGCCGAGCAGCTTCCCGGCGGCGACGTGGTCGTCGGCGGCCGCGTCGTGGTGGTCGGTGGCCGGGTCGTGGTGGTCGTGGTCGCCGTGGTCGTCGTGAAGGACACCGCGGCCGATGGGGTGGACCGGTTGCCGGCGCCGTCCCGGGCCCGCACCCGCAGCGAGTACGGCGTGGCCGGCGTCAGCGAGGTGAGGTTCACCGAATTCGTGGTGGACGTGGCCACCACGGCGTCGGAGGCGTTGATGATGTCGTACCCGGCCAGGCCGCTGCCGCCAGTGTCGGTCGACGCGGTCCAGTTCAGCGTGGCGGTGGTGGCGCCCACATTGGACGCCGTCGGTGTCCCCGGCTGGCTGGGTGGAGTGGTGTCGCCGCCGCCGGTGGGCGGGTTGCCGAAGATGCGGGTGCCGGTGCTGTCGTGCAGGGTCATGGCGTTGTTCAGGCCCATGGTGGCCCGGTAGGACGGGTCGTTGGTGTTGTCGAACGTGGCGCCCTGCGGGTAGGCGATGCGGAACTGGATCTCACGGCGCCACTGCGACTGGCCCTGCGGCGCGAAGGTGCTCGGGCACGTGATGTTGACGTAGTAGGAGTTGCCGGCGACCTGCACGAGTGACGCGGTACCGGTGCACTGGTTCTGGTTGAACGTGATCTGGACCTGGCTCGCCAGGACGCCGCCGTCGAGCGTGAAGTAGTAACGGAACGACGAGTTCGTCAGCGCCCGGGCCGGCCAGGCCGACTTGTTGTAGAGGAACACCCGCGGCTCGTGGAAGTTGGTGCCGTTGGCGTTCGGGCCGGACTCGATGTACATCTCCGGTCCGTCGGGCGTCTCGCCCGGGATGCTGGCCAGCGGCGTACCGCCGAATTCGGAGTACATCCGGGCCAGCGCGCCGGTCAGCCCGGCGTTGTAGTCGGTGGCGACCTCGTTCATGCCGAAGTCGGTACGGTCGTCGGTGTACTGGTCGTCGGGCGCCTCCGGTCCGCCGACCAGCGCGCCGTAGAGGATGTGCCGGCTGACCGCCGGCTCGTTGATGTTGTCGGCCCACGAGCCGTGCGCGGTGCGGTGGTGCGGGTTGCGCGGCGGGTTGGTGCCGAAGCCGATGATGAAGCTGCGGGCGCGGGGGTTGTCACCGACGATGTACGCCATCTGGCTCACGGCCAGGTCGTGGTAGCGCGTCTTGCGGGTGGCGTCGCCGGTGAGCCAGTCGGAGTAGATGAACGCCGCCAGCGCGGTGTTGGCCGCGTAGCGCAGCGATCCCCACGTGTCGACGAAGATCTGCCCACCGGGCGAGCGGCGGCCCTGCTGACCGTTCCAGCCGACGGTCCAGTAGTCCAGCCAGCGGTTGGCGTCGTCCTTGTAGATCTGCTTGCCGGTCAGCTTGGCCAGCAGGATGTAGGAGCCGAAGATCTTGTCGTCCCAACCGACCGTCCACTTGTACTTCTTGACCGTCGTGCCGGTCTCGATGAGGTCGGGGTGGGTGTAGGCGGTCTCGGCCTTGGCCAGGTAGGTGGTCGACTCGGTGCCGCTGGTCGCCCGGGCCAGCCAGGCCGCCCCCCACACCAGCTCGTCGCGGAAACCGCTGAACGACTGGTAGTACCCGGACGCGTCGGTGATGCACTCGTGGTACTTCTTCTGGACCGTCTCGGCGAACTGGTAGAGCTGGCGGGCGTGGCCGAGGAGGGTGTCGGCGTAGGCGGCGTCGGTCGGCCGGAACACCACCGACGACGCGGCCATCGCGGCCGCCGTCTCGGCGGCGAGGTCGGAGCCGCCGCAGCTGGCGTCGATCTTGTACGCCGGGCGGGCCATCGGCATGACCTCGGCCGATCCCCACCACCCGTGGTCCGCGCCGCCGTTGCCGACCTGTCCCCATAGGACACTGGCCGAGGGGTGGGCCTTGATGAAGTAGTCGTTGACGTACCGCAGGTTGTTCAGCAGGTGCGTGAGCTGACCGGCGTTGCTGTACGCGGTGCGGTACTCGATCCCGCCCCAGGCCAGCAGCGTGGTGGTGGCGGCCATCGGGAACCCGAACTTCACATGGTCGCCCGCGTCGTACCACCCGCCGGTGAGATTGACGCCGACGCCGCTGCCGTCGTTGAGCGCGGACGGGCCGCGCCAGCCGACGCGGTTCCACGACGGCTTGGGTCCGGAGACCTGCGCCTCGTAGAACCAGATCGCCTTCTGCAGGGCCTCGGCGTAGTTGTAGTTGCCCGGGGCCGCCTCGGCCTTGGGGATGATGGTGATCACGGTTGCGGTCAGGGCGACGGCGATCACACCGGCGAACAGAGCGCGGGTCGTCCACGCGCGCGGGATCTTCGTCATGAGTGCATGACGCATGAGTCTATGGCTCCTGTCCGTGCTTTCGGGGTAACGGTTCGTATTGGGCGTTCGATGTGCTGAGGCGCCGTTGCCCCTCCCGCTGGGCCGAGGAGTCGCTTCGATGCGGATGAGATTCAACTCCATCAGTCGGCTCATGTGAAGTGGAAGTTTCGGTAAATCCACTTTGGAAGTTTCCGACCGCTGCCCATACAACCCACACGTCCGGCGGGAGACCTATGTGCGGCAAAGCCCCCCTTATGCCCCCATGTCGGTCAGTGACGCCATGAATCGCCGCCCGTCAGGTGAAGATCACGACGCTTCGACGAGGTTGTCGTTGTGTGGCAACGAACCTCACCGAGCCTGCACGGATCTTGAATGAGCGACGGCGCGGCGATCTCTGTCCAGAGGGCTCAGGCGGTCCAGCCGAGGAACGCGTCGCCGGCCGACACGACGCCGACCCAGATCGCGACGTCCAGGACCGGCACGAACAACATCCACCACGGTCGCCGGGTACGCAGGCGCAGGCCGGCGACGAGCAGCACGACCCAGACCGCCAGCAGGGCGGCGACGGCCCACGCCGGCGCGACCAGCCCGCTCGCGCCGTACCAGATCCCGATCACCAGGTGGGCGACCAGGCCAACCCACCAGGCCACGATCGGGCCGGTCGTGCGGCGCCTCGCCTCGACCCCGCCCGTCCCGCGCTCGGACGTCGGCTCCGTCATGCCGTCATTGTGCACGCTTCGGCGACGGCTCCCAAGATCCCATGACGTCGCCGGCGCCCATGATCAGCGCAACTGCACGACAGTTGTGGCCTCAGGCGGTCGCGGAGGCCACGACTGTCCTGCACTTGTGATGATCGATGGGTGCCCGGCGGCATGATCGGCGAATGGGATCTGGTGGCCTGATCTGCGGAAATGGAGAAAATGCATTCTGGAGTCGTTCTGAATTGGATGGGTCTTGGGGGTATCTGGTCCGTTGACCAATTACATATTGAAAGACAACGATGGGTTGACCTGTCCCGAACTCGTCATGAAGCCTGGGGAGGAACCATGCCATCGAAACGTTTCTGGAGAACGCTGGCGATATGTGCGTCGCTGGTGACCGGGTTGGCGCTGGTGCCCGTCGCCTCCGCGAACGCGGACGATCTCCGCGACGCCCGTGCGGTCGTGCGTGATGCCAACGGCAACTTCGTCGGCGTCGTCAACTTCGTACCCACGGGCGGCAAGCTGGCCGTGGCCGGACGCCTGAGCGGGCTGACGCAGGGCTTCCACGGCTTCCATGTCCACACGACCGGGCGCTGCGACCCGCGCGCGGTGGACCCGGCCACCGGCGCCGTCGTGCCGTTCTTCACCGCCGGCGGTCACCTCAACCCGGGCGGGGTGGGTCACGGGCAACACGTCGGCGACCTGCCGGTGCTCTACGTGTCGGCCGACGGTACGGCCCGTTCGGTGGTGGAGAAGGATACGCTGACCTTCGCCGCCATTTTCGACGCGGACGGAGCCGCGATCATCATTCACGCGGCACCGGACAATTACGCCAACATCCCGACCCGGTACTCCGCCGGCGGCGTGCCCGGGCCGGACGCGGCCACGCTGAACACGGGCGACTCCGGCGGCCGCGTGGCCTGTGGAGTGATCACCCGCTGATCGTGTCTTTGTGACAGGAGGGGCACCCTACTTATCAGGAAGTGACTGTAGGGTGCCCTTCCTGTCAAGCTAGGACGCGGCGTCCGGGGTGGCCTCGTCCAGGGCGTGGTCGACGACCAGGTCCAGCGGGGCCGACCGGCCGGCCGCCCACTCGCGGGCGAAGTCCCGCTCGCCGATCAAGGCCTTCGCCGAGGCGATGAGCGAACGCCGGCGCGGCTCGATGTCGGCCGGGGCGGCCAGCCGGAGACGCTGGCGCAGCGCGTGAGCCGCGGCGGCCAGCCGTACCGCCAGGCGCGGCTGCGCGTCCACGGTGGTCTCGGCGACGGCCTCCAGCGAGACGGCGAGATCGTCACGGTCGCCGACCTCGTGGCGGCGCTCCAGCGCCGCCAGGAACAGGCGCAGCGCCTCGGCCTCGTTGCCGGTGGCCAGTTCGGCCAGGCCGAGCTGGTGCAGGGCCATCGCCTCGCCGAACACGTCGCCCAGTTCGCGGGCCAGCGCGAGTCCCTCGCTCGCGATCGCCCGCGCGCCGGTCAGGTCCGCCCGCGCGAGCAGGACCTCGGCCAGGCACTCCAGGCCGAGTAGGATGCCCCGGCGGTTGCCGGCGGCGCGCTCGAGGGCCAGGCACTGGTCGATGTGGTCGCCGGCCGCGTCGACCGCGCCCAGGCGCAGCGACACCTTGGCCAGGTTGCCCAGCGCGATCGCCATGCCGGGCGGCTCGTCAAGCTCCCGCCACACCGCGAGGCTGTACCGGAAGTGGTCGCCCGCCTCGTCGTACCGGCCCACGGTCAGCTCGGACACGCCCAGAATGTTGTGCGCCTGCGCGGCGGCCCGCCGGTCGCCCAGCGCCTCGGCCAGTCGCAGCCCGTCGCGGCCGAGCCGGGACGCCGCGGCCGCGTCGTCCTGGGTGGCGGCGAGCACGGCGGCCGGGTACAGCAGGCCGAGGCGTACCTCGTCGTCGAGACCGCGCCGGGCCAGGATCCGTTCGAGCCACTCGCGACCCTCGCGGATGTGCTCGCCGTTGCGCCAGTAGCGCCACAGGCCTCCGCAGACGTCCGCGGCCGCCGGCCCGCGGCCCCGTTCCAGCGCCCAGCTCATCGCGGCCCGCATGTTCGGGTACTCCAGCTGGAGCCGGGCCGCCCACTCGGCCTGGTCGGGCCCGGCCATGCCCTGCCCCGACCGGGCCGCGAAGCCCTGGAAGTGGGCCAGATGCAGGTCCCGGGCCGTCTCCGCGCCGGCGATCGACAGCCGCACCACCGCGTACGAGTGGATGGTGCGCAGCATCCGGTAGCGCGCCTGCCCGTCCGGGTCGAAGTCGACCAGGACGAGGCTCTTGGTCGCCAGGTTCTCCAGCCGCTGGGTCACCGCCTTGAGGGCCAGGTCGCGCTCGTCCAGGTCGGACGAGGACCAGCCGGCCACGGTGAGCGCGGCGTCGGCGGTGCACCCGCCGACGAACGCGCCGAAGGTGGCGAACAGGTGCTGCTCGTCCGGGTCCAGCAGGGCGATACTCCAGTCGATCGCCCCGCGCAGCGTCTGCTGGCGCTGCGGCCGGTCCCGGGGGCCGGCGCCGAGGGCCTCCAGGTGATGGCCCAGGTGGGCCAGCAGCTCCGGCGGCGTCATCCGGTCGGCCCGGGCCGCCGTGAGCTCGATGGCCAGCGGCAGCCCGTCGAGGCGGTGGCACAGCTCCGCCACGGCCGGCAGGGTCTCCGGCGTGAGCGTGAAGTCCGGGTTGACCGCCCGGGCCCGCTGGTCGAACAGCGCCACCGCGGGGGAGGTGCCGAGGATCCGCTCCACGCCCGCCTCGTCGGCCGGCAGGGCGGCCAGGTCGGGCAGCGACAGCGGCGGCACCCGGTAGACCTGCTCGCCGTAGATGGAGACCGGCTCGCGGCTGGTGACGATGACCGAAATGGACGGTGCCGCGGCCAGAAGCTGTCCGATCATCGGCCCGGCGTCGAGGACGTGCTCGAGGTTGTCCAGGACGAGCAGCAGCGAGGCCTCGGCCAGGTGGTCGATGACGCATTCCAGCGGCGAGGAGTCCGGCACGTCGCCCACGCCCAGCGCCTGCGCGATCGCGACGACCACCTGCTCCGCGGCGTCGGTGTCGGCCAGCGGCACGAAGACGACGCCGTCGTCGTAGTCGTCGGCCAGCGAGCGGGCCAGGGCCATCGACAGCCGGGTCTTGCCCACGCCACCCGGCCCGACGAGCGTCACCAGGCGCGTCTGCGTGAGCAGCCGGGTGACGTGGCGGGTCTCCTCCTCCCGGCCGAGGAGGGCGGTCAACTGGGCCGGCAGCCGCACCTGCCGGCGGGGCCGGCCGAGCAGCACCGGGGACAGCGTCCACCCGCCGTTGTCCGTCGGTGTCAGCCCGTTGCGGACCCGCAACCGCTCCAGCTCCCGGACGGCCGCCGCCGGCAGCCCCCCGGTCTGCTTGGAGAACCAGTTGGTCAGCGTACGGCTCGGCTCGCCGCGCAACGCGGCCCGCAGCCAGATGCGCAGCGTGGCCGGCGACCACGGCGACAGCTCCGCCGTCTGCAGCACCGGCAGGCCACCGGGCGTCGGCCCGGCCGCCAGATCGGTGGCCGCGTAGGCCAGGCCGAGCGGCTGCGGCAGCGCCCCCTCCTCGGCCCACCGGGCAAGGGTCGGCGTCACCTTGGGTCCGGCGTCGAGGTCCGCGACCAGAAGGACGCCCTGACCGGGCCGCGGGTCGGGTAGGGGTACGGAGCCGCGCTGGTAGCCTCCGCCTCGCTCGTGCCTCGCTCGGTCGTCGGCTTCGGAATCGGCGCCGATTTCGACGACGGCGAGCCCGCGCATGGTGGCCAGCCGCGAGACCTCCTCCAGGAAGCGGGTGTGGCCGACCCCGGGCTGGCCCTTGACCCGCAGGGCGCCGGTGCCTTCGGACGTCAGGCGGGTGAGGAAGTCGTGCACCGCGGCCACGGCCGTGTCCCGCTGCCACATCCGGGAACCGCCGGCGTCGTCGCGCTCGCCCGCGTCGCCGCCGTCGTCGGCCACGACGCCGGCCCGGCCGCGCCGCTTGGCCGCGTAGTTGCGCCGGTCCGCACTGGCGATCAGCGCCGTGGAGTCGGTGCCGTCCTCCGGGTAGGTGGCCACGCCCAGGCTGATGGACAGCCGCAGCGGTGGGTCGCCGGGGAACTCGGACTCCTTCATCTGGTCGATGAGGCGCAGCGCCAGCTGCACCGCGTCGGCGTGCTCGGTGTCGGGCAGCAGCACGACGAACTCGTCGCCGCCGAAGCGGAACAACGCGTCATGGGCCCGCACCGTGTGCTGGACCCGCTCGGCCATCTGCCGCAGGACCTCGTCCCCGCGCAGGTGACCGTAGACGTCGTTGACCGTCTTGAAGAAGTCCACATCGAACAGGAACAGCGAGCACGACCCGCCGGCCCGCCCGACCCGGCTCAGCTCGGCCTGTAACCGGGGCAGCAGGGAGGCGCGCGAGAACGCGCCCGTCACGGGATCGATCACCGAGTCGTCGATCTCCACAGTCCCTGTCCCACCGTCCTGGTTGTGCCGGAGCGGAAAGTCCCGTCCCGGCCCTCCTGTATCGGCGCCCCGGTCCGCCGTCATGAGGCGGTGGGTGCGCCGACCGGCGATGACCTGGGTCACCGCGCCGCCGGCTTCATCACGTTCCGTGCCGACGTTGCTACCCATCGTCTAGCAACGGTCCGACTCGGGTCGCGGGCCGGTGCGAGTCAGGAGCAGCTCGGTTGCGGGGTGCTGACGAGTTGCCTACGAGGAGTCATGGTGGTTCTGCACCGCCGGACAAGGATGCCGGTCGGGGGGGAATCGTGAGAGGGGTCCGGATGCTGGGCATCGGGGGAAATCTACGGCGATGGCGCAACCGCGCCGTAGCTGTTGCGGCAGTGCCCGTCATGGCGGCGGCGGCGGCCTTGGTCGCGCCGGCGTCCACGGGGGTCGTGGCCGCGGGTGTGGGCAATGGAGGATGGGCCGGCGCCTGGCTGAACAGTGGCACCAGTGGGAGTCCGACCACGCTGAGCATGGTGCGGACGATCATCGGCGCGGACACGGGAACCGCGGCGACGCTGACCGGCGCCGGCGTCGGCGTCGCGCTCATCGACACCGGGGTGGCGGCGGTGCCGGGCCTGCCGGCCTCGAAGATCGTCAACGGGCCGGACCTGTCGTTCGAGTCGCAGGACCCGGACCTGCGCTACCTGGACACGTACGGTCACGGCACGCACATGGCCGGCATCATCGTCGGCAACGACACGGCGACCGGCACCAAGGGCATCGCGCCCGGGGCGAAGCTGACCTCGATCAAGGTCGGCACGGCCAGCGGCGCGGTTGACGTGTCCCAGATGATCGCGGCGATCGACTGGGTGGTGAAGAACAAGAACCACGACCCGGCCTACCCGATCAAGGTCATCAACCTGTCGTACGGCAGTGGCGGGCAGCCCGATTTCTGGTCCGACCCGCTGGTGTTCGCGGCCGAGAAGGCCTGGCAGAACGGCATCGTCGTGGTGGCCGCGGCCGGCAACAACGGCAACAGCGTCGGCAAGCTGACCAACCCGGCCAGTGACCAGTTCATCATCTCGACCGGTGCGACGACCGTCGGAGGAACGACGTCGACCTCGGACGACGGGTTGACCTCGTTCACCAACGTGGCCAACGACAAGCCGCTCGACGCGCTGGCGCCGGGGGAGTCGATCGTGTCGCTGCGCGACCCGGGGTCCAACATCGACACCGGCTACTCGTCGGCCCGCGTCGGCACCACGCTGTTCAAGGGCAGCGGTACGTCGCAGGCGGCCGCGGTCGTGTCGGGGGCGGCGGCGCTCCTCTTCCAGTACAAGCCGACCGCCACGCCGGACCAGATCAAGTACGCCCTGAAGCAGGGCACCTGGCTGCCGAACGGGATCGCGGGTCAGCGGGGCTACAAGCTCATCCACGTCAACACGGCGCTGACGCAGGTGTCGACCGTGACATCGCAGGGCACGTCCAGCGCGACCGGCACCGGAGCGATCGAGGCGGCCCGCGGCCCGAGTCACGTGCTCAGCAACGGCATCCAGCTCACCGGTGAGAAGGGCGTCTTCGGCACCTGGAGCAGCAGCGCCTGGGCGCCGAAGTCGGCGGCCAAGACCTCGTGGTCGGGCGGTGCGTTCATGGGCGTCACGG
>Ga0307415_100000095_pt1 | contig 37246 bp, 40 predicted proteins | sample DK1Cmetagenome_FD_204524 | JGI IMG/M metagenome (GOLD analysis project Ga0307415, IMG submission 204524) | Maize rhizosphere microbial communities from greenhouse at UC Davis, California, United States - DK15-C-2 | ecosystem: Host-associated > Plants > Roots > Rhizosphere > Soil | place: USA... | reverse complement strand
GCCACCAGCGCACGGTCCTGGGTGGCGGCGGGGCTGAGCACCTTGACGGCCACGGTGCGCTCCAGCACCCGGTCGCGGGCCCGGTACACCTGGCCCATGCCCCCGGCCCCCAGCGGCGCACCCAGGGCATAGCGGCCGGCCAGCACCCGTCCCTGCAGGGTCATGCCGGCCACCGTGGCCGGCCGCCGCCCTCCCAGGCCACGTCTGGACGTTGCTGCCGGAATCGCAGGATGGTCGGCCTGCGCCCTCGTGCAGCCGGCCGGCCTCGCCCCGGCAAGCACGGCCCCTGGGCAGCGTCGGTGGTGACGTCGAGGACTGCGCCACTAGCCCAGGGGTGCTTTCCTGGCCGGCCGCGCCCAGCAGGACCTGCAACTCCTGGGCGCTGGCCCCGGCGGCCAGGGCCTGCTCGGCCGCTTCCAGCCAGCCCACCACGACCACGGCCAGGGCCGGGGTGGCTGGATTCTGCGGGTCGGCCCCCTCCAGGACCCGAACCGCCTCGGCCCGCACCAACGCCGGCCCGCCATCCAGCACCGACAGCAACTGGCCGGCGAGCTCGACCGGGAGCCGGCGGGTCACCCGGAGCAGCTGGCCACGCGGGGTGACCTGGCCGCGGCGAAGCTCGGCCAACAGCCCCCACAGCCCGGCCGCGGCCGCCGCATCCAGCTCCCCCAGAGGTGGCCCGGGCAGGCCATGGGGTCCACCGGCGGGGGTCGCGAGCTCGCCGGGCCCGGCGGCTCAGGGGCCCTGGCTGCGGGGTCGCGGCCGCCCGGCCCGCCCGGTGGGACGGGCTCGCCGGGGGGTTGGTGCTGGTCACCGGCCGGCACCGTGCTCGGCTCCTCCATGGCTCTGAGGTGGGCGGCCAGGGCCGCTTGCCGCGACCGTCCGGCGTGGAAGGCGTACCCCGCCGCCAACAGCGCAGCGCCGTCATCGTCCCATAACCGCCCGGCCACCGTGCCCTCGGCCGCGGCGCGGGCCGCCGCGACCCTCGCCTGCGTTGCCGATGGCCTCATGGCGGGTGGGGCTGCGGCGGTCCTGGTCGATGCGGTCGGCCATGCCATGAACCAGGCGCGCCAGCGGGCCGATGTGCTCGGTCATGGCCGCGCCAGGGTCCGCCCGGACGCCAGGTGCCCGGCGACCCGCTGCCGCCGGGCACCTGGGCTGGCGGGTGTCAGGCGAGCTGGCCGCGGACCGCGCCGTTGGGGAAGGGGGTGTTGTGGACGTTGACGTAGTAGTTCTCCGGGTTGCGGAGGATGTCCTTGAGCAGGTTCTTGTCCAGCCCCGTCAGGCAGGTCGGCCCGACGGTGGCGGTGTTGACCGGCTGGGTGAACAGCGGGATCACCACCGGGCCGGCCTCGCCCACGGGCGCCTCGTGGATGTGGGCAGCTAGCAAGGGCAGGGCGACGTTCTGGGTGGTGATGGTGTAGCACAGGGTGCGGGCGTTGCGGTCGATGGTGATGGTGGCGGTGCCGGTGCCCGGGCCGCCACAGGTCCCGGGGGCGGTCGGGCAGACCTCGGCGGCGCCGGACAGCTGGATGGTGAAGGTGGCGGTCTTGGGGTCGGCGAGGGCGCCGCTGGCCGTCATGACCGTGGCGACTGCGGACAGGGCCATGGTCATGACCGCGATGGCGATAAGCCGTCTGCCCATCGAGCGCTCCTTTCCTTTGGGCCGGATGCCGGCGTCCGGCTGCTGTCAGGTCAACCACCGTTCCAGCGGCCTGGTTCCCGTCCTGCCAGGCGTTCGGGTCGTGCACGGCGACAGCAGAGACGACCGCTGCTTGGGCGGCAACCTGGAGGGGTCGTCGCCGCCTCGGGTTCTGATCAGCCCACCTTGGCTACCCGGCCGCGGCTCGGGCTGGCGACGGCGACGGCCACGCCGTTGCGGCCCGCCACATCCGGTGAGTGACCTCCTGAAGCAGGTGGCCAGGCCGAGGTCATGCCACGACCGGGCCGGGTTGCCCTGAGGGCATCTTCAACCGCCTCTGGTCTGTGGGGTGCCGACGAGGACATCGCCTGGGTCTCTACTACGGCCTCCGGCATCTCGGGGCGTCTCGGTCCATGGTGTCGAGCTCTAGCCTCGCTGGGTGTGGCCGTGTGGACGAACAGACGTTACGAGAGAACGCCGGAGCTTGGCCCCAATGGTGCCGCCGACCGACCTGCAGCAGGTAGGCGGGCACGACGAGCTCATCACCGCTGTTCGGGGTCAGCGATCGGCCGGAACGTAGGAGACGAGCAGCACGCCGGTGCTCGTCGTCGTGCTCTCAACCAGCCGAAGCGACGTCTCTGGGTTCCCGCCGCGGAACAGCCGCTTGCCACCGCCGACCACCAGCGGATGGATCACAGCGCATACTCATCCACCAGATCCTGCTCCATCAGCGTCTGGACCAGCTCGCCGCTGCCGAGCACCCGCAGATCCTTGCCATCCTGTGCCTTCAGCTCACCAACCGCCTGCGCCACGTCGCCCTGGAGCAGGTGGGAGTTCGCCCACGGAAGCGGCTCCTGCAACGTGGTCGAGGCCACGTACTTGGGGAGGCCGTTGATGATCGGGGCCAACGGGTCATCCGCCGGTGCCTTGGGCCAGAACCCCGCGAAGATCTCATAGGTCCGGCGACCCCGCAGCAGACCCCCCGACGCGGCCAATCCCTCGACGGCGGCCCGGCCCAGGACGTCGTCGAAGTACCGCTGCTGCCAGCCCCCGGCCTCGAACCCACCGCTGGGGTACCCGGGCGACTGGATCACACCGTCGAGGGTGATGAACTCGCTCACGATCAGCTTGCGCATCGGGTCCTCCTCGAAGCGCCAACGGGTCGCCCTGAACGAGGCTACCCGCCCCTCACCCATCCCGGCGACACCGCCCAGACCGAAGACCTTCTTGGCGGAGCAGCTTGCATAGGACACCGACCGAGCTCTGCGGACAAGGCGCAGCTTCACGGGACAACTCGCGGCCACGAGCGGCCCACTGAATCTGCTCTGTGAGTGACCCAGCTTCGACGAGCTGCCGGAACCGAGCCGGCTTGTCGGGGGTAGTAGCGGCATGCGGGTGCTTCACGTGCGGGCGCCGAGCTGGTCGCGGCTCGCGGCCGCCATCGCTGTTGGCGTCGCGGTCGCGGCATCCGGCTGCACGATCTCAAGGGAACCTCCGAACTCGGCGTCGACGCCTCCCGAGAACTAGCGAGCGATCGTTGCCCGGATTGGCCTGCCGGTGCCGCCGTTCTCGGTCGCCACCGGCGAGGGATGGGTGTGGGCGCTCACCCGCCAGCCGGCCGCGGCGGTCTGGCGCATCGACCCCCGGTCGAACCGCGTGGTCGGGGAGCCGACGCGGTTGCCGGTCGATCCGTGGCACATTGGCGTTGGCGCTGGCTCGGTGTGGGTGATCCCCAACGGCGCCGATGGGCGCCTGATCCGCATCAACCCGCGCACGGGACAGATCAGCGCCCGCATCGCGGCCCATCCCATCTACTTTGGTTCCGTCCTGGCCGTTGGCGCTGGTTTGGTCTGGACCGGCAATGACGACGAGCGCTACCAGGGTGGCTCGACCGTCTCCAAGCTGAATCCCGCGACCAACCGCGTGGTCGGCGAGCCGCTGGTCCTGGGCAGTTCGCAGAGCATCGCCTTCGGCCAGGGCGCGCTGTGGGTGGCCGACCACGCGGGCTGGCTGGTGAAGATCGACCCGGCCACCTTCACGGTGGTTGCTCGACAGCGCCTGGACTTCGGGGCGCACGGGGTCGTGGTCACCGGCGACGCCGTCTATGTGGCCGACGCGCACGGCAGCCGCCTGCTGGAGGCCGATCCCACCACCGCCGCCATCCGGCGGGTCGTGGCGCTGACTCCTGGGCCGATTTACCCGGCGGTCGGGGCTGGCTCGATCTGGTCCGGCTCCGCCGCTGTTTGGGAGGACGAAGCGGCGCGGGACGACCGCGTGGTGCGCATCGATCCCACGACGCTCGCCATCGCCGAGCGGTTCCATGTCGGGGGCAATGTCTCCGCGGTGGCCTTCGGCTTTGGAAGCCTGTGGCGGCGCTACAGACCGGGCAGGTGGTGCGCATTACGCCCGAGCACCGCCGTTCGTAGGGCTGTTCGTAACCCGGATGGGATGCAGGCGATCTCGCCTTCTTCCGAGCTCGCAGCCCGCGCAGATCCTGGCGGCCCGCCGCGCCAGCCAGCTCAGTCTGGCTGCCTGAGCCACACGCAAGGAGTTTGGGAGGCCGAGCTAGCGCCCGGCGATCCGGAGCAGCCTGCCGGGGTTGGCGACCGATACCCAGATCGCACCCCCGGCTGCTGCGACATCGATCGGATGGCCGCCGACCGGGATCGTCTCCACCGCCCGGTTGGTCGGTGGGTCGATGCGCACGACCACCACGTCCTCGGCCGCACCATCCACCCGGTAGTCGCTGGTCACCCAGACACTGCCAGCCCCGACCACCAGGTTGCCGGCATGGTGGGACCCGATCGGGATCGGCGACCCGACCACCCGATTGGTCGCCGGGTCGATCCGCGAGATGGAGTTGTCGTGCCAGTTGCCCACCCAGGCCGCCCCCGCCCCATAGGCCACCTGGTGCGGCTCGGAGGGGACCGGGATGGCGGCCAGGACCTTCCCGCTGGCCTGGTCGATGCGGGTCACCGTGGCGGCGTCATGGTTGGCCACCCACAGCGACCCACCACCCACGGCCAGGCTCTGGGGGCTGGCCCCAGTGGTGACCGGCCGGCCCACCAGCCGGTTGGTCTCCGGGTCGATCCGGGCCACGCTGTCGCCGCCGCCGCCGGAGTGGGTCACCCAGACGGCTCCGGGCGTGGCCGCCAGGTCCAGGGGCGCCCGGCCGACCCTGACGGTGGCCACCGTGCGGCCGGTGGCCAGGTCGATGCGGGTCACGGCGTCGTTGCCCGGCGTGCCGAGGTCTCCGGGGGCGACCCGGGCGGCCCACAGCGCCCGATTGCCGACGGCGATGGCCTCGGCATCAGCCGGGACCCGCAGGGGCTTGCCGACGACCGCGTTGGACGCGAGGTCGATCCGAACCACCGTGCCGGAGACCCGTACCCAGAGCTTCCCGTTGGCCACGGTCATGGTGGCGGCGCCGGGAAGGGGGATGACCGCGGCGAACCGGCCGCGGTCAAAGGCGGGCACGGTGGCCCTGGTGTCGGTGGGCGCAGCTGGGGGGTGGGTCGACCGTGGGCTGCTGGGGGTGTCAGCGGCGCCGGCGCACCCGGCGGCGGCAAGCACCACCGCGACGGCCAGCATCCTGTGCCAGCGTGGCGCGCAAGGGAGCGGCGGCCGCAGGGTGGCGGGACCGGCCATGACGCACCTCCCTCCCAGGACTCCAGACCGAGCACCCTGTCTACCTCACAGGTACCGGGCCGGTTCCCTTCGCCCACGCCTCGCTTGGAGAACGTCGAAGCCTCAGGTGGTTGGTTCCCGACCGGGCGAGTGTGATCTTCGACCTCCCTGGGGCAACTAATCCGACATGATGGACGAGACGGAGCGGCGCGACGACGCCGAGCTGGTCGCGGCGGTACTGGCCGGCGACCGCGAGGCGTTCGGCCCGCTGTTGGCGCGCTGGCAGCCGAGCGTGCTGGGGCTGTGCCGGCGGCTGCTGGGCCCGGGCCCGCTGGCCCAGGACGTCGCCCAGGAGGCCGCCGTCCAGGCCTTCCTCGGCCTGCCACGGCTCGCCGACCCGGCCCGGTTCGGCGCCTGGCTGCGCGCGATCGCCGCCAACCAGGCGCGGATGGCGCTGCGCCGGCGGCACCGGCTCACGCTCGAGGGCCTGCCTCCCCAGGTGGCCGAGGGGCTGCCCGGCGGCGAGGCCGGTCCCACCCCGGAGGACGCCTGGGCCAGCCGTGAGGTCCATCAGGCGATCCTGGCCGCCCTCCAGGAGCTGCGGGTCGCCACCCGTGAGGCGGTCGTCGGCTTCCACCTCCAGGGCACTAGCTACCAGGAGCTGGCCGAGCTACTCGGCACACCGCTGAGTACCGTGCGGGGCCGGCTGTATCACGGCCGGCGCCAACTCCGGCGGGCGCTTCGGCCGCTGGCCGAGGAGGTGCTGATGCCGACCCCAACCCGGCGAGAGGAGCAGCCGATGGACACCGCCCTGCTCGACGCCGAGGTCGCCTTCGTGGGACGCCTGGCGTTCTCGACCGATTGTGTGGTCATGCTGCAGGAGCGGCACGGGCCGCGGCGGCTGGCCCTGGAACCGGTGGACGCCACCACCGGCGAGGCGGTCGACCAACTCCTCCAGGGGCAGCAGCCGCTGGCGCCGACCACCCACGACCTGCTCCCCCGCCTGGTCGCGGCGCTCGACGGCCGTGTCGAGCAGGTCGGCATCCGCCGCCTGGTCGGCGAGGCCCTGTATGCCGACATCACCCTGGACCACGGCGGCCGGCGACGCGAGGTCGAGGCCCGGCCGGGCGACGCAGTGGCCCTGGCCCTGCTGGTCGGCGCGCCGATCCGGGTCGCAGCGGCCGTCATGGAGGCGGCGGGCTTCGATCCAGGCGACCGCCAGCAGCAGCGACTGCGTGAGGAGCTGGAGCGGCTGCGCCGCCGGCTCGCCGAACGCGTCGGCCCACCACCCCCCTCGCCGATCGCGCCCCCGCTCCCGCTGGACCCCCAGGTGCGGCAACAGGTGGAGGACTGCCTGGAGCGGCTGTGGGCCGACCTTGGCGGGTGGCTGGTGCTGCTGACCCACGACAGGGGCAGGCTGGTCGCCTGGGCCGGCCCGGGCGACCCGGCCGCCATGGCGCGCTACTGCCAGGCCCGGGCCGACCGCGACGCCGACCTGACCCACCTGCTGCTGCGCGAGGTCTTCCCACCCGACCAGGTTGAGGCGGTGGTGTTCCGCTCGGTCGCCCGGCTGTGGCGGGTCGAGATCGGCATCGCCGCCGAGGACTCAGAGCAAGAGCGCGAGCGGTTCGCCCAACGCACCGACCAGGCCGTCGGGGAGCTCGAAACGCTCCTCCAGGCAGGGACGGAGGTCATCAGGCCAACACCGACCGCATCAACGCCGGTGCCACACCAAGCTGAGCCGTACGGATCCGGCAGCTACAGCGCCTGGTCAGGAGAAGGCGGCCTCGACGCAGCGACCGGGCGTCGTGCCGCAGGCTAAGTGGCTGGTGGCTTCTGGGGGTTGAAGGCCAGCAGGTCCTGCAGGGAGTCGGGGAGGTGGTCGAGGCCGCCGAACTCGGGGACGACGATGGACTTGATGTGGCGGCGGAGGTCGGCGGGGATCTGGGGGTAGGTGATCTGGTCGGCGCCGATGCTTTGGCAGTCGTCCTCGATGAGGACGTCGGGCAGCTCGCTGCCCGCGAGCTGCCCGTAGCTGTGGCCGGGCTGGCGGGCGAGGACGCGGCCAGGCGGGAACCCGTACCGGCGCAAGACGGCAGCGTCCTTGGCGACGTCCTCGGGGTTGCGGTGGGGGCTGAGGTAGTCGATCTGGGCGCCCTGGTGCTGCCAGCGCCGCAGCTTGGCGACGACGTGACCGACGGGCACGTAGGCGTCGTAGTCGTGCAGCGTCGGCTCTTGTGCGGCGCGGACCTGGGCGATGCGTTCCTGGCGTGTCCGCCCAACCGCCCCAGGATGCATGAGCGCGGTCCCATGCAGAAAGACCAGCAACCGCATGCTTCCTCCAGATGCCACCCGGCCGATGCCAGTATCGCTCGGCGTCGGCGTCAGGCTGGTCCGCCCCAAGGGAGGTGTGCCAGGTGCCCCAGCGCTGAGCTGCGAACTACTGGTTGCCGACGTCAATAGTGTAGCTACACTCTTTCTATGGACACTCGCACGCCCGGACGCGCCGAGCTGGCCGAGGTCGCGGCCGGCTGCGCCTGCCGGAGCCTGCGCCGCACCGCCCGGGCGGTCACCCAGCTCTACGACGAGACCCTCCGGCCCAGTGGGCTGCGCATCACCCAATTCACGCTGCTGGTCGCGGTCGGGCTGAGTGAGCCGGTGCCGATCACCCGCCTGGCCGACGCCGTCGACCTGGACCGCACCACCCTGGCCCGTGACCTCAAGCCCCTGACCGAGCACGGCCTAGTGCAGATCGCGGCCGGTGAGGACCGGCGAATGCGGGTCGTTCGGCTGACCAGCCAGGGCCGCGAGGCCATCGGCCGAGCCTACCCGCTGTGGCAGCAGGCGCAAGCCCAGATCGTGGAGGGATCCGGATCGGACCGCTGGCAGGCCGTGGCCAGCGGCCTCGAGGAGGTGGCTGCGCTGGCCGTCACGAGCTGATGCACGACAATTAGGTGTAGCTACACCTAAAGGAGGATGTCCATGGAACCGAACGGCCTCCAGGCGCCCGTCCCGGCTGCGCCCGGCTACCGCGAGCACCGCGTCCGGCGCGGCCCCCACCACCTCTATGCCCGCGACTACCCAGGCCGGAAGCCAGCCATCGTGCTCATGCACGGCTTCCCCGACGACCTGCACCTCTACGACCGCCTCGTGCCCGAACTCGCCGGACGGCGGGTGGTGAGCTTCGACTTCCTCGGCTGGGGCGCCTCGGACAAGCCCACCGGCTACCCCTACACCGCCACCAACCAGACCGGCGACCTCGACGCCGTCATCCAGCAGCTGCAACTGGGCTCGGTGGTCCTGGTCGCCCACGACGCCTCCGGCCCCCCGGCCATCACCTGGGCCCTGGACCACCCCGACCGGGTCGCCGGGCTGGTGCTGCTCAACACCTACTACGCCCCCATGCCTGAACTCCGGACACCCGAGGCGATCTGGCTGTTCTCCACCCCGGTCGTGCGCTCGGTCGCCCGGCCGCTGTCGCGGCTGTTCGGCGACCTGCTGTTCCGGCGCATGTACCGCTGGCAGGTCGGGCGCTTCTTCCGCGACCCCCAGGTGCGCGAACGGTTCCTGCCGGTGCTGTACCGCCAGTTCACCGCCACCCCCAGCGCCCACGAAGCCTTCTATGGCCTCAACCGCGACCTGCGGTCCACGGTGGCGGCCGGCGGGGCGGCGCTGCCGCGGCTGGGCCGGTTCCCTCGACCGGTTCGGATCATCTTCGGCGCCGCCGACCCCTACCTCAATGCCAAGGTGGCTCGCCGCTTCCACCAGCTGTTCCCGACCTCGGAGCTGTTCCTGCTGGAAGGCGCCCGCCACTACGTGCAGCTGGACGAGCCCCGGCAGGTCGCCCAGCTGCTCCTGACCATCCCGGAGCACCGATCACCGTGACCAGCACCGTGCCCCGGGCGGCCGCACCCGCCGAGGCGATCACCCCGCGCCCCTGGCGGGTACTGGCGGTGACCTCCCTGGAGATACATTGCTGCCCGGTCTGTCCCACTCGCCGCCTAGACTCCTGCAGGGCGAGCGGGAAGACTGCCGCCGCCTCGACGGGCGGTACCAGTTCGCCGGCCGGGGCGGCGTGGTCGCCGTCGGCCACCACCTGTTCGCCGAGGGGTGGACCGGCAGGAGGCCGAGCGGGCCTGGCAGTCCCGGCCGGACCGGCTGTTCGCCGAGCTGACCGAGGAGGTCGAGATGCGGAGGATCACCGCGGGGTTGTTCATCACGGTCGACGGCGTGGTGGAGTCGCCCGACCAGTGGCAGGAGGGCTACTTCAACGAGGAGATGGGGGAGGCGGTCGGGGCCGGCATGGCCGCGTCGGACACCATGCTGCTGGGCCGCCGGACCTACGAGGAGTTCGCCGGCTACTGGCCCCACAACCCCGAGGCGGACGGCGCCGACTACATGAACAACACCCCCAAGCTGGTCGTCTCCACCACCCTGGACACGCTCGCGTGGCAGCCCGCCACCCTGATCCGGGGCAACCTCGCCGAGGAGCTCACCAAGCTGAAGCAGCAGCCGGGCAAGGACATCCAGGTGATCGGCAGCCCCACCCTGGTCGGGTCGCTGCTACGCGAGGGCCTGCTGGATGAGCTGTCGCTCCTGGTCCACCCGGTCATGGTGGGGCGGGGCAAGCGCCTGTTCCAGGACGGCGACGCCACGGTGCCGCTGCGGCTGGCCGACTCCAGGACGTTCAGCACCGGCGTGCTGTCGCTCACCTACCGGCCGGCGGGCGGCTAGGCGGCGCCACGACCTTCCGGGTAGGTCGCCGCCGGTGACCCGGTTGGAGTCCAAGCTGAGATCCAGGGGCCTGTCACCAAGACAGGCTGGGTGAGGTCGATGGCCTCAAGGTTCTGACGAACCAGACGGGCCGCCGTACCCGCCCTTGGTTGTGTCGTGGTCTCGACCTGGGCATGGGGCGGTCGTAGAGTCGGCAGGTCAAACGAGCGGCAGAAGACGGGTGTGTCGTCAGGAGGGGGCCGTGGTGTTTGTCCAGGTGATCCAGGGCCAGGTGGCCGACGCGGCCAAGGTCCGCGCCGCCATGGACCGTTGGGTCCAGGAACTGGCGCCCGGGGCCAGCGGTTGGCTGGGCTCGACCACCGGCGTGACCGAGGACGGCCGGTTCATCGCCCTGGCCCGCTTTGCGTCCGAGGAGGCCGCCCAGCGCAACAGCCAACGACCCGAGCAGGACCAGTGGTGGACCCAGACCGCCACGCTGTTCAGCGGAGAGCCCACCTTCAAAGACAGCAGCGACGTCACCGTTGACCTCATTGGCGATCCCGACGACGCCGGCTTCGTCCAGGTCATCCAGGGCCGCGTCAGCGACCCCGAGCGGGCGCGGGAGCTCGGGGAACAGGGTGCGTCGGTGCGGCGGGCCATGCGCCCCGATATCCTCGGCGCCATGGTGGTGGGCCACGACGGTGGCGCCTACACCATGGCCGTGTACTTCACCTCCGAGGCGGCCGCACGCGAGGGCGAGCGCAAGGAGCCACCCGCAGAGGCGAAGGCCCGGATGGAGGAGATGGCGGCGCTGAGCGTCGGGCAGCCGGAGTTCTTCGACCTCAAACAGCCCTGGCTGCTCTCCCCACGGTAACTACGCCCACATCCCGCCCGCACCGATGTATAGCGGACGACGGCAACGCTCCGGCTGGTGTGCGGGCATCCGCCAGATGCGGCTCCATGCCCGGCTCAGCCCAGGTCGGCGTTACCACCCACGAGCCAGTGGGGCTGAGGGGCATGACGTTCCGCAGCGACGCCACATCCACCGCGTCCAGGCCGGACGCCTGTTTGGAGTGGCGAGCCGCTGAGCACCAGCAGCAGCTGCAGGGCTCTCGCCGGGTGGCGCCGGCCGGCCAGATGGGCTGCCGGTTCCCCGAGATGGTCGAGGGGCGCCTGCTCGGTGTGGTGCGGCCGCTGCCGCTTGGGCCGCTGGTGGCCTGGCTACTCGAGCGGCAGCGGGGCCCCGACCTGCGTCGCCTTCACCTCCTGCCGGAGGCACCAACCAGCGGACCAACCCGTGAGGGAACGGCGACCGAGCCTCTCGGTGACGGAGCTGCCGACGATCCACCTGGGGATGGGCCTTCAGAATCTGGACGGCACCAACCTGACGCCGAACAGAGTAGCCGAGCCCAATTCCTGCGGAATCACCCTGGGGGTGGGAGTTCGCGGCCGGCCGGCCTGGCTCCGGCCGCCCCGGAGGACGGCGTGGACGCCGGCCCGCGCCGCCCGGGCCAGGGTCAAGGGCCGCCGCAGGCGGTCCCGCAGGGACGCCACGCGCCCTTGACGCGACCCGGGAGCGGCGTGGGACCAGCCGGGTGGCCGCGACAACGGCCGCTCCGCGTCCGGGGGCAGGGGCCCGGCCGCGGCGCCGACACCGCCGGCGAGGCCGTTCCATGACCCACACCAGCGGTCCCACCGGGTTGATCGGTACCTGCCCGGTCGCGTTCGCCGGCCGCGGGCCGTGCCGGAACGCCTTGTCGACGCGGCCAAGAACCAGGCGGCTGTCCCCGGCTCCCGTTTCGCGCACTCGGGAGGTGATGGTCTGGGATGGGAAGATGGCGGCATGCCTGACCCTGTCCCTCCAGTCGATCTGGCCAGCCTCGCAGGAGGCGGGGGCCATCCCGGGGCGCGGTGGCGGCTGGATGGGGAGGACCTGCAGGCCAACCTGGTCTGGCTCGGCCGGGGTGATCGCATCGCGCCGCACCGCAACGACGAGGTCGAGGTGCTGGTGGTGGTCGTCGCAGGCCGGGGCGAGTTGACCCTTGACGGGCAGGTCCACCCGCTGGCCCCGATGGTCGTCGCTCACCTGCCCAAGGGGACGGTCAGGGCGATCGCGGCCGTCGATGGGCCGCTGACGTACCTGTCGATCCACCGCCGCCGGTCGGGGGGGCTGCAGGTGGGTCGGCACGCCCAGCGACGCTGAGGTCCCAAGGGCAAGTCTCGGGGAGGTCAGCGCGTGCCGATCCACCCGCTGGGGCTTGACGGTGGCCGCGGCCACAATCCAGTCGAGAGAAACGCCAGGCAATCTGTCCGGTTCGGGATCAGGAACTCATCAGGATTTTTCGCCAGCCGATGCTAATTGCTGCCAGTCGCTGCTACTTGATCCAGATGCTACGATTGGCATTGACCTGTGCGAATGGCTGTTCCTGCTGGTCACCGGATGAGGAGAATCGCCCCAGGTTTTTCCTTACCATGGATGCGCTCTACCGACTGAGCTAGGGGGCAAGTTAGTGTTCTACAGTTCGCCGCCAATATTATAGCCGCGACGCTGATGAAGACCCGGTAAATCGACCGCTCATCAGCATACAGCGTCGACGATGCTACCGGATCACTGCTGCATCAACCCAGCCAACGCCCTCCTCACCAGCTACCCTGCGCAGTCCACCGCCCACGCTCCAGGTGCTTCACACCGCCGGCCTGGCGTCCTGACCGCGCCGCCACGCAGCACTCCGGCGAGGGAACCCGGTGGCACGAGCGGCCATGTCCCAATAGCCCAGGCACCCGCTCCGCCGGAGTCAAGTCGCATTTGGTGGTGTAGCTGGTGATCGTCGGAGGACTGTTGCGTTGGCTGTGATCCTGTCGGAGCGGCGAGACTGCTGGCATGAGAACCCGCCGCCCAGCCGCTGCTCCCGGTCCGCGATCGGCCTTCGCCGGCTTCCGCTTCCCACCCGAGGTGATCGTCGTCGCGGTCCGCTGGTACCTGCGCTTCGGCCTGTCCTACCGCGACATCGAGGAACTCCTGGCCGAGCGCGGCGTGAGGTCGACCACGTCACCGTGTATCGGTGGGTGCTGCGCTTCACGCCGCTGCTGGCCGATGCCGCCCGACCGTGCCGACACGCCGTCGGTGACCGCTGGCAGGTGGACGAGACGTATGTGAGGGTGGCTGGGCGCTGGCGTTAGGTGTACCGCGCGATCGACCAGTTCGGCCAGGTCGTCGACATGTTGGTGTCCACCCGACGAGACGCTGACGCCGCCAGTCGGTTCTTCCAGCAGGCCATCGGCGCGACAAGAGTTCGGACAGTCGAGGTCATAACCGATCGGATCCGGTGTACCCGGCGGTGCTGGAGGCGCTGCTGCCAGGGGCTTGGCATCGCACCGACCAGTACGCCAACAACCGCGTCGAGTGTGATCACGGTAGGTTGAAGGCGCGGCTGCGGCCGATGCGAGGGCTCAAGCAGGACCGCAGCGCCAGAGTGATCATCGCCGGGCATGCCTTCATGCAGAACGTTCGACGTGGACGCTACGAACTGGCGGTCGGGGAGACAGCGAACCGGCGAGTGGCCGTGGCGGTCGACGAGCTGGCCGTGGTGATCTGATCCCCAGAGCAGGCTACGGCTTCAGCCCGCCCTGGGTCGGGGCAACGCAACAGGGCCCCTGCACGGCAGCCGTGCCGGCGTGATCGGGCTCGAACCGGGCGAGCGGGAGGCGGTGCCGCTTGGGCCCGAGCAGCACGGCCAGGGTCCTTCTCAGGATCGCCAGGTCGGTCCGGAGGCTCATGCGCTCCATGTACTCCTCGTCCAGGCTGACCTGCCGGTACCGATCCAGGTAGCCGTGCTCGGCCAACTCAAGCTGGGCATAGCAGGTGAAGCCCGGTCGTACCTTGTGGCGGCGCCCTCCCCCGCCGGCCGCCAGGACATGCTCGGCCAGTAGCGGACGCGGGCCGACCAGGCTCATCGTGCCGGTGAGCAGGTGCAGCAGCTGGGGCAGCTCATCCAGGTGCAGCCGCCTGACCACCCGGCCGTAGCCGGTGAGCCGGTCGCGCTCCCGATAGGCCCGTCCACAGGCTGGTGGCCCGGTCATGGTGCGCAGCTTGACCAGCCGAAACGGCCTTCTGTGGCGGCCGACGCGCTGCTGAGTGAATAGCACCGGAGGGCCCTGGAGCACCAGGCAGGCGACGGCGGTAACGGTCAGGGCCAGGAGCACCGGGCCGAGCAGGACCAGCGCCACGACTAGGTCAAGGCAGCGCTTGACCGGCGGATACCAGCTTCGAGACGGCGTCATCGAAGGCCTCTCCCCGTACGTACTTGTCGGCGAATTCTGTGCCGGTGCCGCAGCCTGGCGAGAACACCACGGCGGCTCCGGGCACCTCCAGGGCCCGCTCGACGCTCTCTGCGACACTGGCGGAGGAGACAACGGCATCGAACCCGACCGCCCGGAGGGCGGCCTCGAGGTTGGCCGCCATGGGACCCATCGTGCAGACCAGTGCGACCTGCGGGTTGGCGGCGACCGCCTGGGCGAGCAGGTCGAACTCCCCCGGCCGATAGCGCTGGCGGTCCCCCCCGCAGATGAGGACCAACCGGCGCTCCAGAGCTCGGACGAGGGCGGCGGTGGAGGCGGGCATGCAGGAGGCGGCGTCGTTGATGACCAGCCGACCGGCCACCTCCCTGGCCGCCTGGCGGTAGCTCGGTCTGCTGGCCCCAAGGCGGCGGGAGCGGCGCTCGACCTGCTCGGCGGAGGCGCCGCAGAGTAGGGAGGCGGCCGCGGCGGCGACGGCGTTGTCCCGGTCCAGGGCCGACAGGCGCATGGCACCAGGGATCGGGCTGCGACGGCCATCAGGGCCTTCCACAACCCCTGCCCTGAGCCGCCATGCCCCGCCGTTGCCGTACGACGTCCCCCGCTTGGCGATGCCGGCCGCGTCGGGGAAGGCGGCCGGAATGCTGGTGTGGTACAGAAAGTCCCGACAGCGGGCGGCCAGGGAGTACTTCGCCTGCCGGTACGCCTGGAACGAGCCGTGGTCGGGCTCATGGTTCAAGGTGATCCCGGTCAGCACCCCCACGTTGAGGAGGCGGCGGAAGCCGTTGCGCAGGTGCCGGTTGGAGACCTCGAAGGCCAGGCAGCGCTCGGGCGGCTGGCGGGCGAGGGCGGCCAGATCCGAGAATGACTCCCGGTCGTTGCCGCAGACGATGCCGTCGACCAGGGTGGCGGCAAAGCGGGTGGTGGTGGTCTTGCCGTAGGAGCCGGTGACCCCGATGACCGGACCCCGCCACAGGTCGAAACAGGCGTCGGGGTAGGAGACAAAGCGATCCTGCAGGGGCGCAAGGCGGGCGTTGGCCGGGTGCAGGAACCATGAGACGGGGACCAGGATGGCGGCCGCCGACTCGATGCCGATCAGGTAATTGGGGCCGGCGCGCAGCTCCCGGCAGCGAGCCAGGGCGGCTTGGGAACGGGCCCGGTGCTCGACTGGTTGGAAGCGGTGGGCCGCCCAGAAGGCCGCGTCGAAGTCGTTGGCCGCGTCGTGCAGGACGATGTCGTCGCGGCCACCCTCGACCAGGTAGCGCACCATCGACGCCGTCTCCAGGCCGGCCGCGCCGACGGCGTGGATCGCGCCACCCGCGGGCAACTGGTCGATGCGCAGGTATTGCTCGCTGGTCGTCATCGCGCCGGCTCCTCGAACCAGGAGGGTTCCGGCAGCAACCGCCGCACCCCGCTGGCCGCCTTGCCAGGGCGGGGTGTCGGGAGTCCGGCTCGGGCCACGAAGGCGTCAAAGTCGTCGACGAACCGGATCGTGGGCGGGTCGAGCAGTCCGAGGTCGCTCATGCGGCTATGGAGCGGGAAGCGTCTGCGCAGCTCTTCCCGAAAGCCGTCGGGTTCGGTGCCCTCGATGACGATCGTGAGGTCGTTGTTCGGGTTGAACACCAGCCACCGGGCGCCGGGAAGGCGGCTGCCGATGAGGTCGCCCAGGTCGTAGGCCGAGAACAGCTCGCCATAGTTGAGGACGTCGTCGCAGCGGCCGAGGACCTGATCGAAGCTGAACCGTTGCGCGCCCCCGCAGAGGCTGCGGCGCAGCCCCCGTATCACGTCGTAGGTGATGAAGCGGATGACCGGGAAGCTGGTCCGCTTCACCGAGCTCACGGCCAGGACCACCGCGTCGGGCGCACCACCAACCTGGGCTTCGGAGGAGGCGACCGCGGCCGGCGCCGCCTCCGGGTAGAGCCCACCCAGGAAGTGGAACCCGCCACAGGCGCCGCAGCTGTGGGCGATCGTGCCGATTTCGGTGGAGCCGTAGGTGTCCATCAGGTCGGCGGGGCCGAGGCCGAAGAAGCGCTGGGCGCGGGCCCGCGCCGACGGGTACAGCACCTCGCCGTTGGTGATGATCCGCCGCACCGAGGTTGGCCGCTGACCGCGCCGCTCCAGAGCGGCGATCAGATTGGCCAGGATCGAGGGCGAGCAGTACAGGACCTCGGGCGCCAAGGCGAGGATCGCCGCGCACTGGTCCTCGAGCGCCGACAGTCCGGCGTCATGCGCCTCCAGTCCCAGGTTCTCCATGACCTGGCGGGCGGTGCTGGCGTTGTGGCCCACGGCCAGCGAGACGAACGCCCGACCGCAGCCGTCCAGCCAGGGAGCGAACAGTTCCTGCTTCTCGCCGACGTACCAGGCGTCCTCCTCGGCCGTCCAGGCGATAGGCTTGGGGTAGCCGGAGGTCCCGGTCGAGGAGAACCAGCGGGACCCTTCCACCGGCCGCCCGTACCAGCGGCGCGCGCGCTGGTGGTCCAGGAAGGCAAGGTCGTCCAAGCCCGCAACGCCCACCGGTACCAGTGCCGGGAACCGGTCACAGGCGTAGCGGAACACCGCAGCCTTCTCCTTCGGGTCCAGCACCCCCCGAGGCTCTCACGCCCGCCCGTTTCCTTCCAAATCGCCTCGATGGCAACACATTAGCCGGGCGGCGCCCCTCGGTCAGCCGGGCGGCGGCCGCTCGGTCAACCGGTGGGATTCCGATCCACCAGGCGATGGCCCCGGTCGAGGAACTCACCCGGGGCCATGCGCCGCGCTGCCACCACCAGCGCGGCGAGTTCCTGGGCGGCGTCCGGACGGCCGAGGCCCCGCATCGCCTTGGCCATAGCGGCCAGCCGCTCGGGATCGACCAGCAGTGGCGCCACCGTGGCCGCCAGCCGAGGCCCTGCCAGGTCCGGGTCGTCGACCACGACGGCCCCGCCGGTGACGGCGACCGCCCGGGCGTTGGCGGCCTGATGGCCCGCGGTGGCGCGCGCCAGCGGCACGAGCACGGCCGGCACCCCGGCCACCGTCAGCTCGGCGATCGTGCTTCCGCCGGCCCGGGTGAGGACCAGGTCGGCGGCGGCATAGGCCAGGTCCATGCGGTCGATGAACGGGACGACCTGGACGGTCAGCCCCCGCCCGGCCGGGTCGGCGGCCGCCCAGGCCGCCCGCACAACAGGCTCGAACCCGCGTCCGCAGGCATGCAAGATCTGCACGGCCGTGGGCTCTGGCCAGTGCGAGGTGGCCGCGACCAGCGCCTCGTTGATGCGCCTGGCGCCACCGCTGCCGCCGAACACCACCAGGGTGCGGCGCCCGGGGTCGAGGCAGAATGCGGCCAGGCCCTGGTCCCGGAGGGCGGTCCGGTCGAGGCCGGCCAGCTCGGGCCGGACCGGGTTGCCGACCACCACCGTCCGCTCCCTGGGCACCGGAAAGGCGGCGGCCGCTTCGGCGACGCCCAGGGCGACCTTGGTGGCGACGCGGGCGGCCAGGCGGTTGGCAATGCCAGACACGGCGTTCTGCTCGTGCAAGACCACCGGGACCCCGGCCCGCCAGGCCCCAACGGCAACCGGCAGGGTCACGTACGCGCCCATGCCGCAGACCACCTCGACCCGGTGCCGGCGGATAAGCCGCTCGGCGGCCAGGACCCCGCGGACGGCCGCGAATGGGGCGCCAACGGTCTCGGGAGCCGGCCGCCGGAACAGCGGCAGGATCGGCAGCAGGTCCAGCGGGAAGCCAGCCGCCGGCACCGCGCGAGCCTCGATCCCCCTGGAGGTGCCGGCAAAGCGAACCACGCTGGTGGGGTCGCGGGCTGTCAGGGCCCGGGCCAGGGCCAGGCCGGAGAACACATGCCCGCCGCTGCCGCCAGCGGCGATCAGGATGCGGAGTCCGGTCCGGCCGTCCCCGTGGCCGGTCCTGGTCGCTCCTGTCGGTGTGCGCCTCATGGGGGCGGCATTATGCGCCAAGGGGCGTTCCGACGCTCAACTGCCTGGACGCCCGAAAGACCTCGGCGGTGGCGCCGGCCGGCCGCACACTGCCGGTTTACCGAGGTGGTCGAGGGCCGCCTGCTCGGTGGGTTGGGGCCGCGTGGGCCGCTGGTGGCCTGGCCACTCCGGCGCCAGCGTCGTCCCGACCTGCGTCGCCTTCACCTCCTGCTGGAGGCGCCAACCACCTGCGGACCAACCCGTGGGGCGACGGCGACCGAGCCTCGCAGTGATGGCGATCCCGACAATCCGCCTGGGGATGGGCCTTCTGGGACGGCACAGCCTGACGCCAAGACTGCGCCGCTGAGCCTGATTCCTGCGGAATCACCCCGTGGTGGGTGCGCGCGGCCGGCCGGCCTGGCTCCGGCCGCCCCCGGGGGCGGCGTGGACGCCGGCCCGCGCCGCCCGGGCCAGGGTCAAGGGCCGCCCACCGGCGGTCCCGCAGGGACGCCACGCGCCCTTGACGCGGCCCCCTGGCGGCGTGGGATTTGGCCGGGTGGCCGCGACAACGGCCGGTCCGCAGCCGGGGCAGGGGCCCGGACGCGGCGCCGGCACCGCCGGCGAGGCCGTTCCATGACCCCCACAACAGCAATCCCGCCAGGTTGATCGGTACCTGCCCGGTCGTGTTTGAAGTCGCGCCGTGCCGGGCCGCCTTGTGGACCCCGGCCCAGAACCCAGCGGGTTGCCCGGCCCTTCTTCACGCTCGGGAGGCGATGGGTGGGATAGGAAGATGGCGGCATACCTGACGCCGTCCCTCCGGTCGACCTGGCCAGCCTCGCTGCGGCCGGTGGCCATCCCGGTGCGCGGTGGCGGCTGGATGGGGAGGAGCTGCAGGCCAACCTGGTCCGGCTCGACCACGGCGATCGCATCGAGCCCCACCGCAACGACGAGGTGGATGTGCTGGTGGTGGTCGTCTTCGGTCGGGGCGAGCTGACCCTTGATGGCCAGGTCCACCCGCTGGCCCCGCTGGTCGTCGCTCACCTGCCCAAGGGACGGTCAGGGCGATCGAGGCCGTCGGCGGGCCGCTGGCGTACTTGTCGGTCCACCGCCGCCGATCGGCGGGACTGCAGGTGGGTCGGCACGCCCGACGACCCTGAAATTCCAAGGGCAAGCCGCCCGGGAGGCCAGCGCGGTTGCCCAATCCGCTCGCTGGACCCTTGGCCACGACGCCAGGTCGTTCATAACCGTGCGCCGCAAGGACGGAGGCCGATGACCGAGCCACCGAACAGCGAGGACACCGAAAACGCCTAGGTGCGCAACCTCGCCGCCGCGGCGACCACGTTGCTCGGGCGGGCGGCCGCGGCGCCCGCCGGTCGGACGGCGCTGACCCTGATCCCCGGCGCGGGCGGGTGGGACTGGTGGCCGGCAGCGGGCACCGTGGCTGGGCACGGGTGATCACATCCAGATCCGCCCACGGGCACCGGCTGGAAAGCCTGAGGACCCCTGCCGTCCTCTTGACCGTAGCCGCGACACAATCCAGTTGAGAGAAACGCCAGGCAATCGGTCCGGTTCGGGATCAGAAACTCATCAGCATTTCTATCCAACCGGTGCCAATTGCTGCTACTCGCTGCTACTTGATGCAGATGCTACGAGCAGCAGTGACCTACACAAACGGCTATTCATGCTGGTCACCGGACGAGGATAATAGCCCTAGGTTTTCTCTTACCATGGATGCGCTCTACCGACTGAGCTAGGGGGGCAAGTTACCGTTCTGCAGTTAGGCACCGACATTGTAACAACAGCGCCGATGAAGCAACCGATAAATCGAGCACTCATCAGCATACAGCCCGACGATGCTACCGGATAACTGGGCGCCCTCCAGGTTCCGGTCCTGTACATGACACGGGGTGTCACCCTTGGTGTACGGGGTTGTCATCTGTGGATGGATGTGGCCGATGCCGGGTGGCGGTAGCGTCAGGTCATGAAGGAGCGGGCCAGCGGGTCGCGACGACTGCCGGTCAGCGCCTGGGCGTTCGACAGCGCGCTGGCGCTGGTAGCCGCCAGCTTGCCCATGGCCTTCTTTGCTTCCATGCCGGTGCCCAGCGGCGTACCGGTGGGTGTGCTCGCCTTGGGCTATGCTCTGGTGTTGCTGCACACCTTGCCGCTGGTGGCGCGGCGCCGGTTCCCCGGAGCCGTGCTTGCCCTCTGCGTGGCCAGCGGGCTGGCGTTCGCCGCCTTGTTCATGCCGCCGTCCTTTCTCGGGCCGGCCATGCCGGTGGCGTCTATTCGGTGGCCGCCTACGGCCGCCGGTGGGTCTCGCTGGCCGGCCTGGTGGTCGCGGAGCTCGGCTTGGCGGCCGTCTGGTTCACCCCGGCCATGCTCGAGCGGAGTACGTTTCTGCTCTTCATGGGGATCCTGGCTGTTGCCTGGGTGCTGGGTCACTTTGTCGGTGACCGCCAGGTCTATGCCGCCCAGCTGGAGGAGCGGACGGCTGAACTGGAACGGGCACGAGAGGAGCTGGCCCGCCGGGCGGTGACCGAGGAGCGCCTGCGCCTGGCCCGCGAGCTGCATGACGTGGTCGCCCATGCCATGAGCGTGATCGCCGTCCAGTCCGGGGTCGGCGCCCACGTCGCCGCCAGCCGGCCGGAGGAGGTGGGCAAGGCCCTGGCCGCGATCGAGCGACCAGCCGGGCCGCCCTGGAGGAGCTACGGCGGCTGCTGGGGGTGCTGCGCCAGGCGGACGAGCCCCAGGGTGACCTGGCTCCGGTGCCCGGCCTGGCCGACCTGGACAGCTTGCTGGCGGAGGTGAGCAAGGCCGGGCTGGCCGTCAAGCTGCAGGTGAATGGAACGCGACCACCTGTGCCGGCCGGGGTGGATCTGTCGGCCTACCGGATCATCCAGGAGGCGTTGACCAACGTGGTCAAGCACGCCGGCCCGGCCCGCGCCCAGGTGGTGGTCGGCTACGGCGACCAAGACGTCACGGTGGAGGTGACCGATGACGGCCAGGGGGCAGTGACAGCGGCCGGCGACGGCCGGGTCGGGACCGGCCACGGCCTGATCGGGATGCGCGAGCGGGTCCAGGCGTTCGGCGGCGACCTGGAGGTCGGCCCCCGTCCAGGTGGAGGCTTTCGGGTCGCCGCTCGGCTGCAGGATCAGCCGACGATCACGTGCTGGAACTGGTCGGCGACGGTGGCCAGGCCGCAGCGTCGGCAGTCGTCCGGGCCACGGGCCAGGCGCCGGAACAGGACCTCGGGGTCGAGGATGGGCGGCTCGTTCATGCGACGGCCTCCCGGGTGACCACGATCCCGCAGTTTGGGCAGGGTCCGCGCTCGTCCCGCTTGGGGATCCGGCGGCATGCCCGGTAGGCGTTGCCGTGGCTCGGGTCCGAGGTGCATACCCAGTGCGGGCCGAGGGATCTCGGACCGGGGTCGACCCCTACCTGGGTGGGGCCGCCGCAGTCGGCGCAGGACGGGCGGGCGGACTCGAACAGGACCTCGGCCTCGGACTCGGACTCGTCGTCGTCGACCGGCTGGCCGGTGAACAGGGACCAGGCACGGCGAAGGGCGACGAGCATCCGGGGGTCGTGGTGCTCGTGGCCGCCGACGTACCGGACCAGCTCGTCGAGCGTGGTCGCGTCGTCGGACCACTGGCGATCGTCGGCGACCTCATGGGCCAGGGTCCGGACCGGGTCGTCGGGGTGCTCGTCCTGGTCGAGTAGCCAGTCGAGGATCGCGTCGAGCTGGTCCTGGAGCTGGTCGTCGACCAGGTCCTCGTCGTCGATCAGGTCCGCGTTCCCGGTCTGTTCCGGGTGTTCCGGGTTCTCAGAAACTCGTTCATCTTCGCGTACATGATCTGGTTTTGAATTTGCCGGAACACCCGGAACATCCCTGGTCACAGGGCCGTCTTCCCCTCCGGCGGCCTGGTCGTCCTCCCCCCCGTCCGGGGTGTGGTGCGGGTCCTGGACCAGGTGGGCGAACGGGTCCCGGTTCGGGTCGGCTTCCGGCTCGATGTCGTCGGGGGTTGGCGCGGCCTCGGCCTTGTCGAGGTCCTTCTCCTGGTCTTGTGGGGTGGCGAACCGGAGGCCGAGCCATGCGTTGTAAGTGGCCGGCGCGTGGTCCCTGTATCGGCCCTTGGGCCGACTCAGACCCTCGGACTTCCGGACCTTGCGGCGCTCGACGTGATGGTGGGCGATCAGCTCGTGGTCCCCGAACCGTGCGGCCAGGGTCTTGTCGGACCACGGGCGGTGTCCGCGGGCCTCTAGCCAGTCGTTCAGGTCCTCCAGCAGCTCGGCCGTCATGACGTGACGCTTAGGGTCGAACCGGATGCGGTCGTCGAGGTAGGCGAGGACCTGGTCGGACTCGGTTCGCCAGTCGAGGGTGTCGGCCTGGACACGAGCCGGCGGCGGCATCCGGCGGTCGAGGTCGTACCAGCGCCGGGCGCCGTCGATCATCCAGGCCAGGGCGGCCGCCCAGACTTCGGGGTCGTCCTTGGACCGGTCCCGGAGGGTCTGTCTCCTCGCTTGTCCATTGGACCGGCCAGCTCCTCGTCGGCCTTCCGGAACGTGAACGGGAACCGGACCAGGGCCAGGCGGCGCCATGTCCCGCGGTCGGTCTCCTCGATCAGGGGCCGGTAGTTGGTCGAGAGGAAGAACGAGTGCGTGGCCGTGAACTCGACCGTGTCCTTGTGGACCTTCCGGGCGCGAATCCGCGGGGTCCCGACCGTCTTCTTGAGCCGGGCTACGGCCAGCCGTCGAGCTTCCGAGGTCTCCTCGGCGACGGCATACCGGACGCCTTGCAGGTCCATGATCTCGGTCGGGTGCTGGTCGGGGTTGGCCAGGAGGACCCGGTCGGACACGAGGATGTGATAGTCGCCGGCTGCCCGGCCCGTCGTCTCGTTCACGGTCGTCTTGCCGTTCTCCCCTGCGCCGTGGGCCACGATCAGGAGGTCGTCCGGGGGATGTGGCCGGTCAATGCCTGGCCTAGCCGCAGCTGGTACCAGTCGCGGACCTCGTCGGGGAGGGCCTCCAGGGCCTTGGTCCAGTCCGGGTGCGTGAAGCCGGGCCGGTAGTCGGCGGCGGTGATCTTGCGCTGGAGGAGGTCCGGGTCGTGGTCGAGGCGCTTCCCGGTCCGCAGGTCGACGACTCCGCTCGGGGTGTTGAGGATGTCGGGGTCGGCGTCGAACTCGTCGAGGTCGCGCTCGATCAGGCCGCGGGTCAGCTTGAGGACCCGGCCGAGCTTGGGGGCCTCCAGCATGTCGAGCCATCCGCGAAGGGTGTCCTTGTCGACCCCGCGGCCGTTGTCCTTGGCGGCCTTGGCCGTGATCTCCCGGAACCGGGCCAGGCTCCAGCGCATGAGTGCCTTCGTGACCTGCTCCTCGGAGCACTCGCGCCAGCGGCGGCCGTCCCATCGGAGCCATCCGCCGAGGGCCTTGACCCAGAGGAACCGGCCGGCCATGACCTCCTCGGCGACCTGCTCGGCCATGCGGGGTGTCGGTGAACGTCTCGTCGGTGTTGATGATCTCCGGCGCCGTGGTGGTGGCCAGGGCGAGGAGCTGGTCGACGGTCCCGCCAGCGGCCAGGTAGTCGTCGACTCCCTTGGTCTTGGTCTGGTTGACCTCGGCCGGGGTGATCACGTAGCGGACGCGGGCTCCTCGGCCGGTGAGGAAGGACCCGAGTCGGACATGGCGGCCAGGACGTTGGACTTCGTCCAGGCGTCGGCGTCGTAGATGATCAGGACCTCGCGGTCCTTGAGGGGGATCTCCTCCCAATCGACCACGGGTCCCTTGCTGGTGCGCCAGTTCCAGACTCCGGTCAGGTTGACCACGGCCTCTCCGCGGCTGGCCAGGCTGTCCCCCTTCTTCACTCCCTCGCCGACCCAGAGGCGGACGCTCGGGTCGCGGGCGGCGTCGTGCATGGAGGGGTGAACGTCGAGGCAGTTCGGCGCCTTGAGCTGGGAGATGTACTTCTGCGGCTTGCCGTTGCGGTCCAGGAGCGGGGTCGCCGGCTTCCACTGGAGGCGGATGCCGTTCTCCTCGACCAGGTTGACGCGGTGCATGAACACGAGCAGGCCGGGGAAGTGCTCCGGCTGCTGGGCCTTGGGGGTGATCCCTTGGGACTTGAGGAACCCCTGGGCCTTGGGGCTGTCCTCGATCGTCCAGTAGCCGCGGGCGACGACCAGGGCGGGGTCGATGGCGGACTCGACGGTCAGCTCGCGCCAGTGGTCGGCCGAGAGGACCAGGTCGAGGTCGGTGCCCCCGTGGCCGTAGTGGACGGTCCCGTCGTCGTCGACCGCGACGCCTTCGGGGAGCCGGCCGACGTCCTGGTCGTCGAGCAGCTCGGCGGCCTCGGCCTTGGCGGCGGCGATCTCCGCGTCGAGGTCGACCTCCTGGTCCTCGTCGTCGTCCGGCTTGCCGGCGAGCTGGAACAGGCCGTCGCCTGGCGTGTCAACCGCGGTTGACGTATCCTGGTCCTGGATCTCGTCGTGCTGGTCGGGGTTCGGGTGTTGCTGGGCGGTCTCGTCGGGGCCGCCCAGCTTCGTGTCTGGGGACATGTCTCATCGGCCTTCCTCTCCTCCTTGTCGGTGGCTCCGGGGCCGTGGTGCGACCCCGGAGCCGGGTCTGGTTGTGGATCAGTCGGCGAGGAGGGCGCGGACCTCCTTCATCCACGCGAGGTGGTGGGGGTTGTCCTCGTCGTAGTCGATGACGTTCTCTAGGTCGCGCTCGTCCTCGCTGCCCACGGTCAGGTCGGGGTGCTTCTCCAGGAAGTCGGCCGGGGTCCAGTCGAGACGGTCGACGGCAGCGTGCTCGTCGCGGGCGAAGAACTTCGACAGTCCGCGGGCGATGCTCCGGGCCTCGTGGCCGTCCTCGACCAGGAGCCATCGGGGCTGGCCGTAGTTCAGGCGGCCGTGCTGGAGCATGACGGCCCAAACGCGGGGGACGACGTACGTCGGGGTAGGGGTGCCGGACTCGTGCATGGTGCTGGTTCTCCTTCGTGTCGTGGTGCTGGCGCTGGTCTCGTGGGCGGACGGGGTCAGGCTGCGTCGATGGCCGCTCCTCTCCGGTCCTCCTCCTCGCCGGCCAGGACCTCGGCGGCCAGCTCCTCTAGGAAGCGGCCGGCGGGGACGTGGTCCGGGAGACCTTGAGCGCGACGAGACGCGAGGACCTGGTCGCGGACGCGGGCCGCGTTCATCGGACCTCGATCTCCTCGGGTTGCTGGAGGAGTTCGGCTAACCGGCGACGGGCGCGGGGGTCGACCTCGGGCCAGTGGTCGAGGACGCGGGCGACAGCGCGGGCCAGGCTGGCGCGGCGGGCGATCTCCTGGCGACGTTCGGGCGTCAGGGATGCAGCTCGGACGCGTCCTCCGAGTCGGCCGGCGTCAGCGACGGTCAGGATTTCGGGCATGGCGAAACCTCCCCTAAGCGGGTAGTCCAGTGGTGGATGGCCTGGAGGGTGCCAGAGCTTGCCGCTAAGACGAAAAACGCATGTGTGCGTTGACCTGCCGTTTTGCCTCGAACTTTGTAAACTTCTGGTAACGACGAGGACCCCGCCGGATGGTGCTCGACGGGGTCCTGGAGGGGTTCGGCGGCTAGATCTTCCAGACGGGGTCGAACCGTGACTCCACGTCCGAGCCGCGGTGGTGGTGCCCCGGCGGGGCCGGCTTCACGTTTACGTGTTCGAAAGCGCGCTTGAGCCACTGCCGACGCTCGGCAATCGTCCAGCCCTCCCATCGTGCCCGGAGCTTCTCCTCGGACTTGGGCAGGTCGAGGAGGGCCTGGAGGTCCGGCCGCTGGAGGAGACCGGTGGTCGCCTGCCGGACCAGCCGTTGCAGCTCGTCATGGCGCTGGCGGTGAACGTCGGCGGCGAACCGGGTCGGGAGCACCTGCTCCAGCTCGTCGATCTCCTCGCGCCACGCCTCGACCTGGGCCACGGTGACCTCGCCAGCCAGCAGCTCGGCCCGGCGCCGGTTCAGGGCCTCGGTGAACTCGGGGGCGACCACTGCGGCGATGAACGCCTCGGCGGCCCAGGCGTCGGCGCGGGCCAGGGACACGACCGTCCGCCCACAGCCGGAGAACCGGCCGCCGCTGCCGGCTGACTTCTTGCACTTGTAGACCAGCCTCTTGGTGCCGTTGCGCTCGTGGAACTTGGTGGCGTACATCGGCCGGCCGCAGTCCTCCCGCCCGCAGTGAAGGATGCCGCTCAACAGGTACTCGGCCGCCCGGCCGAGCTTCTGGCGCCGGTTCTTGGCGTTGTCGAACAGCTTGGTCAGCCTGACGTAGGTCTCCAGGCCGGGGGCGTCGTCCTGGTCGAGGATCGGGACCACGCGGGGGTTGAGCAGCATCCCGCGCAGGGCCGTCTCACGCCACCGCTGCCCGCGTCGTGGTCGCAGACCCTTGGCGTGCCAGTCCTCCACGATCCGGAGAAGTGGTTCGCCCTCCAGCAGCCGGCGGGCGGCCTCGCGGAGCAGCTCGGCCTCCTCCTCGACGATGGTGACGTGGTCGGCCTCGAACCCGTACATGGGCACGCCGCCGGGGTGCTCGCCGTCGGTAATCATCCGCTGCTTGCCGGCGATCACCCGCTCGCGCATCAGCTCGCGCTCGAACTCGGCGAACGCGGCCAGGAAGGTGAGGAACATCCTGCCCGCGGCCGAGGTCGTGTCGATCGGCTGGGTCAGGCAGCGGAACCGGATGCCGCGGGCGTCCAGGTCCTTGATGATGTCCAGCAGCTCCGAGACGCTTCGTCCTAACCGATCGAGCTTCCAGACAGTGAGCGTGTCCCCGCGCTTGAGCTGGCGCAGGGCCTCGTCGCGGACGGGCCGCTTGTCCGAGACGCCGCTGATCTTCTCTTGATAGATGGGCCAGCAGCCGGCCTGCTCCAGGGCGTTGATCTGGAGCTGCGGGTTTTGGTCGCGGGTCGAGACCCGTGCCAAGCCGACGTCCATGGTGACCTCCTCGGATGGGAACCATGGTACAGCTTGACAGACACTCAGGTTCCCGGGCGGACCTCGGTCCACAGCTCGGCCCGGGGCAGCCCGGGCAGCACCCTCGGCCCGCCCGGAGCGGCCCGCCGGACCGAGTGCCAGAGCCCGAGGGCGTCCAGCTCGCCCCGCCCGGCCAGCCGGGCCGCCCAGGCCAGCCCGGGCACGTCGTCGAGGAACCCGAGGGTCTGGGCGACGGCCCCGCCGTAGGTGTCGGCGTCGACCAGCAGGACCTGGCCGCCGGTGGCGGCCGCCTCGAAGGCGAGGTTGACGGCGACGGTGGTGCGGCCGGGAGCGCCTTTCGGTCCCCAAACGGCGGCCAGGATCCGGCGGGCGTCGCCGTCGGGCTGAGCCGGGACCTGGCCGGGCGCCGGCGGCTCCTCGGTGTCGCCGTGGTCGTCGGCCAGCGCGGCCCGGGCCCGGTCGACCAGCGCCTGCGGCGGGTCGGCGTCGGAGGCGACGTGCAGGAGGCCGAGCTGGCGGAGCCGGCGCTCGGCGGCCTCGTCGTTGGCCGAGGCCACGCCGACCACGCCGAGCCCGGCCGCGGCCAGCCGCGTCAGGGCATCACGGTCGAGCCAGCGGGTGTCGGCGGCGACGACCGCAGCCTCGGCCTGACCGGCGGCGGCCACGGCCAGGTGGAAGAGCAGCCCCGCTGGTCAGCAAGGCAAGGAGCTGCCTGGCGTTCTCCGGCTATACGTTCCTCGGTTGCTTGGCCTGGTGAGTGCTAGGGCCGGTACGCCTCAGGGCAGGCTTGGGACCGTGCCGTACCTGTAGGCGAACTCGATCCTGCCCCCAGCAGCAACCACCCTGATGAAGTGCAGGGGCCGATGCTGCTGGTCGAAGGTGGCCCCGGCGATCACCTGGACAGGGGTGCCCTTGTCCAGCTCCAGCCGTTGCTGCTCCTGGAAGGTTGCCATCCTGACGGTCAGCACGTCTTCTGAGAACGTCTCACCCCAGGCTGCCCGCAGCAGCCCCGGCATGCCGCCCTTGCTGGCATCCGCCAGGTCTGGAGCCCCCTCCACCACCCAGGCAGGGAAGTAACTGGTTGCCAACATCGCTGGTGGTTCCCCTTCGACGCCCATCAGGCGATCCCTGACAGTGACGGTGGTGCCTTCCTCGATGCCCAGCCACTCAGCAGCATCAGCAGGGCAACGCTCCTGGGTGACCCGTGTCTCCCCTGCTGGCTTGAAGCCCTGGTGGGCCAGGCTGGTGTACCAGCCGAAGGACGTGCTGATGTCAGTGCTCAGCCTGCGGGGGACGAGCTGGGAGCGGACGAAGCTGCCCCGGCCCTGGTAGGTCACCACTGCCCCCTCAGCGTGCAGCTCTGCTAGGGCGGCCCTGACGACCTGCTGGGAGACCTTCCAGCGATCCCGCAGCTCACGCTCTGAGGGGAGCTGGTCACCAGGCTGGTAGCGCCCAACCCTGATGTCCTCCCTAAGCGCTTCAGCGATCTGCACGTAGAACGGTCGTCCGCCGGCCCTGGTGACCATCTAGCCTCCCTTCCGCTTATCCGTATCAGCTTACATCTTGACCCCGTTCCATCCTGCTGTTCTACTTATCCGGACAAGTAGATAAGCGTGGGCGGTTCCGGTGAACGACCCCTGAGGCTTCGCCGGTTCCGCCCCACCAACGGGAAGGAGGGATCGCTCCGATAGCCGTCCCCATGGGCCAGACGACTCAGCTCGCAAGACCGCTCGCGTGGGCTGAGGGGGACGTGAAGTCGAGCTGCCACCACCAACAAAGCTGCTCGGCGCGGATGACCGCCAAAGATGTGCAAGGCCGTGCCACCAGGGGTCGCGGCTGTTCAGCAATAGGGGAAGGAGCAGCCGCGACGTGGGGGACCAGCATCGGTCGGTGTGTTGGTCCCCCACCCTACCTGGGAGGACCGATGGAGCAGGTGATCCTGGTGCTAGGCCAGTTGGCGTTGATCCTGGCCGGTGTGGTCTGCGTGGTGGGCTTCGCGCTGCTGATCATCTCGATGGCCTTGGCAGCGCTCAGGAAGCTGCTGGAGTTCAGGCGGCTGTGATGGACCGTGAGCAGCTGATCATGCGCAGGAGGACACCCGAGGAGCGACGCCAGCAGGTGGCTGACGACCTGCGCCGCGTCACCGGGTTCCTGACGACGCTGGTTGCTGAGGCTGAGCATCTGCGCCTTCCGGTCCCAGCCAATGCCCCGGAGATCCTCGACTCCCTCCGGGCCTGGGCCACACAGCTCAGGGGGCCTGACGCCAGATGATCTCCACCGACTCCTTGTCGATCCCGTGTCGTCCACGTCCCACAGGCTTGACCAGAATCCGCTTAACGTGATCGGCCAGCAGGCTGTGCTGCTCCTCCAAGTCCAAGGCATCCCACTCGGCTTGCAGCTCCTCGATGGTGGCGCCCTTGATCCTTCTCCGTGGTGCGGCAGCGCGGAGATGACTGATCTTGGCTTCTAGGTCGTTGATCCGGACCTGGACCCGCTTCTTCTGTCTGAGGTAGGTGGGCCGGTCCCAGGTGCCATCAGCCAGGAAGTCAGCCAGACCCTCCAGGCGGTCCTCTTCGGTCTGTCTGGCAGTCAGCAGCCTGCCCAGGCTCTCCCACTCCTCAGGAGCCCTTCGCGCAGCCTCCAGGAGCCGCTCAGGAAGCTCCAGCAGCAGCCTGGAGACCACCCACGCCTCCAATGGCTCAGCGGCCCGCACCAGGCCACCACAGCCGCCCTGCTTGGGGTCGCAGTAGTAGCGGCGGCGGTCGAAGGAGACCTTGCCGGTCAGCCGATGCCCGCAGCGGCCACAGAAGGCCAGCCCGCCAAGCAGGCGCTTGCGGTGGCTGGTTGGTCCTCCAGGTCGTTGCCGCCGCTGTGGGCCGAGGATGGCCACCAGTTCCTCATGCTGCTCCCTGGTGATGATCGCTCGCCAGTTGGCCTGCACCAGCTTGCCGTCCGAGCGGCGCAGGCCGGCGATCCTCGGGGAGACCAGGATCTCTCTGGCCTTGACTTGAGTGATCGCCTTGCCGGTGGTGGTCCTGATGCCGTCCTTGGTCCACTGCTTGGCCACGCCGGCAGCGCCGCGACCCTCCAGGACAGCCTTGGCGCCGTCCTGAATGGCCTTGGCCTCAGCCTCGTTGACGATCAGGCGGTACCTGACCCTGCCGCTGGCGATGTCCGGGTAGGGCTCCAGGTCATAGCCGAAGGGTCGTGGGCCACCTTGCCAGTGCCCATCAGCAGCCAGCTCAGCATGCTTAAGCTTCAGCCGCTCGCTGGCCAGGTCGCTGGCGTACTCGGCGGCCATCGCCAGGTCATAGAACTTCTTGCGCCCCGCTGCGGTGGAGAGATTCAGCTCGCCACCAACGTTGGCCACCAGCGTGCCGTGCTGCTTGGCGATGGCGACGATGGCGGAAGCATCCACCACGGTCCTCAGCAGCCGGTCGGCCTGCCAGGAGACGATCGCATCCAGCCTGCCGGCCCGCACATCTCCAAGCATGCGCTCGAAGTCGTCGCGCCTGATGCCCTCCTTCCAGGCAGAGCGGTTGTCATCCATGTAGACCTCAACCACCTGCCAGCCATGGTCAGCGGAGAAGGCGCGGCATGGTGGCTCCTGGCGCTGGGCATCCAGGAGCTCCCTCCTGGCCTTGCTGATCCTGATGTAGATCCCTGCTCGCACCATCGGCGCCACAACCTGCTGAACGCCTTCCCCCACAAGGGGATCGAGGTCACTTGACCCTTCTACCAGTATATGGGGAGAGTTAGGTGGTATTCACAGTTGGCCTGAACCAGTACCGGCTCCCAGGCCGCGCCGCCTCCCGCGGTCACCAGCTGCAGCTTCACCTGATCACCGCCTTGACCTCGGCCGGGGACGCGTTGGGGGAGGTGTCGGAGGGAGAGCTGTCCAATGGTAGTCGCCGGGCTGGGTGGTGCCGGGTCGCGGGCCGTCGGGCTGGGCGGTGTCGGGCGGCGGGGCCTGGGGATCGCTCGGGGCCGGCGGTGGGAGCGCGGCCTGGCCGGTTGGGGGGGCCGGGCGCCTTGACCACGAAGATCCTGGCGGTGGCGATGGCGGCGGCCACCGCCGGGGCGCGGTCGCTGGGCATGCGCAGTTGGACGCCGCGCTCCTGGCCGGTGCCGGTGAGCCCGGCGGGGTCCTCCAGGACCCGGACGACCTCGGCGGTGGGCAGCAGGACGACCGCCCGACCCCGGCGGGCGCCGTCGGTGTAGGCGGCCAGCACCTGGACCCGGTCGCCGGGACGGAGGCCCTGGGCCATGTCCCCGGGATCGGCCTGGACCGGCAGCTCGACCATGTCGGCCTGCTGGGAGGCCAGCGCGAGCTCGGCGGGGACCAGCGTCTCGCGGCGGACCGGGGCGGTGAGGACCCGGCCGGCCACGGCTGGGTCGGGGCCCGGCCGCAGGTAGTGCCGCAGCGACGAATCGGGTAGGCGGACCCGGACGACCGTGAGGTCCCCGCTCCGCAGCGGCGTGCCGGCGGGCAGGTCACGGGTGGCCGCGTACACCGGAACCAGCCGCTGGGCGCGGTCGAGGAACAGCGCGCCGGCCAGGTCGGCGAGCAGGACGAAGCCGGCGCCGAGCGCGGTGCGGCCGTTCATCCAGGTGGCGGCGCGCAGGCGGTGGGCTGGGGCCGCCGCGGGCGGTGGTTGTGGGTTCAGGCTGGACGGGGTCGACGCTCCGTGGGGGATGGAGCAGCGTCGGCAGAAGATCCCTGATCCGGGCGTATGCGAGCAAGGGGGTGATTAGCGACACGTTGGCCTCCCTGGTCGTGGCGGATAGGACGGCCGCCAGGATGGACTCGGAAGCAGTTGGAGGCAAACAGCCGTTCTGATATTGTGGATAACTCAATGAGAAGCGGTCGCAGGCGGCCGAGGTCGGCCGGCGGCCAGGACCTTGATCGCGCCCAGGAGGACGTCATGCCCACGCCCGGCGTCGAGCCCCGCTTCTACACCCTGGAGGACGTGGCCACGATCCTCAACGTGCGGGCGGCGCAGGTCTACGCGCTGGTCCGCAGCGGTGAGCTGCCGGCGGTGAAGCTCGGTGGGCGTGGCATCTGGCGGGTCGACCGCCTCCAGCTCGAGGCCTACATCGAGCGCATGCACGAGCAGACGGCCGACTGGGCGCGGAAGCACCCGCTCATCGGCGCGCCGGAGGAGGAGTGACGGCGAGGATCGCGGCGAAGCCCACGAACCGGCGCGCCCGCACGGCCGCCCGGCGTCGCGCCTCGCCGCGGTCGTGCTCGGCGATCTCCAGGTAGTCGCCGCCGACGGCCTCGATCGTGCCGTCCACACTGGTCCCGTCGCCCAGGTCGACTCTGACCGGGTCCCGGCGGCGGGCCAGCTGGCGGAGGGCCAGGGCCAGCTGGTAGCGGTGGACGACCGGGCCGGGCGTGGGCCGCAGCGGCGGCGGCTCGGCCGGCAGGACGATCGAGACCGCGGGGCCGTAGCGGATCAGGTGCTCGGCGCCGTCGTCGGCCCGGAGCACGAAGAACTCCGGGTAGCTGGCGACGGCGCTGCCGCGGAAGACTCGGGCGCCGGCGATCGCGACCATGTCGGTGCCGAGCCGCCGGGCCAGCTGCTCCCAGAGCACGGTCGACCCGAGCTCGGCGCGGACCGCGGCCACGGTCTCCTGCTCCGCCTCCCGGCGCAGCCCGGCCTCGAACTCCGCCTCCAGCTCGTCGAACACCCGCCGCATGGACGGCGAGGTGGGCTCGTCCGGTTCCTCCGGTTCGCGCATGGGTGGGAGCCTAGTTCGAGCGGTCGCTTGTCCACAAGCTCGGCGCGGCGCCGTTGTGGCTGTCACCTCGGGATGATAGGAAACGGCCGCAAACAGAGGGAAACGGTGTCTTCGTGAGGAGATCGAAGTGGAGCGTAGGCCAAAGTCCTCTCGTTACCCTTCGAACATATGTTCGAGCCTGACGGGTAGTGTAGCCCTTCTCTTTGCCTTCGTCACCCCTCCCCGTGGGACGTTTCCGCTGCTCAGGTCGCCTGTCTTGGCCTGGCAGACACGGTGGCGGTGGTGCAGAAGGGCGAGGTCGTGCGGCCGGTGGCGCTCCGGTTGGACGCCGGCGGGGGGCGGTGGAGGGCGACCGAGTTGCGATGGTGGCGTAACGAGACCGACACGGCCACGACATCCGGGTGAGACGGTGGATCGCCATGATGAACCCGATCGGGTTCCACAACGAAGTACGGATACGTTCTGGAAAACCGTGGTACGGGGGTCGCTGGACGATTAAGCTCCCGGGACACGGCAGAGCGGGTCCGGGCGGTACGAGGGTTCGGGGGTCGGGATGGCCGGGATGGCGGAGCGCTACTGGAAGGAGCTACGGCCCTCGAGCGCCGGCCGGCTCCGGCTGGACGCGTCCAGCCGCCACAACCAGGAGCCCGCCGGGACCACCCTGCGCCGCCCCCGCCCCCAACCGCGCCCCAAGCTCCGCGCCACCTCCCGGTAGGCGACCCGCCGCGCCGTCACGCCAGGCATCGGCCGAACCGCGCGCGTTCGTGGCGGGCCCCGACGGTCAGGAGGGGCGGGGGGCGGTGGCGCCGTGGCAGAGCTTGTACTTCTTGCCTGAGCCGCAGGGGCAGGGCTGGTTGCGGCCGACCTTCTTGCCGCCCTGGCGGGGTTGGGCGGTGGTGGCGGCGGCGGCGGCGCGCTCCTCGGCTTCGGTGACAGCCGAGGAGAGCTGGGTGGGCTGAGGGGCGGGGGGGCGGCGGCGCTCCTCGGCTTCGTCGACCACCTGGATGGAGGCGTTGAAGACGTAGGCGACGGCCTCGCGCTTGATGGAGTCCTGCATCGCCTGGAACATGTCGAAGCCCTCGCGCTGGTACTCGACCAGGGGGTCGCGCTGGCCGATGGCGCGCAGGCCGATGCCCTCCTGGAGGTAGTCCATCTCGTAGAGGTGCTCGCGCCAGTGCCGGTCCAGGACGGTCAGCAGCACCCGGCGCTCGAACGCGTGCAGCAGGTCGGCGCCGAACTCGGCCTCGCGCTGCTTGTAGGCCCGCTCGGCGTCGTCCAGGAGCACGTTCTCGAACTCGGCGTGGTCGAGGCCCTCCAGGTCGAGGGTCTCGGGGTCCAGCTGGGTCGGGTACAGCTGGGCGATGGCCTTGAAGAGCCCCTCGAGGTCCCACTCCTCTGGGTAGACGCCCTGGGGGCAGTACTCGGCGACCAGGCCGCTGACGGCGTCGCCGAGGAAGCCGAGGGTCTGGTCGCGCAGCTCGTCGCCACCCTCCAGGATGCGCCGGCGGGTCTCGTAGATGACCTGGCGCTGCTTGTCCATGACCTCGTCGTACTTGAGGACGTTCTTGCGGCGCTCGAAGTTCTGCGACTCGACCTGGCGCTGGGCGTTGGCGATGGCCCGGGTCACCAGCCGGTGGGTGATGGGCACGTCGTCGGGCAACGACAGCCGCTCCATCAGGTTGCCGACCGTCCGGGTGGCGAACATCCGCATCAGGTCGTCCTCGAGGGACAGGTAGAAGCGCGACTCGCCCGGGTCGCCCTGGCGGCCGGAGCGACCGCGGAGCTGGTTGTCGATCCGGCGGGACTCGTGGCGCTCGGTGCCGAGCACGGCCAGGCCGCCCCGGTCGACGACCTGCTGGTGCTCGTCGGCGACCTGGCGGGTCTTGTCCTCGATGGCCGCCTGCCGGGCCGCGTTCCACTCCTCCGGGGGGGTCTCCAGCGGGTCCATGCCCTTGGCCCGCAGCGACTCGTCGGCCAGGTACTCGACGTTGCCGCCGAGCATGATGTCGACCCCGCGGCCGGCCATGTTGGTGGCCACCGTGACCGCGCCCAGCCGGCCCGCCTGGGCGATGATGTGGGCCTCGCGCTCGTGGTGCTTGGCGTTGAGGACCTCGGCCTGGATGCCCCGCTTCTCCAGCAGGCGGTTGACCCGCTCGGACTTCTCGATGGAGACGGTGCCGACCAGGATCGGCTGGCCGGCCTGGTGGCGCTCGACGATCTCGTCGACCAGGGCCTCGAACTTGGCCTGCTCGGACTTGTAGATGACGTCGCCGTGGTCGGTGCGGATCATCGGCATGTTGGTCGGGACCTCGACCACGCCCAGCTTGTAGATGTGGTTGAACTCGGCCGCCTCGGTCTTGGCCGTGCCCGTCATCCCGGCCAGCTTCTCGTACATCCGGAAGTAGTTCTGCAGGGTGATGGTGGCGTAGGTCTGGTTCTCCTCCTTGATGGGGACGCCTTCCTTGGCCTCGATGGCCTGGTGCAGCCCCTCGGAGTAGCGGCGGCCCTCCAGCACCCGCCCGGTGAACTCGTCGACGATCAGGACCTCGCCGTCGCGGACCATGTACTCGTCGTCGCGCTTGTACAGCTCCTTGGCCCGGATGGCGTTCTGGAGGTGGTGGACCAGCGGGGTGTTGATGGCGTCGTAGAGGTTCTCGATCTGGAGCAGCTCCTCCACCTTGGCGATGCCGGCCTCGTTGATGGCCACGGTGTGCTTGCCCTCGTCCACCTCGTAGTGGACGTCGCGGTGGAGCCGGGGGGCGAGGCGGGCGAACTGCTGGTACCAGCGGTGGCCCTGCTCGGTGGCCCCGGAGATGATCAGCGGGGTGCGGGCCTCGTCGACCAGGATCGAGTCGACCTCGTCCACGATCGCATAGGCGTGGCCGCGCTGGACCAGGTCCTCGGTGAACACGGCCATGTTGTCGCGCAGGTAGTCGAAGCCGAACTCGTTGTTGGTGCCGTGGGTGATGTCGGCGTCGTAGGCCGGCCGGCGCTCCTGCGGCTGCATGGTGGCCAGGATCACCCCGACCTCCAGGCCGAGGAAGCGGTGGATGACCCCCATCCACTCGGCGTCGCGCTTGGCCAGGTAGTCGTTGACGGTGACGATGTGCACGCCCTCGCCGGTGAGGGCGTTGAGGTAGGCGGGCAGGGTCGAGACCAGCGTCTTGCCCTCACCGGTCTTCATCTCGGCGATGTGGCCGCCGTGCAGCGCGACCCCGCCGACCAGCTGGACGTCGAAGTGGCGCTTGCCGAGGGTCCGGACGCTGGCCTCGCGCACCGCCGCGAAGGCCTCGGGCAGCAGGTCGTCCATTGACTGGCCGTCGGCCAGCCGCTTGCGGAAGGTGTCGGTGAGCTGGCGCAGCTCGGCGTCGGAGCGCTGCTGCATCGCCGGCTCGAACGCGTTGATCTCGGGCACCATCGCCTGGCAGCGACGCAGCTCTCTGCCCTCGCCGAAGCTGAGGACCTTGGACAGCACCACGGGTCGGATTCCTCCTCAGTCCGGTGGGCCGACCATCACCCGCCGGAGCGCAGTTCTCCAGTCAAAAGCCCATTCTAGTGACCGGCGCCGCTAGTGGCCGGGCGCCGGGTCGACCTCCCAGCCGTAGCGGTCGGGCACGAGCACGAAGGCGGCCGCCCCGAGCAGGCCGGCCGCCTCGCCCAGCTGTCCGGGGACGACCCGGCAGGCGGCGGCGAACGGGAGCCCGGCGTGGGCGGCGAAGGCCTGCTGGAGCGGCTCCCAGAACGGCGGGCCGGACCGGGAGAAGCCGCCCAGGATGGCCGCCATCTCTAGATCCAGCAGGCTGGCGGAGGAGGCGATGGCGGTCCCCACGGCCCGGCCGGCCCGGGCCAGGTTGCGGAGGGCGACGGCGTCGCCGGCGGCGGCCGCCGCGGCCAGGGCGATCCCGTCGGCGGCGACCCCGGGCCCGGGGCGCCAGCCCTCGCCCAGGGCACGACGGACCGTGTTGGGCCCCGAGGCGACCGCCTCCAGGCAGCCGCGCCCGCCGCAGACGCAGATCGGCCCGTCGGGCTCGACCACGACGTGGCCCACGTGGCCGGCGTTGCCGCTGGCTCCGTGGTTGAGGCGGCCGTCCAGGATGAGGCCGCCGCCGACCCCGGTGGACACGGTCATGCCGAGCAGGTTGGCCGTGCCGGACCCGGCCCCCCTCCAGTGCTCGCCCACGGTCAGCCCGACCGCGTCGTTGTGGATGAGCACGCGGTCGCTGGCGAACTCCTCGGCCAGGCGCTTGCGGAGCGGGAAGCCGCGCCAGGCCGGCATGTTGAGCGGGGAGACCTCGCCCGAGGGCCAGACCATCGGCCCGGCGGCGGCCACGCCGATGCCGCTCAGGTCGCCGGGGAGGACGTCGGCGCCCCGCAGGGCCGCGGCCGCGCA
>Ga0307415_100000094_pt1 | contig 37354 bp, 34 predicted proteins | sample DK1Cmetagenome_FD_204524 | JGI IMG/M metagenome (GOLD analysis project Ga0307415, IMG submission 204524) | Maize rhizosphere microbial communities from greenhouse at UC Davis, California, United States - DK15-C-2 | ecosystem: Host-associated > Plants > Roots > Rhizosphere > Soil | place: USA... | reverse complement strand
GTCCCGCGCGAATAGTTCGTCCACCGTGCGCGAGCAGGCTGACACGGCGCTGAAGCCGCGCTGAAGGCGTTGACGAGAAGCGGGTCAGCGGTCGCTCGGAAGCAGAACGATCAGGGTGTCATCGAGTTCGGCGGCGGAGGTGGGGCTGACGGCGCCCGACTCCGACAAGGCCGGCGAGGGCGTCTCGGCCCGGGGACAGCCCGGATGCGCCCGTAGTACCTGGATCTGGTCGCCGTCGGTTGCCACGTTGACGTACCGGACGAGGCGTTGCCCGCGCCGCGCAGAGTTCCAGGTCAGGCTCCGTTCCGTCGGAGACACTGCGGCCTGCGGCGATCTTGGCTCGCGTTGCCACCCCGTCTGTCATCAAAGCCTGTCGATGATGAGTTTGGCCACCCGGAATGACGCCTCCCAGGCCACCATGTCCTGGGTCGTCAGGCCGGGCCCGGCGGCGTCGCGGACGTTCGGGCTGATCGACCCGTCGGCCACCGGCGCGAGGCTACCGGCCACGAATGAGCTCTTCCCGCGCTTCACGAAGATCCGGTCGTAGCTGCCCAGGTAGGCCTCCTCGCCGACACCCGCCACGAGACGCAGCGGTGACGAGCCGAGCTTGGCGGCCTCGTACTGCGCCGTGTCGAGCAGGTTCACCTCGACCAGGCTCAGCCCGCCGCTGTTGTCGTACCACCTGCACCCCGAGTCGGCGTCGCGCGCGTCGGCCGACGGTCCAGACCGGACGATCGTCCGTCCGATGATTGACGTGAGTTCTGCGTACGACACGAGGCCGCAGGTGCGACCCTCGCCCCGGCCGTCTACCGCGGGCGGTGGCGTCCCGCCGGTCGTGGCGGGCGCGGACGCCGCGGCCTCCGGCGCCGCCCCACCGTCGCCGCCGTCGCCGCCAGAGCACCCGACGGCTCCCACGGTCATCAGGATGGCCGCGCCGACCCGAAGCAGCACGGCCCTCATGACGGCGCCAGCCTCGTCACGAGGAGTTTGGCCACGCGGTACGAGGCCTCGTACTTGGGCGGCGCGTCGGGGAACTCCTCGGCCGTGGCCTTACGGATCTCGTCGCTGATCCGGCCATCGGCGACCGGGCGGTAGCTCTCTGCCACGAAGTGGCCGTTGGCCGTCTTGACGAAGACCGACGAGTGTCCGGCCAGATACGACTCCTCCCCGAGCCCGGCCAGCGGCCGGGGCTCCCGGCCGGACTCGTAGTGGTCGGCAGTCACCATGATCAGGCGGAACGCGTCCTGGTCCTGGCCGTCGTACCAGATGCAGGCCGGTTCGCCGATCGCATCGACCGGGCTGGCCTTGGAGATGGGCGGTCCGATGACGGCTTCGATTTCGGTCTGGGAGATGAGGGCGCACGGACTGCTTGGCGCGCCGGCCGGCGCCGACGTGACACGGGCCGATACACCGACCGATGTGGACTGTCCGGCCGGTGCGCCCCCGCCGGATCCACCGGAGCAGGCGGCCAGCGCCGCGGCGAGCAGCGCGACGGCCCAGCTGCCGGCCAGCCGACGCACGGCAGCCTCGCCAGCACGGCCTGGGGCGAGGCTGGTCATCTTGTCATGCGACGAGTACTTCCACGGGCGTCGTAGTTTCACGACGACGTACCGTACGGGAGCCGGGGCGGCCACACCACGAATGACCGGAGGAAGCCCCGGCGGAACATCCGGCAACTTCCACGCCGGGACTATGCGGGCAGGGTCTGGATGATGCCGAGCACGTGGTGCGGGCTGAGCACGCCCAGCGGAGCCCCGCCGTTGCTGACCAGGACGATGTGCCGGCTGAGTCCAGCGCCCAGCGATCCATGCGCGGCGATGGATCAGCGATCCGCACCCGGCCGCCCTCGAGCGCCTTGAAGATTGCGACCGCCTCTCGCAAGCGCTCACCGAGACGGTGCGCGTGGTAGCGGTTCCTACGTCCGTTAGGGCGACGCGGTAACGGTGGCGCTGGCGGGCGCTTGCACGTTGGTGCCGTCGTACGTGACGGCTGCGGGTGGCGCCGGTCGGTCCGACGTAGTTTGACGATGACCTGCGGGTTGATCTGGGTGACCCGGGCCAGGGATGCCAGCAACGTGACCAATGTGGAGCGGGCGGCCGGCGTGGGTCCCTGGTTGGTCAGATTGCCGAGCAGGCAGACGCCGAGGTTACCGGTGTTGTAGCCGCCACGTGACCTGCGGTCACCACGCCCGGGCGCGTGCCGGCCGGTACGGCGTTGTTGAAGACGCAAACGGGATCGGGACCGGACCATCGGCCTTCGTACACCCGCCCATGTTCGTCGATGAGTACGTGGTACCCGATGTCGCCCCAAGCCTGCGTGACGGCCTGGTAGTAGTAGATGGCCCGGACCGTTCCGGCGGGATCGGGATCGCTGTTGGCGCCCGCGGTGTGGTGGACGGTCAGCGTCTGGGTCGGGGTGTATTCGGTTGGCCACACCTCCGTACCGCCGATGAAGCGGAGCCCTTCATCGGCGCCCCACGCTGCCCGCGGCAGGTAGGTGACGAGACAGGTCGTGCCATCGGGCAGCGGCATGGCACCCAGGGGCTCCGCGGCCAGACCCATGACCGGACCGTCGACCGTATTGATCTCGGAGACGAACCCGGAGGCGGCCTCGCCCTCGATGACAACGTCGTATTCGCTCACGCCGCGGGCGACGAGGAGCAGGTGGCGCCATTCGTCGGCCGATCTGGGCCTCCGTGGCAGGCGTCAGGTGCCGCCACGACACTCCATACGCCGGCCGTCTTGGTCCTGATCGAAACACCGGATCCTGACCAGGAGTCCTCAACGACCTCTAGGCGACCGGCGATGTCGTATTGATGACGCCGTACGCCGCCGGTGTCCGGCACACGTCATGGGTGCTCCGCGCCACTGGCACCGGGTGCTGCGGGGCGTCCGCCGTCCCCCTCTCTGCGCGACTGATCAGCATGACTCAAACAGCGCGACACAATCAACGCGGGGCGTCTGGTCATCCCATCGCGTCGAGGTCGCGGACGGCGAAGCTGTGGTGTGCCCACTCCTCGTTGAAGATGACCCGCAGGCACGCCGAGGCGGCGCGAGGGGTCGGCGAAGGCCAGCCGGGCGGGGCGTTCGGCTCGCGTACCCGGTCCAAGTCCTCCTGGGTGACGGCGGCGAGGAACTCCCGCACCTCGGCCATGCGGCCGGCCCGGACCGCCACCACCTCGGCGAAGCTCGGATCGGCACCCAGGTCGATGCCGAGGTCCGCGCCGTTCGTGATGTACGTCGCCGGCAATCCGAGCGGGTGGTACGGCCGATCCCGGCCCAGTACCGCCTGACCGAACCACAGGTCGGTCGCCATCACCAGATGCCGCAGTGTCTGGACGAACGACCACTCCCCGTCGACCGACCGGTGCAGATCCTCCTCCGGCAGCGACCCGGCCCGCGCCATCGTCGGCGCCCAGAACGCCTCCACTGTTTCCCACGCGATACGCATACCGTCCGGTGTGGACGGACGCAACCTCGTGCGCTCCGGGTACATCCGGTCCAACTCGGCCTCGACGAGCGGTGCCACCTCGACGCCGTTGACCCGCAGCCCGTCAATGACCCCGTCGATGTCGGCGCCGTTGAGCAGGGCACCCCGGATCCGGGTACCGCTCAGATCCACCTCGCGGAACACGCTGCCCGCGAAGTTCGTCTCGATGAACTCGGTGCCGCTCAGGTCGTTCGGTCCAGTGTAGGTGGCCATTGCCGGATCGTAGTACCCCGGGCCGACAGCGACCGGCGTACGTGTCAACAGAATGGCCGTACGGCACCACCCGCCCCGACAGGAACGGGAGAACCCGGACGTTCCCGCGAATGCAACATGCAGCCCCCACCCGTTGCACCCAACGAAGCCGGACAGAACGCACGCCCGGCACGTGACAGCAACCGGCTGCCTACAAGGGCAGCCGTACTTCGAGATGGTCGCCTGCTGTCACTTCGGTCCACAATCGAGCTGGGTGCTCCGCCTGGGGACCTCCCGTGGTCGGCCTCCTGGTGCCCTGCCGGGGCGGGAACGCCGGGGCGGGGTAGAGCAGACGCAGGCCACCTAGGTGATCATCCGGTGTTGTGTCGACAACGAAAAGTTCAGGAGGTGGCCGCTGCGGCTATCGGTAGCGACGCGCAAGGTAAATCCGAACGGTGCAAGATCATGCGCAGGCTATTTCCGAACGGTGCAACCTCGGCGCCTACGGGACACGGACCGTGGCGAGTGCTGCATCGGATGCAATCCGCCGCGCTGGTGAAATCTTGTGCGGTCTGGTGCTCGACGGCGTCGCAGCGGCCGTGCGCTTCTTGCCGATGACAGCCGTTTCGATCTGGATCGATGCGATGTCAGCCTCGGGACTCGCGCAGGACCTGCCACTGCAGCCAGGCGAGCTCGGGCTCGAGGTCTGCGTAGCCGCGGCTGCGTTCGAGCTGCTTGGCATCGGCGTGGTTCATCATCATGCAGATACCTTCGCTGGTGAGGCGCTCCACCTCTCCGCGGCGGAGGGGCCGGCCGGCTCTTTCCTCGGCGGCGGTGAGGAGGGCCACCAGCGCGGGAATGAATACGGGTCGCAGTTCGCTCCGCGAATCTGCCTCGCCTCCCTCGGTGCCCAGACGCCAGGTGCCAAAGGGGTTGTGGCAAGCGTGGCCCGGCGGATACCCGTCATCGGGCCAGCGCTCAAGGCGGCGGCGAGGGGTCTCCAAGTCGGGACTGAAGGTGTCGCCGCTGACCAGCACGGGGTCCTCCGCCAGTTGATACACGTTGAGCGAGCCAAGCAGCTGGTTGGCCTCGGACGGTGGCGCCTCGACCTGCGCATCCGGCAACCCGAACGCGTGCATGCCGCAGGAACGCGACACACCGCCGTCCTGTAGCACCACCACGGCGCAGCGGTAGAGCATCCACGGGTCGCCGCCCTCGAGAGCCTGAATCCAGCGTATGACGGGCCAGCCCAGCTTCGACTGCTCGAGTCGCACTCCCAGCGCTCCGGCATCGCCCAACGCGGCGATCAGCATCGCCACTTCTCCCACCTCAGCACCGAGGTACCCCGGCAAGTCCAGGACCAAGGCGCTGCCGGCCCCCGCGACGGTGCGCTGCTCCTCCACCGACATCGTGCCGTAACCGAACGCCTGGCTGAACGAGCCGTCGTTCGCTACCCACTCCGCCAGCGCACGAAGGCCGAGAGTCTCCGATGTGAGCACCTGGCCGTCCAGCGTCAGACCTGCACGGCCGAGCGAGTCTTGCCACTGAGCCATCGTCGCCGCAGTCCCTGGGACGAAAAGCCGCACACCGTACACACGATCGGCTGTCACGTGGTGGAGGGTAGTACCCCTCTGCGGGCCGCCGAAGCCACGGGCCCGTTGCGGGCGACCGCAGGGACGAGGCGATCGCCGCCGTGGTCGCGGCGCAGGCGCCCGTGGACGCGGTCAACTCGGTCGGAGCGGCGCTTCGGGCTCAGATCGCCACGTGCGACGCCAAGATCGCCCGGTACAAGGCGCCGCTCGATGCGGGCGCCGACCCGGCAGTGGTGGCGGGCTGGATCACCACCTCGCAGGCGAGCGGGCTGCGGCGCTGGCGCAGCTGCGGCCGGCTGGGGATCGTGTCCCGAGGCGGTTGACCCGGACGGAGATCGCCGACCTGATCGACAGGCTCGGCGACCTCGTCGCCACGCTGCGACAAGCCGACCGACATGACAAGGCCGAGGAGAACCGCCACCTCGGCCTCTACCTGAGCTTCGACCCCAACCGCCAGATCGTGCGCGCGGAGGCGCGAGCGGGATCTTGGCGTAGGGAAAGGGTTCGTGTCGGAGGCCGGAGGCGACCCGGATGGATGCGGCCCCGCCTGGACCGAGTGGATCGCGATCCGAGCGGCGTAGTCGGGCACGGCGACGTTGGTCGGCTTGAACTGGTACGCCGCAGACGTGGTCAGAGAGGTGTCAGGGCCGTCAGGCATCGGGTCCGCGTCGTCGTCGGCCGTGATGGTGATGTCACGTCGAACTTGGCGGCGTCCTTGGTCCTGAGATCACTGTAGGGTCTGTCGAGCAGTCCGATGGATGCCGCGTGCCTCTTGGGCGATGGCACAAGTGGAGAGCGTTGTGTCCTGCGTACAGGCCTGATGCCGAGGATCGCGTAAATCACGCTTTGCGGTGGCGAATGGAGCCCTTGTCCCGACCGCTGTCGCCTTGTGCGCCGTCAATACATTTCATCAAGCCGTTCGACGACTCGACGCAACTCGCGCGCGCTGTGCTCGGACATGGACCCTATGACGAGCTCGAGGAGATCGCGGGCCTCCCACCGGGACCCACAACACTCAAAGATCCACAGCCGCCGTCCGCGTAGTCGACCCAGAGGCGCCGGTAGGGGTGGCGGACGAAGTGCGCCCACATCCGCAACGCCGCGCTGACCTTGCCGGGCCATAGATCGTCGCGGGTCACCTCTAACCGCCCAATCACGGCCAGAGCGTAGGGTGATAGACCAGCGATCATCGAGGTTCGCAAATCTTGCCGGCGCCGGACGCGAACACTGGCGCGGACCTCTGCGGGCCGCTTACGCGGCATCGTCCTTTCGGGTCGCTGTCACGACAAGATTGTCCCGCCGACTGCGGCCGCGCGCCGCCCCGCGAGCACGGCGGCGCGAACGATGCGACTCTGCCGCGATCGCTCAGCGCCGCCCCGATTTCGGCGGGCACTGCGTTCCTCGGTGAAATCTTGTGCGGCCTGGTGCTCGACGTCGGTAGGGCAAAGTGTGCCGTGGACAAGCGGCTCGTGCCCGCACCTCGCTCCTCGCGCTGGATCTTTCACTGGGTCGCCGATGCGTCGGGCGTGCGGTGGTTGTCGATGGCCGGCCGGAGCGAGGTGTGACACGGCGACGACTGTGACCGCTGTATTGAAGGGAGCCGACGTTCACTCGGCCTGACTCGCCTGCGGTCACAGCCGAGCGCTGGTTCCATCGGGCCGGTTTCGGACCGCGACCGGCCCGAACGCGCGCCGCGACCTAGCGCGGTCCGCCGCCCTACGGGTCGAGAGGAGATTCGAATGAATTCCCGCAAACTGCTCCCACTGTGCGTCGTCGCGGCCGCAGTCCTGTTGTCCGCGGCCGCTCCCGCTCAGGCGGCTGACGGTGGCCGTTCGCTGTCGGCGACCTTGACCGGCGCCGCCGAAGTACCTGGGCCGGGTGACCCGGATGGCAGCGGCACTGCGGTCATACGCGTAAACCCGGGCCAGGGCGAGGTCTGCTTCGTGCTCACGGTCAGCGACATCGCGGCCGCAGTGGCGGCGCACATCCACGTCGGCGCCGTGACGCAAGCGGGCCCGGTCGTCGTCGGCTTGACGCCAGCAAGCAGTGGTTCCTCGTCCGGTTGCGCCCCGCTGAGCAGGGAGTTGGCGATTGCCATCATCCAGGATCCGGAGAACTACTACGTCAACGTGCACACGAGCGAATTCCCGGCGGGCGCCGTACGGGGTCAGCTCAGCTAGTGTTGCGTCCGGCTCGGATCTCGTGCCGGACCGCTTCGCCCGGCAGGTCGTTGTCTGCCCGCCGTCCGGGTCTCGCCACGCTCGAACGTACGCGGACCGTGGCCAACGTCAATGTCCACCAGCAAGGCATCCAGCATGAGGGGCAAGCGAGGGACAGCGTTCGTTCCTCCACAGGTCGTGGTGGCCACCACAATCGCCCGCAAGCCAGACGGTCAGCGGGCCGACAGCAAGCCCTGACCTCGCAATCCGCCGATGCCCGCCCAAGCGCGCTGCCATCGGCTGGGCGAGCTGGAGTTGATCACGTTCGAACCGCCAGTGAACCCACGCGCCGTACCCGTAGTCGACCCTGCCGGTGCCAGATCGGGTGGGCGACCTCGCGTACGAGCTGAAATGGGATGGCTGGCGTTGCCTGCTGTTCGCCCTTCGTTCAGGACCCCTTCCTTCAGTCGAGGTCCTTGAAACCGCTGGCCCGGTACGTCCCCGACATCGTCGCCGCAGCAAGGGACGTCATCCCGGTTGGCGCCGTAGCGGACGGCGAACTGGTCATCTGGGACCCTTTCGACGGACCAGACCTCGTTCGCGCATCTTCAGAGCCGCCTGACTAGCGGCCGGCGCGTCGCGGAGGAAGCGCTCCAGCATGCGCGAGCCTGGTGCTATTTGGCATTCTCCACGACGGCACCCGATCGCTGCTCGACGAGCCGCTCTCGGCACGACGCCAGCGACTCCAGGACGTCATGGTCCACGCTGCCGCTCAGTTCGTCGTGTGTCCCCAGACCGACGAGCCGACCGAGGCGCTCAATTGGGTGCGCAAGTAGCGGCGGGCCGGGATCGAGTGGCTTGTCATCAAGAGGCTCACCAGCCGGTCACCACCCCGGAAGACCTGGGTGGCGCAAGTGGCGGATCCGCGACGTCGTTGAGGCGGTCGTCGGTGGAGTCATTGGCAGCCGTAGGGCACCCGAGACACTGCTCCTCGGTCGGCGCGACGGGAGCGGCCGACTGCGCTACGTCGGACGCACCACCGGCCTGATGCCTTGGCAGCGCCGCGAATTCGTGCCCTACTTGATGGGACCGCCGGCCGCAGCAGTCACCGGCCGGCATCCCTGGCATGAACCGCTACCGCCGCTACGCCGACGCCAACGGCACCATCACCGTAGTCCAATCAGGACTCTGCCTTGACGCCAGCGGGTTGCCAACGGCACCAGGATCCAACTCTGGACCTGCCACGGCGGCTCGAACCAGCAATGGACCCTGCGCACCTGACCTGGTGACTGGTGGCGCCGGCGAACCGCGACCTGGCGGGGCCCGCGCCGGCGCCACCCGCCACCACACGGAACTCAGCCGCCCGGCGGCACGTCGATGGAGTCGAGGAGGCCGCCGAGGATCCGTTCCGCCTTACGCCGGTACGCTTCGTGGCGCCGCCGGAAGACCCGCTCGGCCGCCACTGCCGGCCATCCGGCCGGCAGGTACCGCAGCGGGATGCGCGGGTCGTCCCGGACGACGAGAAGCCAGTCGCTGACCAGCCACAATTGCCTCGCTAGATCGTCGGGTGCCGCGGGTAGCGGACGCGGCGGGCGCCAGCGCCGGAGGAATTCGCCGTACCGGGCCTCGATCGCTGTGAGGTCGAACGCCTCGCGCACGATCCGTGCGACATCGCCGATGGGCTCGGCCCGAAAGACCTGCACGTGATCCAGCAGACGCCTGTCCTGCAGCACCGCCGCCACGTCGACGCGGCCGGGTGCGATCCACAGCCCGCTGCGCAGCGGCCCGAAGCCGGCCCACCGCAGTCGCGACCGGAGCTGGTGGCGCTCGTCACGGCGCGACTCAGGCAGCGAGAAGCCGAGCAGGGTCCAGCCCGCCTCCTGGTCCTGGTTCACCGCACCCTGACCCCAGAGCCGGTCCGCGCCCTCGGCCAGCACCGCCACGGCGCGGGACGTGATGCCGAAGTACATCTTGCGGCCACGGCGATGGCGGGCCAACAGGCCGCGGGAGACCATCCTGGTCAGCGTTGATCGGGTGGCCTCCTCGGACACGCCCAAACGGCGCATGACCTCCACGAAGGTGCCCGAGTAGACCGCAACGTCATGGCCGAGCACGGCCTCGCCGAGAAATGTGAGCATGAGCGTCTGCGGGCGCGTCCCCGGGTGGTCGGAGGTGTCCGGGTCACGGGCGACGATCGTCACCGCGCCAGGATACGGTCCAGGGCCGGCGTCGGTCGGCGCGACGGGCCCCGGACGGCGCCTGGCGACTGCGGACGTCGGCGGCCGCGGTCATCGCGCTTCCATCGTAGGCCTTCGATGATTATGATGGGCAACTGGGCCGACGCCCGTCACGAATATGCCGAACATGCAACCGGTAGGCGAGGGTGGCCGGGGTGTCGCACGACCACCCCACGTACCGCGCCACCAAGCGAAGGAGTTGGCGTATGAGAATCACCCGCGCGTTGCTGCTCGCCGCGGCCGTGTCGCTGGCCCTGGCCGGCCTGGCGGGCCCGGCGCTGCGGTCCGCGCACGCGGCATCGCTCGTCGAGGTGACGAATTTCGGCAACAACCCCGGCAACATGCGTATGCACATCTATGTGCCGGATGTCCGTCCGGGCAACCCGGCGATCGTCGTGGCCATGCACGGCTGCGGCGGTTCCGGCCCGGGCTTCTACTCCGGCAGCCAGTTCGCCTCTCTGGCCGATCAGTACGGGTTCATCATCATCTACCCGACGGCCACCCAGCAGGCCGGCTTCGGTAACTGCTTCGACACCTGGTCCGACGCGTCCAAACGCCGAGATGGCGGCAGCGATCCGGTATCGATCGTTTCGATGGTCAACTATGCCGCACGCCAGCACGGAGGTGACCTCAACCGGGTCTACGCCACCGGGAGCTCGTCCGGGGGCATGATGACCCAACACATGCTCGCCGTCTACCCGGATCTGTTCAAGGCCGGCGCGTCGTTCATGGGTGTGCCGTTCGGCTGCTTCGCCAACGCGGCCGACTTCCCGCCCAGCACCAGCCAGTGCACCACCGGGCAGAAGAACCTGACACCACAACAGTGGGGCGACCTGGTGCGCAACGCCTTCCCCGGCTACTCCGGTCCACGCCCGCGGATGCAGCTCTGGCACGGCACCAACGACACCCTGGTGCCGTTCTCACGCCTGAACGAGTCGATCGAGCAGTGGACCAACGTGTTCGGGCTCAGCCAGACACCGACATCGACCGACACCCCGCAGACCAACTGGAACCGCCGCCGCTACGCCAACGGATCCGGCACGGTACAGGTCGAGGCGTACAGCATCTCGGGCGCCGGTCACAGCCTGCCGATGAGCGGGATGGCCCTCGTGGCCGTACAGTTCTTCGGGCTCACGTCAACCCCCCCGACCACCACCTCGCGACCCGCGACCACCAGCCCACCGAGCACCACATCCCGCCCACCCGCCACCACGTCTGGTCCACCCACCGGCAGCGGGGGTTGCTCGGCGACGTATACGAAGGGCAACGAGTGGGCCGGTGGGTTCCAGGGCGAGGTACGGGTGGCCAACACGGGCACCACCGCCACGTCGTCGTGGACGGTCACGCTGACCTTCGCCAACGGACAGCGCATCACCCAGATCTGGAACGCCCGCACGTCGTCGACCGCCAGTCCGTACACCGTTGTCAACGAGACCTACAACGGCGTGATCCAGGCCGGCGGCAACACGACGTTCGGCCTCCTCGGCAGCTGGTCGGGCACCAACGCCAACCCCAGCGCCAGCTGTATTAGAACCCCGTAGCGAGTCGAGTGAGGCCCGCCGCACGGGCCTCACTCCCCCGCGTCGTTGGCAGACGACGCGAGCGGCCTCGGTCTATGCTCAGGCCGACGCTAGGCCGGTTGAAGGTGGCTGGTGGTGGACATGCGGCATGGGACGATCAAGATCTTGGCGGCCACCGGACTGGCACTGATCCCTCTCACGGCCACCGCCGCCTGCGGGCGTCCGCGGGCCGAGCCGGCCGGAGCATCAGCGGGCACCACCGTCGGCGAAGCGCCGACCATCCGCGGTGTGCCCGCGGGGTTCGAGCGGGCTACCGACGCCCGGGCCCTGGCCGCCCAGGAGCCGCACGTGGCCAACATGCCCAGCCGCGGTCAGCCGGTCGCCTACGTCCGCCCCGACCGCGGTCCTTCCGAGGTATGGCGAATCGTTGTGGTCCTCAGTCAGGATTCGATGCCGGGTTTGGCGGGCAGTGAGGTTACGCCGCCGAGGGACTGGCCCGGTAGGGGCCACCAGCTCGTGTCCGACGACGGCGACACGCTCTACGTCATCTCACTGCCGCCAAGCGGGCGCCGTTGGTTCCTTGCCGTGACTGGCGGTGGCAACGCTGACCGGTTGGCCGCGGCCCGGGACATCGTGGCATTCACCCTCAACGGCCCGTGACCGCGTAACGGAGCGCAGCGCAGTCACTAGCGCCCCAGAGCCGCCACGTCTGGTTGAGTGGGCTGCCCCGAGAATGCTTGAGACCTGTGGATCGGGTCGGGAAGGGCTTACCTTCCCGTTGATTGGTCGAGGATCTCGAGCAAGGCCGACGTTGGCGCGTCGGTCGGGAAGGTATGCCTGGTGCTGACTGTAGTCGCCGAGGTTGGGGTGCGGCGGGAGGACGTCTCGCTGCTGGATGATGTAGTGCGGCAGGTGCGCGGCGCGCTCACCGACTGCGGATCATCACGCTTGTCGTTGACCCGTGGCGCCTGCACCGCAACGGGGCACGCCCAGCCGCGACAGGTACTGACCGCCGCCGGCGTGGTTGACGCACCACCAGCCGTCGACCCTGCTCGTCCCGCTCATGGCCAGCTCGGCGAGGTAGGCGTCGACCTCCGCCTCCAACGCGGCGGCCAGGATCCGGGCCGCACCGGGTGCCGGTTCTCGATGCCAGCCTCAACAGAATCGACGCCCTTGAGCTACTCCGGCAGGAGACGAGTTGAAGATCCGCTGATCCACAACTCTTGACACTTGCTCGGCTGCCCTGGCCGGCGGGGTTGCAGGTCCATTGGTGGACCCGGGCGCCGGCCGCGGTCGAGATGCCGCTGACGTCCACGCACTTGCCGCTGTGCCGGGCGACGAGCTGGTGGTCGTGCGGGTCGTTGCCCGCGGGACAGACGACGACGCGGGGCACCGACCAACCGCTTGACACCAACCGTCTTACGCCGATGAGGGCACGGGTCCAGGCCGTCGCTCGCTGGTCCACCGCCACAGCCTCTCAGATCACGTGGCAGCCGTCCGCCCACGGAAGAGCAGCTCCCAACCGCGGCGTCCGACCAGCGGCACGAGCGGATGTCTGGAGTCACCGGCCACGAGTGAATTGACGGCACCGAACCACACGGGCAGGTGGTTGCGGAGGTCGTACTGCTCTTTGCAGCGGCCCGTCCCAAAATGGGCTCGCGGTCTGTCGGATACGACGCGGCCCGATCGTGGAGTAGTCGAAAGCTCGGTACCGGCGAGCCATAGGAGGATCATGACCATGACGGTTACCTCGCGAAGGGAAACCAGGCCGCTGCGGTTCGGGGTCGTTGCTCCGATCACGAGCGATGTGGCGACCTGGCGGGACCAGTTGCGTCGTCTGGCTGACAGTGGTTACTCAACGATCTTGATGCCCGACGTGCCGCTGTGGCAGCCGGCGCCGGGGCCGGCGCTGGCGGTCGCGGCAACGATTACCGGCCTGCGAGTGGGTACCTGGGTGTACGCCTCTCCGGTACGGCCGGCGTGGAGCACCGCGTGGGAGGCGCACTCACTGTCTGTGCTCACGAACGGTCGTTTTGAGATGGGCATAGGTACCGGCCGGCCCGGGATCGCCGACCAGCTCCGGGAACTGGGCCTGCCAGTCGTTCCGGCGAGCCAACGCTCGGATCAAGTACGTGACGTCGTCGCGGCCCTGCGGGAACTTGATGGCGCAGACCGGCACACCCCGGTTGCGATGGCCGTGGCCGGCCCAAAGGCGCAAGCGCTCGCCGCTGAGCTCGCCGACACAGTGACCTTCGTAATGCCACAGATCGAGTCGCGAGCAGAGTCGATGCAACGGGTACGGCAGTTCGACAACCGTCGCGACGTCGAACTGGCGTTGCATGTGCCTGTCATCGGCGACTCGGTCGCTCCGTTTATGGCCGGGCCCGACCTAGACACCGCCGCCGTCCGGGCCGCAGACTCGCTGGCCTTTCTCCCCAGCGACCCCACGGCCGCTGCCGAGGAGATCCAACGGCGACGGGAGGAGATCGGCTTCTCGTATTTCGTGTTCGGAGCTGATGTCGCCGGCGCTCTGGCCCCCGTCGTCGCCGAACTGGCCGCACGATAGTCCACCGGTTCCGTGGGGCCTCCTCCACCGTTGAGGGCCGGAACGTCACGCGCGACGCCCTGTTCGTCGGCTTCAGTTGTCTTCGAACAACGGCCGTCCGCTACTTGTGCACCGATCGCGACTGATCCTCACCCCGCCACCTTGTCGGCGGTAGCAGCCAACCAGTACGCGATGCGGTCAAGTGCGTAGATTTGAGCCAGGCATGGCGCGAGGTGGGACACGGCTCGGCCATCGGGCCGGCTCAGCCGCCGAACAGCGAACACTTGTGGTCGGCCGCGAAGCCGGTGTCCGTCCTCGACGTTCCGGGAACCAGTGCCTGGAACAGTTGGGTTGCGGTGTCGTACCTCGGCCAGTCAGGGGTGCGCGGCGCGTTCGGGTTGCCCGCCCAGGCGAAGCGGGTCCAGTAGCGCACCATGGTCTGGGACAGCGCGACCTGCTCGGATGTGAACGGTGGCGTGCCCCGGCTGAAGCCGAACAGGTACTGCAGCTCCGCGGCGTGATAGGCGCCGGTCGGGAAGCTCACCGAGGGAAAGAACGGCTGCGGCGCGTTGGGGTCGTTGAACTCGTACTGGTACGTCGGCACGTGCTGGGACAGCAGTCCGGCCACGCGGCGGGCGTTGCACGCGAAGATGGCATCGGTGCCGACGGCGCCAAGGGCGATGCTTGGACTGGGATAGGCGCTCAACGGGTACGCGGCGGTCAGCGCCGTCGCGGCGGCGATCGAGATGCCCAGAGTCGCCGCCACCGTCGGCACATACGCCGCGGCGCTGAGCGGCGCGCCCGTGGTGGCCTCGGTCTGTGCCACGAACAGCCGCCACTCATCGTGATTGCTGCCCTGAACGACTGGTACGTGGTTGAACGCGCCGCTGGTGAAGGCGCCTGCGAGGGACTGGGTCAGCACGTACCCGTCCACGGTCGGGCTGCCACCGGCCTGCCGAGCGAGAACGGTCGTCACCGGCAACGAGCGCAGGCAGGCCACCGTCTGGACGGCGCACCCGGCCCGTGTGGCGAAGGTCGACCCGGCCGCCTCGGCGGCCGCCAACGTCGGCGGGTCCAGCAGGTACGCACCGCTCTGGATGATGGCGCGGTCGAAGAGCCCGGTGGCGAGGGGCGACGCCAGCTGCGAGTGGACGCTCAGCCCGCCGGCCGACTCGCCGAAGATGGTCACATTGCGCGGATTCCCGCCGAACGCGCGGGCGTTGCGCTGTACCCAGCGCAGGGCCGCCTGCTGGTCGAGCAGACCGAAGTTGCCCGACGCGTGGTTGGGCGACTCGGCGGTGAGCGCGGGATGGGACAGGAAGCCGAGGGCACCAAGCCGGTAGTTGATGGTCACCACGATGACACCGCGTGCGACCAGGTCGGCCGGGTCATAGTCGTCGCTCTCGCCGACGACCAGCGCGCCACCGTGGATCCAGACCATGACCGGCGCCAGCCCGAGCTCGGGCACCACGAACGACGGCGTGTAGACGTTGAGGTACAGGCAGTCCTCGCTCGTGCTCGCGACGCCGAACGGCGTCGCCGGTTGTGCGCAGTGCGGCCCGAGGGCAGTGGCGTCGCGAACCCCATGCCAGGCCGAAGCCGGCTGCGGCGGACGCCACCGCATTTCGCCTACGGGTGGAGCAGCGTACGGGACGCCGAGGAACGAGCGCACGCCGTCGACGCGAGTGCCCCGCACGACGCCCTTGTCGGTGTGCGCGATGACGGCTGTGTTGTGGGCCACCGCCGTGGCGGCGCTGGCTGGAAGCAGGACGGTGGCGGCGATCGGTACGAGCACCAGCGAACGTGCCCATCGAGTCGCGCGCCGGACGTTGGTCGGCACAGATGTCTCCCTACTCGACGGAACTAACAGCGTTAGTTTTCCACCGTCGGGCCCGCGGCGCTACAGATCGACCGGCATGACACCGTTGCGACCGGTCTGGTCACCGGAAGACAAGGTCGAGCCGTCGCGCGAGGCACGAATACCCGCCGAGAAGCGGACTGTTGAGCGCCATGGACCGTAGTCAAGACGTCCGCGTCGGGAGGCGACCTCGACTTCGGCAGGCGTTGCGGATTGGGCCCGGCTGGGCAACGTTGTGTACGTGAAAGATCCAGCCGACGACCCCTACCTCTCCGAGGTCCACCGCTGGTGGCACCTGTCGCACCTATCGCCAGAGTTGCTCGCCGCCGCGAACGCCGGCTGGCTGCCGCGCAGCGGTTCCGCACTTGATCTCGGCTGCGGGCTTGGCACCGAGATCGCCTGGCTCGCCGGGCGCGAACTTCGGGCCATCGGCGTGGACCACTCAGCCGAGGCGCTGCGACGGGCAGCCCGACGTCACCCCGAGGTCACCTTCGTGCGTGCCGACGTGCGCGCGCTGCCGTTGACCAGCCGGTCGATTGACCTGCTCATCGACCGCGGATGCTTGCACTACCTCGCCACGGCTCCCGGGCAAAACGCATACGCGGGTGAAGCAGCCCGCGTCGCAAGGCCGGGGGCCCGGTTCCTGTTGCGGGCCTGTGCGACCAACGCTGGACAACCCAGCGGCATCACCGAGAATCTCCTGCGTGTGCTGTTCGCGTCCGACTGGACCATCGAGGCCGTCGACCTGACCGACCTACCCAGCGATACGCGCCAGATGCCGGCCTACGTTTGCCATCTCATACGCTCGGCATGAGCACCGGACCCGGCTGTAATGCGCGAAGTGCGGCAAAAGAGCGCAGCTGCCGGCAAGGTGTCTGGCATTCTGGAGACCACGGACATCCCGGTCCGTTCTTGTGAGAACCCAGGGGTCGCTGTGACGGAAGACAACTCCACTGACCCGTGGCTCGAAAAGACATTACAGGTCGTTAGGGATGAAGTTAACGCGTTCGTTCTAAGATTCGCAAGACATCCGTACCGACATCGTGTCGAACATTCTCTCCATGCCGAGTTGTTCGAGGTGATCGCCATCGGCCTTGGTGCCGGGTTTGCCGACGAGCCACAAGTTCGAATCGACGCAGGCATGCCCGGCCGCGCCTATCTCACGACTCCCGTCCACAAGGAATGGCCACTGTTCGTCGGAAGGAAACGGCGCGGCAATGTCGACCTAGCCATTCTCACGCCGCAACATCTAGAGGGCCTAACCATCGCTAACTTCCATAATGGGCTGACACCCGCTGACATCGGTGTAGAGGTGGGGTTGGACTATGACTTCGGCCATCTCAGAAGGGACAGCGAGAAGCTGGAGCGTAGCGGACTCCGCAATTGGTTTCTGGTGCATCTCGATCGCAAACGGCATCGACAACGCACGGTCGAAGAGTTGGAGAACTTCGTTCGACAGAACAGCCGGGCTGATAGCCTCGCATACGCCTGGCACAATCCTGTTGTAGACAGTTCTCGCTACAAGCTGCTCGGCGGTTCGGAGATCTGCAGCTTCGAACATGTATCGTGATCGGAGTTCACAGCGCATCCGCTGATGACATCGTCGCGGGGCGGCCGTGCGGAGGACAGGATCGTTGTTCGGTGCCGCGGCCCGAGGAGCGGCTTGGCCTACCCGACCAGAAAGCGCAGGTGGGTGCGTACTTCGGCCATGGCGTCGGTGGCGACGGTGCCGGCCGAGCGCACGAGCCAGTGCCGGGCGTGCATGGCGATCCGGTCGGCGTAGACGTAGGCGTCCCGTGGAGTGGTGGGGTTTGGCGGTGACCGGCGCGGCTTCGCGGAGGTAGGGGCCATCGGCGGGATCTTCGGTGTGTACCGGCAAGTACTCACTGAAGGAGCCCACCGATGGCGTTGTCACAGTCTGCCGTATCGGAGTTGCTGGAGGCGCTTCGCACCGGCGAAGCCGTGGATCTGATCCGTGAGTCGGTTCGGATGGTGTTGCAGGAGCTCATCGAGGCCGAAGCGAGCGAGGTGGTCGGCGCGGCCCGCTACGAACGCACCGATACGCAGACTACCGAGCGCAACGGGTCGCGGCCGCGGCTGCTGTCTACCCAGGCGGGCGACATCGACCTGCGCATCCCGAAGCTGCGCAAGGGTTCGTTCTTCCCGCTGATCCTCGAACCGCGCCGGCGCATCGACCAGGCGCTGTACGCGGTGGTGATGGAGGCCTACGTGGCCGGGGTGTCCACCCGGTCGGTCGATGACCTGGTCGCCGCGCTGGGCATCGACTCGGGCATCTCCAAGTCCGAGGTCTCCCGCATCTGCGCCGGCCTGGACGAGGTCGTCACCGCGTTTCGCACCCGACGGCTGGACCACACCACCTTCCCGTACGTGTATCTGGACGCGACCTACCTGCACGTGCGCAACCCGGCCTCCCAGGTCGTGTCGATGGCCGTGGTCGTCGCGACTGGGATCACCGCCGACGGCGGCCGTGAGGTGCTGGGCCTGGACGTGGGCGACAGCGAGGACGAGGTGTTCTGGCGAGGGTTCCTCACCGCGTTGAAGAAGCGTGGGCTGGCCGGGGTGCGGCTGGTCATCTCCGATCAGCACAGCGGGCTCGTCGCCGCGCTCAAACGTGCCTTCCAAGGCGTAGCGCACCAACGCTGCCGGGTGCACTTCGCCCGCAACCTGTTGGCCCTGGTGCCCAAGACGCACACCGACATGGTGGCCGCCGTGTTTCGCACCATCTTCGCCCAACCGGACCCGAAAGCCGTCGCCGCGACCTGGGACGAGGTCCGCGGCCAGCTCGCCGGCCGGTTCCCGAAGATCGGCGCGCTCATGGACGGTGCGAAGGTCGAAGTGCTGGCGTTCACCGCGTTCCCCCGAGCCCACTGGCCCAAGATCTGGAGCACCAACCCCTTGGAACGCGTAAACAAGGAGATCAAGCGCCGAGCCCGGGTCGTGGGCATCTTCCCCAATGACGCCGCCGTCATCCGCCTGGTCGGCGCGATCCTGGCCGACATGCACGACGAATGGCAGTCCGGCGAACGGCGCTACCTCTCCGAGGGCTCCATGGCCCAGCTGAAACCGAATAGCGATACTGGACCCATCGCCGCGATCGACAGCGGCGAGTAGGCACCGAGGATCAACCCTCAAAGCCCACCACCCCACGGGGCACTGCCGCGTAGACACTCGGCCGGTCTGGCCGCGTTGGTTCGCATCAGCCAGCGGGCCCACGCTACCGACTGCACCATCGCCTTGGCCAACGTGCGTTCGCTCGTGCGACGAGTCCTCGACGTCACCGGCCTGGCCGACGTGCTGAACGTCCAGGACGATCTACCGCCCCGGTGACAACAATGCCCACGCAACGTCGGCAGGGCATCACCACCGCCGGCGGACGGCGCTGTCTGCCACACGGCACGGCCGGCGGCGGGGACCAGCGGGACCCTTCGGGAGGTTGGGCCCCGCTGGCCGCGGGGCGCGCCGGGTCTACCTGCTTGCCTCGCCGCTTGCCCGCGAAGGGCCTCGGTGCGCGGCGGTCCCAGCTGCCATACGCACCGAGGCTCGCGCGGCGCTCTCCCGGGTTGTTCAGCGTCGCCTACAGAGTCGGCGTTACGCGGAGGGTTGCGTCGCTCGGCGCCCTGTCGGCCCGCGCCCCTGACCACGGTCCGCGGGCGCCCCGTGTGCTGTCGCCCGGGCCCGAGCCGGTGAGGTGCTCCTCCTGGGGGTCCGGGTGGTGTGGACGGTGCTGACCTGTCCTTCCGGTTGGCCGTCCGAGCACCACATCGTGATCGTGGCGTCGGAGTTCTGGTTCCGGAAGGTGATCCACACGGTGGTGTCGGGGCCGCGGCGTGGGGGTTGCGGTATCGAGTAGCCGGGGGCGGGCGACCACGATTCGATGAAGGCCAGCGAGCCGTTGCACGTCGCGACGGCGCTACCGCCCGGTGAGGTGAACGTGCGGCTGCCGGGTTCGTCGGTTGTAGGCGGCGGCTGACTCGTTCCGGCGGCGGGTGGCGATGACGTGGTTGAACCGCCGACGCCACCCGGTACCCCATCAGGCACGCCGCCGGGCCCCGGCATCGCCGGAGGCAACCCGGTGCCGGCGGCGGCTCCGCCGGGCGGTGCTCCAGCGGTGGCGCCCGGATTGACCGGCGGTGGATTCGAGTTGGGATGGGTGGCGTCGGGGCCTACGACGGTAGGAACGCCGGGCTGAGCCTCAGCCTGCGGAGGACCGCCACGGGGTCGGTTGATGTTGCCCACCGCGATGATGCCGGCGACCGCGACCGCGGTGACGGCCATGAAGATCGGCGCGGCGTGACGCCGCCGGAGTCGCGTGCCGGTCGTCTCGGCCTCGTCATCAATCGATGGCGTCGCCGCGATCGGCCGGCCGGGGACCACTGGCGATCCGTCTGTTGCCTCGTCATCGATGTCGTCGGCGAGGATGGGACGGATGCCCGCTCCGGCGGCGAGGACGGTGGCGACCTCGCGGGCGGTCGGCCGGCGGTCCGGGTCAAGGTCGACGCAACGGCGATACAGCTCGGCTATCTGGGGAGCCAGCCCGTCCAGGTCGGGCAGTGCGGCCGGATGGGTGCGTGTGCTGACCGTTGGCATGCCAACCGGCCAGGGCAGCTCGCCGGTGATGGCCCGGAACAGGACCGCGCCCAACGAGTAGACATCCGATGCGGGTAGGGCGGTTCCGCCGAGTAGGCGCTCTGGCGCGACGTAGCTTGGGGTACCCATGATGTCGCCGCCCGGGCTGCTGATCTCCGGGGCACCGGCGGTCGTGGCGACACCGAAGTCGACCAGCTTGGCGCCCGCACCGGTCAGCACGATGTTGCTGGGCTTGACGTCCCGGTGGACCAACCCGTGCGCGTGGGCGACGGCCAACCCTTCGGCGATCTCGGCGCAGATCCGCATTGCCTTATGCGGCGGCAGCGGTCCGTCCGCCAAGCGTTGGGTGAGAGTGGGTCCGGTCAACAGCTCCATGACCACGTACGGCACCGGCTGGCCGGCACCGTCGAGCGCCTCTCCGTAGTCGTAGACGCTGGCCAGGTGGGGGTGCGACACCTTGGCCGCCGTCTGGGCCTCGATTCGAATGGCCTCACGGAATTGATCGTTGTCGGAGTAGACGCCGGCCAGCAGCTTCACCGCGACCTGTCGGGTGAGGACAAGATCGAAGGCCCGCCATACCTCGGACATGCCGCCCCGGCCGATGGCGTCCTCGAGTCGGTAGCGGCCCGCCAGGATCCGCTGTTCCCCCACGCCGATGACTATGCCGCAACCATCGATGTGAGGCACATCGAACTACTGGCCCCCCGCCTGGGAGATCAACGTGGCCTGCACCCGTTCCGCACCCGGTCCGCTCCCCCGTTTCACTCGTCGGGTCGGATCGTCAAGGGGTCGGCACGGATCGCCGGCTCGGGGGAAATCATGGATGTTCCGGCAGGCGCTACGCGTACCGTCGTAGCGGGCAGACCAGGTCGCCTGGCGGCTGCGGCGCTCGTGGCGGTGGCGATGGCCGCGATGATGTCTGGAGCGTCCACGGTCCGGACGGAGGTCCGGGCAGCGGCGGGCGGGTCCCTCGTCGGCGTCATCGTCCGGTACGAGTCATCGATGGGCGCGGACGCGGCCGAGCGCCTGATACATCAGCTCGGCGGAACCGTCGGTGCACATCTGGACATCATTGACGGGTTGGCCGCCACCCTGCCGGCCCGTGCCGTCACCGCCGCCCGATCATCCGCCGGCGTCCAGGCGGTCACCTTGAACGCCCCAGTACGGCTGAAGGGCGACGTTTGGCGGGCTGACAAGGACCTCAACTCGTTGTACGGCATCGCCCGCTCGGCCGGAATCCACGACGCATGGTCACGCACGGACACGCTCGGCCGGAAGATCACCGGCGTCGGCGTGGGCGTCGCGTTGATCGACTCTGGGGTGGTGCCCGTCAAGGGGCTGGCCGGTACGGGCAAGGTCATCAACGGGCCTGACCTGTCCTTCGAGTCGCAGATCAACACGCTGCGGTACCGGGACACGTTTGGCCACGGCACCCACATGGCGGGCATCATCGCCGGCCGGGATCCGGAGGTGGCCGCCGGCAAGGAGAACGACTCGCGGTATTTCGTTGGTATCGCCCCGGGCGCTCACCTCATCAACGTGAAGGTGGCCAGCGCGGACGGGGCGACAGATGTGTCCCAGGTGATCGCCGCGATCGACTGGGTCGTCGCCCACCGCAACGACCCCGGCCTGAACATCAAGGTGCTCAACCTGTCCTTCGGCACCGACTCGGTCCAGGACGCCCGGCTCGACCCGTTGTCATACGCGGTCGAGGTCGCCTGGCGCAAGGGCATCGTGGTTGTCGCGGCGGTAGGCAACGACGGCGCCGCCCGCACCCGGGTGAGCATGCCGGCCGCCAACCCGTTCGTCATCGCGGTCGGGGCGGCCGACCCGATGGGCACCGAGGACCGCGCCGACGACGCGGTCGCCTCGTTCAGCACGTTGGGCAACGCCGCCCGCCACGCCGACATCCTCGCGCCGGGCCGCTCGATCGTCTCGCTGCGCGACCCCGGGTCCTACATCGACGTGCAGTACCCGGCCGCACTGGTGGGCGACACACAACAGCGGTACTTCCGGGGCAGCGGCACCTCGCAGGCCGCCGCCGTCGTTTCCGGCGTCGCGGCACTGCTACTGCAGCAACGCCCGACGCTTACTCCGGATCAGGTCAAACGCATCCTGATGACCGGCCGGCAGACCCTCGCCAGCACCGCCGGCGACGTCTACGCCACCGGACAGCTCGACGTGAAGAAGGCCTTCGACACCGCCACTCCCACCTACGCCCAGGCGTTCACCCCAGCGACCGGCCTCGGCAGCCTGGAGGGGGCCCGCGGCAGCTTCCACGTGGCCGACGCGGTCACCGGCGCCGAGCTTCGCGGCGAATGGGACATCTTCGGCAAGGCCTGGCGGCCAACCGTATGGAGCGCCGACGCAGCCGCGGTGCGGTCCTGGAACGGCGGCACCTGGAACACCAGCCAATGGACCGGCTCGGACTGGACCGGCACCTCATGGACCGCACGAACCTGGTCGACCGGCACCTGGACCGCCCGCACCTGGTCGGGCAGCTCGTGGACGGCTCGCACCTGGAGCGACGCCTACTGGACCGGCACCGCATGGTCGGCCCGTACCTGGTCCGGCAGTACCTGGACCGGGCGAACATGGAGCGGCAGCGCCTGGGCCAGCAGCCGCTGGCCGTAGGCATCCCAGCCTGCCCGGTGTCTTTGCGGCCGGCGACGTCCGGCACGGTTCCGTCAAACAGGGTTGCCTTCGCGGTCGGCGAAGGTGCCGTCAGCATCCAATCCGTACACCGGTACCTGGCGTACCGCGAACGTCCGGTGCACATCCTTGCTGGTAGAGGCAGCAGACAACAGCGTGCCCGCGGCAGCGAAGGTTACCCTGGTACCGGCCTCGGACTAGCCATCTGTCAACGAATCATCAAACGACGCGGCGGCGCGATTGGCGTCGAAACCAACTCGGCCGGGGGCAGCCTTCTGGTTCACGATCGCCGTGGCGCAAAGCGGACGCGCTAGTAACGCGTTCACGGTCGCCAGGATGGCCAATGGCCCGGCGTCACGCGGTTCGACCGCCGTCAGGCCGGCGCTGGCGATAGACACCGGCGACCCGGTCGCGTACCCGTCCGCAGGTCGGCCAGTTCCCCTTCGGGCGGATGGGCGCGACGCAGTAGCGGGCCGCGATCTCGTCCGGGAGTTGACGCGCTCGGGTACCAGCCCGCCGAAGGACGCGGGCGGGAAGAACCGATCCTGGGCGCACACCAACGCTGCCCAGCCGCTCATATGGACCACCCTCCAACCTGCGTCCGCGGTCGGCATGAACAACGGCTTGACATCGGCCCGGATCAGCCGGGGATGGGCAGCTGCTCCTGCGGCCAGTTGAGGACCTTGGCGCCGAGAACCGCCGCTTGCAGGGTGAACCGGTGGGCCGGGTTGGTGGGGTCGTAGCCGGTCAATGCGTTGACGCGGGCGAGGCGATAGGTGACGGTGCGCACGGATACGTGTAGTCGTTTTGCCGATTCGGTGGCTACGCCGCCGGTGTCGAAGTAGGCCTCCAGGGTGGCGAGAAGCGGTCCGGCGCCGCCGCGGGCCTGCACGAGTGGGCTGAGCACGGCATGCACGAGGTCGACGATGGCCGGCTGGTCGCGCAGGAGGACCCGGTAGATGAGGAGGTCGTGGGCGTTGACGACGGGGTTGTCCACGTGCAGTCGTCCGGCCATGGTGAGCCCTTCGCGGGCCTCTTCGTAGGAGCGGGCGATGCCGTAGAGGCCGGGATGCGCCCGGCCGACCGCGACCCGCCAGGGACGCCCGCGGGGCAAGCGGCTCAGCTCGCGGTGCATGAGCCGACCGAGTTCGTTGCTCGCCTGCAGCCCGGGTGAGATCCGTCCGCCCGCGGCGGCGTCGGCTGGCGCCAGCACCACGAGCAGGCCATCTTTGGTCGCGACGAGAACATCGCGGTCGCCGAGCCGGTCAAACATGACCGCCTCCAGCGCGCTGATCGCGGCGTCGGCGTCGGGCAGCCGCCGGCTCGGTGCGGCCAGCGCCACCTGGTGCACCCGGGCGAGGTCGAGCCCGAACGGCTCGGCGCGCTCCACGAGGGTGCCCAGATCGGAGTCGCCGCGCAGCAGGTCGTCGATCAGTTCGCGGCGCAGCGACACCTCGCGGCGGACGAGGTCGCGGCGCGCGACCGCGTAGCCCTCGGCGAGGGTGGCGACGGCCTCGTCAATGACGTGCAGGACGGCTGTCGCGGCGGCGCGCACCGCCTCCCGGTCGCGGGAGCGCACCACCATCGGCAGGTCCTGCCACAGCCGCCGCGCTGCGGACAGGTACAGCTGCACCACTCGCCCGGCGGAGATGCCCTGCTCGGCGGCCAGCCGGCCGAGCTGACCCACCGCGTCCAACTCGCGGCGCCTGGGCCGGCGCCCGTGCACGGCCGCATCGGCCAGCAGTGGCAGGTACTCGCCAAGCAGCTCCACCGGAACGCCACCGGCATCTCGGCTGGCCCCGTTCGCGACATCACCCAGCCACGCGTCCTCCGGCTCCGGCGCCGGCGAGCGGCGGCCACCGCGCCGACGAGTGTTGTCGGTCACGTCCGCCTCGCCTCCCGAGTATCAGGTCCGCGCTGGTGCCTGCGACTCCGCACGGGACAAGATTCGGTGAGCCATCGCAGCAAATACACACGACGTGCCGGATGCTCATTGCCGGTCGTCGGCAGTGTAGACCTGCAGGGTCTGCGGCCCATGGACCTGTCCCGGCGATGCCCGCTCGACCACCATGGAGACAAGGCCGGCACCCAACCGCAGTTCCCTATGTGGACGCGCCGACCTGCCGGCGTCGCCATCGGAGGGTCTGAACGCGACCCTTCAAGGGTACGGATGTCGGGCGAGGCTGGATGCCGACCGAGGAGACCGCCATGCGTATCGCGAAGGTTCACCTCGGGTGGGCGATGCCTGTCTTAGCGCTGGCCGTCACGCTGTTCCTGTTGGGTCGGGTTGGCGACGTCCTATTGTTGATCCTCGTCGGTGCCGCGATGGTCGGCATGTACCTCCTGCGTCGCTACGCGCGGGCCGAGCTGCTCTATCACCGCTTAGCCGACGGCCGCCGCGAGCATCTCTCACGTGCTGCCCTCGAACCGGAAGGGGAACCCGGTCGTAGGAGGCGCCATGCCGGCCGACCGGCTTAGTCGGGCATGTAGCCGCAACCACCACCCCGGAGTCACCGGCGGCCGATTGGACATGCGTGCGCCACCGACCGAATCGCCATCCGCGTCCCGTCGACACGATGGCGCATAGACCAGGAGGAGCGTCATGGTGCAGTTGCCGGTACGCGATGTGATGACCCCGGACGTGATCACCGTACGCGACGACGCGTCGGGCGACGACATCGCCGCCGTCCTGGACCGATCTGCGAGCCGTGATCGACATGAGTGAGCTTCGTGTCGATCGGTGGCCCTGGTGGGTATCCCCGAGACCGCGGTGCCTGGGCGGCAACGCAGTGCAGGTCGTGAGGAGATCGGCGGTGTCGCAATGATCCCGCGGCCGGCGGGTCCGGCACGAACCTCCATGCCGCCGCCCTCGGAGCGAGGACAGCACGTCCCGACCGCAGACCTTGTCGACCTGGCAACGGACGCGAGCCGGCATTCATCGAATGCCGGCGCGGGCGTCCGTGGCTTCGACGGCGACATCGTCGACGAGTGGGGCCGGCAGTCGTTTCCCGCCAGCGATCCGCCGGCCAACTGGTGACCGTGCTGGGCGCTGGCCGCGGCCCAACAGGGGCGCGTCGAGACCCGGCGCAGCCCTGGTGCCCACCTCGACCGGAGCGGCGCGAGCGACCACCCGGGCGGTCCCCGACCTGTCCGGCCGGTTCGACGGCATCGCGGTGCGCGCCCCATCCCGGTCGGGTCGATCGCCGACATCGTGTGATGGCCTGGTACGACAACGAATGGGGCTTCGCCCACCAGATGATCCGGCAGGCCCGCAGTACGCTCGTTGTGGTCGCCAGGTGATGCCTCCCGCCGGATGCGGGCCTCTGGCGGGCGTCGTGTCGATTGGACGGCGCATTCCGGGAACGGTGTGGCCCGCTGACCCGGCTCCCCGGTTGCCGGCAGTGGCCGGGACAATGACGGCATGCAGAAGGTCTCGCTCGAAGCATTGGCCCGCCAGCAGGTCAACCTGGCAACCACCGCCGGTGGCGGTCATACCGCCGACACCGTCTACGGTGGCCACGAGAAGGTGTTACGACAGACGGTCATCGGCCTGCGCCAAGGCGCGCGTCTCGCGGAGCACGAGAACCCGGGCGAGGCCACGGTACAGGTACTGCACGGTCGGGTCCGCATGACCGCCGGCACGCAGTCATGGGACGCTCGAACCGGCGACCTGCTCATCGTGCCCGACGCCCGCCACAGCCTCGAGGCGTTGGAGGACTCCGCGGTCCTGCTGACCGTGGCCAAACTGCGATGACACCACGGAGGCCGTCGGGCCACCCGTCCGGCTCGCGGGCTCGACACCGCGCCGCCGAAGCGTCCGAGGGCCTGACTCGGACCAGCTGACAGACCCACCGGCGGTCGCGTAGCCCGGAGCGTCTCATCTGCCCACGCCAGGTCCGAATCCACCGGTCGTCAACGACCCAGACAATGTGGCGGCCGAGACTCGTACCATTCGGATGACCGCCACTCACCCCCCACCGGGCCAGCCTCGGTGGGACAGCGAACCGCAACGCGCTTCCAGAAGGGAGCTTCGCCAGGCATGGCCGCTGCGACGATGACCCGACCGGATGAGCGGGTGCGGCAGGAGGTCATCGACGAACTGTGCTGGGACGCTCCGCTGCGGCCCAACCAGATCGGGGTCGCGGTGACCGATGGCGTGGTTACACTGACGGGTCCGGTCGACACCTTCGGCAAGAAGTCGGCAGCCGAACGTGCCGCTCAACGTGTGCGTGGAGTAAGGGTCGTCGCCAACGACATCGAGGTTCGGTTGCTGGGATCCGCGCAGAGAACCGACGACCAGATCGCGGTCTTGGTCACGGGAGCCTTGGCGTGCGACACCGCTGTTCCGACCGAGAACATCGAAGTCACCGTGTCCAGGGGTTGGGTAACGCTTCAGGGCCAGGTCCCGTGGCAGTACCAGAAGACCGCCGCCGAACACATGATTCGTGGGCTTGCTGGTGTTCGAGGCGTGACCAACGCCATCACGGTTCGCCCGCACACCGTGCCATCTCCCGGCGAGATGAAGAACCTTATTCGCCAGGCACTGGTCCGCAGTGCGGAGACGGATGCCGAGCGGATCATTGTCGACATACAAGGCACCAAAGTCGTCCTGCACGGTGCCGTGCGTACCTGGGCCGAGAAGACGGAGGCGGAGCGGGTCGCCTGGTCAGCGCCCGGTGTCTCCTCAGTCGAGAACCACGTCGTCGTCTCATTCTGACCACCTCATGGAGACGGGCCGGTCGGCGTTTCCCCGTGGAGCCCGTGGGTCGGCGCTCAACGTGCGGCCACGCCGGAGCTTCGTGGCCACGGTCGAGCCGCTGTCGGTCTCCCTGGCCGTTCTCGCTGCGAGCCGTGACCGCCAGTCCAGCAAAGGCGGACGGGGCCGTCGGCCGAAAGGCGGGCTCCGGCGGCGACGGGTGCTCGGTGAGGCGACCGTCGTGGTGGAGGTGGCGCACCGGGGTCTCGTGGGCGACGACGAAGTCGGCGATGAAACGGCGGTGGCAGCGCCACCACAGGCTTTCGCTGCGCATGTGGTGGGCGTAGGCACGGAACGCTTCTACCCGCCACCACGAGTCCGGGGAGTCAGCCGGCAGGCGGCGGCGACCTCCTAGCCGTTCTTCCCACCGGTAGCCGATGCCGGCCGCGCGGGCAGCCACTGGGCGAGCGCTGCATACCCGCGCCGACCGGGCGACTGCCCAACCCGGCACGTGGCCTACCGTCACCGGTGGCGGCGCCAGTCGAGGCTAGGCAGGCGGTTCGAACGAGGTGTCCACGACCGACGGGATGGGCAACCGGGCGGTGTGGCTGTGTCCGGCCGGTTCGGTGTCGGCGATGCCGAGCCGAAGGACCAGGTGGGGGTGGCCGAGACCGGCGATCAGGCGCCGCAGTGTCTGCCGGGTGTGGTCGATTTCGACGACGTCGCTCAGCGGCACGACCGACACGCCGAGGCTGGTGGCGGTCAGCCAGGCCGCCGACAGGGCCTCACCCGTGCGCAGCCAACTCGCGGGCTGGTCTGCGTCACCGAACAACAGCGCATAGACCGCGGCCCGGTCGTGCCCGGTGCCGATGTGCAGTGTTCCGGGCCGGCCGAAATCTCGGCCCGGCACCGTGGTCTGCGCGGGCTGATCGGGCAGCACCTCGGCTGGCAGGCCGGTGCCGGTCGGTGCCGACGGGCCGGTCCAGTACGCGAGTTCCGCACCGACCTGCGGGTCGTTGGCTTGCAGCTCCGCAGCCCGGCGCGCGGCCGCGGCCAGGTCCAGCACCTGGTCGGTGGTGAGTATGTGAAGCCCACCCTCGGCTCGGGCGGCGCGGGCGATGGTGTCCATGGCGGCGGCGGGCAGCGAGCGGTCGCTGACCGGCCGTCGGTCTGTGTGCCGGACGGGGATCGCCCGGGCGAGACGGGTCGCAACGGCTTCCACCGCGGTCCGGCCGGTCATCGTCAACGTCGCCAGCAGATCCGGTTGCCCGGCATCGGGAAACCTGGCAACGTGGACCGACCAGCCGGCGGCGGCCAACGCGATTCGGGCGTGGTGCAGAGCGGCGCCACAACTGATGACCAGCATCCGACCCTGAGGATCGGTGACTGTGAGCCGGCGGGCGCGTTCCGCGAGCAGGTCCAACCGGCCTGGTGCGATCCGCCAACGCCATGGCTGGGTGTTCAGGATCGACGGCGCGGATACGGCGACGGCGGCGGCTGCGGTGAGGGCATCGCCGGTCGCCCGGTCGACTGTCGTTGTCGCGTGGTTCATGAATGACCATCCTCGGGGCGGGCTGCCTGGTGTGGGCTGCGTACGGTCGCGGCGCTCGGTCACACTGGCGCTACCTGGCCACGGCGGCCGGTTCCGGTGTCGCGGAGCTGCTCGGCGAGTACGGCTGCCTGGCTGTGGTCGATGTCCCTCGTGGCGGTGAGCAGTGTGAGCCTTCGGGTGCGGGTCAGCTCCCGCAGCCGTTTCATCGCGGTGGCTGGTTGTCCGTCGGCGAGTTCGGCGAGATACCGGCGGCGGAACTCGGCGAACCGTTCCGGGCGGTGGCCGTACCAACGGCGCAGCGGTGTCGACGGGGCCACGTCCTTGATCCACTCATCGAGGTGAGCCGCGTCCTTGGTCAGGCCGCGTGGCCAGACCCGATCGACCAGGACCCTCAGGCCGCCGTCGGGCGACGGCTCGTCGTAGACCCGGCGGAGAAAGATCTGTCGCGCCATGCGTGTCCTCCTCGTGTGAATGGCGGGTCTGCCCGTCACCTCCCGGACGCCCCGCGCCGGTCTGTTTCCATGCTGCTTGCCTACCCGGATGCCGCCCAGAGTCACCACGGGCAGATGTGTCAGCAGCACGTTGCCGACACCCGGCAGGAACAGCTCCGGGGTCTGGCGCGGCCACTTCTTGCCGGGTCAAGGCCGCGTCAGGGAATGCGTCGCCAGAGGACCGACGGGCGATGCCCTTCTGTGTGGGCGATTGACGGTGTGTTTGCCGGTGGTCGGCAACCCCGGTCCGCGATTGTTCGCCGGAGACGGCTGGTGCCATTCCGTTCGCACTGGCGCACGCTGGCCGCGAGGGGTTGTTCGGATCGGGGTAGGAGGCGGATGGTGATGAGTCCCACATTGACCTCGGCGCCGGCCGCTGCCCAGACCCGGCGACCCGGGCGGGGCGACCGACCGAGCGCCGCGATCGATCCGCCCGAGTCGGCGGCCGGAGCGGACGGCAGTCCGGACGCGGTCGCGCTGGTGTGGGACCTGACCGTGCGATCGCCAGTCCTTGAGCATGTCCCGCGAAGGGAATCTCGCCATGAGCACCACGACGAACGTCCCCGATACCGGCAGGGTTGTGGCGGGTGTGCCACGACACTGGGATGGGCCGCCGGCTTCTGCCGATAGGCGCGCGGGGCCGGCGGCGGTCACCGTCGACATCGGCAGCGGCCAGACGCGGCTCTGGGTCGTCGGCGACGGCATCCGTGTCGCGCCGAGCGTGGGCGACGCGCCGGGCCGCTCGACGCCGCTGGTGCGGCGTGGCCGGATCGTCGACGCCGCGGGCTGTGTGTCGTTGCTCAACCGCATGGCGCACAGCCGCTCGCCGGCGTTGCCGGTTGGGCCGGTGGTGGTCGCCTGCCGACCGGTGCTGGCCACAAGCGCGGATCAGGACGTCATCCGTCGGGTCGTCAACGCTGTGTTCGCGCCGTCCCGGCTGCTGCTCATTGACACCGTGCGGGCCACGTTGATCGGGTCCCGCATGGCCGCTGGAGTAGTGCTGGCCGCCGATGTCGGTGCGCAGTTGACCGAGGTGGCGCTTCTGGTTGACGGTCGGGTGGTAGCGGCCCGCCAGGCTGAAATGGGTACCGACGACCCGACCGGGGGTGGTGGAGCGGGCCTACTCGCGGGCGTCGTCACGCGGCTCATCGCCGATATCGGCTCCGATCCTCGCCTGCGGCGGTTGACGGCGGCGGCGCGGACCCGCGGGTTGATCGTCGCCGGCGACGGCGCCGGATTGCCGGAGTTGACCGGCCGGCTGGCGGCGAACCTGCGGATGCCCGTACGACCGGTCGCCTCGGCCCGACTGGCCGCGCTCAGCGGCGCGGGTCTGGCGGCCATGGCGGCTTGCCGGCATCCCGCCGCCGCGGCCGCCTGATCCGACGTCGGCACCTGCGCGCACCGCACCGCATCCTTTGACCGCGCAGCCGTTGTTTCGGCCACGATGTGACCCAGAACCTTGGAAAGGAGCAATGACGTGACCAGCACCGTGCACGTCCCGATCGAACTGCTCCGCGACACCTTGGAGGAGCAGTTCCAGCGCCACACCGACCAGCTGGCCGAGCTGACGGTGTCCAGCCAGGAGCCTGATCGCGGCGGCTACGACGACGTCACCCTCGCCGCGCTGATCGCCTCGACCCGCCAGGCGGTGGCCGACACCGCCCACGCGCTGCGGCGCATGGCCGACGGTAGCTACGGCAGGTGTGAGCGGTGCACCGCCAGCATCCCGCCGGAGCGGCTGGAAATCCTGCCGCACGCGCGGTTCTGCGTCCCGTGCCAGCGCAGCCAAACCGGCTGAGCCGAACGGCACCGGCGGTGAATCCGCCGCGCCGCTGCACACGCGGCACGACATGGCCCTAGTGACAAGGAGGCCTCATGCGCTTCTCGTTGACCCGACGCCAGCGCGGCGACCGGGTCGTCAGGCTCGGCCCGGCCGGCGAGGTCGATGTGCGTAGTGCCGGTGCACTGCGCGCCGCCATCCAGGACACGCTGCGCACGTCCCACGTCAGCGCGGTCGTGGTCGACCTGGGCGAGGTGACGTTCCTGGACTGAGCCGGCATCGGCGCGCTGGTGGCCGGCCGCAACACCGCCGTCAGCCAGAGGCGGGGCTACTCGGTGGTCAATCCCCAGCGGCACGTGCGCCGGGTTCTCGACCTCACTGGTGTCCTCACCGCCCTCGTTCACCAGCCCGAGCCGACCCAGCCAACGCGGCAGGCGGCTCGATCAACACGCTCTCGGCGCCGCGGAAGCGAGCAGCGGGTGGGAGCCAACGCGCCGGCAACGTCAACGGAAGCGGTGTCCGCGTCCCGACCGAATGGGGGCTGGTGATGGAGAAGTGGCCGTTGGCGGCGCTAGCCGATGGTCTGTTGAACCACGCGCTGAACGCGTCGAGCCGCAGCGGCACCCGCACCATCCATGGTGGACTTCCGCCCGAGCTGCTACGCCAGACGGTGATGGCCTTGGCTCGTGGCCAGAGGCTGGATCACCCCAATGAAGGCGCGACGACCGTGCTGGTGCTGCGCGGCCGCGTGCGGATGACTGCCGGCGAGGAGACTACCGAAGCGTCCGCGGGGACAGCTGCTGATCCTCTCCGACGAGCGGCACGCGGTGACGGCTCTGGAGGATGCGGTCCTGCTGCACACTGTCGCTCAGCCAGCCGGCGATGACAGTCAATCCGGGGGCGTAGTGCCCTCGCCGTCGGATACCGGCGGCACCGTGGTCGCCGATGGTGCCCCGCGGACGCACGCTGCCGCGGCCCATGAAACGGAGAGATTCCCATGAAGGATCCACGCGCATTCGTGATCGCCGGGGCGGGCTTGGCCGGGGCGAAGGCCGCACAGACGTTGCGGGAGGAGGGCTTTGAGGGCGATGTCGTGCTGCTCGGTGAGGAGCCCGAACGTCCCTACGAGCGGCCGCCACTGTCCAAGGGGCTGCTGCTGGGCGCGGCCGAACGCGAGACGGTGTTCGTGCATGAGCCGAACTGGTACACCGAGCACGACGTGGACCTGCGTACCGGGATCGGCGTGGCTGCCATCGACCGCGCCGCCCGCCGGGTGGAAATGGCCGACGGTCAACGCGTCAGCTACGACGCGCTGCTGCTGGCCACCGGCTCGACACCGCGACCGTTGGACGTGCCCGGCGCCTATCTCGACGGGGTGCTGAAGCTGCGGACCCTGACCGACAGCGACCGGATTGCGGCGGCGCTCGTCGCCGGCGCCAAGCTGGTGGTGGTCGGCGGCGGCTGGATCGGGCTGGAGGTGGCCGCCGCCGCCCGCCAACAGGGGGTGGACGTCACGGTCCTGGAGCGCTCGGAGCTGCCGCTGCTGCGGGTGCTCGGGCCCGACGTCGCCCGGGTCTTCGCCGACGTGCACCGCGACCACGGTGTTGCGTTCCGCTCCGGCGCCGGAGTGCGTGAGTTCCGTGGCGACGGCCGGGTCTCGTCGGTCGCCTTGCAGGATGGCACCCAGCTGCCCGCGGACGTGGTCGTAGTCGGCGTGGGTGTGCATCCCAACGTCGGCCTGGCCGAGACGGCGGGACTGGCCGTCGACAACGGTGTGGTCGTCGACCAGGCGCTTCGCAGCAGCGACCCGCGTATCTACGCCGCGGGGGACATCGCCAACGCCTACCATCGGCTGTACGGTACCCATCTGCGCGTTGAGCATTGGGCCACCGCGCTGCACTCCGGCCCCGCGGCCGCCCGGTCCATGCTCGGCATCGACGTGGTGTACGACCGACTGCCCTACTTCTACACCGACCAGTACGACCTGGGCATGGAGTACACCGGCTACGCTCCCGCCGGCGCCTACGACACGGTCGTCATCCGCGGGGACCTGGCCGAGCGGGAGTTCATCGCCTTCTGGACCGCCGGCGAGCGGATCCTGGCCGGCATGAACGTCAACGTCTGGAACGTCACCGCCGACATTGAGGAGTTCATCCGGTCGGCGGCACCGGTCGACCTCGCCCGGCTGGCCGACCCGGATGTGCCGCTCAAGGACGTCGCAGGGCCGATCCTGCGCTCCGATCCGCACCAATGATGATCCGCTGATGAATGTGCCCTTGGGCGTACGCGGCCCTCGGGCCGCCCGACGGCGGACTGCGCCTCGACGACGCGGAGCGACCCATAACTGCGTCCACCAACGTCGAGCCACTCTTCAAGACACGTGTTCATTCAATCGTCTGATGTGGAGTCTCGTCGGGCCGGTGCGATCGCGGCCAGTGGACAATGGGTGCCGGTGTAGATCGTCGGCAGGCATCTGTTGCCATGGTTGCACAACGAGCGGGTCGAGGCGTCGCGCTGCATACGCAGCGGCAGGTCGGGTTCGCGAAGGAGAGCTCGGGCCATGGCGACGTATTCGAAGCCTTCGTTCATGGCGGTCCGGATCGCGTCGAGGTCGGTGATGCCGCCGAGCAGGATGAGCGGCATGGACAGCGCCTGGCGGAACTGGCGCGCGATGTCGAGGAAGTACAGGGGTTGGTAGGTGTACCGTTTGAATACCGCCCGGCCGAACGCGCGGATGCCGAGCCGCAGCACCAGTGGGGACTGCTCGGCGGCGAACTCACGCAGGGGCACGTCGCCACGGAACAGGTACATCGGGTTCAGCAACGACGACCCGCCGGTGAGTTCGATCGCGTCGAGGTGCCCGTCCACTTCGAGCATCCGGGCGAACGCCAGCGATTCGTCGAGCCCGAAGCCGCCAGGCGATCCGTCGGACATGTTGAGCTTGGCGAGCACAGCGATTTGCCCGGCGGCCGTACGGCGGACCGCCTCGACGACGCGGCGCGAGAACTCGGCGCGCGCCGTCAACGGACCGCCCCACTCGTCCTTACGGTGGTTGATCCTCGGGCTCAGGAATGCGCTGGCAAGGTAGTTGTGTCCGAGGTGGATCTCGACCGCGTCGAAGCCCACCTCGATCGCGTACACCGCGGCCTGGGCATGGGCCGCGATGATCCGCTCAAGGTCCTCGCGCGTGGCCGCACGGTCGAAGGCCATCGCCAGCGGATTGAACCGCCGCGACGGCGCGATCGACGGCACGCCGTTGGACCGGGCATTGGCCACCGGTCCGGCGTGGCCGATCTGGGCGGAAACCCGGGCACCCGTCTCGTGCACGGCGTCGGTGAGGCGGCGCAGGCCGGCCACGACCTCGGGGCGCCAGTAGATCTGGTCCCGCTGAGTGCGCCCCTCCGGCGCCACGGCGAGGTACGCCACGGTCGTCATGCCCACGCCGCCACGACCCACCGTGACATGGAAGTCGATGAGCTGATCGCTCACCAGAGCGCCAGGAGTGCACCCCTCGAAGGTCGCCGACTTGATAAGGCGGTTGCGCAAGATGACCGGACCCAGCCTGGCCGGCGCGAACGGATCCGGCCGAGTCATGCGCTGCCTCCCTCGGAGCCCATGGAGGCCAGCGGGTCGATGCTGGCCAGCGCGGCGATGTTCCGGCCTGATAGGCGGCCGCCGCGTCCTCGGCGTCGATGATCCTCCGTCATCCTCGTGAGCGTCGGGCCGGGCGAGCGACGCGGGTATCCGCGGAGCGCATGAATCGACCAAAGCATTCGCAGCGTACGGTGTCAACAAATCTCTCCGCGTCCACGGAGGACTCATGGGCGTTTATGTCGTCACCGGGTCGGCGTCGGGCATGGGCCGGGCGGTCGCCGAGAGGCTGCGTGCCGCCGGGCATACCGGTATCGGGGTCGACACATCCAGGCCGTAGAAGCCGGCACCGGCCGCGGGCCGGACGCCTGGCGCCCTGTCCTGGCCTCGTCGTTCCCAACCGCGCGTTGCGCGCCTTGCTCGCCGGGGACGGCGACCGAGCCGCCCGCTCGGTGCGTGTCTTCGGCCGCACTAATCGCTCGCGAGTTGGAACCAGCCGCGGAGCGGCAACGGACGCCGGGATCGCGCCACCGTCGAGGCGGGGCCGTGGCGACCGGACGGCACGGCAGGGAAGATCACCGGGACACGACGGAGGCGGTCATGACGCCAGTCAGTCGCTGCCGACACCATCCACGCCGAACCCGCCGGCGCCTGACCGGACGACGACTCCTGCGGAGCCAGAGTTGCCAAGGTTGCGCAGGCTGGGTGCCCGCGCATGTGCCGCGTCGCGCACCAGGTCTCGACGGCCCCGAGCGATAGGGCGACACCATGACGTGGCGCTGATGCCACCATGACACCCCCGCACAGCATGGCCCGCATGGGTTCTGCGCGGTCACGGGTTCTGTGTTGGGTGACGTCATGAGACTGGGCGGTCGCGTCGGAGGTGCTCGTCGGCGGATCGCGGCGACGATGAGCGTGGTCATGTGTGCGGCGCTGCTGATCGCCGTGAACGGTTCGGCCCGCGCGGAGGAGGGTTGCGGCACCGTCGGGTACTCCTATGACGCGGCCGGCCGTCTTGTTGGCGTCAGCGATCCGCTCGGGATGGCCGCGTCGTACTCCTACGACGAGGTCAGCAACACGACACAGGTCTCCAACCTCGGTATCTCGACCCTGCGGGTGCTCTCGTTCAGCCCCGCGCATGCCCCCGTCGGCGCGTCCGTCTCGATCAGCGGCGGATGCTTCTCGGCCACGCCGGCCGACAACGTGGTCACCTTCGGCGGCGTCCCGGCCACGGTCACGTTCGCCTCGTCCGATCGCCTCGTCGCGCAGGTGCCGCCTGGGGCGGCCTCCGGTCCGGTCCGCGTGGCCCTCGGCACCGCCTTGGCGGACAGTGCCGCCACCTTCACCGTGGACGCCGCTGGCGGCGGCCCGCGGGTCACCTCAGTGACGCCGACGATCGTGGTGGCGGGCGATCCCATCGCGGTCACCGGCGAGGGGTTCGACTCCGAGCCGATCAATGACACGGTCGTGGTCGGCCAGACTTTCTCCACCGTGGACTCGGCCACCACGACGTCCCTCACGGCGGTGATCCCGGCCGGCGCGGGCACCGGTCGGGTCGGGGTACGCACGCCAACTGGCGAGGCAACGTCCACATCGGACGTGTTTGTGGTGCCCAGCCCGTACACGGTGGCGAGCGTGGCCGACACCCGCCGCGTCGCACTCGGCACGGCCCAGGCCGTGACGATCCCGACCGCGGGAAGGATCGCACTGCTCGCGTTCGACCTCGGCGAGGACGAGTTCGCCAACGTGTCCCTGTCCGGCGGCACGTTCGGCACCTGCGGGCTGAACGTATATGTGCGTGATCCGAAGACGACCGTCCGGCAGTCGTTGAGCTGCGCCGGCACCAGCGGTGTCCTGCAACGCTTCGGTGGCCGGGCGGGGACCTGGGTCCTGTTGCTGGCCGCCCAGGGTGCCGCGACGGGCACCACCACGGTGACCGTCAACCCGGTGCCGGCGGATCCGGTGGTGCCGACCACGGCCGGCGGGTCGGCGGTGGCTCTCGCCACGACCGTGCCCGGGCAGAACGCCTCGGTCACGTTCCCCGGTGTCGCTGGGCAGCGCGTGAGCGTACACATCACGGGAGCCACGACCGGCTCCACCAACTATTACCTGAAGTCCTCGGCCGGCGCGACGTTGGCGTCGAACTGGACCACGGGTACGTCCGTCTACCTCGACACCGTCGCACTGCCCGGGGGCGACGTGTACAGCGTGGTTGTGGACCCCACCGGCGCGACCGTCGGGTCGATGAGCGTGCGGGTCTACGAGGTGCCGGCCGACGCGTCGGTGGCGGCGACCGTGGGCGGGTCGGCGGTCACCGTGGCGTTGACCACGCCGGGACAGAACGGTGCGGTGACGTTCCCGGGTACGGCCGGGCAGCGGGTCAGTGTCCACT
>Ga0307415_100000093_pt1 | contig 37368 bp, 43 predicted proteins | sample DK1Cmetagenome_FD_204524 | JGI IMG/M metagenome (GOLD analysis project Ga0307415, IMG submission 204524) | Maize rhizosphere microbial communities from greenhouse at UC Davis, California, United States - DK15-C-2 | ecosystem: Host-associated > Plants > Roots > Rhizosphere > Soil | place: USA... | reverse complement strand
CGGCTGGACGCCGCCCGCGGGCTGGGAGCCGGACGTGGCTTGGGGCCCGTTGCCGCCCGGCTGGCCCCTCTGGGTAGAGGCAAAGCAGCGGTCCTGGTTCGCACGCCACAAGGTCTTGTCGAGCATCGGCGCGAGCGTCCTCGGCATGTTCCTCCTGCTGTGCGTCATCGCCAGCGTCGCGGGCACGACAACCCAGGCGGGCCAAGACTTACCCGCGGACGTTGCCAGCACCTCCAATACCGACGACAAGGCCGGTACCGAGAAGGCTGCCAATGAAAGTGCGGCCGCCGAAACGGCTGCTGCCGAGAAGGCCACCGCGGAGGCCGAGCGGGCCGCCAGCGAACAGCAGTCGACTTACGCGAGAATGGACGGCGAGCAGCTTGGGGCGGAAGCGGTGCGGGCCTCCGCAGAGTCTAGCCAGACGCCGATCAAGCTGCTCAAGGTCCGCTCACCACGCGTAGTGCAGGACAACCGGCACACCTACACGGTGCCGACCGGGACGAAGATGGCCCTGATCCTGTCATGCAGCGGGGTCGGTGTGTGGTCCAACGGCGACGAGGAAACCCGCGTGCTCATAGAGCTGAAGGTAGATGCGGATGAAGACGCCTTCATCTACTACGAAGCCATCGAATGACCGGTAGACACGAGCGTGTCCAACATCATTGCCACGGGGCTGCTAGGCCGTCACCTCCGGGCACGTAGCCAAGCCGTCGCGCGTGGGCGTGGTATGGGGGCGACTGGTTGGGCATCACCGGGTGCGTCATGCGCCGGAGGGTAGTCCGCGACCGGCCGGATGAATGAGGGACAACCGCAGGTTGGGGCTCAGGCAGCAGGCGCCAGGGGCGAGCGGCGGCGACCGCCGGGCCGCGCATGGCCATGTCGAGCTTCATGGGCGGCTGCATGACGACCAGCGGCAGAAGTGTGCATTTCGTGCTCCGTCCCGGCGGCTACCGGAGTCCGTGTCCGTGGTAGACGATGCCCTCCAGGTCGTCGCGGGCGTAGGCAGCTGCGTTGGTGAGGTGTCCGTCAAAGGGACCGACCTTGGTCACCGTGGCGCCATCCCGGAAGACGATCTGCAGCCCATGCTCCGGCTCCCAGTCGCACTCGCACTCCACCGATACGTACACGCGCCGGTCACGACGGAGGTCACGCGCAACGACGACCTCCGGACCCGGGTGAACGTGATCCAAGACGCTGTCCGGCCCGCCGATCAGCACGGGTACCTCGTCGTCGGCCAACCAGTACACCACATCCTGGTAGTACCCGAAGATCGCCGGCGCCGCCGCCGCCAACGCGTCGCGGTCTAGCGTCAGGAACGCGGCGACAGCAGCATCGAAGTCCTCCCTGTTGGCATCATCGTCGTAGCCCTCGATGACCAGATGGCAAGCCGCGCCGGCAAGGACCGGGATGCCCACGGCCTCGCTGCGGTAGCGCCCATAGTCGTCCCTGCTCATCGGCGCCAGGCCCGGGATCTTCACACGACCACGCTACAAGAGGCAGATGCGTGGTCCGGCGTACACTGCAACGCGCGCCGGCAGCCCTTTGGACGGACCCGGTAGCCAGCTTCAATCCGTCGAGCGGCTCGGCCTGGACGTGGTCGTCATGCGGCAAATCAGATGACATGCAGTCCGGCCTTGCGGCCGGCGAGCTGGCGGGGTCGTCGTCTCGTTCTTGACAGCGCTCGCTTTCGGGGGGCCTCCTCAGCTCAGACGCACTTTACGAGGATGTGCCTCGGGTGCGTGAGACATCGGTGTGTCACGGAGCTTGAGGAGGCCCTGATGCCGATCGTAGGCGGGTTGGACATCCATCGGAAGCAGTTGACCTACGACTACGTCGACCTGGACACGGGACGGTTGGAGCGAGGCCGGATCGCGCCGGCCGACCGGGAGCATCTGGCCCGGTGGCTGTCGGTACGGTTCGACGGGCAGCCGAACGTAGCGTTCGCGCTCGAGGCCGGGACCGGATGGCGCTATGTGGTGGAGGAGATGCGTCAGGCCGGTGTCGATCCACATCTGGCCGAACCGGTTGACACCTCGGCGTTGCGGGGCCCGAAGCGGCGGGCCAAGACCGACCGCGCTGACGCGCTGCTGCTGCGGGAGTTGCTCATCGACGGGCGGGTGCCGGAGTGCTACATCCCACCGCCGCAGGTGCTGGAGTGGCGGGCGGCATTGGAGCTCTACGACGACCTCCGGACCCAGCACACCGGCTGGGCGCAGCGCATCCACGCGGTCGTCTTCCACCAGGGCGCCCCGTCGTGGGCGAGGCCGGCGTCGTGCGAGGCGACCGGGAGCGGCTGCAGTCCATGGTGGACGACCAGCTCTCCCCGGTCGGGCGACTGCAGGTCAACACCGCCGTGGCCCTCATGGACACCCTCGGCGAGCACATCGACCGGCTCCGGCGCAGCCTGCTCGCCGCCGCCGGCCACGTCCGCGGCGCCCGCGCGCTGATGGCTGCCATTTTCGGCGTCGGGCCGCTCGCCTCGCTGGCGCTGTGCGCCTGGATCGGCGGCGCCGACCGGTTCTCGTCCTCCGCAAGGCCGTGAGGTTCACCGGCCTGGACATCACCGTGCACTCCGCCGACACCAAGCGCAGCCCCGGCCGGCTATCCCGGCAAGGCCCGAGGTACTGCGGTGGCTGCTGTTCGAAGCGGCCAAGAACTCCGCCCGCACCTGCGCCCCGGCCACCGCTACTACACCGACGTCCGCGAGCGCTACTACGCCAACACGGGCCTGCCTCTCCCAGGCCCGACGCATCGTCCGCCAGGCCATCCACATCATGACTGACCTCGGCGACGACGCGTTCACCATCATCGCCCAGCCCGCCGCACCGTCCATGATCGCCCGATGACCCGCGGGAACGCCGGATAGGACCGGCAAGTCTTCGTCGCGATGCGGTCCAGCAATCGCGGCCAGCTCCTGGCAGATGCTTGTCAGACCGCGTCACCGCCGCAGTACCGCGACGCCGCGGACGGCCCAATGAGACTGAGCGGCCGCACCCCTCCGCCGGCCGGGGGTCAACCCATCAATCATCATGTCGGCAGGCACGCAGCGTGAACGTGGCTGAGGCCATAGGTAAGCCCGGCTGCCCCACCGACGTCCCGCACGGATATCCAGCGATCACGACCACAACCCCAGGGAGAACGAATCACCACCAAGCACACCACCGACCCACGCACGAATCCCGCCACCCCCCAGCACGGAGCCGATCATCCCGGGCGCCGGCGGCCGCCTCAAGGGCGCCTACGGCGTCGCAAGCGAGCGCGCTACGCGCGGCCCATGACCCGTCCACCGTCACCCGGTCAACGACGTCGACCTGGGGTATCACGGCGGTGATGATCGAAGGTGGTTCGCACGTGGCGGCGTCGTCGGCCGTGGTGGTGGGATCCACAGGGTCACCGATGAGTTCGACCGGCATGCCGAGTCATACACAGCACAACGAACCAAGGGAAGGACAATCCAATGACCGAGCTGAACGCGGAACATGCACGGCGGGCGATTGTCGAACACACCCGACGTTTGGCGGAATCAGCCGCCGCGGCCGGACCCGACGCCGCCGTGCCGACAACCCCGAAGTGGACCATCACCGACCTGGTCGAGCACGTGGGCCAGACCCAGCACTGGACTGCGGAGATCATCGAGCGGCGCATCACCGATCCCACACAGCTGCCCACGGAATATGCCGTACTCCCCACCGACCCCCGCCAGTGGCAGGCGTGGCTGACGGAGTCCGCGCAGCGGGTCGCGAGCGCGTGCTCCGATGACGCGCTCGACGCGCCGGTGTTCAACGCCGCAGGCGACGAGCGGCCCGGGACGCGATTCTGGATGTCCAACGTGCTCAACGAGACGGTCATCCACGGCTTTGACGCAGCCAACGCGGCGGACCGACCGGCCGACATTGACGCCGACATCGCAGCCGCGCTCATCAGCCACCACCTCGCAATGCTCACCTCCCCCACGTGGGAGATGCAGCGGTCCGAGTCGGCCCACGCAATCCGGGGAACCGGGCAGACGCTGCAGTGGCTGGCCACCGACATCGCGGACGAGTTGGGCGCTTGGTTCGTCGAACGGCGGCCTGACGGGGCGACGTGGCAGCCCGGAACCCGGCAGGCCGACGTGACGGTGACCGGCCCGGCACGATCGCTGCTACTGACCTTAACCCGACGACTCCCTATCACCGACCGCGAGGCCACCAACGTCGGCGTCGACGGCGACACCGACCTCGCCCAGCACTGGCTCGATAACACCGCCCATATCGCCGACTGACGGGCACGGAGGGGGGGTGCCCCTTTGGGCGCGGAATCGACGGCGGATTGGCGATAGCGTTCGTGGCGCCGGCCGCGCCGCGGAGGCCCAAGGCCGCAGCCGCGCAGGGCCGTCGCGCGCCGCGCTCTGCGCGGCGCCTTGATCCCAAAGAGACGAAATCGGCAACGTGAAACCGTGGAAACTGTACAACTGCCGCAGCTTGGTTACACCTGGGCCTGGGTCTTCTGCTTGAGGCGCTCGTAGGGGTCTGCCCGCCCAGTGCGCCGTGGGGGCGGTGGTAGTTGTAGTAGTCCTCCCATTTTTGGAGTTTGGCGTCGAAGACGCCGGTGTCGTCGACGACCATGCCCTCGAGGAGCTGGTAGAACTCTTCGCCGTCGATGCGGTGCGAGCGTTCCACCTGCCGTTGAGGTGCGGCGAGGCGGGCTTGATGTAGGTGTGGGCGATGCCCTTGTCCAGGACGTGGTAGTGGAAGCTTGACTGGAACTCGGCCCCATTGTCGGTCTGGATGACCTCGACCTTGAACGGCAGGCGTTGCAGCACGTAGTCCAGGAACTGGATGGCTGTCTTCTGATCGCAGCGGGGGTAGGCCCGAAGTACGCGTCAGCTACATCTCGATCTTGAGCGGGCCGAAGTGGTACCGCCGTCTCAAATACACGATCTTTGCCACCACATCGGCGTGGGTGGCGTTCGGGCTGTGGTGCGGCCGGCTCGAACGGTCCCGCAGGCCGGCGATCCCTTCATCCTGGTAGCGGCGGAGCCAGATGTAGAACCGCGGGCGGCTGATGCGGTAGTACCGGCAGGTCTGTGAGACGTTGCTGGTGATCTCCTCGGCATGCCGCAAGATGGCCAACCGTCGCTGAGCCACACGATCTTGTTGTTGCTGGATCGATTGGGGCACGGAGTCTCCAACGATCAGAGGCCCCTGGTGTTACCAACCTCCGGCAGTTCTAGAGAAACCGTGGAACCGTGGAAACCGTGGAAACGTGGAAACGCACAGGAATCGTCGTATGGTTCAGATGGGCTGGAGCCCGGACCGAAGGCAACGGAGCAATGCGCTACGAGGACGCCATCCGGCAGCGACCAGCACAACCAGTCCGGCTCTGGTCGCCGGTGTCGAGTCGTCAGCCGAGCTTCGTTTTCAGCTTCGCGTTGGCAATCAGGCACGCTTCCCCGGCGCTCAACTCCTTCAGGGCGATGGCGAATGCCCCGGATGCCTTTTCATAGACCCCGGCTTCAAAAGCGGCAAGCCCGTCAATAGTGGCGTCCGCAGAGGCCGTAAGTGCGCCGAGCAGCCAACGTCGTCGGCCGAGGCGTAGTCATGTAGTTGCCGAGCTCTTTCCCACAGGACTAAGGCGCGCTCGCGTTCGGAGAGTTCAAATGATTCCATGCACCGATCTCCCTTTTGGTTGGGTGATCTCAGATCACCGGGAATGGTCATAGCATAGCCGTGACCCGGACTCTCGGGTTGCCCGTGCTGTGGCGGGACCAGACGATCGAGCGGTTGGGATCGTGGTCGTCCTCGCGGTCGGTGATCATCGTGAGCCGGTGAGGCCGGACGTGCCGCCGGAGCGCGGTCCTACGGACGTGGTAGCAGAGGCGACTGCAAGTGGTGCTGGCAGCGAGCGAACCGCCGGAATCTGTCGACGGAATCGATGGAACCGACCGGACAGAAATGGTTGGACACAACTGGCGGGACAGACACGGCGGACAGACTGTCCCGGTCAAGACATGGGGGCGGACGGCGAGCTGGCGCGACCTGCCGGGAGGGACTGGGTGTGTTGGTCTGACCGCGACCGTCGACGGTGCTGGCAGCGAGCCTGCGAGCGGTCACGGCGGGAGCGGAACCTGTCAAGTTTTGGGACACTGAGTTGTCAGTTGTTCTGTAGTTGGGTGGGGTCGCTGGGTGGGTTGATCCAGGCCATGGTCGGCAGCTTGGGCGGTTCGGGGCGCCGGTTGAACTGCTCGGGGTTACGCGCGTAGGCGGCGGCGAGGACGGCCGTGCGTTCGGCGCGGATCTGCCCGGCGGTTCCGAAGTGGACGGACGCGGGGGCGTGCAGTCCGAGCCCGGAGTGGTAGTGCTCGTGGTTGTAGTGGTCGAAGAACTCTTTGCCGAACGCGCGGGCGTGGTCGATGTCGTCGAAGTGGTCGGGGAGGCCGGGCAGTACTTGAGGGTCTTGAACGCCGCTTCGCTGTCCGGGTTGTCGTTGCTTACGTGGGGTCGGGAGTGGCTGCGGGCCACGTCCAGGTCGATGAGCAGCTGGGCGACGGACTTGCTGGTCATCGAGGTGCCCCGGTCGGCATGCACCACCTTCGGCTTGCCGTAGACCCGAATGACATCGTCGATGAACTCGGTGGCCAGCTCGGCGGTTTCGGTCTCGGCCACCAGCCAGCCGACCACGTAGCGGCTGAAGATGTCCAGCATCACGTACAGGTCGTACCAGACGCCGCGCAGCGGACCCCGCAGCTTGGTGATGTCCCAGGAGTACACCTCGCCCGGCCCTCGGGCCACCAGCTCAGGCTTGACCTTCGGTGAGTGGGTCGCCTGCCGGCGACGCTCCCCGCGACTCGCCCGACTCGCGCAGGATCCGGTACTTGGTGGACTGGCTGCACAAGTAGATGCGCTCGTCGAGCAGATGGGCCCACACCGGCGCCGGCGCCTTGTCCACGAAGGCCGGGTCGCGCAGCAGCTCCCGGACCCGGTCGCGTTCGGCGTCGGACACGGCTCGCGCGTCGGCTCCGTGCTCTCGGAGAGCAGCTCCAAGGAGCGCGTGTGCTTTCCCATGATCTCCAGCGCGGCCTGGGTGCGGGCCAGGTCGCGGGCCAGCGTCTCGTTCTGGCGCCGCAGCCGCTCCACCTCGGCCTACTCGGCGCTCGGGCCCCGCCGTCGGCGCCGCGCAGCCGCCTGCTGGTTGTCCCCACCCCTGTCCGGTTTTCGGCCGCTCGGCCGCGGGGCGGGCCGGCGTCGCGGGCCTTGCGCCACTCGATGATGTGCGAGTGGTAGAGCCCCTCCCGGCGCAGCAACCCGCCGCGCTCGCCCGAGGTGGACGCCCGGTCGTACTCGGCAACCATCCGCAGCTTGTACTCGGGCGTGAACACCCGCCGACGTGGTCGGTCAGAACGCGGGCCGGCCGAGGAACTCACCACACCATCATCGGCCCGAAGGCCCCGGGTGTCAGCGATCGTCAAGGTCACGGGGATCGATCATCCTGTCTCGCCCTGCAGCTGGCTCAGATCTCACGCTCTACGGCGTGTCCAACTCGACCTTGACAGATAGGGGATCGGCGGGCCGGGCTGGGTAGATCACACCTATGAGATGCCTGGTGACCGGCGCGACCGGCTATGTGGGCGGGCGGTTGGTGCCGCGGCTACTCGCCGAGGGACACGAGGTGGTGTGCCTGAGCCGTGACCCCCGCCGATTGCGTGACGTGCCGTGGGCCAACCGGGTCGGCATTCTCGCCGGGGATGTCTCCGGCCGCATCGACGGCGCCTTCGACGGTGCGGACGTCGTGTACTACCTCGTCCATTCGTTGGGGCACCGCGACTTCGAGCGGATCGACCGCGACGCGGCCGCCAACGTCGCCAGCGCCGCCCGCCGGGCCGGTGTGGGTCGCATCGTGTATCTCGGCGGTCCGGACGGCGGGTCGTCGGCCCACCTCCGCTCGCGCACCGAGGTGGCCCGGATCCTGCTGGCCAGCGGCGTGCCGACCATCGTCCTGCGCGCGGCGGTGATCATCGGATCGGGGTCGGCGTCGTTCGAGATGCTGCGTTACCTCACCGAGCGTTTGCCGGTCATGGTGACGCCGCGGTGGGTGCGCAACCGCATCCAACCCATCGCCATCCGGGATGTGCTGCGTTACCTGGTCGCCGCGGCTACCGAGGGGTTCCCGGCCGCCATGAACCGCGCCTTCGACATCGGCGGGCCGGACGTGTTCAGCTACGCCGAGATGATGCAGCGGTACGCCGCCGTCGCCGGGCTACGCCGCCGGGTGATCCTGCCCGTACGTCCCCTGACTCCCCGCCTGTCGGCCCTCTGGGTCGGTCTGATCACCCCGGTTCCCCACGCGATCGCCCGGCCGCTCGTGGCCAGCCTGGTGCACGAGGCGGTCTGCCGCGAGCACGACATCGCCCGCCACGTGGCCGACCCGGCCGACGGCCTGACCAGCGTCGACACCGCCCTGCACCTGGCCCTACGACGCATCCGCGACGGCCAGGTCGACACGCGCTGCTCCACAGCCACCTGGCCACCGGCCTCCGGCGAACCCCTCCCCACCGATCCCCGGTGGTCGGGCGGAACCGCGTACACCGACCTACGCCGCCGGGACGTTGACGCCCCGGCTGGACAACTCTGGCAAGTCATCGAGGCCATCGGCGGCGAACACGGCTGGTACTCCTTCCCGCTCGCCTGGTCCGTACGGGGCTGGCTGGACCGGCTCGTCGGCGGGGTCGGCCTGCGCCGCGGTCGCCGCCACCCACATCGGCTGCAGGTCGGGGACGCCCTCGACTTCTGGCGTGTCGAGGAGATCGTCCCCGGCGAACTGTTGCGCCTGCGCGCCGAGATGCGCTTACCCGGGCGAGCCTGGCTTGAGATGCGGGCCGAACCCGTCACCGCCGACCACAGCCGTTACCACCAACGTGCCGTGTTCCTCCCCCGCGGACTCGCCGGCCACGCCTACTGGGCCGCCGTCACGCCGTTCCACGCCGTCGTCTTCGGCGGCATGGCCCGCAACATCTCTCACGCCGCATCAACGGCGATCCCCTCGCGACGCCGATGACGCCAAGTGCCGCGGTACGGATGAGCGCGCCAGAGGCGGCACCAGCGTCCAGGTGACGCACGGGGTGACCTGGGGCCTCGACGAGGGAAACGGAATCTTCCTGTCCACGCCGAGCCATAACTTCCACGTAGCCGCGTGACACCGAAGTTGTCCGTCGAGGCGGTCCAGGTCAGCATGGCCGACCCGCAGGTGATACTCGTCGTGGGTGTGCCGGGGATGGTGGGCGGCTGGCTGTCCGGCGGCGGGCACGGCGGCGGCACTGGGATGACCGGCGCGGTGAACGGCGATGTGTTGCCGGCGGTGTCGCGGGCCCGGACCTGGTAGCGCAGACCGGCGATGCGGGGTTCGGTGAAGGTGGTCGTGGTCGTCGTGCCGGCCAGTGCGAACGTGCCGGTGCTCACCTCCCGAACACCTCGTAGCCGGTGACCCCGACGTTGTCGGTGGCGGCGGTCCAGGTGAACGTCACGACCCGGCGCAGGTTGCCGACCAGGTCAAGCCGGTGGGCGCGGTCGGTAGGGTGGTGTCCGCAGCCGTGGCGGCCTGCGTGCTCGGCAGGGCGACGCGACCATCAGCGCTGCGAGGGCGCCAGTCACGGCAAAGATGATCGATCTCGGACGGATCCGGGACACGAACGGCCTCCGGGAACGGTCGAGCAGAGAGAGCTTATCTGGGTCAAGGCGCACGCCCCAGGTGGATGCCGTAGACCCACAGGTAGATCGTCCACACGGACAGGTCACGGTTGTTGAACTCCTTCGCCTCGTCCTGCCACTGCACCGTCAGGCTGGTGCGCCGCGAAGCCCGGCCGCGCAGCGGTACGGGCTAGGTGCTGCGACGCGCTTCTGACGGGTCCGGCACTCGTTAGGACCATCCGCCGGCAAGCCACAGGGCGCCGTTGGGCCGCAGGGTGATACCGGCCGCGATCGTGGGATCGCCGGCGACGCGCGTCAGCGGCATGTCGCAGAACGGCTCCAGCGCGGCGGTCAGCATACGCCGTGCCATGTGTGCTCCGAGGCATGTCCGCCGGCCCGCGCTGAAGGGGATGAAGCCCCAGGCCGGCCGGCCGTCCGCGAACCGCTCGGGACGAAACTCGGCGGGGTCGCGCCACAGCTCGGCGTCTCGGTGGGTCAGGTACGGGGAGTAGAAAACCATCGTCCCCGCCAATAGGTCGACGTCGTCGACGGTCGTGTCCCGGTGGACGATTCGGCTGCCGAGCCAGCCGGCGGGGTAGAGCCGGAGGACCTCGTCCAGCACCACGGGCAGGTGCTCGCGGCGGCGCCACCCGGGTGCGTCGGCGAGGTGCCAGAGCGCCCAGGCGAGGGTGTGCGCGGTCGTGTCATACCCCGCGGCCAGGGCGACCCTGGTCTCCTCGATCGCGTTGTCCATCCTGGACAGAGCTGCGGCGAGCGTGCCGGGCGGAGGGTCGGCCAGGATGCGCTCGATACCGGCGTCAACGCGGCGGAACAGCAGAGGGCGAGGGAGCAGCGGAGCGGGGTTCGCCCGGTGCAGCGGTTCGAGAAACCGGGTCAGCAGGCTGTCCGGCAGGCGCCCGGCGAAGAAGGCGGCATTGAGCATGTGTCGGACGACTCGGGCCGCCCAGCCCCGCGCCTCGAACACGCCCGCCACCCGATGATGCCCGGCGACGGCTCGCAGCGGGAACCCGTCCACCGCCCGTGAGTGGAAGTGCGGGTTGAGCTCCGCCCGTCGATTGTCGTGCTCCGGCACGTCGCTACCGACCACACCGCCCGACAGGTACGGCGTGAGGCCACTCAGGCTACCCCGGCTGCGGAATGTGTCGCGATCGCCAAGCACGGCGCGATTCCAGTCCGGCCGGTAGCCGACCACGACAGGTCGCCACAGCCGCAGCCGGAACACGCCGCCGGTGCGCGCCCCGGCGGCGAGCAGGTCGAGCGGGTCGCGGGTCCACCGCCACAGGTGGCCCAGCAACGGCGTCGTGGTCGGGGCGGGAAGCGGCGTCATGGATAGCGCCGCCCCTTCCAGCGTGCTGTGCGTCGAAGTGCCAGCGCGTAGACCGGCAGGGCGGCCGGGGCGGTGACCGGCACCAGGGCCAGCTCGCCGTACGCGCGACGACCGGTCTTCGCGTTGACCAGGAAGCGCTCGGTGAGCCCGAGGACGGCCGCAACCCGCCAGGCGCGTCCGCGCCGCCAGTGAAGCCATGGCACGGTGTACGCGATCACGTTCCACGCCGCGCTCGCGGCGAGGATCAGGTCGCTGCCACCGTGCGCGGCCCGCAGGCTCTTGCCGAGCCCCCGCACCGCGCAACGGTAGCCCTCGTACATGCGCGTCGAGACCATGTCCCCGCCCAGCGCAAGGCCCAGCTTCAGCCCAAGCCTTCGGCTGCGTCGGGCCAGCGCCAGATCCTCCACGATATGACCGGCGACGGCCTTGTGCCCGCCGACCTGCTCGTACGCCCGCCGGTGAAACGCGAGGAGCTGGCCATTGGCCGCGGCCGCGCTCGGCACGGGCGCGTCGAGCAACCCGTGGGGGAGAAAGGCGAGCAGGTTCTCGTCGATGAGCGGAACGAGCAGACGCTCGCCCAGCGAAGCGGTCCGCTGCCGGGGGAACACGGAGAACACGTCGGCACGCTGCCGGCGAATCTCCGCCCACACCGCGTCCAGGGCACCTGGCCGCAGCAGCACGTCGGCATCGCAGAACACTAGGAGATCGCCGGAAGCCGCCCGCGCCAGCTGGTGGCAGGCCCAGTTCTTGCCGATCCACCCGGCCGGTTTGGGAGAGCCCGGTAGCAGTCGCAGGCGCGGGTCGGAGATGGCCGCGACCGCGTCCGCGGTGCCGTCCGTGGAAGCGTCGTCCAGGACGAGGATCTCCTCGGCCGGTTGTCCGAGCAGGCCGGGCAGGCAGTTGGGCAGCCGGGCCGCCTCGTCCCGCGCCGGAACCAGGATCGAGGTCCGCGGCCTTCCGGGCGCGCGATGACCCGCCCCGAGTGTGGGGAACGCGCGGTGGTTGATGACCAGCCCAGCGACCTTCACGATGTGGAACGCCAGGACGAGCCCGTTCAGGAACGCCATCTCAGCCACCCGGACACCGCGTCGATTCGCTCCTCATGGCTGCGCCGGCCGCGCAGGAGGAGCCGGAAGCCGGGCAACGGGGCCCGCGGGTCCTCGTTCATCGCCAAGGCGTCCGCGTCGGACAATTGGCGGGTCAGCTCGGCCGTCAACCGCTGGGTCCCTGTCCTCATCGGCCCGGAGCTGTCAACAACGGCGGCGGACACGTACGCCTCGGGTGCCTCGTGCCCACGCAGCAGCACCCGGGTGGACACCGCACACAGCGGCACCCCGGCCCGGCGGGCGTACCAGGCGGCGCCCTCGGCGGTGGGACCCAACGGGCCGGGCGGGCGCAGCTCACCCTCCGGATAGATGACCAGAACGCGACCATGGGCCAGGTAGTGCAGGCCGCGCCGCGGCTCACCGGTGCCGAAGGCGCCGAGCCGGCGCGCGAACCCGTACCGCTCCAAGTTGGCCTGGAGCATGATCAGACAACCCGACCGCCCGGCCTGGCCGAGCACGACGTCGGCGACGAAGGGATCCCACCAGGTGTGATGGTTGCCGGCCCAGACGAACGGATCCGGCGGCAGTTCGCCGCGAAGCCAGACGCCGCGGAGGCCCCGCCTCACCATGCTGCGCAGACCGCGGCGCAGGGCCTCCGCGACCGGGTCGCGGCGCTCAGGCATGGCCCGCCCCCGGCGGCCGGCATCCGACGCGGGCGCCGTTGCCGGCTGGCGCCTCCCGCGCCCGCCACGCCCGCAGTTGCTGGCGCCGCCACAGCAGAAGGGTCAGTGTGACCAGGGCGAAGCCGAAGGCGAAGTCCTCAACCGGTATGTCCGCGGGGAAACGGAGTCCAGACGTCTCAGCCTCGTTGTACGAGACGACAGGCGCCGAACGGTGGGTGAGCCACCCGTCGACGGGAAGCTGGAACCCGAACACGATGGCGACCGTCACCCAGTACCGCGCCTCCCGGAACAGGCCGGTGCGGAACAGAACGAGCTCCAGACCCACGACGGCGACCGACGCGGCCAGGGCGGCTAGCGTGTACTCACCGGGCATGCCGGTCCCCCACGGTCGATCGCCGGTCGCTCACGCGGGCCCGCGCCAACCGGCGCGCCGACTGTCCGAGCGCCTCGAATGTCAACAATGCGGAGACCGGGACGACAACGAAGAACAGCCACTCCTCGATCGGCAGTCCCAGCAGACGCACGCCCAGCACGTACCGGTCGTCGAACCACCAGTGACCGCGCGCGGTGGCGACCACGTCCCACGCGGCGAACATGGCGACGACCGGCAGCAGGACGGCCGCCAGTGTGCGCGGCCGGCGGTAGACGCGGGCGCCGAGGCCGAACTCCAAGGGGAGCGTGACGGCCGCGCAAGCGGCCAGGATGAGCAGGTACCGTGCGGAGTCAATCACAGTGTCGCCTCCACGGCGTTGAGTTGCTACGCAGCCAGCGGCCGTTGAATCGGCGGCCAGCGGCCACGGTTGGTGCACGGCCGGCAGGTCGCGGGTGAACAGCACCGACCGCAGTCGACATCACGCCACCCGCGCCGGTACGGCGACCGGAGTGCCGGCGCGGGTGAGCAGGCTCCGCGTCGCCACGGCGACCCGGCGCCGGTTGGGCACCACGGCGCGCCGGACGAACACGTCGTGTCCCGCTCGCGCGACCTCGTCGAGGATGCCCGAGTACAGGTGGTACGCGGTCCGGATGCAGGCCTGCGAAGCGGGCGCGAGCATCGGCACCCCGGGCGCGGCGGCCTCGTAGTGGGCGCGGGCGCGGCGGGCCTCGTGCTCGAGGAGTGCCCGGATCGCCGGGTCTGCGGCTCGCCGGTCGGCGGCAGCGCGGAGGTCCGCCACGGTGACCCCGAACCTTTCCATGTCGCGCAGCGGCAGGTAGACGCGGTCGCGGTCCAGGTCCTCCGCGACGTCCCGGATGAAGTTGGTCAGCTGGAAGGCCAGGCCGAGTTCGCGCGCGGGCTGGCGGGCCGCCGCCGGGTCCGCCGGCTCCAGGATCGGCAGCATCATGGTGCCGATGACCGCCGCCGAGCCATCCATGTAGCGCAGCAGCTGGTCGTAGTCGTCGTAGCGGTTCACGCTCAGATCCATCGCCATGCTGGCGAGGAAGGCCGCGAAGTCGCTCCGCTCCAGGTCGAACGTGGCGATCGTGTGCAGCACCGCCGGCAGTATCGGGTCGTCCACGTCCTCGCCGGCGAGCCCGGCCAGAAAGCGCTGCGACCACTCGTTCAGGTGCCTCGAGCGTTCACCGGCCGGGGCACCGTCGGTCCGGTCGACGATCTCATCGGCGTAGCGGGTGAAGCCGTACAGCGCGTGGACGTGGGGTCGCTTGTCGGCCGGAAGCAACCGGGTGGCGAGGTAGTACGTCCGGCCGTGCCGGCGGTGTAGTTCCCGGCAGCGGGCGTAGGCCGCGATGAGGCGTGGCTCCATGGTCACCACCGAATCGGATCAGACCACGATGCTGTGGTACTCCGGCTTGGCGGCGCGATACCCGCACAGTCACCGTCGAAACCGCGTCCGTGGCACAAAATTGGCCGCGCGCCGACCGACACCGCGGCCTCGCGCCTGAGCCGGCGGTCCCGGCCCTCACACGAAGTCGTTGGGCCTTCGCGAGCGACTACGGAAATGTATGAGCCGAACCGACTCAAGACATGAGGTGCGTTCAGCCGCGGTTTCGGCGTCGAAACGAATCCCGCGAACGCAACACCGACGACGCGGTACCCGCCCGCTGGAGAGTTTCGAGCGCGCACATGTGGTGCACGGTCAGACCTCGGTGGTCTGAAGCGTGCCCCGACGTTGCTCTCGGATGCCGGCGAGGACGGTGGCCACCACGATCGCGGCTATCAGGCCCATGGCGAGGGCGGGCACGAGAGCGTTGGCGAGGCCGGCCATTGCGACGGCAGGGATGGCGATGAACGGCCACGGCCACGCGGCACGCCATCGACCGGCCGTACCCGCGACTACCGTGGCTGTACCGATGAGGAACAGGGCCGTACCGCCGTGCATTGCCCACCGGCCGGCATTGGACAGGTCGTCACCGGGATGGACGATGAACTGTTCGATGCCAACGGCCACGGTGACGAGCCCGAGCATTAACGGGAGGTGGCCGTATACGTACGCATCGGCAACGCCGGTTTCTTGGTCGTCGCCTTCCTCGATCAACTTGCGTTTACCGGCCGCTCCACCCAGGTCGAAGTAGATCCACCACAGCGCCGCCACGGTCATGAAGCCGCTGGCTGCGACCAGGACCGAGGTCTTCGCCCAATCGGTGTCGTGGACGCCGACGACGATGGACGCGACGGACTCGCCTAGGACCAGGATGACGAACAGGCCGAACCGTTCCGGCAAGTGGTTGAGATGCAGCGGTACCCCTCCGCCGCGTCTGGTCGCGACGAGCGGCGCGACTGCCTCGACCAGGATTCCGGCGGCCCACATCGCATACCGGATGTTGTCGGGCGCCGCCAACGACGCCGCCCATAGCGTGGCTGCGGCCGCCGTCGCGGTCAGGTAGATGCGGACGGTGGATCGTGCGGCGGTCACGTGCCGGTACGCGCGTACATACAGGGCCACGAGCAACAGACGGGTCACCAGATAACCGAACGCGAATGCCACGGCCTTGGCGCCGATCGCCTCCTGGGCGCTAGCGGCCATCGCGATCACCGCGCCGGTGTTTCCGAGCTTGGCCAGACGATAGACGATGTCGTTCGTGTCGAACCGGTTGGCGTACAGGGTGGTCGTGACCCATGACCACCAGGTGATCGTGAATAGACCGGCGAAGACCGCCGCACCGTGCCAGCTGAGGTCCTTCGCGAACGACGCGGCGAGCTCCGCGACCACCAGCACGTAGGCCAGATCGAAGAAGAGTTCCAGGCGCGACGCCGCGCGCTCGGCGTTGTCAGTACGCAACTGTGGTGGGCGAATCAGCGGCTCGCTGCCGTCACCGGGCGACGGGTTCCGGCGAGACTCGTCCGCGGATTTCGGCTCCGGATCTGCCGGACGGTCCTCGCGAGCCTGCGGGTCGCGTTGGTTCACTCGGCTGCCTTCTGCTTGCGACGGGAATGTTGACGCTCCGCCTCGCCCGGCGACGGTCACCGCGAACCGAACACGGCGTCGCGAGGTCCGCGTCGGGGTGGCCGGTCAGTCGACGCGGGTGCTGGCTCGATGGTGACGGGCGACGGACAGCTGCACGCGGGCGCGGGCGTCGTCGCGGCCGAGGACGGTCTGGAGGTCGGCGGTAACCGTGTCTATGGCGGCGACGACCTCGCTGAGGTCAGCACTCGGATCTACGGTGCCGGTGATCGCGACGACGAGCTCCCCGCGGTCGCGCAGGACTTTGCCCCGCGCATTGCGGATGCCCGGGGTGTCGGCGAGGGTGTCCGCGGCGGCGGTCGCCGGCCCGGCCGGGTCGACGACCAGGCGTCCGGTCTTGCCGGAGCCGGGCAGGACCAGCATGCCCGCGCCGCGGCGGGGCAGGTGCGCGATGAGCCACCACAGCCCGAGGATGACCGCGAGGATCCCGGCGCCGACGGCGGCCCAGGGCCACCAGGTCATGTCGACCACGTCGGCCGCACCCGCCGTGGACAGCTTCTCGGGCGTCGCGGGCCACAGGTCGGCAAGCCAGCCGGTGTACCAGCCGACGACGGCCGCGCCGACGGCGAGCAGGCACAGGCCGACAACGATCGCGAGGAACCGGTCCAGGCCGATCACCGAGCGGCGCATCAGGTGACTTCCTTACGGGCGTGGGGCTGCGGACGGACCCGGACCTTGATCTGCGGCGGGGTCTCCAGCGCGCTAAGGCGCCGGGTTACCGCGTCGGTGACGCCGTCGGCGATTCCTGCCGTGGCTGTGGACCGGACGGTGACAGTAACGGCGCGGTGGCTCGCGGTGGACGCGGCCGACAGGACGCCGTCCACTGCACCGGCGGCGTCGGACGCGAGGCGGGCGACATCGCGCGTGTGTAGGAACACCCCGGTCGCGGACGTCACCGGCACCGCCTTGCGGGAGCGTGGCCGCAGCGCGGTCACGACCAGCCACAGACCGAGCAGGGCGGCACCCGCTCCGGCGGGCACCATCCACCACTCGGCGGTCAACTCGTTGAGGCCGTCGAGGGTCGCGGGCAGCCACGCCGAGCCGGGAATGACGTCGAAGGCTATCAATGCGTCACGGATCAACACCACACCGAGCGCTGCCAGCAGCACGGCCAGGACGGGGCCGACCACGCCGATCCGGCCGGTACCGGTTCTCTGCCCGGCACTGGGCATAGCGTCCCGGGCGCCGGACCCAGTGTCGGCGGCGGGGTGGGGATCGCGGTCGGTCAAGGTCTGACTCACTGGACCCTCCTGCGGGTCGCGGCGGTCGCTCGGACGATCTTGGCGATGCTCACGTCGACGGCATCGACGCGCAGCCCCGCGAGGCGCTGCAGCTGTTCGGTGACCGCATCGCGGACATCCGCGCCGAGCCGAGCGGCCGGGTTGGGCCACAACCCGACGATCTCGACGTGGGCGCGGACCCGACCCCGGGCGACGTCACAGTCCACCCGGGGGTACGCACGTCCGAGTGCAGCGCCGACCGCACTGGTGCTCGCGGCGGCGGGGGCCACCCCGGGCACCTGCAGGGCAGCGGCCCCAGCGATGCGTTCCACCACCCGTTCCTTGATGACGAGGTTGCCTCGCCCACCTGCCTCATCCTTTTCGGACGAGCGGTCGGACACGTGGTCGGATTGGGTGCCGCGTGCGGTGCCGTTGAGATCGGCGGTCGTCGTGTCAGCCACGGCTTCGACCGGGGACCAGGCCGGCAAGGTCGATCCTGCCTTCCAGGTGCGCGCCGATAACGTAGCCGACGGCGGCGAACAGCAAGGCCAGCAGGAACCAGCCCAAACCGGCGGTCGCGGCGATCAGGGCGAGCAGCAGGCCGGCGAACAGCCCGACGGCGGATGAGGACATGAGTCACTCCAAAGTGAATATGACAAGGAAAGAGGAACACTGGCGCACGCAGTCGATTGCCGCGCCGGGATCGTTCAGGCCGCGGCGACGTCTTCGACGAAGACGTGCACAGGCGCGGCGACGAGGGCGGCCACCACGGTGTGGATCTGTTGCGCGGTGTCCCGGATCGGCGTTGCATGCGCGACAACGACGTGAACTTCGACGAGGCTGCCACCGAGCTTGATCCCGGTGACCCGGCGACCGGGCAGGTAGGTGGCGGCCTCCCCGAACAGGCCGGCGTGCAATCGCGATACCCCCGGCACGCTCAGGACCAGCGCCGCTACCTGGTCAGCGCTACGGGCGACCACATCGGTCACCTCGCCTGACAACCCGTCCGCCCCGGCGTCCGAACTGGATACCACCGTCTCCGTCACCACGACCGGGACCTCCACCGGTACGGCGACCATGCCACGGTCGACGGCGTTGGCGGACAGGTCGGGGTCGCCCGGCGGCTGACCGACCGGGGTGGTGTCTGGGGTCGGGGTGCTCACTGCACCCGGGGAGTGCGGTCGGTGTCGTCCTGGTCGTCCTCGGGCAGGTGGATGTCGGCGACGGAGATGTTGACTTCGGTGACCTGCAGGCCCGTCATCCGCTCGATCGAAGAGATGACGTTGCGGCGTACACCCACGGCGAGGTCCGCGATCGCGACGCCGTAATCGGCGATCAGGTCGATGTCGACGGCGGCCTGAGTCTCGCCCACCTCGACCGAGACACCCTGGGCGTGGTTGGTGCGGGCGCCTGGGATGCGCTCCCGCAGGGCGCCGACCGCGCGGGATGCGGCGCCGCCCAGCGTGTGGACCCCAGAGATGTCCTTCGCCGCGATCCCGGCGATCTTGCTGACCACGGTATCCGCGATCGACAACGTGCCCAGGTTGCTTGACCCGTCCTGGTCACGGACGCTGAGGCCGCCCGACGCTGGGGCGGGAGTGATCCGGCCGGGCTTGGTGGTGGTCTGCTCGCTCATGGAATCTCCCTTTTCTACGGGGCCTGACCGCGTGACGGCCGGCATTCACACCCGGTCGCTCACCAGCTGGTGTCCCGGTGTGTCGAATAGTTAGAGCTCCCCAATCCCGAATCCTCACGCCCGATGATGCGTGACTCGCCTCACAAGGGGTAGTGGGGCGTTTGTCGCCGCTCGAGTGCCGATGTCCGCCGCTGACGGACGGATCTCAGGGCTCGGAGCCGGGCCGGCATCTCTAGAACGGGGGTCGCTTTGTGCCGAGGCCGACAGACCCGCCAGCCGCACGACCTGCGGTTCCGGGCCCTGCGCAGCCGCCCGACGAAGTCCTCACCCGGCGGGCGGCGCTGGGCGACAAGGAGGCCTTCGCCGCGATCGTCGGCCGCCACGGGCCTGCGCTCTACCGATACGCATACCGGCTTCTCGACGACCCGTCGGGCATCGAGGACGTTCTGCAGGACACGTGCCTCGACGCGTGGAGAGGGCTGCCCCGCTTCCGGGGCGACTCGTCTCTGAGGACCTGGCTGTTCACCCTGACCCGGCACCGCGTCCACACGCTCCGCCCAAGATTCTCCCCCTCCGCCAGCCGTCCCCACGTCGACATCGACGACGCCGTCAACCAGGTTCCCGCCCCACACGCCGACCCCGCGCAGCACAACATCGATTCCAGCCTGCTGCAGGCGCTAGACGCGGCTCTACGCCTGTTACCTGTACGACAACGCTCGGCGTGGATACTCAAGGAGATCGAAGACCTCAGCTACGCCGAGATCGCGACCGTCCTGGCCGTCACCGCCGACTCGGTACGCGGGCTCCTCGAACGAGCCCGAGCCTCCCTGGCCCACAGCATGAAGGAGTGGCGGTGAGCGACTTCCAGGACACCAACGACCCCCTGGCGCGCGCCACGCAGTTGCTCCGACAGCACACCGACGCCGGCTGGACCGTCATGAGCGCTAACATCCTCGCCCGCGCCCTGCGCGCATTCCGACCATCCAATCCCGTCCGCGGTCGCCACGACCACGGCGACTTCTTCATCGCCAGCGACGTCCTTGTCGCCCGGGTCCGCGAAGCTGTCGACGCGGTCCCGCAGGCCGCCGCCACGAAGATCACCTGCACCACCAACCAGCGCCGCGAACTCGACCGCGTCACCATCCAGATCGTTGCCGCGTACGGCGCGCACCTGGTGACCCTTGGCGAACATCTCCACGCGGCGACGGTGGCCACGCTCACTGACCTCCTCGGCGACCTCGCCCCCGACAGAGCAGAGGTCCACACCCATGTCCACGTGGGCGACGTCTCCGACGATCCCCGCGACGTCCTCCGATGAGTTGACCGCCCATACCGACACCGAAGCGGGCCGGGGGAACTCGGCGCGGAGATCGGACGGAAGCGTGCCGTGCGAGTCGACCTCGCGCTCGAGCCCGTCGCAGAACGCCTTCGTGGGCTGCCGCTGTGCGCGGAGCGGGGACCGACACTAGACTACTTCCCCTTGAAGAAGTAGGGTCTGGGTCGATGTCTAGGAGATCTTGGATGGAAAGTGCTGTGATAGCAACACTTTCCATCCAAGATCTGCTCATTGGGTCCTGAGCCGGCGACCTTGACCAGGTTGTGGGTCAAGATTCCATATCCGCACCAGGTGGCGGTTCGGTCTCGCCCATCGACGAGGCTGCGGTCCCAACCGTAGCGGCGCTTGAGGTAACTGATGCGCCCTTCGCAGCCGGTGCGCCACTTGACCAACTCCCGGAAGCCGGGTGAGTGCTCGACCGCTTGGCGGGCCTTGCCGGGCTTGCCCTTGCGGGGAATGACAACGGTCTCGACGCCGAGGTCTTCCAGTTCGGCGTCGCCGGCGGCCTCGCCGTAGCCACGGTCGGCGGTTGTCTGCTGCGGGACGCGGCCGAGGCGTTTGCCGATGCGCCTGATCGCTGGGGCGAGTTGTTCGGCGTCGGCCGGGTTGCCGGTCTTGACGTCGTAATCGAGCACGAGCCCGTCTTCGTTGTCGACGACCTGGGCCTTGTAGCCGAACTCGACGGGCTTGCCGAGCCGGCCCTTCTTGATCGGCCGGGCGTCGGGGTCGTGCAGGCTGACCAGCCGGGTGGCCGAATCGACCTTGTCCCCGCCACCCGCGTGCGGGTCTGCGCCACCACCTGCGCCGCCCGGCCGGCCAGTGTGGACAGTGCATTGATCGCCCTGTGCAGCTTGCCGCGCGGCCGCCCGATCGTGCGACCCAGGGCCCGGCGAGCGTTGGCCAGCACTGCGGCCGCGTCGACGAGGGCCCGCTGCGCCAGGTCGGCCAGTTCACCGGTCAGCCGCAGCACGGTGGCCTGCGCCTCCTGTTTGGCCTCCGCGGTGCGCAGCTTCAGCTTCGCTCCGATCGCGTGCACCTTGGTGGTCGCCGTCTCGCTGGCGTCCCGGAACACGGTGCGGGTCGCCCCGCCCGCCGCCTTGATCCGACCGACCAGCTTGCCAATCAGCGTGACCGCGTGGGTCAGTAGCCCGGAGTCGGTGGGGTACTCAACGTTGCCCGACACGACGGTGGTGTCGGCGCGCACTTTTCCCGTCTTCACCAACTTCGCCGCGTCCGCCCGCGCCAGCGGCGCCTCGTTGAGCCCGGCCACCACATCCTCACCACACCTGGTGGTGATTTTCGACAGGGTCGACGGGGCCGGCACCGCATCGTCGAGGTTGAGCCGGCAGAAGATCCGCCACGAGATCGAGTCCGACACCTCCCGGCACAGCGACTCATACCCCAACCGGTACCGGAACTTCAGGAACATCATCCGCAGATAGGTCTCCATCGGAATGCTCGGCCGGCCCAGCAGCGCGCTGAGATGCGGCCGGAACGGGGCGAAGAACGCTCGTCGTCCAACCAGCCATCGACCTGCGCCAACAGCGGCGAGAGCCGCCGAACCTCGGCCGGCAGCACCGAATCCCACAACGACGGCTGAAGATTGCGCGTGACCAACACCCCGGCACTCCTCAGCACAACGGAACCCGGGACGATGATCCAAGCGCGCGGAAAGATCCACAAGCCGCCACGCTGACGGACGTCGATCTACTTCTTCAAGGGGAAGTAGACTAGAGCAAGCAGCCAGCGACGAAAGCGACGACGGATCGTGCTTCGTATCCAAAGGTCAAGAGCGACAAGGGTTCGCGAATCCTAGATCGAGCGTGCGAACTGCCAAGTGTCGCAACCGGGCTCCTCTCACAACCACAGCACCGGCGTGAGGCCCGCCCGCCGGACGGGCCTACGCGTATGTACGTTGACTCGATACTGCGCTCACTCTATTAACTGCGTGCATTTTCATGATCGCAGTCGACGCAGCCGTGCGACGTGGGTCGATTCGGATCGTCAGCATCACCACCCGAGAGAGCGACGTCCACGTTCAGATGATGCACCTCAACGGAGAGCGCGCCTTCCACGATCGGCGATGTGGTTTCAGCGGTCGCCCTCCTCGCGCATGGGACACCAAGCCCGACAAGCGCATCAGGAGGACGTTCCTACGCCCCGGGACCGACACGCAGAACGTGTTTCTATGCCGATGAGACCATCGTTCGGTCGATCACTCCCATCGCCCTCTGTGGATTTCGAGCCGATCTACTGTCGCACGATGCGAGTCACGCCCGGCCGGGCGAATGAACCGCCTCGGGTTCTGTGGAGATGATCCGTGAAAGCGGGATAGCTCGGATGCCGGCGTGGTGCGTCATGTCCTGGCAGGCCGGCGGAGGGGCTTTGCCTGGGTTGCGGAGGTCGTCACGTCGTCCGGGTTCAATTTCCTAAAGGCCAGGGCAGCCAGCGCTCCACCGGCGAGCATGGCTGCGACGTAGGCAGGCACGAGAGTCCAGGAGACGAGGCCGGCGACCGATACGCCCACCGCCACGGCTGGATTGAAGACACCACCGGAAACACCCCCCACCGCTACCGCACCGGACATCACCGTGAATCCGATGGCGAGTCCGTAGAACGAGTTGTCCGGATGGTTCGTGCTGGTGGCGACATTGAGCACCACGAACGCGAGGGCGAAGGTGAAGAGCAGCTCGGCGGACACGGCGGCGACCAGCCGGCCCGACGCGTCGAAGGGCGCCGGACGGGCGACATCGAACACCAACCGGCTGACTCCACCGGCCACGGCCGCCCCGATCATCTGCGCCGTGATGTACGGCAGGATCTCGCGGGCCTGCAGGCGCCCGCGCAGGAAGACCGCAACCGTGACGGCGGGATTGTAGTGGGCGCCGGACACATGGCCACCGGCGAAGACCATCGCGGCCAGCACAGCGCCGATCGCCAGTGGTGCGAGGTCGGCCTTCGACAGCACCACACCACAGATGGTCAAGATCAGGAAGAAGGTACCGATGAGCTCGGTGACGTACTTGCGCATGGCTTGCCCCCATGTGAGTTGGTACGCCTACCACGCCGCGTGCGCTATCGGACCGGAAGCAGCTCCAGCAGGCTGGTAGGCCGGAACCCAGCCACGAACTTCTCGCCGACGAAAACGGTCGGCACCATGCGGATCCCGCGGCTGGCCAGTTCGTCGAGAAGCGCCGGCTGGTCCGTGGTGTTCTTCTCCTGGTACCGTACGCCGTGCTCGGCCAGCAAGGTCCGGTATTTGGCGCACAGCGGGCAACTGGTGGCGGAGTACAAGATGACGTCGTTCATGATTGATTTCCTTTCGTGTGTACTGATCCGGTTCAGGCGGCGGCTGACTCCGCGAACTGCGCAAAGGTGCGGCTTGGTGATTGCAGGGCGGTGAGTACGCGCAGGACCTCATCGACGGAGCGACCGACCCGATCGTCGTGTACGACCTCATACCGGACGACTCCCTGTGGATCGATCAGGAACAGCGCCCGGGCCGCCTGTCCGTTGTCGTCCAGGACGCTGTAGGCGCGCGACACATCGTGCGTCTGATCGCTGGCCAACGGGAAGTCCAGGTTGCCGATGTGGAACTCCATCCAGGCGACGTGGGCGTGGACGCTGTCGGTGCTGACGCCGAGCAGCTCCGCGTTCCGCTCGCCGAACGCGGTCGTGGCGGCGTTGAACGCCAGAACCTCGGTGGGGCATACGAATGTGAAGTCGGCTGGATAGAAGAACAGAACGAGCCAGCGTCCCCGGTAGTCGGCCAGGGCGGCCTGGTGGTCAAGGGTGTTCGCATCCTTGGTGGTGAGCATCCGGAAGTCCGGCGCGTGCTTGCCGACGAGCATCGTGGCCTCCTACGAGGGTTGGGCGTTTGGGACGGGCCTACACGGTGTTGTCTTGTCAGTGCATGGCGAGATGCGCACGGCCGCGCCCGCCGGCCAGGACGAGATCCGACGTGAGCAGCGACTCACTCCGGCGGGTCGTGAGCCACCGCTCGGCATCGATGGCGGCGGCGCAGCCCGAGGCCGCCGCGGTGATCGCCTGGCGGTAGCGGGGATCCGCGACGTCGCCAGCGGCGAACACGCCCGGCAGGTTGGTGGCGGTGCTGTCGGGCTCGGTGACCAGGAAGCCATTGGCGTCGATCTCCAGCCAGGGGCTGAACAGGCCGCTCGCGGGTTCGTGTCCGATCGCCACGAACACTCCGTCAACGCCGAGTTCGGAAGCCACATCGTCCTGTACGCTCCGAATCCGGACGCCGGTAACGCCATGGTCGTCGTCACCCAGAATATCGGTGAGGACGTGCGGCGTCCGTACGGCGATATTGGGCGCGTCCCGTAAGGCGGCGAGGCTCGCCCGACTCGCTCGAAAATCATTGCGCCGATGAATCAATACGACGCTCTCGGCGACGCGGCTGAGCGTGAGCGCCTCCTCGAGCGCGACGTCGCCGCCGCCGACCACGGCAACACGGCGGCCCGCGAAGAACGGGCCATCGCATATCGCGCAGTAACACACGCCGCGGCCCTCGAACGCTGTCTCGCCGGCAAGCCCGAGGCGCCGCGGCTGGGCGCCGGTCGCGATGATGACCGTCTCCGCGAGGTATCCGCCCCGGGGAGCTCGCACCACGAACCGCGACCCGGAGAAGTCCACCGATTGCACGTCGGCGGTCACCATACGGGCGCCGAAGCGAACGGCCTGGTTTCGAATCCGATCAGCCAGTTCGTCCCCGGGAATGCCGTCCGGGTGTCCCGGGAAGTTATGGATCTCTCCGGACCGCACGATCTGGCCGCCGGAGTTATAGCCCTCCAGGCAGACCGGCTCGAGCTGGGCGCGCGCGGCATAGACGGCCGACGTGTATCCTGCTGGCCCTCCACCAATGATGACCATTGGCACGATTTCAAAGTCGTTCATCTGTCTCCCTGGTCGCGTTGGGCGCCGTGGGGCGCAACCCTTGGATGGATAGGCCAGCCGGCGGAGTCCTGCGGTTCTCTGGCAATCCCGGCGACCATGTGGATGAGCCAGGCAGAGCGTTGTGTGGCGTGTCGGCCGACGTGTGAAGCTCTCTCAGCCGTGTTGAGATGGTCTGGATTCCGTGGTCGAGGCCGTGCAGCTGCGACTTCGACCGGTCGATGACGTCACTCGCGGCGTTCGTGATCTCGGTCCCGGCCGTGGTCATCTCGCGAACCTCGGTCAGGATCGAGTCAATGGACTCGGTCGCACTACGGGCGTCCTGCGCGAGCTTGCGGACTTCGTCCGCGACGACCCGGAAGCCCCGGCCGGCGTCGCCGACGCGAGCGGCTTCAATCCGCGCGTTGAGGGCCAGGAGGTTGGTCTGCTTGGCCACCCCGCGAATGGTTTCAACGGTCTTCGAGATCCGGTGCGAAATATCCTCGAGCTCAAAGTTCTGGCCGAGCAACTGGAAGGTGATGGACCGGATCTGGTCCAGCTCCGAGCCGACGACGGCTACATCATTGCCGAGTACGCCCAGATCGGCGGACAGAACGTTCAGGCGAGCCAGCCACTCGGTGCCCGACCGAGCGCCTTGCGCCTCGGTCGTTCCTTGCGGCTTCTCCACGGTCGGCATCACCGCAGGCTCCCCGCCCGGCGTGCAAATGCATTCCGGTTCGCCCACCGGCACCGCCTCCACGGGCGGCGGTTCGTGTCGAGCGACGTCTGCGATGGGCTCCGCGTAGATGGGAGTTGTCGGTTGTGACGGGCGCAACCGCCAGAGCCCCATCCCGGCAAGACTCGCGGTGGCGAGCAGCCAACCGATGTTTGGCCCCACGACCACGCCGACCAGGCCGCTGAGCACGGTAGCCGCCAACGCCGGCACGGCGTCGCCCTCGTCGCCGCGGTCATTCCTTCCCGGTGCCACGTGAAGACGCATCGGTCGAACCGCCCCTCAGTTGAGCAAACGCGCCGTTGCAATCGGCTCGTGGCCTCGGCACCCCGCTTGCACCACCGGGTCAACCGTGCGGCAACAGGGCCCACGTAGACATGTCATCCGAAGACCGACGAGGGGCAGCATCTGTTGGGGGGTCAGGCCAGCCATGGCGAGTAGCCACGCACATCTGCCGGGAAGTCTCCGCCTCCGGCCGGTCCCCACCGTGCTGCAGATGGTGGTTGTCGGTGCCCTTGTAGCTGGACTGACATGGGCCTTCCCCGCCGGGGCGACGCCGTCGGGGATCGCATTCTCACCATACCGCCCGGAGGTTCTGCAGTTTGCCGCGAGCCTGGTTCTGATCGCGGTCCTGGCGGGCTGGCTGCGTCGCGGATCCGGTCGGTCCCGCGCCGATCGGCTGGTCGATGTGGGCTTCGCCGTCTTCGGCGTCGCGGCCACCACCTGGAGCCCGTCGCTTGACCTGTTCTTCCACGCTTCGCCGGGGCTCGACGTCCGCGCGGTTGGCCTCGCAGCGTGTTGGGCACTCGAACTACTACTGGCCACGGCGGCGGTCCGGCTGATCGTCGGCCACGCGGTGCGATGGCCCTCGACCGTCCTGCTCGGGTCGGCCGTCGTGGCCCTCCTGCTCGCCGAGGCGCTGCGGTTCCGGCAGCTCGGTGATCACAGCCCTGTCGGTGGACCACTTGTCGCGACGTTGTGCTCCCTGGCCGGGTTCGGTCTGTTCGCCGCCGGGACCCTGCATCGGTCGACGGGCGACTCCGGGACGGGCGAGTATGTGGCTCCGGCCGGCGCCCGCGCGCGCCTGTGCGTGTACCTGCTCCTCAGCGTCGGCGGACCGACCGTCACCCTTCTCGAAGCGACGCTGTTCGGGTTCGGGTGGCGACATGACGGCCCTCGTGCTGCCATCCAGATGGTGCTCATCATGCTCGCCGGGACTCTCCTGGTCGCACGGCTCGGTCTGAACGCGCGACTCGCGCATCGGCGGGCCGTCGACATGGTGGCCCAGGCCGTCGCGCTCGGTGAGGCACTGCAGGAGCAGGAGCTCCTCCAAGCCGAGCTGAGCTACCGCGCCTCACACGACCCGCTGACCAGTCTGGCCAACCGCTCGCTGCTGCGCGAAGGGTTGGATCAGGTCCATCAGCCGCTCCACGGGCTGCGACACGGGCTCCTTCTGCTCGATCTCGACGGATTCAAGGACGTCAACGACACGTTCGGCCATCCGGTCGGCGATGCCCTTCTCATCGAGGTCGCCTGTCGTATCGTCGCCGTGGCCGGACAGACCTCCACGGTCGCTCGGCTCGGCGGTGACGAGTTCGCGATTCTGATAGAGGGCGCCGACGCGAGCAGTGTGACAGCGGTCGCCGAGCGAACGCTCGCCACGGTCCGGGAGCCGTACATCATCGCCGAACGCGAGATCTGCGTGTCAACCAGCGTGGGAATGTTCGTGAGCCAAACCTGGCCGGCCGCGTCGGACGCGCTACGCAACGCCGATCTCGCTCTCTACTCGGCCAAGGCGGCCGGCAAGAATCGGATCGGGACCTACACCCCGGAGCTGTCCGAGACGCAGGACAGGCAGACACGGTTGGCCACGGGACTCCGCCACGCGATCAACCGGGACGAGCTGACCGTGCACTACCAGCCCGTTATCGACCTGCAGACCGGCGATGTGGTCGCGTTGGAGGCGCTGCTGCGTTGGCAGCTTGTCGATGGTTCCGCGATACCGCCCGGCGAGTTCATACCCGTGGCCGAGCAGAGCGCGCTGATTGTGGAGATCGGCACATGGGTTCTCCGGCAGGCCGCCCGGGAAGCGTGCCGCTGGTACGAGCGGTACGGCACGTCGATCACCGTCAACGTGTCGGCGCGGCAGCTGCGGGACCCGGGCTTCGCTGAGATCGTTTCTTGCGTTCTGGCCGAGACCGGCCTGCCAGGGCACGCCCTGGTGCTGGAGATCACGGAGACGGTCCTCGTGACCGAGACCAGCGCCGAGACCGACCGCGTCATGGCTTCGCTCGGCGCGGTACGCGCACACGGTGTACGAATTGCCATCGACGACTTCGGCACGGGTTACTCCTCGTTGGCCTACCTGCGACAACTACCGGTCGACATCTTGAAGATCGACCGTACGTTCACCGCTGAGGTCGGCAACGGCCAGCCGGCGTTCACCAAAGCCATCCTGGACCTCGGCGGCAGCCTGAATCTCGTATCCATCGCCGAGGCCGTCGAGACGCGGGAAGACGCCGATGGGCTCCGTCGTCTCGGGTGCCGATTGGCACAGGGGTACTACTTTTTCCGGCCGTTGGTACCGGAGCAGGTGGACGACGTACTGGCGGAGAGAAACCGCAGCGGAGCGGATTGCGCGCCCCGAAATACTGTTGCCTTGCTCGGCGCCTGACCCCGTTCTGACGTCCTTCCGTGATCCACCGCAACGGCTTCTGCCTGTCCAAGCTTGGTGGAGTCGATCACCCGGTCAGGGCAGCACGCAGTTCTTGAACAGCCGGATTTCGCCTCAGGGCCGGAGACATGTCAGTAATTCACGCATGCTTGAACGGCGGCCGAAATTGACTTCCTGCGGTTGCCATGTGGATCATTCCCGGAGCAGGCGAGGAGGCCAGGACGCGCCGGTTGACGTCGGGCGATGGTTCTAGGCCGATCTTGCGGAACAGCTGGGTCGACGCGGCGACGCTCACCTGGTCACCCTGTCGCGGGCATCCATCAGGTGGCTGCCCGCGGGGCCGAGGGACAACAAGGAGGCGGACTCGCGTGCTCGAAGCAACAATGCAGGGCCCTGTGATCGACTCCCAGCGTCAGACTACTTGATTGTCTCATCGAACCAAGCCGCAGCGACATCGGCGGGCAACCAGGCCCGATTTTCCACCCGGCCAGGGCGTCCACAACGGACAACAATGACTACTTGTCAGTACCGATCCGTGGAAACCTAGCGACTGCAAGCCGGATCGTGACTGCTGCGCGCCGGCACGGACCACCGGGCCGCCGGTCACGGACCCGGCGGTCGCGCCGCGCTCTCGGGTAGGTGATGGTGCGCTTCTGGCGCCTGAGGCGCGGCCGACCGGTAGGCCAGAGCTGAAGCCCTGGTCAGCAGCCGATTGATCCACGGCTGGTCCACGGGTACGGATTGGTGCTGAGCGCGTCGCCTGTTCGGCCAGTGCCGGCAACCCTAGGGGTTGGTGATCAATGAACGATTCGGCAGGTGCATCGGCCTAGAGTGCCCGTTTCTCCGGATCCGGTGTCGTCTGGCCGACACCCAAATTGACGACGTCCGTGGTCCTCGGGAGCCTAACGCGAAATCGCTCGAGATACGAGGGTGGTCCTCATGGCGGGTCTACGTGACTTCTTCGCGCGTGCTAAGGCGACCGAAGGCCCGGCAAGAGTGTGGACCGTGATCGGCGGGATGGCCGCACTGGCCGCACTGCCTTTAGCAATTGTCGTTGCGGTGTGGTCCGCAGATAGTCCGCCAAGTCCTGCGGCCGCGGACGTTGAGAATCGGACCTCAAGTACGACGTTCACGCCTCAGCCGCTAGGTTCGCCCGCAGCGACGCCACCGATCGAGACCTCCTCGGTCTCGCCCACCCAATCGGCGTCTCCAGAGGCTACGACCGAATTCAGGGTGAGTCTTGGCGAGCTCTGCAATGCTTCCGATGCGGAGATCTACATCTGCGGTACGGAGTACGAGGACACCATTCAGGTCGGTGATCAGGTGTTTACCCACGTTGGTAGTGGCAATGTCTTCGCGACCGTGAAGCCGCCGAGTTGGGGTTTGATCCTAAAGTTCCCAGCGAACACATGCACGAAGCTCGTCATCCAGTTCGCGGTCAACTCACGCGGATCAGGCACGGCACGCACGCGGATTATTCAGACAGGTAGTCAGCCACAAGTCGCCTCGACCTCGTACAGCGCCGTTGGCACGCTGAGGGCCGACCTAAACGGCACCCCATTCATCCTCCAGTACAATTCAACGACCGGCCGTGCTGTATTCGCGAATGGATACGCGATGTGCCGCACGTCATCGGGTCAGTGATCACCGTCCTGCCGGCCACAGAACCATCGCGACGACGGCGCCGATGATAGCGCTGGCACCGCAAATCTCATCGACCGGCCACACCGCATCGTTCTCGACCTTCTTCCTCGACGTGCACGACGTCGCGTGGCGGGTTCCTGCCGCCCCCGGTGGCTCGATCCTGACCAAGCCGGCCGCCCGCAGCCGGCAGATCGAGCTCATCGGCGACTCGTTCACCGCTGGCTACGGCAACATGTCGACCACAAGGGACTGCTCCGACAACGGTGGCCAGGCAGGCCAATCAGGGGCGTCGGCCGCGCCAACTGGGGTGGGGGTCAGAGAGCTGCGAGCGGCGCGACCGGCCGGCCGCGTCCACGCGAAACCCGCTTCCGTCCACCAACGACGGCGCCAACGAGGTGGTGTCGGCCCGCCACAGCCCGACCCAGGTAGGACTGGAGGGTCACCACGCTCGACGGGACGGGTCCAAATTGGCGATGATCTTCACGAAGCGAGGGACCGGTCCGCTCGCGCCCGACGGCACGAGGCCTCTGGCGGGCTGCGCGGACGCGGTTCATTCATCGCGCGGGGTCGGTGCGTCTGCGTGGCCGCACCCCCCGCCAGACCGCCGGCTCCGACGAGCGGCGGGCACCGGCCTCGGCTCGGCCGGGGTGCGCGACGGGCCGCTACGCCGGCATGTCCCTATCGCATCCACAACGGACAGGCCGGTTGACCGGCCCTGTGCCCGAGGGTCGCCGGCTTGGGGTTGAATGGGACCATGACCTCTCCCGCGACGCGCACCTACAACGCGCGCCGGGGACGGATGGGGTCGGGTCGCGTCGACGCGACGGTGCGGCTGTTGCCCCGGTTCGGGCTACCCGGGGGGCCGCTGGACCGCGAGGTGGTCTTCGGCCGGCACGCGCCGGTGGTGCTGGAGATTGGTTCGGGCATGGGCGAAGCGACGGTCGCCATGGCCGCGGCCGACCCGGGCCGCGACTACATCGGCGTCGAGGTGTACACGGCCGGCCTGGCCAACCTGCTCAGGCTCGTTGAGACGGCCGGGCTGGCCAACGTCCGCACCCATCACGGTGACGCGATAGCCCTGCTGCGGGACCGGCTCGAGCCCGCGAGCCTCGACGCCATCCACGTCTTCTTCCCGGACCCGTGGCCGAAGATGCGACATCGCAAGCGCCGGCTCATCGAGACGGCACGAGTGTCGCTGCTCGTCGGCCGGCTTCGACCGGGAGGGGTGCTGCACTGCGCCACGGACGACGCCGAGTACGCTGCGGACATGCTCGCCGTGCTCGTGGCCACGCCGGGGCTCGCGAATGTCCACTCAGGATTCGCGCCACGCCCCGCGTACCGGCCGGATACCCGCTACGAGCTGCGCGGCCGCCGGGCCGGCCGCCCGTCCCGCGACCTCGTCTTCCGGCGCCTGCCCGCATGAAGCCCCTGGGGACGATCGCTGTTTACTCCACCGACACGCCGCGACACGCCCGCCAGCGTGTGGACGAAACAGCGATCATGGATCCGCGGTCACTGGGGCCACGCACCTGACCCGAGCCACAAGATCGGGTCGGAACCTCCTAAGGTGGGCGGATGGCTACGCCCACCGAAGGGGACGCGGACCGGGCGCTGGAGGTGCTGCGCCGGGTCTTCGGCTACGACGCCTTCCGGGGCAGCCAACAGGCGATCATCGAGCACGTAGTCGGTGGCGGTGACGCGCTGGTCCTGATGCCGACCGGCGGGGGTAAGTCCCTCTGCTACCAGATTCCCGCCCTGGTGCGCGACGGCGTCGCGGTCGTGATCTCGCCGCTCATCGCCCTGATGCACAACCAGGTCGAGGCACTGAAGGCCCTCGGGGTACGGGCTGGGTTCCTCAACTCGACGCAGGATGGCGATGCCCGGCGGGCCGTGGAAACGGTTTTCCTGGCCGGTGGCCTGGACCTGCTCTACCTGGCGCCCGAGGCCCTCGCGGTCGGTTCGACGACGAGGCTGCTCGACCGCGGCAAGATCGCGCTCTTCGCCATCGACGAGGCGCATTGCGTGGCGCAGTGGGGGCACGACTTCCGGCCGGACTATCTCGGGCTGTCGATGTTGCACGAGCGGTGGCCGACCGTACCCCGCATCGCCCTGACAGCCACGGCCACCACGGCTACGCACGCCGAGATCGCGACGCGCCTGAACCTCAAGGACGCGAAGCACTTCGTCGCGAGCTTCGACCGGCCCAACATCCAATACCGCATCGTGCCCAAGGTTGAGCCGCGCAAGCAGCTCCTCGAACTCCTGCGCACCGAGCACGCCGGGGATGCGGGCATCGTCTACTGCCTCTCGCGCGCCTCCGTCGATAAGCACGCCGAGTTCCTGACCCAGAACGGGATTCCCGCTCTGCCGTACCACGCGGGCCTCGAAGCGCGCACCCGGGCCACGAACCAGGACCGGTTCGTGCGCGAGGACGGCCTCGTCATGGTGGCGACGATCGCGTTCGGCATGGGGATCGACAAGCCGGACGTACGGTTTGTGGCGCACCTCGACCTGCCGAAGTCCGTGGAGGGGTATTACCAGGAGACCGGGCGCGCGGGGCGTGACGGGCTGCCGTCGACCGCGTGGCTCGCGTACGGGCTCCAGGATGTCGTGCAGCAACGGAAGCTGATCGACGGCTCCGACGGAGACGCGGCGCACCGGCGGATGCTGGGCCGGCACCTGGACGCCATGCTGGCCCTCTGCGAGTCGATCCGGTGCCGACGAGTGCAGCTGCTTGCCTACTTTGGACAGTCGAGTGAGCCGTGCGAGAACTGCGACACCTGCATGTCGCCACCCGAGTCGTGGGACGGCACGATCCCGGCGCAGAAGCTGCTGTCCACCGTGCTCCGGTTACAGCGTGAGCGGAACCAACGCTTCGGGGCCGGCAGTCGATCGACATCCTGCTCGGGAAGAGGACCGATAAGGTCGTCCGGTTCGGGCATGACTCCCTCACCGTGTTCGGGATAGGCACCGACCTGCGCGAGCCCGAGTGGCGGGCCGTGGTGCGCCAGCTACTGGCCCAGGGGCTGCTCGCGGTCGAGGGTGCGTTCGGAGCGCTCGTGCTTACCGACGAGTCCGCGGCCGTGCTGGGCCGTCAGCGCCAGGTCATGCTGCGACGCGAACCGGAGCCGTCGACCCGGTCGGCGCCGTCGCTACGGACCACAGTAGACATCGCTCCGGCCGCCCTGCCCCTCTTCGAGCGCCTGCGGGCCTGGCGGGGCGCCGCAGCGAAGGAGCAGGGTGTGCCGGCCTACGTCGTCTTCCACGACGCGACCCTCCGCCAGATCGCGATGGACGCCCCCACCACTCTGGCCGCGCTGAGTCGGGTCAACGGCGTCGGGGAGAACAAGCTGGGCAAGTACGGCCCGCAGATCCTCGACATCATCGCCGAGGCGCCGTGACGGCGGTGCCCTGTGCCGCGCCAAATTGGACGTTGAGGCTGTGGACTGGTGTTTCTGGGTGGTGGTCAGGCTACTCGGCGGTACTGGACCTTAAGGTGCCAACTCAGCGACACGGGGTGTGACCTGCGGTGATGTCGGGCTGGCAGGGTCACTGTCGTGGTGGTTCGTTCGGTGGCGTTGATGATCGTCCGACGGATGCTGGGCGTGCTCGGCTGTGGGTCGACGCCGGCCGCGGTGGAGATCGCCGTGCTGCGCCACCAGTTGGCGGTCTTCCGCCGGCAGGTGTCGAGGCCGCGGTTCACACCGGCGGATCGGATGCTGCTGGCCGCGCTGGCCAAGCTGCTGCCTCGTGAGCGGTGACCGCTTTCCTGGTCACCCCGGCTTCAGCGGGCTCAGCGTGGCCAGCATCACCGCCACGCGCCGCGGCCGACGCATAGGGGCTGCTGTCCGGCTTTGGGAGTTGGTAGACGAGGAACGGCGAAGGGCAAGGATCTCCGATCGTGGTGGCGCTGGCGGGGCGGTCGGTGCCAAGCAACATGGCTGCGATGAGCGCCGCGGCGGACACGTACACAATACTGTGTCGAGATCGTCCCTGGACTCGCATTCGTCTGCCCTCGTCATGGTTGGTTGATGCTTGACGTCGGCAATAGCGCTCGGTGCAAACCGACGATTGTGTTGCGCCAATTCTGGTACAGGGGTCGGTCGTTGGAGCCAACTGTTCGTCCACGCGCCCAGAACGGCACGGTTGGACGCGGAAGCCTGTTGGCGGCCTTCCCCATGGCCGATTGCGGCCGTGTGCTCCCGCTCGGCCCACACGTAGGTCTGGCGACGGCCTAATGTAGGTCCGTTGCGTACCAGAGATCATCGTAGCGGCGGCTGGCCATCGCTGTTGCGCACCGGAGCAGCCGCAGCAGGGCGTGGGGGCAAACCGCGCCCGGAAATGGACGATGTTGGCCTCTGCCGGGTCGACAATCCGCCAACGAAGCAGGTCAACCCGAAGTCACGGGGGTGTCTACCTAAAGGCTGAGCCGCAACTCGCCCAACGAGTACTCCGGTGCGGTCCGGACGTTGATTGTCGTCGTCCGTCCGTCGGGAAACGACCGCAAGATTGGCCCAATAGATGCCGGGGTGGCGGGCCCCTGTCCACGACGCGTGCCCTACAGTCCGACTATGGTCACCCACTTCCCAGGGCAACGTGGGTGGGTGACGCGTAAGCGGCTCGGATTACGGCGAGTTCGCAGGCTTGGCCTTCTGCGGGTAGATCGTTTCATGGCGGGCCAGCATGGTGACGAACTCGCCGATCCTTCGCTCGCGGGTCCGCATCCGTTTGGCGGCATTGACGCGGGAGATGAGAGCGAATCGGTTGGTCTTGGTGAGGACATCGAACATGGCTTGAGCGGCCGGGACGGCCGCGATGGCCGCGAGGAGGTCGTCCGGTGCCTCGGATTCCGACGGTGGGGCGTAGGCCGCCGTCCACCGCCCGTCCGCTTTCGCGGCGTCGACCGCAGCGCGGCCCGCGGGCATCATTCGCCCTTGTGCTTCCAGCCGGGCCACGTGGGCGACGTTGCGTTGTGACCAGGAGCTACGCGGTCGACGACGGGTGAACCGGATCCACGAGGTCTCCTGATCCCGCTTGCGGCCCTGCCCGTCGATCCAGCCGAAACACAGCGCCTCGTCCACCGCCTGCTGCCAGGTCAGCGTGGTGACCGTGCCGCCCCTCCTCGTCAGCGCCAGCCAGACCCCGGGCGACGTGGCGTGGTTGTCCGACAACCACGCGCGCAACGCCTCGGCGTCCCTGACGATCAGCTCGTCCAGCTCGGCGCTCGCCATGACGGCAGGCTAACAACCACGACGCGGGCCGAAGCCCTCTGCATGTTGCCGAGCCGGCCCGCCGGGTGTCTGACACCGGCCGCCGGTGGCAGGACCGGCACGTCATCGGAAGCTGTGCGACGGCAGCCCGAAGCCCCCCGTTGGTAATGATGGGGGCCGCCCGCGGCGGACGGTGACGTTCTCCGCGACGTGCGCAGGGCGGCAAGATGGCACGCCCCGGACCAACGGCGATCATGAAATTCGCACCTACAAGGAGACGCGAGCGCAGTGAGCACGCGTCGACCTGTCCGCGGCAGAGTCGCATCGTTCGCCGCCCTCAGGGCGTCCCGCGGGTACTTCTATTCGTGGGACCACCCGCCGACATGCTGCATTGGATGACGACCTGTCGCCACGGACCAAATGTCAGGTCGGATTGGGCGATACCAGGCCGGCGCGTTCGGCGAGGGCGGCCGCCTGGGCGCGGTTTTTCACGCCGAGCTTGCGCAGGATGTTGGTGACGTGGACGCTGGCGGTCTTTTCGCTGATGAACAGTTGGGTGCCGATCTGGGTGTTGGTCAGGCCAGCGCTGACGAGTTGCAGTACGGACGTCTCTCGCGGGGTCAATCCGTACGGGGCCGGTGGCGGTGCGGTTGTCGGGTCGGCGTGGGGCGGCTGGTCGCGGAGGTCCAGGCGGGCGAGGCCTGCCAGCGACCGAATTTCGGCGAGAAGTGGCGCGTGACTGTGGGCGGCAGCGGCTGCTTCGCGTAAGCATGCGCAGGCTTCTGCGGTCCGGCGAGCGGTGAGGAGTGCTTCGGCCTGTCTCCATCGGGCGTAGGCGGTCCGGTGCGGCCGGTGCAGGCTGGTCCAGGCGGCGGCCGCGGCGGCCCAGGCGTCGGGGTCTGGTGTCCGCCCGGGTCGACTCCGCAGCCCAGGTGGCGCCCTCGGCGACGGCGGTTGCGAGGTGCGGATGGCGGGCGAACGGGTCGGGCCGCAAAGTGGCGTGGGCGTCGACGAGGTTCTGGGCGAAGCGGTGGGCCGCGTCTTCCCCAACGGCATCCTGGCGAGCCCGGGCGGAATCGGCGAGATCGGCGCAGGTGCGCATGGCGTTAGTGAGGATGGGGGCGGTCCAGTCTCGGTAGTTTTGCCCATCAAGCCGTCCGACGACGTGCTGGATGCGACTCAGCGCCTCTGCGGGCCGGTGCGCCCACAGATCCAGAACCGTCCGGCCCAACAGAACCCGACCGAGGTTCAGATCCCAGGCGTGGGATACCGCTTCGACGGCCGCCCATCGGGTGGTCGCCGCGACGAGGTCGCCGGCCAGCATGTCCAGGTCGGCTCTGGCCATGTGGTCAAAGCAGCTACCGGGGACGGGGGTGGACTCGGTTGCGGCTCGAATGACGGATCGGGCGTCGGCGGGGCGGCCGAGCTCGGCAACCGCGTCGAACAGGATGAGGAGTAGGCCTTTGGTACCGGCGTGTTGCTCCAAGCCGGCCCGGCGGGCCGCCTCCAGCCCGGCCCGCGCCACGAATGCCGCATCGTCTAGGCGCCCGAGATGCAACATTGCCCATCCGCGCTTGTCAGCGACCGCGACTGCGGCGAAATAGTCGTCGTGTTGTTCGGCCAGAGTCTGGGCCCGGTCGAGCAGTAGCATGCCGGCGCCGATGTCGCCCTCGTCTAAGGCCAAGCGGGCAAACTCGCCGAGGATACGGACCTCGTCACGGGTTGGCACCCCAGACCGACAGGCCGCCAGGGCGCGGTCGAGATAGCGCCGGGCGTCTCGGGTGTGGCCCAGGTCTTGGAGACTGCGGGCGTAGGTACAGAGCACCCTCGCGTGTTCCCTTCCCGGGGGGAGCTCGGCCAACAGATC
>Ga0307415_100000092_pt1 | contig 37950 bp, 31 predicted proteins | sample DK1Cmetagenome_FD_204524 | JGI IMG/M metagenome (GOLD analysis project Ga0307415, IMG submission 204524) | Maize rhizosphere microbial communities from greenhouse at UC Davis, California, United States - DK15-C-2 | ecosystem: Host-associated > Plants > Roots > Rhizosphere > Soil | place: USA... | reverse complement strand
CGCGTCTGCGCGGTCTGCCTGACCGTGGCGGCGATCGGTGCCCTCAACGCCGAGGCGTCCAGCGCACATGGATCGCCGAGCATCACCCGGGAGGCCTGGGGCAGCACCGACGAGGGTCAGGTGTTCCGCTACACGCTCACCAACGGGCACGGGATGCGGGTCCGGATCCTCACCTATGGCGGGATCCTGCAGAGCATCGAGGTGCCGGACCGGCGTGGCCGCAAGGCCAACGTCACCCTGGGCTTCAACAACCTGGCCGACTACGTGGCGAAGAGCCCGTACTTCGGCTGTATCACCGGGCGGTACGCCAACCGGATCGCCAACGGACAGTTCACTTTGGACGGCATACTCTACGACGACCTGCCCATCAACAACCCGCCGAACAGCCTCCACGGCGGGGACCGGGGCTTCGACAAGCACAACTGGGCCACCACGACGTTCAACCGCGGCGGCGACGTCGGGCTGGTCATGACCTACACCAGCCCGGACGGAGACCAGGGCTACCCCGGCACCTTGAGCACACAGGTCACGTACACGCTGACCCGCAACAACAGCATCCGCATGGACTACAAGGCCACCACCGACAAGGCGACGGTGGTCAACCTGACCAACCATGCGTACTGGAATCTGGCCGGCGAGGGATCGGGATCGGCCGACGACCACGTGGTGTTCCTCAACGCCAAGAGGTACACGCCGGTCGACACCACCCTGATCCCCACCGGCGCGCTTGACCCGGTAGCCGGGACGCCGATGGACTTCACCCGGCCGACGGCCATCGGGGCGCGCATCCGCGACAACTTCGAGCAGCTCGTGATCGGTCGCGGGTACGACCACAACTGGGTGCTCGACCGCCGCGACAACACCCTCACCCGTCTCGAGGTCGCCGCCCGCGTCGTCGAGCCGACCAGTGGCCGGGTGCTGACCGTCTACACGACCGAGCCCGGGATCCAGTTCTACACGGGCAACTTCCTCGACGGCACGCTGTACGGAACCAGCGGGCGGGCCTACCGCCAGGGCGACGGGTTCGCGCTGGAGACCCAGCACTACCCCGACTCGCCCAACCACTCCAACTTCCCGACCACCGAGCTCCGGCCCGGTCAGACCTACCGGACGACGACGATCTACCAGTTCGGCGTCGACCACTAGCCAACTCCCCGGATGAGGAGGGGCACCGCTCCACAAGGGCGGTGCCCCTCTTCGCCTCATCTTGACAGTTCATCCTAAATGATGGTTACTATCATCTACGAGTAGCTCTCATTTAGGAGGTGCACCCATGGAGTCGTCCCGTCGCTGGTGGGCCCTGGCCGCCCTCGTGCTCGGACTGCTCACCATCGGTCTCGACGTGACCGTGCTCAACGTCGCCCTGCCCACGGTGGCCACCGATCTGGGCGCGAGCACGGGCGGCCTGCAGTGGGTGGTCAACTCGTACGTGTTGATCTTTGCCGGCCTGCTCCTGCCGTTCGGCGCGCTCGGCGACCGGTACGGCCGCAAGCGGCTCCTCATGATCGGACTGCTGCTCTTCGGCGCCGCCTCCCTCGTGGCGGCCTGGGCCGCGACGATCGGCCAGGTCATCGCGGCCCGCGCCGTCATGGGCGTCGGTGCGGCGATCATGACTCCGATCGCCCTCGCCGTCGTCCCGGTCCTGTTCCGGCCGGAGGAGCGCAGCCGGGCGATCTCGTTCGCGATGATCGGAATGGGCGTGGGCATCCCGCTCGGCCCGATTGTCGGCGGCTACCTCCTCGACCACTTCTGGTGGGGCTCGGTGTTCCTCATCAATGTGCCGGTGGCGCTCGTGGGCCTGGCCGCCATCGCGGTGCTGCTGCCCGAGTCGCGCGATCCCTTGCCCCGCGGCGCCGACGTCCTCGGCGGCGCGCTGTCCACCGTCGGCCTGGTGTCGTTCGTGTACGGGGTCATCGAGGCGCCGGGGCGGGGCTGGGGCGACATCGTGGTGCTGGGCGCGCTGGTCGCGGCCGGCGTCCTGCTCACGGCGTTCGTGTGGTGGCAGCTGCGCACACCGGACGCGATGATCGACCTGCGGCTGTTCCGCCGGGGGCCGTTCCTGTGGGGCACCTTGGCCGCGACCGTGGTCGGGTTCGCCATGTTCGGGCTGCTCTTCGTGGTGCCGCAGTACCTGCAGTTCGTGCTCGGCTACGACGCGTTCGACACCGGGATCCGGCTGCTGCCGCTCATCGCCGGCCTGATCGTGGGCGCACCGACGGGCGAGCGGATCGCGACGCGCATCGGCCACCGCGCGCCCGTGGCCGCCGGACTGGTCCTCGTGGCCGTCGGGCTGGCCCTCGGCGCGACCACCACGGCGTCGACCGGATACCCGTTCGCGGCGACGTGGCTGCCCGTGGTGGGTCTCGGGTTCGGCCTGGCCATGGCGCCGGCCATGGACGCCGTGCTCGGCGCCCTGCCCCCGGAACGGGCCGGATCCGGTACGGCCATCACGCAGGCGTTGCGCAACGCGGCCGGCGCGCTCGGCGTGGCCCTGCTCGGCAGCCTGCTCGCGGAGGGCTACGCCGGGCGGCTGGGCCCGACCGGCCTGCCAACGACCGCGGCCGACCAGGCGCGCGAGTCGATCGCCGGGGCCCTCGCCGTCGCCGGGCGGACCGGTGACGCCGCCCTCGCCGCGGCCGCCCGATCGGCGTACGTGCACGGGATGGCGCTGGTGCTGGGCGTCTGCGCGGTGATCGCGGTGGTCGGCGCCGTGATGGTGGCGGCCCGGATGCCATCCCGCGAGCCCGGCCCGGCCCGGCGACACGACCGATCGGGGGCAGAATCTGAGCATGCCCGGTCTGCGTGAGCTGAAGAAGCAGAGAACCCGCTGGGCGATCCAGGAGCACGCGTTGCGCCTGATCGCCGAGCAGGGGTACGACGCGACGACCGTGGAGCAGATCGCGGCGGCCGCGGAGATCTCGCCCAGTACGTTCTTCCGCTACTTCCCCACCAAGGAGGACGTCGTCCTCACCGACGACTACGACCCGATGATCCTGGCCGCGATGGAGGCCGAGGCGGGCGATGAGGGCCCGGTCACCGCGATCCGGCGGGCCATGGCCGCGGTGTTCGCGAAGATCGGGGAGGAGGAGCAGCGGCGCGTCTACGAGCGCACCCGCCTCATCATGTCGACCCCGTCGCTGCGCGCCCGCACCGTCGACGGCTTCACCGCCACCACGACCCTGCTGGCCGAGGGCCTGGGACGGCGCCTCGGGCGTCCACCGGGCGAGCTGCGCGTCCGGGTCATCGCTAGCGCGTGCATCGGCGCCCTCACGGCGAGCATCTACGCGTGGATGGACGGGGACGGGCAGCCGGGCCTGGCCGGCCTGGTCGACGCCGCCCTCGCGCTACTCGAGGGCGGGCCGCTGAACGAGCGGTAGCCGGCCGGGTACTTGCAGGTGCGGCCCGTACTACCGGAATTGGTTGGCAAAAGCGAGATCAAGGAGCGCTCGCGTCTAGCATCTGCGTGGCGCTATGGTGGGCCTGTGATGGCCTTTCGGATCGGTGACGCGGCCGAGCTGCTCGGCGTGAGCACTGACACGGTGCGCCGGTGGATCGACGCCGGCCGGCTGCCCGCCCACCGCGACGAGCACGGCCATCGCGGCATCGCCGGTCCCGATCTGGCGGCGTTCGCCGTCGCGCTGGCCGGAGGACCGGACGGGGATTCGGACCGGTCATCGGCTCGCAACCGGTTGCGCGGCATCGTCACCGCCGTCGTCAAGGACGCGGTGATGGCGCAGGTCGACATCCAGGCCGGACCGTTCCGGGTGGTGTCGCTGATGAGCCGGGAGGCCGTGGAGGCCCTCGACCTCCAGGTCGGGTCGGTGGCGGTGGCTGTGATCAAGTCGACCACGGTGGTGGTCGAGCGGGACATGCACCTGTCGGGCGCCAGAGGAACGACCGGCGCATGAGCCTCGGCCACAGGCGTCCGGCCCTGGTCGCCACCGCGGCGATCCTCACCGTGGTGATGAGCGCCTGCGGCACGCGAACACCGTCCGCGTCGCCGGGCGGCACCGGGACCGTCAACGTCTTCGCCGCCGCGTCGCTGACCAGGGCCTTCAGGCAGATCGGCGAGGACTTCGGGGCCGCCAACCCGGGTACCAAGGTGACGTTCAACTTCGCCGGCAGCCCGGCCCTGGCCATGCAGATCAACGAGGGCGCGCCCGCCGATGTGTTCGCCGCGGCCAGCCCGGCCATCATGAAGACGGTCACCGACGCCGGCGATGCCGACGGTACCCCCGTGGTCTTCGCGAGGAACCAGCTCGTCATCGCCGTGGCCAAGGGCAACCCGAAGGGCATCACCGGGTTGAGCGACCTGACCAGGCCCGACCTGAAGGTCGCGCTGTGCGCCGAACCGGTGCCCTGCGGTGCCGCCGCGAAGAAGGCCCTGGACGCGGCCACCGTGACGCTGCGGCCCGTCACGCTGGAGCAGGACGTCAAGGCCGCCCTGTCGAAGGTCAAGCTGGGCGAGGTCGACGCCGCGCTGGTCTACCGCACCGACGTCAAGGCCCCCGACGCCGCCCCCGATGTCGACGGCATCGAGTTTCCGGAGTCGGCCGGTGCCGTCAACGACTACCCGATCGCCGTACTGAAGGACGCCCCCAACCAGGCGGGAGCCCGGGCGTTCCTCGCCTTCGTCGCGTCGCGGGGCCGGGCCGTCCTGACCGCGACCGGTTTCCAGGTTCCCTGACCCATGACCACCAGCGGCCGGACCGATGAGGCGATGACGGGAGCCACGTCGTCACGCCGAGTCGGCCGACGCGTCCCGGTCGGCCTCATGGTCCCGGCCGGTATCGGCCTGGCCTTCCTCGTCCTGCCGCTGGTCGGGTTGCTCGTCCGTACGCCGTGGACGACCCTGGCCGAACGCCTGACCGCACCGGGCGTGCTCAACGCGCTGCGACTGTCGCTGCAGACCGCGTCCATCGCCACCGCCGTCTGTGTACTCGTGGGTGTGCCGATGGCCTGGCTTCTGGCCAGGGTGGACTTTCCCGGCCGCAGGCTCGTCCGCGCACTGGTCACCGTCCCCCTCGTGCTCCCGCCGGTGGTCGGCGGCGTGGCGCTGCTGCTCGTCTTCGGCCGGCGAGGGTTGGTCGGATCGTGGATGCTGTCCACGTTCGGCTTCTCGCTGCCGTTCACCACGGCCGGCGTCGTGGTCGCCGAGGCGTTCGTGGCCATGCCGTTCCTCGTCCTCGCGGTCGAGGGCGCGCTGCGGGGCGCCGACACCCGCTACGAGGAGGCCGCCGCGACGCTGGGCGCCAGCCGCTGGACCACGTTCCGGCGCGTGACCCTCCCGCTGGTCGCGCCCGGCATCGCCGCCGGCGCGGTCCTCTGCTGGGCCCGGGCGCTCGGCGAGTTCGGCGCCACCATCACCTTCGCCGGCAACAACCCGGACCTCACCCAGACCATGCCGTTGAAGGTGTACCTCGCCCTGGAAACCGCCGAGATCCAGAGCGCGATCGTGCTCAGCCTCGTCCTGCTCCTGGTCTCGGTCACTATCCTGGTGGCGCTGCGCGACCGATGGCTGACCACCCCGTGACGGCCGCCGACGGCCTGCTCGACGCCGTCATCGTCGTCGACCGGGGCTCCTTCCGGCTGGACCTGCGGCTGACCATCGCCCCGGGCGAGGTCGTCGCGCTGCTCGGTCCCAACGGCGCCGGCAAGACCACCGCCCTGCGCGCGCTGGCCGGCCTGCTGCCCGTCACCGCCGGCCACATCACCCTGGCCGGCCGGCGCCTCGACGACCCTCCACAGCGGACATTCGTGCCGGCCGAACGCCGCCCCATCGGCGTGGTGTTCCAGGACTACCTGCTCTTCCCGCACCTCACCGCCGAGGAGAACATCGCCTTCGGACCGCGATGCCGCGGCGCCAGCCGTCCTGACGCCCACCGGACCGCCCTTCGATGGCTCGACCGGGTCGGCCTGGCCGACGTGGCCCACCACAAGCCCCGCCGCCTGTCCGGCGGGCAGGCCCAGCGGGTGGCGCTGGCCCGGGCCCTGGCCGTCGATCCGCTGCTACTCCTCCTCGACGAACCACTCGCCGCCCTCGACGCCCGGACCCGCCTGGAAACCCGCGCCCACCTGCACCGCCACCTCAGCGACCATCCCGGCGCGACCCTGCTCGTCACCCACGACCCGCTCGACGCCCTCGTGCTGGCCGACCGCCTGGTCATCGTCGAAGCCGGACAGGTCGTGCAGGAGGGCGACGCCGCGACCATCACCGCCCAACCTCGCACCGACTACGTCGCCCGACTCGTCGGCCTCAACCTCTACCGGGGCCGGGCCAAGGGCAACACCGTCACCCTCGACAACGCCTTCGCCCTCACCGTCGCCGACCACATCGACGGCGACGTCTTCGTCGCGTTCCCGCCCACCGCGGTCGCCCTCCACCCGCGCCAACCCGACGGCAGCCCCCGCAACACCTGGCCCGCCACCATCGCCGGCATCCAGCGCCACGGCGACAACCTCCGCGTACAACTCGCCGGCCCCATCACCGCCGCCGCCGACATCACACCCGCCGCCGCCGCTCACCTGCGGCTGCACCCGGGGGCCCACGTCTGGGCGGCCATCAAGGCGACGGAGACCCGGGTCTACCCCACCTGACCAGTTGGCGCCACGCTCCGTGCGGCCTGGATCACGGGAAAACGATCACCGGTCCGCTGTGGAGTTCGAACCCCGGCCAGCGGTGTCGGTTACCCGTCATACATAGGCTCGCTACACGTCATGGACATGTCCGGGCCGACCGGCCGATGGGCCATCGGCGGTACGTATGAATCTCGGCAGCGTGACGGATCCGGGGTTGCGACTCGGACCGTGGACGGTGTCGACTGTCGGGCGGACAAGAGCCGACCCCATTGGTGGAGCGCCCGACAGGCGTGTGACTCCGCCGGTCGGCCAATGCGCACACGAGGGAGTGGCACATGGCGACCTGGGCTGACGTTATTACCTACGTCCGGTCCACCTACAAGATCGCGGACGAGAAGCCCGACGCGATCAAGCTCGTGTTCGAGGTCGGCGGACTTCGCACACAGGTAGTGATGCTCTGGCACCTGACGCTCGCGGGCGGCCGCGAGGAGTGGGTCCAGATCGAGTCACCGATCGGCAACGTCGGTACCGTCGACCTGCGCCGTGCGCTGGACGCGGTCGGCGACACCGTCTGTGGTGGCCTCGGCAAGCTCGGCGACCTGGTGACGTTCCGGCACGCGGTACCGCTGGCGAACATCAACATCAATGAGCTGGAGGTCCCGCTGGCGCTGGTGACGTCCACCGCCGACGATCTCGAGCGCAGCCTCGTCGGAGGCGACCAGTACTGAGTCGTTCCTCCGACCACGGGTATTCGGGCGGGTGGCGCGTGGGCGCGCCACCCGCCCGCCGTCTGTAGACGCCCGGGTACCATCCACTGTGGATCCCCCTTCATGGTGACCGGCGCGAGATCACAGTCGACCATCGGTGGCCGGATCCGGCCGGCCGCCGAAGAACTCGTCCAGAACCCTTGCGAACACGGCCTCCTCCGGGGCGGCCCGCAGGAACAGCGTCATGGATGACCGCAGCTTGACCGCGTCAATGGCACCGAAGATCTGCTCGGCGGTTCGACCCGACGTCGCCGCCACGACGGCCGCGCACTGCCGCAGGCGCTCGCCCAGCACGTCGTGCCGGAGATAGGCCCGCGCCTCGTCCAGCGACCCGATCGCGTACAGCCGCGACATGTGGCTCTGGCCGAGGCCGGCGATCTGTGGAAACACGAACCACATCCAGTGCCCGGTCTTGCGGCCGGCCCGCAGCTGGGCCAGCGCGGCCGCGTATGTGTCCTCGTGGTCCTGGGCGATGACGAACCGCTCGAGGCGGTACGGGTCCTCCATGCCGACACTGTAGGAGTCACGCGGATTGGCGCGGTCGGGGGCGCCCGCCCCGGTCGCCGGCGTCTAGCCGTCCGGATCGCGGGCGGCATCGCGCGCCGCGGCGATCCGCTCCCGGTCCAGGTGGACGGCGACGTCCGCGATGCCCTGCCGGATGAGTCGGGTGCCGGTGTCGCCGGCCAGGTTGACCAGCGCGGTGATCGGCCGGTTCTCGGCCAGGTACGTCGCGGTGAACGTGTCGACGCCGCGGTCGACCGCGGCCTGGGCCAGGATCTCGATCAACGCGGTGGCCAGGCCGGCCCGTCGCCATCGCGGATCGACGACCACCGCCGCCTCGGCCCGACCGTCGCCGAGCGCCTCGTACCGGGCCAGGCCGATCCCGTGACCGGACTCCGTGGCGGCGACGAGCGCGAACCTCAACCGATAGTCCACAGTGGTCAGGCGGGCCAGCAGGGACGGGGTCGGTGACGGTGGCGCGCCCAGGAAGCGGCGCCGCAGCGTATCGGCGTCGGCCCCCTGGAACGCCGTGCCGAGCGCCGCGGCATCGGACGGGATGATCGGGCGTACGAAGGCAAGCCGGCCGTCACGCAGCCGCACGTCGCGTTCGTACTCCCGGGGGTACCCCGTGGGGACCTCCACCGGATGTGGGCTCAGACCGGGACCGGCGCTCATGGGTGCGTCCGGGTCAGAGGATGTACAGGCCGCCGCCGCCACAGCCACGGTTGCCGCGCCATCGCCTGTCGGTCTCGGTCATCGAGCATGCCTCTCGTGAGTGGCCTCGCCGCGATCTCACGGTGGATGGTGTCGGAGCGGCCCGCCGTGTCACAAGCTACCCTGCCGGAATGACCGACGCGGAGTCCGGCGGGGTGGCGGCGGCGGGGACGGGTGGCTTTCGCGAGGCATGGCGGCGGGTTCCGCTGTCGTTGCGGGTCGCGGGGCTGGTCAGCGGCTGCCTGTTGCTGGTCGCCGGCGGCCTGTACGTGGTCGCTCTCGTCACCGCCCGGCTCGCGTCGCTGTCGATCGCGCTGGCCGCGGCCGTGCTCATCGCCGCGTTGCTGGAGCCGATCGTCGGCGGCCTGCACCGGCTGCGCGTGCCGCGCGGGCTCGGCGCGCTGCTGGCCATGCTGCTGCTCATCGCGGTCCTCGTCGCCCCGGCCATCCTGTTGTGGAACCTCACCGCGGGCCAGTTCGGCGTCCTGGTGGGCCGGCTGCGCGAGGGCGTCGGTCGCATGCGCACCGCGGCCGCCGACGTGTTGCCGGTCAGCGATGAGCAGTTCGACCGCATGGTGATCGACGTCGAGGCCCGCCTGCAGCGCCTCGCCGTGGACGCGTTGGCCGGCGCGTTGACGCTGGTGGAGGTTCTGGCCGCGATCGCGCTGGCGTTGTTCGTCGCGTTCTTCCTGTTGAAGGACGGACCGTCGATCTGGTCGTGGACGTTGGCCCAGCTGCCGGACCGCGGTCGGGCCGCCAGCGCCGAGGCCGGCGAAGCCGCGTGGGACACGGTCACCCGATACGTCCGGGGCATCCTCATCGTGGCCGTCATCGACGCGATCGGCATCGGGGTCGCGCTGGCCCTCATCGGCGTACCGCTGGTCCTGCCGCTGGCGCTCCTGGTGTTCGTCGGAGCCTTCGTCCCGTACATCGGCTCGACGGTCAGCGGCGCCGTCGCCGTCGTCGTCGCGTTCGCGGCGAACGGACCCGTGGACGCGCTGCTCGTCCTGGCCGCGGTCATCGTCGTCCAGCAACTCGAGGGCAACTTCCTGGAGCCCTTCATCGTGGGCTGGCAGGTGCGGCTGCATCCGGTGATGGTCGTGGTCGTCGTGTTCGCCGGGTCGCTCGTGGCCGGCATCGCGGGGGCCATCCTGGCCGTCCCGCTCGCCGCGGTGGCGTACCGCGTCTTCCGGGTCCTGCAGGGGCGCCGGGCGGCGCGTCATGGCGAGACGGCCCTACCGACGGCGCCGGGAGAACCGACCGTGCCCGGTCAGCCCGGTCAGCCCGGTCCGTCCGCCGCCGAGGGCGGGGCGGGCGGGCCCGTCGTGTCGGGCGGCCCGGCCCGCGGGTCGATGATGGAGACATGACGAACGCAGGCGCGGATCGGCTCGCGGCCTCCTACGGGTACTGCCGGGACCTGCACCGCGCGTACGGTCGCACCTACTATCTGGCCACCCGCCTGCTGCCGGCCGGGAAGCGCCGGCACGTGCATGCCCTGTACGGCTTCACCCGGTACACGGACGAGATCGTCGATGCCCTCGACGGGTCGAGCGTCGGTCACCGGGCGGCCCGCCTGCGGGCCTGGTCCGATCGGTTCGCGGCCTCGGTGACGGTGCGGCGGTCGACCATCCGGTGCTGCCGGCCGTCGTGCACACCATCGACTCCTTCGGCCTGGAGCGGTCGGACTTCGCGACGTTCCTCCATTCGATGGAGATGGACCTGACCGGGACGACGTACGACACCTACGACGACCTGCTCGTGTACATGGAGGGTTCGGCGGCGGTGATCGGCACGATGATGCTGCCGATCCTGGGCACCGGTGACCGCGCGCTGGCCCGGGAACCGGCCCGTCAACTCGGCCTCGCCTTCCAGCTGACGAACTTCATCCGCGACGTGTCGGAGGATCTGGGGCGCGGCCGGATCTACCTACCGTTGAAGGACCTCGCCGAGTTCGGGGTCACGCCGGGCGACCTGCGGGCACGGGTCGCCACGCCGGCGGTACGCGAGCTGGTGGCGTTCGAGGTACGGCGGGCCCGCGAACATTACGCGAAAGCGGCCGCCGGCATTCCCCTCCTGGCGCCACGGTCGCGGGCCTGCATCCGGACCGCGCATCGGCTGTACGGCGCGATCCTCGACGAGGTGGAGCGGGCCGGTCACGACGTGTTCATCCGGCGGGCGACCGTACCGACGTGGCGTCGCCTGACGCTGGCGGCGACCGCGATCCTTGCCCGGTGAGGTGCGTGCGGGGCCACCATGTACCCCGCCGCCTCTACCGGCACGGACGGCTATCCGGAGGGCGGGGAGCGCCCGTCGAGTCGCGCGACGCGGCCGTGGAGATAGCGCTGCTGCGGCAGGCTGGGGGTGCGATCGGCGGCGTCCAGATAGGACTGTCGCGCCCCGTCGAGGTCGCCCGCCATCTCCAGGAGATGGGCGCGGACCGCCCGCAGCCGGTGGTCCTCGGCGACCCGGCCGTCGGCCTCCACCCTGGCCAGCCGGTCGAGGCCGGCCCGCGGTCCGGAGACCATGGCCACCGCGACCGCGTGATTGAGCGCCACCACCGGGTTGTCGGACATTCCCAGCAGTACCTCGTAGAGGGCGACGATCTGCGGCCAGTCGGTCGCCTCGGGGCCGGGGGCCTCGTCGTGGATCGCCGCGATCGCCGCCTGGAGCTGGTACGGCCCGGTGGGCCCACGGGGCAGCGCCTGGCTGACCAGCGCCACGCCCTCGGCGATCTGCTCGGCGTTCCACAGGCCCCGGTCCTGCTCGGCCATGGGGACCAGCTCGCCGTGGGGCCCGGTCCGGGCCGGGCGGCGGGCGTCGGTGAGCAGCATCAGCGCGAGCAGGCCGGTCACCTCGGAGTGTTGGGGCAGCAACCGGTGCAGCATGCGGGCCAGCCGGATGGCCTCGGCGGAGAGCTCGACGCGGTGCAGCGTGGGGCCGGACGTGCTCACGTACCCCTCGTTGAAGATGAGGTACAGCACGTGCAGGACGACGCCGAGGCGCGCGGCCCGCTCGGTGGCCGGCGGCAGCGCGAACGGCACTCCGCTGTCCTTCACCGTCTGCTTGGCCCGCGTGATGCGCCGGGTCATCGTCGCCTCGGGCACGAGGAACGCCCGGGCGATCTCGGCCGTGGCCAGGCCGCCGACCGCCCGCAGCGTGAGTGCGATCTGCGACGCCGGCGACAGGGCCGGATGGCAGCACATGAACAGCAGGATGAGGCTGTCGTCGGGCTGGGTCTCCGGCCGGTCGGCCGCGGGCGAGAGCCAGTCGTCTGGCAGCCGCCACTGGGCCACGGTCTCCTCGCGCCGCTGCCGGGCCTGTTCGGCGCGCAGCAGATCGGTCAGCCGCCGCGACGCGACCGTGATCAGCCAGGATCGCGGCTGCTCCGGCCGGCCGTCGCGCGGCCATTGCGTGGCCGCCGCGATCAGAGCCTCCTGCACCGCGTCCTCGGCCGTGTCGAAATGGCCGTACCGCCGCACCACCGCGCCGAGGACCTGCGGCGCCAGGTCGCGCAGCAGGTCCTCGGTGGTCGCCATGCCCATCGCGGTTACAGGTCCTCGAAGCCCTCGAGGACGGGCCGGATGTCGATGTAGTCGCCGTCGCCGCCCGGGTTCGGGCCCTTGGTGATGCGCGCGGCGATCTCGGTGGCCCGGTCGAAGCTGTCGCATTCCACGATCGTGTAGCCGGCCAGCACCTCCTGCGTCTCCGGGAACGGCCCGTCGGTCACGACCGGCACGCCGTCCTTCGTCCCCTGGATCCGCCGGGTGTGCACGGGGGCGGCCAGGCCCCGGGCGTCGACGAACTCGCCCGACTCGACGAGTTCGGAGTTCCACCGGCCCATGAACTCGTGCATGGCCGCCACCTCCTCGGGCTTCCAGGCCGGGTCGTCGGTCGGCTTGCCCGCCATGAGGTCATACTGTCGCTGCGACGCGTAGAGCATGATCATGTACTTCATCGTTCTCTCCCTGTGTCGGCATCGCCCTTCGCGGGAGACGTCGGAGCCGCCGGCCCGGGCCGGACATCCCGTCGAAAGAGAAATTACCTGAGCCGCGTTCCCGGCTACCGTGTTCGGGTGCCTGACTGGCTCGTCGGGCTGGGCCTCGCGCTGGGGCTGGTGTGCGTCGTCAGCCGGGCGTGGTGTCGGCGAGCCGGCGCGGGCGGCGGGCGAACCGTACCCGGAACAGGAACTCGGCGATCTCGGCCAGCCACACGAGGGCGGTGTGGCGGGCCGTCCACCAGGCCTCCCGCCGCCGGGTCCGATCCCGGTCGAGGAGCAGGCGGGCCAGCCGCCGCGGCCGCAGGTGGAAGGCCAGCTCCAGCCATTTCACCGCGGCGAAGAGCTGCCACGGCCGCAGGTGGCGCTCCTCGAGCACCTGGTGCCGGTAGTCCCAGCGCCGCTGGTCGGTCTGGACGACCCGTCGTCCGGCCTGCTCGCGGGCGAACGCGGTCCAGCCGTGCGGGGTGGCGTACATGGCGTTGAGGTAGTCGCCGTCGTAGGCGGCCAGCGCCCGCCGGGCCCGTCGCACATCGGCCCAGGTGTCCTCGCCCAGGCCCACGATGTGACCGATGATCGGATGGATGCCGTGGCGGCGCAGCAGCCGGCAGGCGGTGAGGTCGTCGCCCGTCGTCGAGCGTTTCCGGATGCGCTCCAGGATGGACGGATCCGTGGTGTCGATGCCCATGAGGACGTAGCGCAGCCCGGCGCGCCGGTAGGCGTCCATCGCGTCGGCGTCCCGCACGATGTCGGTGGCCCGGATGGTGGCGAAGAACTCGACGTCCAGCCGGCGGCGCGCCACCTCCTCCAGGAAGGCCACCCATACCGACTGGATCGTGGTCGGGTTCTCGTCGGCCAGCGTGACGAACCGGACGCCGTAGTCGTCGTGCAGCCGCTGGATCTCGTCGGCCAGCCCGACCGGGTCGCGGTGGCGCCACCGGTTCCAGAACGCGTGCTGTCCACAGTAGGTGCACCGGTGCGGACATCCACGCGAGAGCTGGACGATGGCCGCCCGCCCGCGGCCGAAGCAACCGTAGCGGTCCCAGTCGTCGATGAGCTCCCAGCCGGCCCGGTACGCGTCCAGCTCACGGATCACGGCGCGGTCGGGCGTGCGTACGATCTCGTCCCCTCGACGGAAGGTGATGCCATCCACTGTGGACAACTCTCGACCGTCCCGCAGCGCGCGGATGACATCGGCCGCCGCGGCCTCGCCCTCGCCCCGTACCACGAGGTCCACACAGGAATGTCGTCGCAGGATCTCCTCATCGTGGTACGTGGGAAAGACGCCGCCGTAGACGCACAGCGTCTCCGGTCGCGCCCGCTTGACGGCCGCCAGCGTGCTCATGCACACCGGATGCGCGGGCGTGCTGCCGGCGTGACCGGTCATCACGACCGCCGGCCGCCGCCGCGCCACCTCCTCGGCCACCCGATCCGGCCGCAGTCGCCGAGCCTCGGCGTCCAGGAGCGACACGTCGGCGCCGGCGTCGGCCAGCGCGCCTCCGACCATGAGCAGGCCCAGCGGCACCTGGTGGCCGACGCCCCAGTTGCTGGTGATCGTCTGGTACGGCGGATTGACCAACAGCGTGCGCATCGGGACCTCCCGGCGTGTCGTTTGATCGGTTGGTCAAATCAATGTATCAGACGACTACGCTGGCCGATATGGCGCGTGCGGGTGCGAAGAGGGGAGAGGCCCGGCCGACCCAGACCCGGGCGGCCATCGTGGCCGCGACGATCTCGGCGCTGGGCGAGGTGGGTTTCTCCGGTACCAGCGCCCGGGCCGTGGCCGAGCGGGCCGGGGTGGCGCCGGGCGGCGTCTTCTATCACTTCGGGTCGATGGACGACCTGCTCATCGAGGTGTTTGCGACCTGCCTGGACCGCCGGATCGCCCGCCTGCGGGCCGCCGTCGACGTGCCCGCGCCCGGACTACCGGCAGCCTTCGCCGACGCCGTGCGGGCCGAGCTGACCCATGTGGAGTCCCGCGCCCTGCTCGAGCTGACCGTGGGCGCGATCGACTCGCCGGTGCTGGCGGCCCGGGTACGGGAAGGGCTGGAGGCGTCGTTCCGGTTCACCCGGGAGGTCGTCGAGGTGATGCTCGACGGCTCGCCGCTGGCTGGGATCCTGCCGCTGGACCTGGTCGCACAGGTCGCCGCGTCGGCGTTCTTCGGCCTGGCGGTGATGGAGCTCATCGGGACCGGGGTCGACATCGACGGCATGACCGCGCTGGTGAACACCCTGCTGACGTTCGCCCGCGGCGAGTCCGACCTCTCCGCGCTGCTGGGGGGCGGCGATTAGCTCGGCGCGATCTTCCGGACCACGTCGCCGGAGCGGACCACGCCGGAGCGCACGACACGGGTGTTGATGCCCCGCAGGTTCAGCGCGTATCCCTCGTCGGAGTTGACGAACCGCAACGCGTCCGGGCCGAACCGCGCGGCGAACTTCTTGCAGCCGCGGTGTGGCCGGCCGCTCACCTCGAGCACGGCCGTGCCGACCTCGATCCAGGTGCCCGGCGGAAGGTTGTCGCCGCTGAGGTTCAGGTCGACGTAGATCTGGTCGCCGGCCAGCGGCCAGCGGTCGCGCGACCGGGCCACCAGGGCGGCCGACCGGGCGTTCATCACCGTCACCTGGCTGTCGGGGTGGCCGTCCCGGGCCAACCACCCGTCGCCGACGAGGCCGACGGTCGTGTCGAGTTCGGCCTCGCTGACGGACTCCCGTTCGTCCTCGGCCGGGCGGCGCACGATCAGCTCCACCTTGCCCTCGTCGACGGGTGACTCTCGGATCTCATCGAGACCGGCCCGCAATGTGGAGAGTTCGAGATGCATACCTCGACGGTCGCGGCCCTCCGCATGGCCAGTCAATCCAATTCTCGATGGCCCGGCCGTGATTTGCGACACTCCCCGACCGAGCGCCTCAGCCGGTGACGAAGGCGGCGATAGCCGTGCCCAACTCGTCGCCGGCGTCCTCCTGGACGAAGTGTCCGGCGCCGGCGAGGGTGACCGACTCCGCGCCCGGGACCACCGAGCGCAGCACCGGCGCCATGGCCGACGTGATGGGGTCGCTGTCGCTGAAGGCAACCAGGAACGGCTTGTCCCATGTGGACAGGCGGCGCCAGGCGGCCCGGTTGGCCGCCGCGGCCGGATCGTCGGGCCGGACCGGCACCAGGCCGGGCATGGCCCGCGCCGCCGCCTTGTACGTCTCGTCGGGGAACGGGGCGTCGTAGGCGGCCAGGACCTCGGGCGCCGGTGTGGTCCGGCAGCCGGCCCGGACCATCCGGGGCACGTCGAGGAAGGGCGCCGTGCGTACCGCCTCGCGGAAGCGCAGCCAGACCTCCGGCATCTCCTGGTCGCCGGTGGGCAGGCCGGTGTTGGTCGCCACGATCCGGGCGATCCGGTCGGCGTGCTCGGTGGCCAACCGCAGGCCGATGAGGCCGCCCCAGTCGTGGCCGACGACGGTCACGCCGGCGAGGCCGAGCGCGTCGAACGCGAACGCCCGCACCCAGTCCACGTGCCGGGCGTACGAGTGGTCGGCCAGGTCGGCCGGCTTGTCGGAGCGGCCGAAGCCGATCAGGTCCGGCGCGATTACCCGGGCACCGGCCCGGGCCAGGATTCCGATCACGCGACGGTACAGGAACGACCAGGTCGGCTCGCCGTGCAGCAGCAGCACCGTCGGCCCGTCGGCCGGGCCCGCCTCGACGTAGGCCATCCGCAGCCCGTCGGCGAGCGTGGCGTACCGCGGCTCGTAAGCGAAGTCCGGCAGGTTGGCGAACCGCTCCTCGGGCGTCCTCAGCACGCGCATCCCCACAGCATGCCAACAAGCATGGTTCGCGGGACAACCTGGTCGCCGCGATGGGCGGTATTCTCCGCTCTACATGGCCCTATGTGAGGCGGCGCGATGGTGATGGGCGACGGCCACGACGTGACCATCGAGACCGGCGGCGGTCACGACCGGGTCGAGATCCGGGTCGACCCGTCCACCGACGAGCGGGTGGTGGTGGTCAACGGCGTCGGCACGCGGTACCCGCCGGGCGCCAACATCATCGTCCGCACCGGCGACGGCAACGACGAGGTCATCGTGGACCCCGGCACGCGGATGCGGGTCACGCTCTTCGGCGGCCCGGGCGACGACGTGCTGCGCGGCGGCGACGGGGACGACGTCATCCAGGGGGAGGCGGGCAACGACCGTCTGCACGGCGGCGATGGGAACGACCGGATCTCGGGTGGGGTCGGCCGCGACTACATCGACGCGGGTGCCGGCGACGACACCGTGACCGGCGGGCGCGGCAACGACACCGTGTACGGGCTGTCCGGCGACGACCGGATCTCCGGCGGCGGGGGCAACGACTACCTGGAGGGCGGTACGGGCGACGACGCCATCGAGGGCGGCCACGGCAACGACACGATCTCCGGGGGCCGCGGCGCCGACACGATGTTCGGCGGCCCGGCCGACGACCGCCTCTACGCCGGCGCCGGGCACGACACCGTGGACGGTGGCGGCGGCGTCGACACCGCCTACGCCGAGGCCGAGGATGCCGGGAGGGCCGAACGGGTCGTCACCGTCGAGCTGCGGGCGGTCGGCGCGTTCATCACCATCGAGGGGTCGCCCGAGTTCGTGGAGCGGGTCCGGTGCGACCTGGACATGCTGCGCGCCTCTCCCCGCGGCCAGGCCCTGCTCGCGGCCCTCGACGCCGGCGCCCGCCGGAGCCGCTCGCGCCTGGCCGGCGTCCCGGTCCTCGGGCGGCTGGTCAACCAGGGCGACACGCTGACCATCCTCGAGTACGTCAGCGCCAGCCGGGAGGAGGACAACAGCTACGCGCACCGGGACGTGGAGCGGATCCGGCGAGGGCGGCAGATGGTCGTCGAGTACCAGACCGACCTCGACCATGTCCACGAGGGGCCGCCCATCACCGTGCTGTACCACGAGCTGGCCCACGTGTACGACTACGTGCATGGCACCACGGCCGGCGGCACCCACACCGGCCCGGACAACCCGGGCGCCGACAACGCCGAGCGCGTCGCGCTGGGCCTGCCCATCGACCACGACAACGACAGGTCGACGCCGGACCAGCTCGACCCCCGCCACCCGTACGACTACACCGAGAACGCGTTGCGGGAGGAGATGGGCAACCGGCCCGCCCCGCACTACTGACCGGCCGTCGGTGAGGATGGGGGTCATGCGGGTCCGGCCGGTGTCGCCCAGCGCGCTGGTCGAGGAGGTCGCCGACCTCATCCACGCGCGGACCGACCTGACCTGGGTCCGGGTGGCCGTCGACGGGGCGCCGGCGACCGGTCCGCACGGCCTCGCCGACTCGCTGGTCGAGCCGCTGCGGATACGGGGCCGGCCGGTGCAGCGGATCCGGGCCGACGACTTCCTGCGGCCGGCATCCGTGCGGTTCGAGCGGGGCCGCACCGACCCGGACGCGTACTACGAGGACCGCCTCGACGTCGCCGGGTTGAACCGCGAGGTCCTCGGCAATCTCGGCCCGGAGGGGACGGGTCGGGTCCTGCCGACGCTCTGGGATCCCGTCCGGGACCGGGCGACCCGTGCCGGATATGTCGCACTGGCGCGGGGCGGCGTCGTGCTGCTCAGCGGGGACCTGCTGCTCGGGGCCGGGCTGGAACTCGACCTGGTGGTGCATCTGGAGGCATCGGCCCCGGCCCTGCACCGGCGCACGGCCGACGCCGACCGGTGGATGCTGGAGGCGTACGCCCGCTACGCCGACGAGGTGGATCCGGCCGCGTTCGCCGACCTGGTCGTGCGGGTCGACGACCCGCGCCGGCCGGCCATCGTGGAGTAACCCCACAGTGGACAGCAATGGAGGCCGCAGCCGGAGTCGAACCGGCGTCGCCCGCTTTGCAGGCGGGTCCCTCACCACTCGGGCATACGGCCGTCGTCGTTCATCGCACCCCCGGACGGATTCGAACCGTCGACCCCGACGCCCGGAACGTCGTGCTCTTCTTCCGCTGAGCTACGAGGGTATGTGTGTGGGTATAGGGACTCGAACCCCTTAGCGCACGCGCACCGGCTTTACAGACCAGCTCACCTCTCCATCGGTGACGTACCCACCTGGGGTGACCGCCCGGGATCGAACCGGGTCCGCCAGGGTCACGGTCTGGCATGCGTACCGGTACACCACGGTCACCGTACCCGCGGAGGGATTCGAACCCCCACCATCCTGCTTGTAGGGCAGGCGCTCTCCCATTGAACTACACGGGCGTGCGCCGCGTGGGAATCGAACCCACCACGGCCTGTTCATAAGACAGGTCACAACAACCAGTTGAGCCGCGGCGCTCTCGCTTCGGTGGGCAGACTCGAACTGCCATGACAGAGTTAACAGCCCTGCGTCCTGCCGTTGAACGACACCGAATCGGTCGCGCGTATGGGACTCGAACCCCGCCGACGCGAGCGTGCGTCTCGAACCGCCTGCGCCGCCTCCCGCCCCGGACTCGAACCGGGAACCGTCTCGTTAGGACCGAGCCGCTCCGTCCGTTGAGCTAGCGGGAGTTGCCGAGGAAGATGAAGGAGTCGAACCTTCGCCGTTGCCGACGGCCCGGGTTTCGAGGCCGGTTGCCCACCGCTGGACGCCATCTTCCCTGTTCCGTGTTGCATGTGCATCGTCGGGCTGGCGGGATTTGAACGCGCGACCTCTCGGCCCCGAACCGAGCGCTCTTACCAAGCTGAGCCACAACCCGATGTGGCGGTCGCGACGGGACTCGAACCCGTGGTCTCCGCTGTGACAGAGCGGCGAGCACTCCAGCTGCTCCACACGACCATTGCGTACCCCCGGCGAGATTCGAACTCGCATATGACGGCTTCGTAGACCGCTGCTCCTCCGTTGAGCTACGAGGGCCTGTGTTGCACCGTGTCGCCGGACGGGATCGAACCGCCGTCCTTCGCGTTATCAGCGCGCTGCTCCAACCGGCTGAGCTACGGCGACATGGAGTGTGCTCGGAGGGAGTCGAACCCTCACGCCTCGCGGCGCCGGGTTCTGAGCCCGGCATGTCTTCCAGTTCCATCACGAGCACGTGTGTCCTGGGTTCCTCGTGGACCGACGGAGTTTCGAACTCTCGCGCGCGATGCTTGCAAGGCAACGCTGTGCACCAGCACTCAGCCCCCAGAGCCGACGGCGAGACTCGAACTCGCCACCTCCCGCTTACGAGGCGGGCGCACCAACCTGCTGTGCTTCGCCGGCAATGGTACAGACGTGCCCTCGACGCGATTCGAACGCGCACATGACGAGCTCTCGACCCGACGCCTCTTCCAGTTGGGCTACGAGGACGCACTCAGGCGAGGATTCGAACCTCGATCACCGCGTTCAGAGCGCGGCGTCCTGCCGGTTAGACGACCCGAGTATGAGTTTCTTTTGAGGGCCGGCGGGCCCCGTGGACCCGCCGGCCGGGTGGTGCCGGGTGACGAAGAAACCCGTGACACCGGAGCGGTTCAGCGGCGCGTCACCGACGTCCAGGTCGGGACGGTGGGCTCGATCCGCAGAACCATGCCCGCCTCGGCGGGCGTACGGTTGTCCTTGCGCTGGTTGCAGCCGTCGCAGGCCGCGACCGTGTTGAGCCAGGTGTTGCGGCCACCCCGGGAGGTCGGCAGCACGTGGTCGACGGTGGTGGCCGGCCGCGCGCAGTAGGCGCAGCGGCGACGGTCACGGTCCAGCACACCGGACCGGGACCAGGCCGGCCCGCTGGAGAACCGCCAGCGCGTGACTACATAGGACACGAGCCGAACGACCGTTGGCACCGGGTAGACGCCGAAGGTACCGTCCGGGGCCGACTCGTGGACCACGGCGACCTGCCGCCACAGCATGCGGATGGCGTGGCGGAGCGTGACCCGGTGCAGCGGGCCCAGGTCGGCGTTGAGGACGAGTACGGCTGCCTCCAACCGGATCACTCCCTTCGTATTGAATGGAGCGGCAGGCCGGATTCGAACCGGCGCCTTCACCGTGGCGGGGTGATGCTCTTCCACCTGAGCTACAACCGCGTGGAGCCATCGCAGGGAGTCGAACCCTGGGCCTCCGCTGTACCGGAGCGGCGCTCTGACCACATCTGAGCTACGACGGCTTGGTACTCCGGGTGCGATTCGAACGCACACTGGGCGCGGTTTGAACGCGCTGCCTACTACCGTTGGGCTACCGGAGCTGGGGGCGAACCCGTGGAACGGTAGCGGGGACTCGAACCCCGCCCAGCAGCTTGGAAGGCTGCCGCTCTGCCCGATGAGCTACTACCGCACGACTGTGGCCTGCTGTAGGGGCACCCTTATAGCGGAATTGGGCCCGTAGGGTGCCCGTGCAGGACGTCTACACCCGCGAGTACGCCGAGAGGGACTCGAACCCTCGACCCACCGCTTAAGAGGCGGCTGTCTCTGCCACTGAGCTACCGGCGCAAGGTAGGGAGACGGCCGGACCGGTCGGCCGGTCACCTTCCATGGAGCGGAGGGTGCAGGAGTCGAACCTGCTCGGGTGGGACCCCGTCGTCGGCTTAGCGGGCCGCAGCCTTACCGGTCGGCCAACCCTCCATGGTTGTTGCCACGTGCGTACCCGGAGCGCGACTTGAACGCGCACTGACGGCCTTCTGACGACCGTGCCTCTCCCGTTGGGCTATCCGGGCCTGCTGTCGAACCGTAGACCGTGCGGGACTCGAACCCGCGATCTCCTGAGTGAGAATCAGGTGAGCATGCCAGCTGCTCCGACGGTCCTCGTGTGCCCTCCCTCCGATTCGAACGAAGACCTACCGGGCTTCAACCGGCCGCGCTGCCTTGTTACGCCAAGAGGGCGAGGAGTGGACCTGCGGGGATTCGAACCCCGAACCTTCTGTCTGCCAGACAGATGCGCTACCAACTGCGCCACAAGCCCATGGTCTGGAGCCCGCGAGTCGAACGCGGTGTCTCCTGCTTCCAACGCAGGCGGGTTCCCGTCTCCCACGCCCCAGATCTGCCCCGGCCCGCGCACGGGCCGGGGCGTGTCTTGCTGTCCACTGTGGAGTTCTCAAGGTTCGGTTCTCCGGGCAGGCCGGAGACGCGCACGGGCGGCAGGAATTGAACCCACAACGCGCGGCTTTGGAGACCGTTGCTCTACCTGTTGAGCTACGCCCGCATGTGTTGGTGGAAAGACGAAAGAGCCGCCCTTCCCGATTCCGGTGGGCGGCTGCGTCTGCGATACGCGTAGTCGCTAGTCGCGCCACCGCTCCCGGAGGTTGTGGCTGTCGGTAAGGCTTTCCTCATACCCGAGGCATGGCAGGGTCGCCTCGCCGCGCAGCGTGGCTCGCCGCGGCTGTATCGAGATCGACCACAAGAACACTGCTACTCCTTGGCTGTGGGGTCTTACGGCTGTTGACATCAACGGTACGGCGGGATCCGCCGGTCGCGCAATCGCATTAACGTATGAGTTTCGTGGTCTGTTCCCGCCTCACCACTCGACCCTTTCGCCGTGGTCCGGGTTGGCCGCGACCCACGCGTCCATGGTATCGCGGCGCAGCGCGTCGAAGAGAGCGCGCGCGTCGTCGGTGGCCCGAAGGATCGCGGAGTGATCCGTGGCGACCCGGGTCGGCACGGACACCTCGACCACGGTGCCGACCGCGCTCCGCAGATCCCAGGCCAGCTGGACCGGATCGCGGCCACGGGTGTCGACGACCGCGTGCCGTCGTACCGTGTCGATGATCGCCCGCAGGCGGTCCAGGTTCGCCAGCGTGTCCGGCGAGGCCACCCGCCGGAGCAGCGCGCCGAGGAACCGGGTCACGTACCAGGCGCGCGCCACCGCGCCGTCCGCGTAGTCCTTGCGCTGCCGCAGGAAATCGCGGGCCTGCGCGCCGGTCATCCGGCGGCAGCCCGGCTCGAACGTCCGTCGTGTGTGGATGGACTTCGCGCGTTCGGACACGCAGAACGGCACGCCGCCGAGTTCGTCGACCAGATCGGCCAGCCCGGCCAGCTCGACGATGGCGCCACCATCGAAGCTCAGGCCGGTGAGCCCGGTCACGGTCTGGGCCAGCAGGGGGAAACCACCGAACGCGTACGCGTAACTGATCTTGGTGCGGCGGCCGGCGAAGTCCCTGGCGGCGTACGCGGGGATGTCCACCTCGAGGTCGCGCGGGATCGTCATCAGATAGACGGCACCGCGGTCGCCCGGCACATGGGCGACGACGATCGCGTCGGCGTAGGTCGGCGTGCCGGACGGCCACGAGGGCAGCCGGTCCGGGCCGGCGATCAGGAAGTTCATGGCCGCTTCGGCCGGGCGCTGGACGGACATCGGCCTGTCACCGTGGCCACCGAGCCAGGCCCGCCCGAGAACGGGGATACCACCGACGGCCCCGAGCAACGCCATCACCACGGCCGTCGAGCGCACCAGCCTCCGGCGGCCGCGCCGGCGCCGCGCCTCGGCGTCGATGAGCGGAACCAGGCGCGCCGCGTCGGGGACGGCGGACTCCTGGCGGGCGAAGGCCTCGCGCAGCCGTTCCTCGATCATCGTGGTTCTCCTTTGCCGGCGATCGCGGCGCACTCGCGGAGGGTGATGCGCAGTCGGGCCAGGCCACGCGAGATCAGGGACCGCACCGTCCCGACCGGACAGTCGAGCACTTCCGCGATCTCGGCATCGACGAGCCCCTCGTAGAAGCGGAGGACCAGAGCCGCGCGGTGGCGCCGGGGCAGGGTCGCCAGCAGGTGCCAGACCTCGTCCCGGTCGGCGGCGGCGTCCTCGGGGCCGGCCGCGGGCCGGTGCGCCGCCTCGTCCGGGTCGGCCCGAAGGACGACCCGGCGCAGCCAGGAGCCGCGCCGGGCGTCGATGTAGGCGTTGGTGAGCATCCGCTTGACGTAGGTCTCGGGCATCTCGGTCGCCGCGACGCGACGCCAGTGCAACTGGACCCGGACCATCGTGTCCTGGACCAGGTCCTCGGCGAGGTGCGGATCGCCGGTGAGCATGACGGCGTAGCGCAGGAGCGGTTGCAGCCTGGCCGCGACGAACTCGTCGTACGTCATGCCCACCTCCGCACGGTCTCGCCATTAGACACGTGGCGAGCCCCGCCGACCATTGCAGGTCGCGTCAACCGGGTGGTTCGGCGTCTAGTGGGGGAGGACCACGAGCTTCGAGCCGTACACATCGATATAGAAGAAGTTCGTGGTCGCGCCGTACACCTTGATCTTGAATGTGAACTGCTGCGTCTCGAACTTCGACGCGTCGACGGAGAAGGAGAGCTTGAACTCCTCGCCCGGGTCCAGGGTTCCGGACTCGTGGCCCAGGGTGACCGACGGCTTGGTCGCGGCCATCCACGGCACCGCCTCGTCGGTGCAGTTGTAGATCGTGAAGCTGCCCTTGGTCACGCCGGGCTTGAGCCGGACCGGATCCGGCGACCCCACCAGCGCGCGTTGCGCGTTGGCGCACGGTCCTTGCGGCGGGGACGACGGGTCGCCGCCACCGTCGGAGTTGCCGCCGCCCGGCTGACCACCGCCGCCGGGCTGGCCGACGCCGCCCGGCGCGCCCGAGGTCTGACCTTCGCCGCTCTGTGCGCCCGGACCGTCCGGCTCCGGCAGCGGCGCGACGCCGACCACACCGCCGCCCGGGTCGGGCCGCGTCGCGGCGGGCCGCGCCCCGGGGCTCAGCGCCAGCATCGCGACGATGCCCGCGCCGAGCAGGACGATGAGACCGATGACGAGCACGAGCAGGCGGCGCCGCCGCCGCAGTTCGACCGGCAGGCCCGAGAACGTGACTTCCTCGCCGTACATGACTTCCTCCCTGGGTGATGGCTCATCACCGGGAGTCCCGGCCATGGGGCCGACCAACGGATCTCGTCGGGGATGTCGTCTACCCGACGCAAATTTGAGCTTGATCATGGTCGGAAGGCGCCGATCATGACGTTAGCTTCATGATCGGCGCAAAAGGGGCGGACCCCGATCGGGTGTAACTTCCCATCCCGAGGCGGCCGTATCAGTCACCCGCCGACATCATCGGCTGTCGCTGTGTGCACCTTCAGAGTCCGCACCGAACAAGGGAAATCGTGGCACCGGATGCCGTTAACGGCTCTTTACCGACACTTTCCCACCGGACCCCATGTCCGTCCGATGATCGTGGACACTAGGAAGCTGAGGCATCGGCCCGTTAGGGTCTGCATGCACAAGCGTGGATGTAGCCGGACCGGGCTCACAACGGCCCCGCCCGGCTAGTTGTGGGGGAGGTTTGCACCATGCGGTACGGCCACTTCGACGACGAGCGCCGAGAGTACGTGATCGAGCGCCCGGACACGCCCCTTCCCTGGATCAACTACCTGGGCACGGAGGCGTACTTCGGCATCATCTCGAACACCGCCGGGGGGTACTCGTTCTACCGGGACGCTCGTCTGCGTCGGCTGACCCGCTACCGCTACAACAGCGTGCCGCCCGACGGCGGTGGTCGCTACATCTACCTCCGCGACAATTCCACCGGCGACTTCTGGTCCCCTTCGTGGCAGCCGACCCGCTCAGATCTCGATTCGTATGAGTGCCGGCATGGCCTGTCGTACACCGCCATCTCGTCCACCCGGGCCGGCGTGCGGGCCGAGACGCTGTACTTCGTGCCGGTCGGCGAGACGCTCGAGGTGTGGCGGCTGCGCGTGACGAACCAGCGTTCCACGCCGCTGGATCTGTCCGTGTTCTCGGCCATCGAGTTCTGCTTGTGGGACGCCCAGGACGACGCGGCCAACTTCCAGCGCAACTTCTCCACCGGTGAGGTCGAGGTCGTCGACGGCGTCATCTACCACAAGACCGAGTACCGGGAACGGCGCAACCACTTCGCGTACTTCGCCTGCTCGGAGACGCCGGCCGGCTTCGACACCCAGCGCGAGTCCTTCCTCGGCCCGTACCGCGGCTGGGACCGACCGGTGGCGGTCGAGCGCGGCAGCTCGGGCGACTCGGTCGCGCACGGCTGGGCCCCGGTCGGCAGCCACCACGTGCCGGTGACGCTCGCGCCGGGGGAGACCCGCGAGATCATCTTCGTGCTCGGGTACGCCGAGAACCCGCGCGAGGAGAAGTTCGACCCGCCCGGGACGCAGACGCTCAACAAGGTCCACGTGCGACCGGTCATCGAGAAGTGGCTGCGACCCGACGCGGTGGCCGAGGGTTTCGAGCGGCTGCGCGACGAGTGGACCACGATGCTGTCGACGCTGCAGGTGGACACGCCCGACGTCGACACGAACCGGATGGTCAACCTCTGGAACGCGTACCAGTGCATGGTGGTGTTCCACATGAGCCGCTCGGCCTCGCTGTTCGAGTCGGGCATCGGGCGTGGCATGGGTTTCCGCGACTCCAACCAGGATCTGCTGGGGTTCGTGCATCTGATCCCGGAGAAGGCGCGCGAGCGCATCCTCGACCTGGCCTGCACCCAGTTGTCCAGCGGTGGGGCGTACCACCAGTACCAGCCGCTGACCAAACGGGGCAACGACGCCATCGGGTCCGGGTTCAACGACGATCCACTGTGGCTCGTCGTGGCGGTCGCCGCCTACCTCAAGGAGACCGGCGACACGTCGATCCTCAGCCACGTGTGCGGCTACGACGACGCCCCCGAGCAGCAGACCCCGCTCTACGAACACCTGCAGCGCGCGCTGCGCTACACGCTCGACCGGATGGGCCCCCACGGCCTGCCGCTGATCGGCCGGGCCGACTGGAACGACTGCCTCAATCTCAACTGCTTCTCCGACACGCCGGGGGAGTCGTTCCAGACCACGGAGAACCGCTCCGGTGGCGTGGCCGAGTCGGTGTTCATCGCGGGCCTGTTCGTGCTGGCGGCCAAGGAGATGGCCGGCATCTCGGACATGTGCGACCAGCCCGACGACGCCAAGACCTACCTGTTGGCGGCCGAGCGCATGGCCTCGTCGATCGCCGAGCACGGCTGGGACGGCTCCTGGTTCCTGCGGGCGTACGACTACTTCGGCAACCCGGTCGGCAGCCACACCGACACCGAGGGGCGCATCTTCATCGAGCCGCAGGGCATGTGCGTGCTGGCCGGCGTAGGCCTGGAGAACGGGCGGGCCCGCAACGCGCTGGCCAGCGTGCGCGAGCATCTGGCCACCGAACACGGTGTCGTGCTGCTGCAGCCGGCGTTCACCAGCTACCGGATCGAGCTGGGGGAGATCTCGTCGTATCCGCCCGGATACAAGGAGAACGGGAGCATCTTCTGCCACACCAACCCGTGGGTCATGATCGGTGAGGCGATGGCCGGCAACGGCGACGGGGCGTTCGACTATTACCGGCGCATCAACCCGTCCCGGCGCGAGGGGATCAGCGAGCTCCACCGTACGGAGCCGTACGTGTACTCGCAGATGATCGCCGGTCGCGACGCGGCCACCCCGGGCGAGGCGAAGAACTCGTGGCTCACCGGCACGGCGGCCTGGACTCTGACCGCGATCAGCCAGTGGATCCTCGGCGTCCGCCCCGACTTCACCGGCCTGCGGGTCGACCCGGTGCTGCCCGAGGCGTGGCCCGGGTTCACCGCCACCCGCCGGTACCGGGGCGCCACGTACGAGATCACCGTGCGCAAGCCCATCGGCCTGCGCGGCCGGGTGCGCCGCCTGCTCGTCAACGGCGAGGAGATCCTCGGCAACCAGCTGCCGCTGGCGCCGGCCGGATCCGTGGTGCGCGTCGAGGCCGACGTCGAAGAGGTCGCGGTTACCAACCACTGAGCTTCTTGGCGCTCGCTCCGCCCCCGCCCTCCCAAGATCGCGACAATATCGTCGATATTGCCGCTGTGGCGGCCTCTAGGGCGACAACTTTGTCAAAGTTTTCGCGATCGGGCGGCCTGGGAGCACCGGCGTCAGCGGAGGGTCGAGTTGATCACCGTGGGGTTGCGGGCGCCGAGGAAGAAGATGCCGGGAAAACCGCGGGTCTCGAAGCCGGCGCTCGGATTGCGGCGCAGGGTCGAGTTCTCGATGGTCATCGTGCCGGTGCGGTCGTTGCTGACGAAGAAGACGGCACCGCCGCCCTCGTTGGCCCTGTTGTTCTCGATGATCGAGCCGGCGATCCGGATCGTGAACAGGTTGCCGTCGAGGTAGATGGCGCCGCCGCTGCCCCCGCCGGGCGTGCCGCCGCGGGCCGGGTTGGCGCCGCGCCCGACGGCCGAGTTGCGGGTCATCACGCTGTTGAGCACCACCCAGGACACCCCGATGCTGGACAGTGCGCCGCCGTTGGAGCAGACGCCGCCGTCGAAGGTGCTGTTGACGACGTAGACCGGCTGCCCGTCGTGCTGGCTGAGCACCCGGACCGCCGCCCCGCCCAGGTCGGGACCGGTGCGGTCGCAGCGGTTGCCGGTGAACCGCGAGTTAATGATCTTGAATCGGCCGCCGCGGACGAAGATGGCACCGCCCCCGCCGCCCTCGGTCGTCTGCCCGGTGGAGTTGCCGTCGGTGAACACGAGGTTCTGCACCGTCAGGCGCGGGTGGTCCTGGTCCTGGCAGTGGGAGGTGGTCCAGCCCTGGACCCGGTCGCAGGTGTTCATGTAGAGGATGCGCCGCCTGCCGCCGCCGGACAGCGTCACCCGGCCGCCGCCGTCGAGCACGATCCGCGGCCCGTTCGCGTTACGGATCTTCGCGGTGGCCTTCATGGTGATGGTCACCGGCGCCGGCCCGCAGTTGAACGTGATGATGCCGCCGGCCGCCACCGCCGCGACCACGGCCTCCGAGGTGCACGTCTCCGGCCGGCCCTTGCCGATGACGCGGGTCGGCTTCGAGGTGTCCACGGCCCGGGCCTCGGCCGGCACGGCGGCCTTTCCCCTGGGGTTGCCCGGTGCCGGGAGTCGCGCCGGCGGCGGGGTGGTGGGCTTCGGGGGCTGGGCGCTGGGCGACCCGGTGGCCGATCCGGACGGCGACCCGCCCGGCCCGCCGGGAGGAGCGGCGGTGGGCGCCGCCGAGCCACAGCCGGCGAGCACGACGGAGGACATGACGGACAGGAGGACGACGTGGACGAGGGCCCGCACGCGCATCCGGCGATGGTAGCGGAAGCGTTGACCTTATATTGGCGACCATGACGGTCTCCCAGTCCACCCCGCCGAACGAGACGACGCTGCGCGACGTCGTCGCCCGGCTCGCTCCCATCCCGCGCCTGCCCACCTCGGACGGCGAACGCGAGGCGGCCGAGATCCTGGCCGAGATGCTCGGCGAGCGCGGCTGCCAGACCATCATCGAGTCCGAGCCGGCCTACCGGTCGTACGCCTGGCCCATCGGCGTCCTGTGCGCGCTCGGTGTGGTGTCGGCATTCGCCGCGGCCCGGGGCCGTCGACTGCTCGGCGCGGTCGGCGGCGCGGTGGCCGCGTACGGTATCGCCGACGACATCACCGGGTCCCGGATGCTGTGCCGGCGGACCGCGATGCGCGCCGGCACCGCCGCCAACGTGGTGGCGCGGACCGGTGATGCCGACGCCGACCGGACCCTGGTCGTACTCGCCCACCACGACGCGGCCCCGTCCGGTCTGGTGTTCGACCAGCGGGTGTCCCGCTGGGTGGCCGACCGGCGGCCCGATCTGCTCGAGGCCATGACCAGCAACCCTCCACTGTGGTGGCCGGTCGTTGCCGGCCCGGCAATGGTGAGCCTGGGCAGCCTTCTCGGCAGTGCCCGATTGCGCCGGGCCGGCGTGCTCGCCTCGCTCGGATCCTTGGCGGCGATGGTGGACATCGGCCGCCGTCCACCGGTTCCGGGGGCGAACGACAATCTCAGTGGAGTGGCCGTGCTGGTGGCCCTGGCCGAGGCGTTCCGGGCGCGGCCGGTGCGCGGAGTGCGGATCCTGCTCGTATCCGCCGGGGCCGAGGAGGCATTGCAGGAAGGCATTCGCGGCTGGGCAGCCCGGCATTTCCCCCACCTGCCCAAGGCGACCACGTGGTTCGTGAACGTCGACACGGTCGGAAGTGGTCGGCTGGTATTGCTGGAGGGCGAAGGACCGCTGCGGATGCGCGACTACGACGCCGGTTTCAAGGACGTCGTGGATGGATGCGCCCGGGCGGAGGGAGTCGAGCTCCTACGTGGACTCCGGTCGCACAACAGCACCGACGGCGCGGTCCCGAACCGGTACGGCTATCCGGTGGCCACGCTGGTCTCGGTGGACCGGAACAAACTCATACCGCATTACCACTTGGATACCGACTTACCGGAGCATGTGGACTTCGAGTGTGTGGCAAACGCGGCTCGGGTGGTGGAGTCCGTGGCCCGAACACTGGCCCATTCGTCGTTACGCTAACCGCGCTTGGCGAATTCGAGGCGTCGCCGACCGATTACGCAATGAAACAGGAGCGGACTGTCCACAGTGTGACCCGGGCCTACCGGGATTTGCGTTGAGTGCGTACGTCGGGTATCGGGTTGGCTCGTTGGTCAACCTGTGAGAATCGTTTCGCCCGGAGGCTGGTCGCGGTTTGAGTTTTGAGTTAAAGTTTTCCGCGAAGATGACGTTACGCAAGCCGCCCTGCGCAACGTGCGGTACTCGCCGGGGCATTGCGTGGGAAGGGAGAACCTACGTTGGCGCGGGAAACAATCACTCGGCTGATCGATGACCTTGATGGTGGTGAGGCCGCCGAAACCGTAACGTTCGGACTTGACGGCCTGTACTATGAAATCGATCTATCATCGAAGAACGCCAACAAACTCCGTACGGCGCTGTCCGCCTACGTAGAGCATGGCCATCGGGTGTCCGGGCGCACGCCCGGTGTGGCCCGCGGCACGCGCCGGCGGGTCAACGGCGCCGGCGACCGTGAAATGAACCAGGCCATCCGCGCCTGGGCGCAGAAGCGGGGCATGGACGTCGCACCCCGCGGGCGCATCAAACAGGAAGTCATCGACGCGTATCACAAGCGCTCCGGCCGCTGAGACACCGGTGGCTGGGCGCCCCCCGCCGGCCCCAGCCACCACTAATGTGATCGCGTGACACAGGCATACCGGATCGGGCGCGGTCTCGCGGGGGCCTCGCGCGCGACCTCATTTATCGTCGTCACGATCGCCTACCTGCTCGGCGGCCTCGCCGCTTGGACGGTGGTCGCCTGGGGTGCTGGCCGGCACGCCCTCCTCGTCACGCTGCTGGCCGATGTGGCGGCCACGCTCGCCGTCTTCGCCGTCAGCATGGTGGTGGCCAACGCCAGCGTCTACGACCCGTACTGGAGCGTGGCCCCGCCGGTGATCGCCATCGCCTGGGCCGTGCACGGCGACGGCGTACCGGTACGCGAGGTGGTGGTCATCGCCCTCGTCCTGGTCTGGGCCGTGCGTCTGACGGCGCACTGGGCCGGCACCTGGCGGGGCCTGGGCCACGAGGACTGGCGCTACGTCGACCTGCGGGCCGGCCGGGGTCGGCTGCCGTGGTGGTTCGTGAACCTCGGTGGCATCCAGCTCATGCCCACGCTCGTCGTATTTCTCGGCCTGCTGTCCGTCTGGCCGGTCATGACGGTCGGCGGGCGTGGATTCGGACCGCTGGACGTGGCGGCCACGCTCGTCACCGGCGCGGCGATCGCGGTCGAGGCGGCGGCCGACATCCAGCTTCGTCGCTTCAACGCCGACTCGGACCGCCCCGGCGGCATCGCCGACCGCGGGCTGTGGCGCCGGTGCCGTCACCCGAACTACCTCGGCGAGATCGCGTTCTGGTGGGGTCTGTGGCTGTTCGCCCTGGCCGCGGCGCCCGGCTGGTGGTGGACCGTCGTCGGACCGGTGGCGATGCTGGTCCTGTTCCTCACCGCGAGCATTCCGCTGATGGACCGGAGGTCGCTGGCCCGCCGCCCCGGCTACGCCGAATGGATGACATCCGTGCCGGCGCTCATCCCGCGATTCACCAGGAGCTGACCTCGAAGGCGGACCCGACCATGATCGTCAGAGCGGCCCGGCGGCTGTGGCGATCTTGGGTCCCCGTGGATCAATGCCCACCGGATCCGCCCTTAGTTGACATTGAGGGTGGCAACGAAGTTGACTGCGAATTGCCGCGCACCGGTCATGTCACTGGCGTTGCTCCAGCGCGCTGGTACGCTCGCCTGGCGTGGGCAAGTGGCGACGGCGCAGCGCGGGAAATGATCAACCCGCCGAGGGCGTTCTCGATATCTCGATCGACGACTATCTGAAGCATCGGCCGGCGGTGCCACGTCTCTTCGACGTGGTCCGGGAGATGCACCCCGAGGTCTTCGACTCGACCGATCCCAAGCCGGACATCACCCGGCTGGCGGCAATCGTGCGTTCCAAGGGCGACCGCCACACCGATGTCCGGCTGCTCGTCGACAACGGCGAGCGGTACGTGGCGATGGCCGCCCATCTCGCCGAGTACCTGCGCTGCGATGTCTTCCTGACCCGGGCCGACTCGAAGATCCGCTACATCCGCGAGTGCAGCCTGGTCACCGGCCTGTCGTGGGACGCGATCTCCGTCGCCGAGGCGACCGGGGAGCCGGCCGACTGGCTGGTGGTACGCCCGAGCGACCTGGCCGACGACGTGGCGATGTGGTTCGTGACCGCCCGCGGCCGGCTGCGTCCGGGCAGCGGCCTGGTCACGGTCGCCCTGCCCGACGGCCTGGCATTCCCGACGAAGGCGACATTCCGCGAAACCGGGGCCCTGTCCGGCCGCATGCGCTCCGGCGCCGGGCGGATGACCACGCTGACCGCCAACGCCGACACGGGCAGCTTTGAGATCAACCGGTTCGACAGCCCGGGCGCGCTGCTGAGCGGCGTCGAGTTCGCCACGCTCGTCTCGGCCAGCCTCGAGGTCGTCCACCCGGACGTGCAGCTCGCCGTGACCTGGCCCCGCGGGGCCGAAGCGTGCGCCGCCCTGCACGTCGAGCTGGGCCGCTTCGCCGACGCGCTCAACCGCACGGTGTGGGTCCCCGAGCCGGCGGGCGCGGCCTTCGTCGCGCCGGGTGTCGGGGAGTTCGTGGCCGTCGACGAGGTGGGTGGCCCGTCCACCTGGCGGCCGTACGTCTCCCGCCTGGACGCGGACCGCAAGCCGCGCTTCCGCACCGACAGCGACGGCCGGCTGGTCCCCGACGGCAAGGTGGTGGCCCGGAGGTTCCCCGGCGTGCCGTTCGTGTCCGTGCCGCCGACGCAGCTGGAGCAGCTGCGGGAGTGGTACACGTCCGTGGCGCCCTGTGACGGCCTCTTCCCGATCGACCTGGCCGTCCTGGCCGACGGCCGTCTCGGAGTACTGCTCGACGGTGGCCGGCCGTTGGCCATGGGTCCGCGCGAGCTGCGGCTGCTGCTGCGGGAGGCCGGGTGGGCCGGCCAGGACCTGCTGCTGCTGGCCCAGCCGCCGGTCGAGCTGTGGAGCGCCGTGATCATCCACGCCGGCCAGCTCGGCGACCTGCTGAAGGTCGACATCTGGCTGCCGGAACGCGGGGCCGAGGTGTGGGCCCAGCCGGACGGCACCCTCGCCTCCGATGGCGCCGACGGATCCGAGGTGGCCTGGCACGTCGTGCCCTACGGCCGCCCCACCGACCTGGACTACGAAGACGGCATACCCCTGCCGGCGGCGCTCGTGCGTGGCCGCCGGCCGGGTGAGGCCGGCCCGCCGTCCCCGGCGGACTGGCCGACCGTCCGGCCCGGCGCCCGCCCGTCCACGGCCGACGGCCTGCCGCCGGTCAGCGCGCTGCCGCTGGCCGCGCTGCCGCCCGCGCCCCACGCCGCGCTCCTGGTCGACGCGGCGGCCGCGGCCGGTGCCGCCCTGGCCGAGGCGGCCCTCGCCGAGTCGACCCTCGAGGGCGCCGGGCTGTCCGAGGCGGCCGCGGCGACCGTCCTGTCGACGGAAACACTGCTGGCCCAGGCTGAGGCCGCGCTGTTCGGCACGCCCGAGACCGTGGCCGCCTCGGCCGACGCCGTGGTCGCCACCATCGCTCCGGGCGAGGCCGTCGTGGAGGCGACGGTCGTCGAGGTGATGATCGCTGGAGCGGCCGCCGCGGTGGCCGACGCCGCCCTGGCGGGGGAGATCGTCGCCGGCGACAAGGGCCCGGCCGACGACGCCGACGACGCCGTCGAGTTCGGGACGGTCGACGAGTCCGGGGCGGTCGAGGCGGTGACGGTCGAACCGGTGGCGGTCGTGCTGCCGGCGGCGGCCGGTGGTGACCTGTCGCACTCCGTACCGTGGCTGCCACCCTCGCCGGTGGTGAACAACCGGCCGGTGGACCTCTACCTGTGGACGCCGTTGGCGCCCGGCGAGATCGAGGGTTGGGGCCTGCCGTCCGCGGACCTGTTCCTGCTCGCGGGCCAGGACCCGCTGCGCCTGGCCGACCGGTACCGCAACGGGCTGCTGCTGCGCGTCACCGCCCCCGCGAAGACCGTGGTCGACCTGCTCGAGCACGCCCGCCACGTCCCGGCGCCGGTGCAGCAGCGCCTGCTCGCCACCGGGGCCACACACCTGCTCCCGCTCGCGTGGCTGTCCGAACTCTCGGTGACCGGACGGTTCGACCTCGACGGCGACGGCGGCGTGAGTGCCCGCCAGGATGTGCACAGCGGCGAGCTGGCGGTGCGGTTCGAGGGCGCCGACCATGGCGTTCCCGGCCTGCCCAACGAGGTCGTGCACTGGCCGGACAAGAAGCTGCGGGCCGACGCCCCCTCGTACCTCGTGCTGCCGGACGTTCCGGCCGCGGACGAGGTCTTCCGGCGCGGGTTCGTGGCCCTGACGCGCAAGCGCCCTGCGCTGGAGGAGGGGCAACGCGTGCTCGAGGTCAAGGTCCGCCGGCGGCGGGCGATCGACGTGCCGGCGACCCTGGACCGGCTGGCCGGCCTGCCGGTGGTCGGGCGCCTGCTCGACTTCGTCGGCCTCGACGTGCTGCTGTCCCAGGCCGACCTGTCCAAGGCGGTCGTGACCAAGGTGTGGCGCCAGGTCGACGGCAGGGCGCAGGTCGACAAGCTCACCGGCCAGACCCTGGAGGACGTGCTCGCCCGGGACATCGCCGGCGCGTCCCGGTAGGCCGGCGGGGCCGGGTACAACTGATGTATGCCCGACAGGCTGGCGACGTACCGGCAGAAGCGGTCGGCCGCGCGCACGCCCGAACCGGTACCCGAGGCCCGGCCTTCGCGCGGCAATGACGACACGTTCGTCATCCAGGAGCACCACGCCCGCGCGCTGCATTTCGACTTCCGTCTGGAGCGCGACGGCGTGCTTGTGTCGTGGGCCATTCCCAAGGGACTGCCCGACGATCCGAAGCGCAACCACCTGGCCGTCCACACCGAGGACCATCCGCTGGAGTACGCGTCGTTCGAGGGGCAGATCCCCCGGGGGGAGTACGGCGCCGGCGCGGTGACCATCTGGGACTGGGGCACGTACGAGACCGAGAAGTGGACCGACCGCGAGGTCATGATCGAGCTGCACGGCCAGCGGGCCAACGGCCGGTTCGTGCTGTTCCAGACCGACGGCAAGAACTGGATGATCCACCGGATGCGGAGCCGCGATGTTCAACTCGCAAGCTCGTTGAAGCCACCCGCCCCGGGCGCGGCCTCGTCTCGGGAACCGATGCCCGAGCTGCTGCGCCCGATGCTGGCCACGCTGGGGGAGCTGCCACCCTCCACCGAGGATGACCGGTACGGGTACGAGAACAAGTGGGACGGGGTACGGGCCGTCGTGTATGTCGAGGATGGACGGGTCCGGGTGATGACCCGCAACGACCTCGATGTCACGCGCACGTACCCGGAGCTGGACGGCATCGGCGGGGCGCTCGGAGGGGTGCCGGCCGTGCTCGACGGCGAGATCGTCGCCTTCGACGCCGCCACGGGCAGCGTCTCCTTCGGCGCGCTCCAGCCCCGCATGCACGTACAGAACGCGGCGCAGATCCGCCGGCTGACCGAAGCGGTGCCGGTGACGTACTGCGTGTTCGACCTGCTCTACCTCGACGGGCACCGGACCACCGACCTGCCGTACCGGGTGCGACGCGAGCTGCTCGAGGGGCTCGGTCTGCGCGGGCCGCACTGGGACACGCCGCCGGCGGCCGTGGGCAGCGGAGCGGAGGCGCTGGCCGCCTCGAAGCGGCTGGGCCTGGAGGGCGTGGTGGCCAAGCGGTTGGACGCGCCCTACGAGCCGGGGCGCCGGTCGCGCGCGTGGATCAAGGTGAAGAACATGACCGCCCAGGAGGTGGTGATCGGCGGCTGGACGCCCGGGAAGGGTCGACGGGCCGGAACCGTCGGGTCGCTGCTGATGGGCATCCCGTCCGAGGCCGGACTGGAGTTCGTCGGCGGGGTCGGCACCGGGTTCACCGAGCAGATGCTCGACGACCTGCACCGGCGCCTGAAGGCGTTGGAACGCAAGACGTCCCCGTTCGCCCAGGAGCTGCCGGCCCGCGACCGTAAGGACGCGCGGTGGGTCAGCCCGCGCCTGGTCGGCGAGGTGACGTTCGGCGAGTGGACCCGTGACGGTCGGCTGCGCCATCCGGCCTGGCGCGGGCTGCGTCCGGACAAGACGCCCGACGAGGTCACCCGGGAGTCCTGACCCGGTTCAGGGATGCCGGCCCTGAACCGGGGTCGGGTTAACCCCCCATGCGAATCGGTGGCCTTCCGGATCGATCCCAAGGCCTGTCTCGGCGAGGGTTTGTGGTGGGCCGCGCCGCAGGGAAGGCGGCGCGACGCACACATGGGAGGACCTGGGATGTCGAGGGGACCGGTGACGGTGCGGGTGGCGCGGTGGAGCGCGACCCATCCGTGGCGCGCGATGGCACTGTGGACGGTGTTCGTGGCGCTCTGCTTCGTGTTCGGCTCGATGGCCGGCCTGAAGGAGGCCAACGAGAGCGACAACCCGATCGGCGAGGCCGGCCGGGCAGAACAGATCGTCGATGCCGGCGGGTTCGAGAACCCGACGGTCGAGAGCGTGCTCATCACCCCGCGGTCGGGTGCCCTGGACACCGAGCGGGCCAACGAGGCGGCCGGCGCGGCCCGGTCCCGGATGACCGCGCTGCCCGTCGTCGCCTCGGCCGGCGAGCCCATCCCGTCACCGGACGGAAGCGCGCTGCTGGTCCGGGTCACGCTGCGGGAGGGGACCGACGACGCCGGCCTGCAGACGATGCTCGACACGACATCCGCGGTGCAGCGCGAGTTTCCCGATCTGCGGGTGGAACAGGTGGGCAACCTGTCGATCGGCAAGGCGCTCGACGAGACCATCATGAAGGACTTCCGGCGGGCCGAGCTGTTCAGCATCCCGGTGACGCTGGTGATCCTGCTGCTGGCCTTCGGCGCGTTGATCGCGGCCGGGGTCCCCCTGGTGCTCGCGCTCTCGGCGGTGGCCGCCGCGATCGGGCTGTCGACGGCCGCGTCCCATCTGGTGCCCGCCGTCGACACGGTCAACAGCGTGATCCTGCTGATCGGCCTGGCCGTCGGCGTCGACTACTCGCTGTTCTACCTGCGGCGCGAGCGCGAGGAGCGGGCTCGTGGCCGCGGTCACGTGGACGCGGTCGAGATCGCCGCGGCGACGTCGGGCCGGGCGGTCGTCGTCTCGGGTCTGGCCGTCATCATCGCGATGTCGGGTCTGTACCTGGCCGGGGACTTCGTGTTCTCCTCGCTGGCCACGGGCGCGATCCTGGTCGTCGCGATGGCCGTGCTCGGTTCGCTGACCGTGCTGCCGGCGGTCCTGGCCAAGCTGGGCCGGTGGGTCGACCGGCCGCGGGTGCCGCTGGTCTGGCGGCTGACCGCGCGCTCGGGCCGGCCCCGGCTCTGGCCGGCCCTGCTGCGGCCGGCGCTCCGCCGTCCCGCGATCACCCTCGCCGTCTCCGTCGCCGGGCTGCTGCTGCTGGCCGCGCCCGCGCTGGACATGAAGCTCCGCTTCCCCAGCGACGCCGACATACCGCGGACCACGGCGGTCATGCAGGCCTACGACCGGCTCACGACGGCGTTCCCGAGCACCGGCACCTCGCACCTGGTGGCGGTCCTGGCCCCGGCCGAGCGCTCGAGCGACGTGCGGGCGGCGCTGGAGGCGCTGGCCGCGCGCATCCAGGGCGACCCGATGTTCGCGCGCGACGCGCTGACCGAGGTCCGCGTGTCGCCGGACGGACGTACGTCCTATCTGGACGTGCCCACGCCGTACCCGGGCGGTAGCGACGAGGCCGTCCAGGCCATGCGAAAGCTGCGGCAGGATCTCGTACCCGCGACCGTCGGTACGGTGGCCGGTGCCGAGTACGCCGTGGGTGGCTTCGTGGCCTTCAACGAGGACTACGCCGCCCACATCGGCTCGAAACTGCCGCTCGTGATGGCCGTGGTGATGGCGCTCACGTTCATCGTGATGACGCTGACCTTCCGGTCGGTGGTCGTCGCGGTGACCTCGATCGTGCTCAACCTGCTGTCGGCGCTCGCGTCGTACGGTCTGGTCCAGCTCGTGTTCGGCGGGACGTGGGCCGAGGACCTGCTCGGCTTCCACTCGATCAACGCCGTGGTGTCATGGCTGCCGCTGTTCCTGTTCGTCGTCCTCTTCGGACTGTCCATGGACTACCACGTCTTCGTGGTCAGCCGGATCCGCGAGGCGGTG
>Ga0307415_100000091_pt1 | contig 38025 bp, 38 predicted proteins | sample DK1Cmetagenome_FD_204524 | JGI IMG/M metagenome (GOLD analysis project Ga0307415, IMG submission 204524) | Maize rhizosphere microbial communities from greenhouse at UC Davis, California, United States - DK15-C-2 | ecosystem: Host-associated > Plants > Roots > Rhizosphere > Soil | place: USA... | reverse complement strand
CCGACGAGAGGGCCTTCTCCGCCTCGACCCGACGTGTGCTGATCTTGGGAGCATTGCCCACGACCTGGACGGCGACGTTGCCGATCTCGAACCCGGCGGCGCGCACGCGGGCGGCGGCCTCGGCCAGCAGGTCGACGCCGGCCACGTCCGTCCATTCTGGAGAGTCGGTGCCGAAGTTCGAGCCGAGGTCACCCAGGCCGGCGGCGCCCAGCAGCGCGTCGCAGGCGGCGTGCGCGGCCACGTCGCCGTCGGAGTGGCCGGCGAGGCCGTCCAAGCCATCCCACAGCAGCCCGGCCACCCGGCACGGCCGCCCGACGGCGAACGCGTGCACGTCGGTGCCGACGCCGACCCGCGGAACGATCACGCTGTGTCCAATGCTCGGCTCGTAAGCTTCGCCGAAGCGAGGGTACGCTCCGCGCCGGCCCGCAGGTGCGCGTGAGCCAGCGCCAGGTCGGCCGGACCAGTGATCTTCAACGCCTCCTCGGCACCGGCGACGCAGAAGACGGCGAGGCCGAGGCGCTCCACGAGGCCGGCGTCATCGGTCACGCCGTTCGGCCCCCCGGCGGCGCCGTGGTCGGCCTTGTGGGCGGCCTTGTGGGCGGCCTTGTGGGCGGCCTCGTGGGCGGCGAGCAGCACCTCGCGCCGGAAGCCCTGGGGTGTCTGGACCGCGCGCAGCACCGCCCGGTCGAGGGTGCGGACGACGTGGCCGCTCGGGTCGACCTCCTTGACCGTGTCGACCACGGCCAGCACCGGGATCACGGCATCGTGGCCGTCGCGCACCGCGGCCGCCACCCGCTCGACGAGCTCGGCCGGCGCGAACGCCCGCGCCGCGTCGTGCACCAGCACCACCTGGTACTCCGGCGGCGCGGCCGAGAGGGCGGCGAAGACCGACTCACCCCGGGACGCGCCGCCTTCCACCACCAAAAGCGTGACGTGATCGGGAGTCTCGGGCGCGACCATGTCGTGCACCTCGTCCGCCCGTCCGGGCGGCGCGGCCACGACGACACACCCCACACCGGCCGCCCGGCACACCCTGCGGACCGCGTGGGCGACCAACGGAGCGCCGGCGACGTCGCGCAGCGCCTTCGGGCGTCCCGGGCCCAGCCGGACGCCGAGTCCAGCGGCCGGAACAAGGACCGCGACGTCACCACGCAATGGCTGTTGCGCGGTCACGTCGCGGTCCTCGATAGGAGGTTATGGGGGATAACGATGTGCCACGGCTCGCTACGCCTGGGTGAGCACCTTGTCGAGGAGGATCTCCGCCTCGTCCTTGGTGCTCTTCTCGGCGAGAGCCACCTCGCCGACCAGGATGTCCCGAGCCTTGGCAAGCATGCGCTTTTCACCCGCGGAGAGGCCCCGCTCCCGCTCGCGACGCCAGAGGTCGCGCACGACCTCCGCCACCTTGAGAGGGTTTCCCGAGGCCAACTTCTCGAGATTCGCCTTGTAGCGCCGCGACCAGTTGGTCGGTTCCTCGGTGTGCGGTGCGCGGAGGACATCGAAGACCTTCGTCAGACCTTCTTCGCCGACCACTTCTCGCACGCCGACGATCTCGGCGTTTTCGGCGGGTACCCGCACCGTCAGGTCACCCTGAGCGACCCTCAGGACGAGATACTGCTTCTCCTCGCCCTTGACGACCCGGGTCTCGATTGCCTCGATGAGTGCGGCCCCGTGGTGGGGGTAGACAACGGTTTCGCCGACACTGAAAACCATAGGTTCGAAACCCCTTTCGCTGTGTCTAGGGTAACACGGCGCCCCGGGCTCGGCCCACCCCGGGTTCTCGTGAAAGCGCAGGTCAGAGGGGGTGTGAAGGGAATCGCCCTGACATGACATGAGTGATTCACCGGTCGAGGTGTCGGTCAATCGTCCCAGTAGCGCGCCTTGCCCGAGTTCTGGGGAAGGCATGGTGTCTGGCCGGATCACACAGGGTTGTGTCGCGTACCGACACGTATGGCGTTCACCACACCACATGAGGGACAGTGGACGCAGAAGGGCGAACGGCGATGGGCGATCTCCGCAACGGCGGCTCGCCGCCGGACGACGGCGGCGAGTCCTACGCCCGCGACCTGCCGGAACTGCCCCCGGAGTGGGGCGAGATCGTCATACCGGATGACCTGTCGGGCCTTGACGCCGAGGTGCGTGCGGTGCGCCGCGAGCTTCGGCGGGGTTCCGGTGACCGCGAGCCCGTGGCGCTGCGTGTGCCAGTCGCGATCATGGTGGTAGCCGTACTCATGGCGTTGGTGAGTCTGGCCGTCATGACCTGGGGACGTCCGCCGGTGGCACCACTGCCCGTGGTCTCGCTCAGCGCCTCGGCGTCGGCCAACGGGCCGGATCTTTCGGACGTGATCCTCCGGGACGCGATCGGCTCCCCCGCCGCGCTGGGGTCCCTGCTCCCGGCGGTGATCCTGCTGGTGGAGCGGTGCGCGTGCCCGGATCTCGTTCGGGACGTCGCCCGCTCCGCCCCGGCCGGCGTGACCGTGGTGGTGATCGGCCTGGCCGCGACGGCCGTGTCCGCGCTACCCGCCAACGTGCGGCTCCTGGCCGATCCGGCGGCGCGCCTGGCGTCCCTGGTGGGGTGGCCGTCGGGCCCCGGCGCGACGGTGATCATGGTGGACGCCGCCGGGCACGCGGTCGCGGTCGTCAAGGAGGTCCGGTCCGCCACGAATCTGCCCCGGATCACGATCGGATAGGCCGGCGACGGGCGGTTCCCAGGATCCGCTCGATCATGGACCTGGCGTCACCAATACCGGCCGATCATGACCTTAACTTCATGATCGCGCGGTCGTTAGTGGAGCAGGGCGGCGCAGACGGTCAGGCCGGGGCCGAACGCCATCAGCACCATCGGCCGGCCGGCCGCCGACCGTTCCCGCAGCAGCCGATCCAGGATCAACAGCACCGTCGGCGAGGAGCAGTTGCCGTGGTCGGCCAGGCACTCGCGGGACGCCGCCATGGCCGCGTCGGGCAGTTCCAGCGACTGCTGCGCGACGTCGAGGATGCGTGGCCCACCGGGATGGACGGCCCACGCACCGACGTCCGGCACCGCCAGCCCCTGCCGGGCCAGCAGATCGTCGATAAACGGTCCGACGTGCCGGGCCAGCACGTCGGGGACCTCCGGGGACAGTCCCATCCGGAAGCCCAGATCGGTGACCTGCCAGGTCATGTGGTCGGCCGCGGTCGTGTCCGTCCGCGAGGCGACCTCGCGCACGGCGGGGCCCCCCGCGGCTTCGCCGCTGGATGCTCGCTGCGACCGCGTGGCCTGGGGTACAAGCACGACGGCCGCCGCGGCGTCCGAGAACAGGGCGTGCGCCACGACCTGCTGCGGGTCGGTCGTCGGCGGCTGGACGTGCAGGCTGGGCAGCTCGACGCAGAGGACGACCGCCGGCCGCCCATGGACGGCGACATAGTCCGCGGCCACGCCCAGCCCGGGAATCGCGGCATAGCAACCCATGTGCCCGACGAACACCCGGCGGGCGTCCGCGGCCAGGCCCAGGTCGCGCGCGAGCAGGATGTCCAGGCCGGGCGTCGCGTACCCGGTGCAGGAGCAGACGACCAGCATCCCGATCTCGGTGGCGGCCACCCCGGCGCGGCCCAACGCCGACGACGTGGCGTCCTTGCCCAGGGGCAACGCCTCGGCGAGATAGCGCTCCATCCGCGTGCTGGTCGGCCACCGGGACAGGTCCTCGACGCCCGGGTTGACCACCGCGTGGCGCGTGACCACGCCGGCGTGGGCGAACACGCGCTTGGCCAGACCGCGGGCGACGCCGGCGTAGTGGGTGGAGAAGAACTCCCGCCACAGCTCGTCCTGGGTCACCGGCGGCGGGTGGGCCACGCCCACCGAGGCGATGACGGCGCCGGGGCCTACCATCGCGGGGCCACGCCGTCGGCGTCCGGATCCCCGCCGAGGGCGGCGATACCCAGCCAGTCGGCGCAGACGTCGGACGTCGCCGGCTGCAACGACCCGCACCGCGCGTCCCGGAACAGTCGCTCCAGCGGGTGGCCGCGCCGCGATGCGCCGGTCCCGGCCGCCTCCAGCATCGACGCGGCCACGTCCATGGCCGTCGTGCCGGCGAGCAGCTTGGCCCGCCACACCCACCGGTTGGTCTCCTCCGTGCCGGGCGCCTCGACCACCCGGCGGGCGGCCTCGTCGACGACCAGCCGGGCCGCGGCGACGGCGGCGTCGGCCCGCCCGACCCGCGCACGCACCCCGGGCAGCGTGTCCAGCCCCCGCGCCCGGCAGTGGGTCACGGCTTCGTCCACACAGGACTGAGCCACGCCTACGTACACGGCGGCGTAGCTGGCCACCATCCAATGTGGCATGAGTTGGGCGACCAGCAGGGCCAGGCCCTCGGCCCCACCGAGCAGCGCGGAGCCGGGCACGACGACATCCAGGTGCACCTCGTGGGACGAGGTGGCCCGCATGCCCAGCGAGTCCCAGGTCGCCTCCACGGTCAGTCCGTCGGTGTCGGCCGGTACCAGGAACTGGGACACGACGGCGTCGTCGGTCGCGGACCGGGCCGCGACCAGGTACGCGTCGGCGTGGCCGGCGCCGGAGACGAACGATTTCGATCCCTTGATGTGGTAGCCGCCATCGACCGCCTCGTAACGCGTTGTCAACCGCGACAGCCGCGAGCCGACGCCGCGTTCGCTCATCGCCACCGCGTAGAACGCCCCGCGCGCGGCGCCGGCCAGCACCTCGTCCCGCGACGCGAAGAACTCGTCGGGTACGCCCATCGCCCGGGCCAACTCGTCCGGAATGCCGGCCAGCGCGCCGGTCACGGAGGCGTGCATGTTGAACACCAGGGCCGTCGCCCCGTTGCCGCGGGCCAGTTCGAACGCCACGCGGGCGTAGTCGGCGTACCCGAGACCCAACCCGCCGAGCCGGGACGGCACGAAGAGGCCGAACAGGCCGGCCGCCCGCAGATCGGCGAAGTCTTCCACCGGAAACTCGCCGGTGCGGTCGGACTCGGCGGCCCGGGCCGCGAACTTCGGACGCAGCCGGGCGACGACCTCCCACGGCTCTGCCATCACACCTCCTTGACGCCCCAGCCCTGATACAGCACGGCGGTGGACCTCGTCGGCACGATGCGCACCTCACCGCGGCGGGTGAGCAGCCAGCGCAGCATCGACCCCACCGCCGGTCTCATACCCCGCACGGACAGGCTCACACCGGCCGATGCGCATGCCTCGACGAGCAGGTCGGGCGGCACGAACAACGTCGGGTCGTGTATTCCCTTCGGGGCTCCGCCGGGAATGCGCTCGCCGACCGTTACCGTGACGAAGCGCCCGACCGCTGTCGCGTTGATGGTGTCGAGGACCAACAGCCCACCCGGCCGGAGCAGGCGGCAGGCCTCGGCCACCACTGTGGACGGATCCGAGACGTGCTCGAGGATCTCCCCGGCGCCGACCACATCGGCGCAGCCGTCGGCCAGGGGAACGGCGTGCACGTCGGCGCGCACGGGCAGCACGCCATGGTCCCTGGCCTGCCCGAGCGACACCGTGACGAGGTCGACACCGACGTGCCGGTACCCCAGCCTTTCGGCGTGCGGGGCGAACAGGCCGGCACCGCACCCGAGGTCGACGAGCACCGCGCCCGGCCGGGTCGCCGGCGGCACCAGGGCAGCCCGGGCGGCGGCGATCCAGTGCAGCATCACGAACGCCCCGCCCGGTCGCCACCACTCGTCGGCCAACTCCTCGTACTGGCGGACGTCGTTGCGGCGCAGGGCGAGGGGCATGCCTGAAGCGTGACACGGAACCGGGCTGGCAGCCACACGTCGGAAGCCGACGCGGGCTGGCGAGCGGCGCCGCGCAATGAATTCAGGCCCCCGAAGGGCGCGTGATGTAGAGCGCCGCACCCGGAATCCGCCGGATCGGCACCCTTCGCGGTGGGCCGAACCCGGTCGCGTCCAGCCAGCCGTGCAGGTCGTCGGGTGTGTACAGCCGGGCCCCCGACGAAAGGTAGAGGAACATGCCGAGAAAGTTTCCCGCCGCCACCCGCCGGTGCGCCGGGTCACCGAACGCGTCCAGCACCGCGAACCGACCGCCCGCGGCCAGGGACCGCCGGACCTTCGCGAACAGGGCGAGGATCGCCTCCGGCGTCAGGTGATGCACCAGGTTGAAACAGAGCACCAGGTCGTAGTGTCCACCGAGGTCCGCGGTGAGGGCATCACCTTCGCGGTGGCGCACCCGCTCCGACAGGCCGGCGGCGGCGATGATCTCGCGCCCGACCCGTGCGCTGCCCGGGAGATCGAGCACGGTCGCGGTCAGTTCGGGGTTCCGGAGGCACAGCTGGGCCGAGTACCAACCATGCCCTCCTCCGATGTCGAGCACCTGACCCGGCCCGGCGGGCGGCCTCAGCTTCGACGCCACCTCGGCCGCGCTGAGCCGGGCCAGCTCGAACTGGCCGGTGATGTAGCGCCGCCAGTACGGGTCGTCCGGCGGCGCCTGATGGTGACCGACGGCCTCGCCCGACCGGGCCACCTCGGGCAACCGCGCCCACCAGTCCCAATAGTCCCCGTTGGACTCGACGAACCGGGCCACCGACAACCGCGACGCGGGGTCCAACCAGCGCCGCGACCGGCGGCTGAGCCCGTACCGGCCGGATCGGCTTGTCACATGGCCGATCGAGCGCAGGCAGTCCAGCAGCAGCCGCGTCGCCTCCGGCTCGAGACCCAGTTCGGCGGCCAGTTCCTCGGCCGTGGCCGGGCCGGCGGCGAGTCGATCCGTGAGTCCCAACCGGGCCGCCGCGATGAGGACGCCGGCCAGCGCCAGGCCGCCCCAGGCCTCCCCGGCCGGCGTTGGGACCAGGCCGACCCTCAGCGCCAACCACTCCACGATGCCGTTGCCCCGCAGCGCGAGTCGCATGCCCACCTCCGGTTCACAGTCTGGTCTAAGCTCGGTGTCGCCCAATCCCATGACCCTTACACGGCCTCGGGGCCGCGGCGTCTGGACTGACGAGCGAGGAACGAGCGAGGAGGGAAGACGTCGCATCAAGGGCCCCGGGGCCCCGCGCGAGCGGAGCGAGCGCCATGAAGCACGGCCCCGGGGCCCGCGCGAGCGGAGCGAGCGCCACTGGCATTGGCATAGTGCGCTCCAGTCATCCGTTGCCGTGCCTGGTGCTGACGGCCATCGCCGTGGCGCTGGCCTGGCGAGCCGGCGGCGGTGGGGGCGACCTTCTGCTCTTCGCCGGTGGCTTTCTGGCCGGCGAACTTTCCATTGGGTGGTCCAACGACTACGCCGACGCCGATCGGGACGCTCGCGCCGGCCGCACCGACAAGCCCATCGTCGCCGGTGTGGTGAGCCGGCGCGCGGTGGCGGTGGCCGCGGCCATCGCCCTGGGCCTGTCGGTCGTCCTCTGCTTCCTGGTCGCTCCGGCCACCGGATTGATCAACATCGTCCAGATGGGCGCCGGCTGGGCGTACAACCTCGGTCTCAAGGCCACGGTCGCGTCGGGCCTGGCCTACCTGGTGGGGTTCGGCCTCATTCCGGCCATCGCGGCGAGCGTCGTGCCGGGCGGCCCGCCGGCGGCGGCCTGGATGCTCGGCGCGGCCGCGATGCTGGGCCTGGGCGGGCACTTCACCAACGTGCTGCCCGATCTGGAGGGTGATCGGGCCACCGGGGTCGGTGGTCTGCCGCAGCGCGTGGCCGCCGCACCCGGCGGACCGGTGGCCGTGCGGGCCATCGCGCTGGTGCTGCTCCTCGGGGCCACCGTCCTCATCACGGTGGCCGGCGGCGCGGCCCTACCGGTGATGATCGCCGGCCTCGGCGCCGCCGCGTTGCTGGGAGCGGCCGGGGCCCTGGGTCGGGGCCGCCTGCCATTCCATGCCGCGATGGGAATCGCCGCCCTCGACACGGTGCTGCTCCTGCTCACGGCGTGACCCTGGGCCCGGGGCCCGCGCGAGCGAAGCGCGCGCAGAAGGACACGGACGGGTCTGGCCACGACGGCCGACCGGCGGCTACTACTCTGTACCGCGTCGCCGGTTGATCGAGGAGGTCAGTTGATCAAGGAGGCCGCCGTGAAGCGAAGCCGACCACCGTGGCGCCGTGCCGGCTTCGCGCTGCTCGCAGCGGTGATCGCGCTGGCCGGGGCATCCGCCTGCAGTTCGGGTCTGATCACCCAGACCAACAACCAGGTGGCGGCCGTTCCCGGGGCGTCGGCGACCATCGGCGATAAGGACGAGATCGCCCTGCGCGGCGTCATGATCGCGTACAACGGCCCGCAGGGGTACCCGATCGGCGCCAACGCGCCGCTGATCGTGCGCATCTTCAACAGCGGCCTCGCGCCGGTCAAGCTGGTCGCCGTCGACGCGAGCGGAGTCGCGGCCCGGGTGGAGAAGATCACCGACGGCGCCTCCCCGCCGGTCGAAGCGACACCCGAGCCCTCGCCCGGCGCCACCGGAGAGCTGGGGACAACGCCGACCCCCACCCCCACCGCCGCACCCGACCCGACGGCGGGGACGCTGGCCGAGGTCGGCCCGTCGTCGTACGCGCTGCTGGTCCCCGGCCGAGGCGCGTACCTGCAACTCGTGGACCTTACCCAGGCGATCGCGCCGGGAGAGTCCGCGCCGGTGACGTTCCATTTGGCCGCCGGCAACCAGACCTACACGGTCACGCTGACCGTGCCGATGGCGCCGCCCGAGACCGCCCTGCCGCGGGAGACCGGCGAGGCGCACGCGTAGCCCGTGCTCAGGGCAGGGCGTAACGACCACGTCCGACGCGCACGACCAGGCCGTCGGTGAGCAGCCCATCCAGCGCCCGCTGCCGCTGCTCGGCGTCGGGCCAGACCATGTCGAGCGCGCGACGCGACACGGGCCCGGGCGCTTCGCGGGCCACGGCCAGGAGCAGACCGCGGACCTGACGATCCGTCCCGGCGTACCGCTGGGTGCGCCGCGGGCCCGGCCCGGCCGGTCGACCCGCGAGGTGCCACCGACACCGCCTCCGCAGTGGACACAGCCCGCAGGCCGGCGCCCGCGCCGTACAGACGAGGGCGCCCAGTTCCATGAACGCGGCACTGGCCCGGGCGGCCCCGTCCCGATCGGTCGGCAGCAGCGCCTCCACGGCGACGAGATCGGCCGCCGTCGTGGCCGGGCCGCCGTCGGCCTGACCCCGCACCGCGCGGGCCACGAGGCGGCGCACATTGGTGTCCACGACCGGCTGCCGCTGGCCGAACGCGAACGCCGCGACGGCCCGGGCCGTGTAGGCGCCTATCCCGGGCAGGGCCGAGAGCGCGGTCAGGTCGGCCGGTACCTCGCCGCCGTGACGGGTCACCAGGGCCGACGCCGTCGCATGCAGTCGCAGCGCGCGGCGCGGATAACCCAACCGGCCCCAGGCCCGCACCGCGTCGCCCGCCGGAGCGCCGGCCAGGGACGCCGGGACGGGCCAGCGGTCGAGCCACGCCGTCCACACGGGAACGACCCGGGCCACCGGCGTCTGCTGGAGCATGACCTCGCTGACGAGCACGCCCCACGGCGACGTGCCCGGCCGACGCCACGGCAGGTCCCGCGCCGTCGCGTTGAACCAGCTGATCGCCGTGCCCGCGAAGTCCATCGGATAGCCATCCTGGCACGCGAGGCCCGGTGCCCGTCGGCGAGGATGTCCGGGTGCACGAGTACGCCATCACGCTCATCGGAGGAGACCGGCCCGGCATCATCGCCGAAGCCGCCGCGATCCTGGCGGATCTGCGCCTGAATCTCACCGACTCGACAATGACCCGGCTGCGCGGTCATTTCGCGATGACCCTCGTCTGCGCCGGCGACGCCGACCGGGAGCACGTGGAAGGGGCGCTGGCACCGATGGCGGCCGGATCCGGCCTCGTGCTGACCGTGCGCGAGCTGGCGCCGGAGGCCGAGCCGACGCCGACGGGTGGCCACTACGTGCTGAGCCTGCACGGAGCCGACCGCCCGGGCATCGTCGCGGCGGTCACCCGCGTCCTGGCCGACGCCGGCGGCAACATCACCGACCTGACCACGCGCTTGGCCGGCGACCTGTACGTGCTGGTCGCCGAGGTCGACCTGCCCTCCACAGTGGATATCGAGACCGTCACGGCGCGGCTGGACGAGGCGGCCCGGGCGGTCGGCGTGGAGGCCACCCTCCGCCCGGTCGACACGGACCTGCTCTGATGGCCCCACCGGATCCGCCTGACCCGGGCCGGGTACGGGCCGTGGTCCGGGCCCCGGCGGCCGTGCTCGGACGGGCCGGCGGGCCGGTCGACCCCCGCGCCGAGGACGTGATCCGGCTGGCGGCCGACCTCGTCGCGACCATGCGGGTCTCCCCCGGATGCGTCGGCCTGGCCGCCCCGCAGGTAGGGGAGCCGCTGCGGGTCTTCGCGGTCGACGTGACCGGGCATCCCAAGACCCGTACGGGTCATGGCCTGATCGTGCTCTGCAACGCCACCCTGGTGTCGGCGTCACAGTGGCGGACCGGCCGGGAGGGGTGCATGTCGGTGCCGGACCTGACGGGGGACGTGCGGCGGGCCGACCGCGTCGTGGTGGCCGGCCGGGTGCCCGGCGCCGACGAAGACATCGAGATCGCGACCGACGCGTTCGAGGCCCGGGCGCTGCAGCACGAGCTCGACCACTGCGCCGGCCTGCTGTTCCTCGACCGCGTCGCGGGCGCCCACGCGATCCACGCTCGCAAGACCTACCTATGACGTCGGCGAGTCGACGGGTCGACCGGGTACTCACGACGCTACGGTGGAAGGCCATGCGGCTGACCGTCGGTCCACTTCCGGCCGCCGTCTACTGGCGGCGGCGCACGGTCGTGCTCCTCGCCGTCGCCATGGTCATCCTGGTCATTTCGTACGCGTGCGGCAGCAGCGAGACACCGGTCGCCGGGGCCGGCACCCGTCCCACGGCCACTCCGACCCCCACGCCGACACCGACGCCCACGCTGCTCCACCCCACCACCGCGACGCCCAAGGCCACCCAGTCGGCGTTCACGTTGCCCGTTGGCGGCGGCACCGGGCCGTGCGCGGACACCGAGATGCAGGTCACCGCGACCGCCGCCGCGCCGACGGTCCAGCGTGGACAGCCGGTCGACGTCACGATCAAGATCAAGAACGTGTCCCGGCGGACGTGCGCCCGCGACATCGGGGCCGACATGCAGGAGCTGCGGCTGCTCGACGGCTCGACCGTGGTGTGGTCGTCGGATGACTGCAACGCCAACAGGGGCCGGAACATGCAGTCCTTCGCCGCGGGCCGGCAGGTGTCGTACACGCTGACCTGGAACGGGCTGCGCAGCCGGACCGGCGTCGGGGAGAAGACGTGCGCCGCGGGCGCCCCCGCCCCGGCCGGCGGCACGTACCAGCTGGTGGCCCGGCTGGATCAGATGCTCAGCGCACCGTTCTCCCTGCGGGTACGGGCGGCATAGCCCGGGGCACGGCCCCGGGCCCGCGCGAGCGGAGCGAGGGCCACCGGCTCAGACGTAACGCTCCAGGATGGACGCCTCGGCCAGCCGGGACAGTCCCTCGCGGACGCCGCGGGCGCGCGTCTCGCCGACACCCTCGACGGTCTGCAGGTCCTCCACGGTGGCGCCGAGCAGCCGCTGGAGACTCTCGAAGTGCTCGACCAGCCGGTCCACGATCGAGCTGGGCAGCCGGGGCACCTTGGCCAACAGCCGGAACCCGCGCGGGGACACCGCGGCGTCCAGAGCGTCCGGCGTGCTCGGGTAGCCCATCGCCTTGGCCACCGCGCCGAGGTCGATGAGCTCGTTCGCCGAGAGCCGGTCCAGGTCGTTGACCGCGTCCTCGAAGGCGCGCATGCGCCGGCCCGACGGCAGGTAGTCGCGGATGACCAGCATGCGGTCGCTGTCCACACCGGCCATCAGCTCGTCGAGCTGCAACGCCAGCAGCCGCCCGTCCGTGCCCAGCTCGATGACGTACCCCTCGATCTCGTCGGCGATGCGGCGGACCATCTCGAGGCGCTGCACCACCGCGATCGCGTCCCGGGCCGTGACCAGGTCCTCGATCTCCAGTGCCGACAGCGTCCCGCTCACCTCGTCGAGCCGCAGCTTGTAGCGCTCCAGCGTGGCCAGCGCCTGATTGGCCCGGGACAGGATCGCCGCCGAGTCGTCGATGACATGCCGGTGCCCGTTGACGTAGAGGCCGATGATGTGCATCGACTGGCTGACCGAGATCACTGGGTGACCGGTCTGCTTGGCCACCCGCTCGGCCGTACGATGGCGGGTCCCCGACTCTTCGGTCGGGATATCCGAATCGGGCATGAGGTGCACCGCGGCGCGGACGATGCGGGTGCCATCACTGGAAAGAACGACCGCTCCGTCCATTTTGCACAGTTCGCGAAGCCGGGTGGAGGAGAACTCGACGTCCAGCGGAAAGCCGCCGGTACAGAGCGCCTCGACATTCCGGTCGTGGCCCAGAACGATCAACGCCCCGGTACGCCCGCGGAGGATACGCTCTAGGCCGTCACGCAGCGCCGTACCGGGAGCCACGAGCGCGAGCGTGGCTCGCAAGGGGCCGTCCCGGTCGAAAGGCACACCGCACAGTCTACGGAGGCCGCGCATGTCAGCCCGGCGAGGGTTGCGTCACGGTCGGTCACCACGCTGATGAGGTAGGAGTGGCACGCGATCAGTTCGTGTGGAGCCGACGCCGGCCGGGTCGGGCACTCGGCCGCCTCGGTTGGACCGTGTTCCTGGGCGCGTCCATCGCCATCCCGGCCTGGTTCGTCTTCGGCAGCGAACCGACCCGGCTCGACGAGGGTTCGCTGAACCCGCTGGCCTTCGTGGTGCCGCTGATCGTGGGCTTCTTCGCGTTGCTTCTGGTGCCGCAGACGCTGGCGCTGGTCCGCCGGCCGGTCGTGGCCGGCTCCAACTACGCCCTGACCGTGCGACCCGGTGTCACCCGCACGCTGGTCCTGCCCTGGGCCCAGATCGGGGAGGTGGTCGCGATCGAGGTGGAGGACGAGCAGTACCTGCTGATCCGCTGCGTCCCGCTCATGGCCCGGTCCGGCGACTGGCCCCGCTGGTGGGACAAGGCCCACCTGCGGGCGGCCCGGCGGGGCTCGGCCATCGCCGCCGCCTACGACCTGGCCGTACCGCTGGGCGACTTCGCCCGCCATCCGGACGACCTGCTCGGCGACCTGGCCCGGTGGGCGCCCGGCCACGTGGGCATCGTCAACCGGATATGACGGCCAGCTTCAGCGCGGCCCGCACGTCGGCCACCTCGGCCACCTCCATGCCGCCCGGGATCGACGACGTCGCGGCCGGGCCGCACCCCGGCGGCACCAGGGCCCGACGGAACCCCAGCCGCGCCGCCTCGGCCAGCCGGCGGGGCACCGCACCGACCCGCCGGACCTCGCCGGTCAGTCCCACTTCGCCGATCGCCACCACGTCGGCGCCGATCGGGACGTCGTGCACGGCCGACGCCACCGCCAGCGCGATGCCCAGGTCGGCGGCCGGCTCGACCACCCGGATCCCGCCGACCGTCGCGGCATACACCTCACGCTCGTTCAGCTTGATCTTCGTACGGCTCTGCAGCACCGCGAGCACCATGTGCAGGCGGGCGACGTCCAGGCCGCTGACCGTGCGGCGGGGCAGGCCCATGACGGTCGGACCGGCCAGCGCCTGCACCTCCGTGACCAGGGCCCGGCGGCCCTCCATGGCGACCGTGACGCAGGTGCCCGGCACCGGCTCCAGGTAGCGGGTCAGGAACAGGCCCGACGGGTCGGGCAGGCTGGACAGCCCGCCCTCGTGCATCTCGAAGCAGCCGACCTCGTCGGCCGGGCCGAACCGGTTCTTCAGACCGCGCACCAACCGCAGCGAGGAGAACTTGTCGCCGTCGAACTGCAGCACGACGTCGACCAGGTGCTCGAGCACCCGCGGCCCGGCGACCTGCCCGTCCTTGGTGACGTGGCCCACCAGTACGGTCGCGATGCCCCGCTCCTTGGCCATCGCCACCATCGCCGCCGTGACGGCCCGGACCTGGTTCACCCCGCCCGGCACCCCGTCGGCGCCGGCGGCGGCGAAGGTCTGCACCGAGTCGAGCACCAGCAGTCCGGGCTTGACGTCGTCCAGATGCCCCAGCACCGCCGAGAGATCCGTCTCCGCGGCCAGAAACAGCCGCTCGTGCAGCGCGCCGATGCGCTCGGCCCGCAGCCGGACCTGGCTCGTGGATTCCTCGCCGCTGACGACGAGGGCCGGGCCGACGCAGGCGGCCCATTGCTGCGCGACCTCGAGGATCAGCGTGGACTTGCCGACCCCCGGCTCACCGGCCAGGAGCACCACGGCCCCCGGCACGAGCCCGCCGCCGAGCACGCGGTCCAACTCGGGCACGCCGGTCGGTCGGGCCTGCGCCGGGGCGGAGCTGATCTCGGACATCGGGCGGGCCGGCTCGGTCGGTCGCCGCGCGGCGCCGGCCCGGGAGCCGACCGAACCGGCCGGGGCCTCCGGCGCAGCCTCGACCAGCGAGCCCCACTCGCCGCAGTCGGGACACTTGCCCACCCACTTGGGTGGACGGTGTCCGCACACGTCGCACTGGTACGTCGGTCGGGCTTGTCGCATGGCCGCACGGTAGCCCCCGGGTCTGTCAAAGCCGCCACGCCGCGCGGCCCGAAACAGATCTTGGATGGTTCGTGGGGCCCTGACCCCACAAACCATCCAAGATCCTCAAGGCTACTCGGTGGCCGCCGCGGGCGTGTCGGTGGTGCCGTGCAGCTCGGCCGGCACCTCGTCCGGGACCGACGGTGGCTTCTCGGCGCCGCGGAACACCAGCTTGGAGTGCTCCAGGTCATCCGGGTCGCCCTCACAGTCGATGATGACGATCTGGCCGGGCCGGAGTTCGTTGAACAGGATCCGCTCCGACAACGCGTCCTCGATCTCGCGCTGGATGGTCCGGCGCAGCGGACGGGCGCCCATGACCGGGTCCCAACCCTTCGCGCCGAGCCAGCGCTTGGCGCTCTCGGTGAGCTCCAGGCCCATGTCGCGGTTGCGCAGCTGCGTCTCGATCCGGGCGACCATCAGGTCGACGATCTTCAGGATCTGGTCCGGGTTCAGCTGGTGGAAGACGATCGTGTCGTCGATCCGGTTGAGGAACTCGGGCCGGAAGTGCTGCTTGAGCTCGTCGTTGACCTTCTGCTTCATCCGCTCGTAGTTGGACTCCACGTCGTTGGAGGTCTGGAAGCCCAGCGACACGGCCTTGGCCACGTCGCGGGTGCCGAGGTTCGTGGTCAGGATGATCACCGTGTTCTTGAAGTCCACGATGCGGCCCTGGCCATCGGTGAGGCGGCCGTCCTCCAGGATCTGCAGCAGGGTGTTGAACACGTCCGGGTGGGCCTTCTCGATCTCGTCGAAGAGCACCACCGAGAACGGCCGGCGGCGCACCTTCTCGGTGAGCTGGCCACCCTCGTCGTACCCGACATAGCCGGGCGGGGCACCAACCAGCCGCGAGACGGTGTACCGGTCGTGGAACTCGCTCATGTCGAGCTGGATGAGCGCATCCTCGCTGCCGAACAGGAACTCGGCCAGCGCCTTGGACAGCTCGCTCTTACCCACACCGGACGGGCCGGCGAAGATGAACGATCCGGACGGGCGCTTCGGGTCCTTGAGGCCGGCCCGGGTACGGCGGATCGCCATGGACACGGCCTTGACCGAGTCCTCCTGGCCCACGATCCGCTTGTGCAGCTCATCCTCCATGCGCAGCAGGCGGGAGGTCTCCTCCTCGGTGAGCTTGTACACCGGGATACCGGTCCAGTTGGCCAGCACCTCGGCGATCTGCTCGTCGTCGACCTCGCTGACCACGTCGAGGTCGCCGGCCTTCCACTCCTTCTCCCGCTGCGCCTTCTGGGCCAGCAGGGTCTTCTCCTTGTCGCGCAGCTGCGCGGCCCGCTCGAAGTCCTGCGCGTCGATCGCCGACTCCTTGTCCCGGCGGACCTGGGCGATGCGCTCGTCGAAGTCGCGCAGGTCCGGCGGCGCCGTCATGCGACGGATGCGCATCCGGGCACCGGCCTCGTCGATGAGGTCGATCGCCTTGTCCGGCAGGAACCGGTCGGAGATGTACCGGTCGGCCAGCGTCGCCGCCGCGACCAGCGCGGCGTCGGTGATCGAGACGCGGTGGTGCGCATCGTACCGGTCGCGCAGCCCCTTGAGGATCTCGATCGTGTGGGCCAGCGACGGCTCGCCGACCTGGATCGGCTGGAACCGGCGCTCCAGCGCCGCGTCCTTCTCCAGGTGCTTGCGGTACTCGTCCAGCGTGGTCGCGCCGATCGTCTGCAGCTCGCCGCGGGCCAGCATCGGCTTGAGGATCGAGGCCGCGTCGATCGCGCCCTCGGCCGCGCCGGCACCGACCAGAGTGTGAATCTCGTCGATGAACAGGATGATGTCGCCCCGGGTGCGGATCTCCTTGAGTACCTTCTTGAGGCGCTCCTCGAAGTCACCGCGGTACCGGGAACCGGCCACCAGAGCGCCCAGGTCGAGCGTGTAGAGCTGCTTGTCCTTGAGCGTCTCGGGTACCTCGCCCTTGATGATCTTCTGGGAGAGGCCCTCCACGACGGCGGTCTTGCCGACACCGGGCTCGCCGATCAGTACCGGGTTGTTCTTGGTCCGGCGGGAGAGCACCTGCATCACCCGCTCGATCTCCTTCTCCCGCCCGATGACCGGGTCGAGCTTGCCCTCGCGGGCCGCCTGGGTCAGGTTACGGCCGAACTGGTCCAGCACCAGGCTCGTCGACGGAGCCGCCTCGCCGGCCCCGCCAGCGCCGGCGGCGGCCGGTTCCTTTCCCTGGTAGCCGGAGAGCAGCTGGATCACCTGCTGGCGCACCCGGTTGAGGTCGGCGCCGAGCTTCACCAGCACCTGGGCGGCGACGCCCTCGCCCTCGCGGATGAGGCCGAGCAGGATGTGCTCCGTGCCGATGTAGTTGTGCCCGAGCTGCAGCGCTTCGCGCAGGCTCAGCTCCAGCACCTTCTTGGCCCGCGGCGTGAACGGGATGTGCCCGCTCGGCGCCTGCTGGCCCTGGCCGATGATCTCCTCAACCTGCTGGCGCACGCCCTCGAGCGAGATACCGAGGCTCTCCAGGGCCTTGGCGGCGACGCCCTCGCCCTCGTGGATGAGGCCGAGCAGGATGTGTTCCGTGCCGATGTAGTTGTGGTTGAGCATCCTGGCCTCTTCCTGGGCCAGCACAACCACCCGCCGAGCTCGGTCGGTGAACCTCTCGAACATGCCTCGTGCTCCTCACGGTCGCGTCCGGGCGCGACGCCCTGATGCACCAACTCTATCGCCGAGGGTCGTCCGCTCCACGCCGAGCGGCGGTCTCAGTAACCAATCGGATCGGCGGCATGGTGGGGCTCGGGAATAGGCCTACCGGCCCCCGGAAAGCCCCCAGAACGGTGCAAACAACCCAGGTCCTGCGCTCGGCAACGCCCCGGCTAGCACGGTGGCGCCCCCCGCGGGTGGCGGTCCGCCGCCATACGCGGAGAGCGTAATCAGGCCTTGCCCCAGTTCAGGCCCTGCCCTTGCCCCAGTTCAGGCCCTGCCCTTGCCTCTGTTCAGGCCCGGCCGGCCTCGCGGTGGTACAGCTCGACGATCTCCTGCTTGATGCGGCCGCGCGGGGCGACCTCCAGCCCCCTCCGCTGGGCCCAGGCCCGGATCGCCTGGTTCTGTTCCCGGTCGCCCACCGCGCCGGCTCGCGAGCGGCCACCGGCGGCCCGGCCGATCGAGGGCCCGGCGCGACCGGCCAGCCGCTTGGCGCTGTCGAGGTACGGGGCGAGGGCGTTACGGAGCTTCGTCGCGTTCTTGGATGACAGGTCGATCTCGTACGAATGACCGTCGAGCGCGAACTTCACCGTCTCTTGCGCTTCGCCGCCGTCGAGGTCGTCGATGAGTTTGGTGACGGTTTCCTTGGCCACGCGGGATTTCCCTTCTTGGACGCGTGCGGGGTTACCGGTCGAGACAGCAACAATAGCCCAACCCAGCCCCGGTAACGGGGAATGGCTAGCGATTCGTTACCGGAGTCGTTAACTACTCGGGCCGGACTAGTGGAAACAGGATCGTCTCCCGGATGCCCAATCCGGTCAGCGCCATCAGCAGCCGGTCGATGCCCATTCCCATACCCCCGGATGGCGGCATCCCGTACTCCATCGCCCGCAGGAAATCCTCGTCGAGCCGCATGGCCTCCGGATCACCCTTCGCGGCCAGTGACGCCTGCGCCACGAAGCGTTCCCTCTGCTCCACCGGATCGACCAATTCGGTGTAGCCGGTGGCCAGCTCGAACCCGCGCACGTACAGGTCCCACTTCTCCGCCAGGCCCGGCTCGCTGCGATGGGCGCGGGTGAGCGGGCTCGTCTCCTCCGGAAAGTCGCGCACGAACGTCGGCTGGATCAGGGTGGGCACGACCAACGCCTCGAACAGTTCCTCGGCCAGCTTGCCCGGGCCGAGATGGCCCTTCGTCGGGTCCACCGACACGTCGTTCTTCTCGGCGTACTTCATGAGCGTCGCCATCGGCACGGCCGGGCCCACCTCCTCGCCCAAGGCCTCGGAGAGCGCGCCGTAGATGGTGATCTGAGCCCATTCGCCACTGAGGTCGAGCTCGGTGCCATCGTGGTGGCGCACGACCAGCGAGCCGCGCACCGCGTTCGCCGCCTCCTGTACGAGTTCGCGGGTCAGCCGGCCAATCGAGTTGTAGTCTCCGTACGCCTCGTAGGACTCCAGCATCGCGAACTCGGGCGAATGCGTGGAATCGATTCCCTCGTTCCGGAAATTCCGGTTGATCTCAAAGACCTTTTCAATTCCGCCCACCAGGCAACGCTTGAGATAGAGCTCCGGCGCGATGCGGAGGTAGACGTCGATATCGAGCGCGTTGAGATGCGTCACAAACGGTCGGGCCGTGGCTCCGCCGTGTAGCAGTTGCAGCATGGGCGTCTCGACCTCGACGAACCCGCGCCGGTGAAACGACTCGCGCAGGCTGTGCACGACGGCCGCGCGCGCGCGTACGGTCTCGCGGGCCTCCGGGCGCATGATCAGGTCGACATACCGCTGCCGGACCCGGGCCTCCTCCGACATGGGCTTGTGGGCGACCGGCAACGGGCGCACGGCCTTGGCCGCCATGGCCCAGCCCTCGGCCAGCACGGACAACTCACCGCGCTTGCTGGTGATCACCTCACCCTGTACGCCGACGATGTCCCCCAGATCGACCAGCCGCTTCCAGTTCGCGAGCGACTCCGCGCCCACGCGATCCAGCGACAGCATCGCCTGCAGCTCGGTGCCATCGCCCGCCCGCAGCGTGGCGAAGCAGAGCTTGCCGGTGTTGCGGATGAAGATGGCCCGTCCCACCACGGCCACGCGTTCGCCCGTAGCCGTGTCCGGCTCGAGGTCGCCGAAGCGGGCCCGCACCTCGCGGAGCGTGTTGGTGATCTCCACCTCGATCGGGTACGGCTCGATGCCCTCGCTCAGCAGACGCTCGCGCTTCTCCCGACGCACCCGCATCTGCTCGGGTAGGTCATCCTCGGGCGTCGGCATCGGCGGCTGGTCGGGCACGGCGTTCCTCACCTAGATCGAACGGATGCGCCGAGCCTACTGGGAGCGACCTTCCACGGTCGCGCCAGTATTGCCCGCCGGTTCCCTGGTTGCCGGCACCTTCATGATCAATATTCGGGGACGGCTGGCGCAGGCTTGATCGGTCAACTATGGGTCAGTTCCGGTGACGCGTGCGGCCGATTCCGCACCCGTTTTCGACCCACAACTACTTAGGCAACTTGCTACGGCACTCGTACCAAGGCGATGTGCGGCTTGCTCGGACGCCAACCCGACGACGCCGGCTCGTCCGCCGGCGACGGAGATCTTGGATGTTTCGGGCGTCCCAGCCGCCCAAACCATCCAAGATCTGCGGGGTTGTCGGGCCGGCACCCGCGTCGAACCGGACGGGCGGCGATCGGCGGCCTCGGCGTGTCTCTATTTTGCAGGCACTTTGATCAGAGCAAAGTGGAGCTTACTGGGGAGCCAACCCCACGCCAGCGGCTCGTCCAATACGGACACGGGCAACGGCCCGTCGATCACGTCGTCGCGCGGCCACCGGAGCAGATAGATCTTGGCCTCATCGCGGCCGACGAGGTCTGCCGCCACATCCCTGGCCACGGCCCGTTTGGCATCCTCGTCCAGTTCGGTGTCCGAGTTGGACAGAATCACTAACAGCTCGTACAGGCCTACGGATGCAGCGCCAAGCAACTCGGCAACCTCGTCCGTGAGATATTGTCTCGCCGACGCGCCGTTCATTTCATGCCTTCCGCCAGCGTTGGGTTACCAGCCAGGGGCACCTTGACCCTTCCACCATTCTGGGACACGACCGCGTAGGGCCCGTGGGTCAACCCGTCCGGTCGATTGCCTTCCGGATAGCCCGGCATGACCCTAACCATTCGTCCCGGATGATTCGGATCCCGGTACACCATCCCAGAACCGGATGTGCTCGGTATCCGCTCCCAGCTGTCAGGAACGGCAGCATCGATGTCGGCCGTCGATGCGCCACGTAGTACCGCCGGATCGAAGGTTCGGGGATCTGTCCAATCCACCTCATCCAGCGCCAGGCCGTCCTCGGCAATCGCGTGGCCGGTGCCGCCATCGTCGTCGGGGGCGCGGGGTTGGGCGGTCTCGCTGTGGCTGCGGGAGCGCGTCTCGGCGTCGGTCTGGTCGGCGACCGGCAGGTTGTCGAGGAGCGTGTCGTTGCCGCGCGGGTCGAAGTGGTGCCAGGCGCCGTCCGGTGGGTGGGTCGGCACCCAGGTGCCGTTCTGCAGCACCGCTGAGGCGACGATCTCGTCGCCGGCGAGGGTGGTCCACACGGCCTCGTCCGGCGCGATGACCTCGACGCCGAGGGCCCGCGCGAGCCGCGCCGCGACCGAGTCGTTGCCCCCGGCCGCCGTATCGCAGGAGAGGAGCTTGATCCCGACACCGTCGCCCAGGCTGATCACGCCGTCGACCTCGAGCCGCCGGAGCGCCGCGGCGAACTGCTCGGGGCTCAGCTTGATGTTGTCGATACGGAACCCATCCGTCGAGCCGTGCAGATCGAGGGTCATGAAGCCGTCGGTGGGATGGATCGCCTGCGCGAACGAGCGGATCTGGTCGCCGGGAGCGTAGAAGGCCAGCCCGGCGCTGGTCGACAGAAGGTTGGTCCGAACGACATCGACCGCCTCGTCCAGCGAAAGCCGACCCACGACATTGGCGTCGCCGGCGGCCTCGTCGGATACGCGGTTGTCGTAGGGCCGCGTGTCGGCCCCGGCGGCGCTCGACGAGGGCGCGTCGGCGCCGGAGGACGCTGGCGGGGCACCACCGACGCCGGCAAGCCCGCCGGCGACAACGGGACCGGCGTGCACCGGCGTCGAGCCGGTCTCGCCGGCCGCGATCGGTGGCGATGTCGCGGCGGGGCCGGCGGCCTGGGACAACGATGGAGCCGGGTGGCCGGGCGGGCCCTGGACGCCGGGCGCGGCGCCCGTCGGCGCGCCGGCCGTATGGACGCCGGTCGTGGGTGCACCGGCCATGGGTGCGCCGGCCGTCGTAGTACCGGTGGCGCCAGCCGGGACGCCAGGCCCGCCTGGTCCGGTGACCGCGCCCTGGCTCGCGACCACACCAGGACCCGAAACCGCGCCCGGCGCTGGAATGCCGAGCTCCGTCCGGGTCGGTGGTGCGTCCGTCCGGCTCGGGGCAAAGGCATCCGGGTGCGGGCGGGCGCCGGAGTCGGCCACCCGGGCCGGTGGATCCGCGGCCGCCGGCTGGCCGGCCGGTGTCCCGGTGTGCGCAGCGGACCCGGCCGGATGCGGGTCGCCCGCGAGCGTTGCCCCCACATCGGCCTCGGGCGAGACCCGAGGTCCGGGCGGATCCGCCGGCTCGACGCGCGGCCCGAGCGCGGACGCATCGACCGGCTCGATCCGAGACGCCGGCATGGGTCGGTCCACGGACGGAGGTGGGTCGGCGGCGGGCGCGACGCCGGTCGACGCATCCAGGTCCAGCGAAGGTGGGGGAAGCGCCGCCGATGGGTCGAGGGACACCAGCGATCCCATGTCCGGCGCGGTCAGCGGTCCCGTGTCCAGCGCCGCGAGATGGCCGAGATCGGGCACGGCCCCGGGGCCCGGTCGACGCCCGAAGGCGCCCACCGCGGCCGACGTGGTGGACATGAGGAAGTCCCCCTCGGTCGGCGCCTCCCCGTGGGCCAGCGGGGCCGCGAGTCCACCCAGCCCGCCGGCCACCATGACGCCACCGACGGCGCCGGGTAAGGAACCCGTCACGTGGGGGGCGAACCGGCCCCCGGCCAGGAACACGCCGCCGGTGGCCGCACCGTAGATCGCGCCGTCCTCGGCCGCCCGTCGCGTCTTGGCCCAGTCCCAGCCGTCCCGGTGGTCCAGGCCGATCTGGATGCCCTGAGCCACTCCGTCCAGGACGGCGCCGAACGCGGCGCCGAAGGCAACCGCCGAAACCAGGCGCATGAGCACGGTGCGGATGGTGAACTGGGCGACCGCGATCGCCAGCGGAACGCCGACCGCCGAGATGCCTCCGGCCCATACCAGCGCGGTCAGATAGGCGAGCGTGGCGGCTAGAACCACCAGGGCCAGAATGTACTGGATCTTGGCGTACTCCACCTCGCGCGCGGTCCCGTCGCAGGCGGCGGCGAGTTGCTCGCAGGCCTGGGCCACCTGGTCGATGAATCCCTCACCGTCGGCGGAGAATCGCCGCCAGAACTGGTCGAAGGTGGCACCAGGCTCGCCACCGAGCACCTCGAGAACCCGCTCGCCGGCCGCGACGGCCTCTGGTCGCAGTCGCCTCAGCTCTTCGGCCGCGGCCCACCACGCGTCGGCGCATCGCCACAGCCCATCCTCGTCCGCCTCGGGAAACCGCATCCCGACGAGCCAGTTCACCGGCTCAAAGGAGTCCAGCCTGATCGTCACCGCATCCTCCCCTGACCCGGCCCAAGCGAGGGACGAGGTCCAGCAACCAACCGGGCCAGGCAACTGGCCCGGGCCCAGCGAACGTCGCTCAGCCGTCCCCGTAAGTCGCCCGGGCCAGGCGGTCATCGATGAACCGGATGGCCTCCTCCTCGGAGACCACCGCGAGACCGTGTTGGCCCATATGGCGAAGCGCATCGGTGGCGCGCCAGCGCAGATCCGCCTCCAGCGCCTCGGCCCGCGGGTCGTCGCCGCCGGCCGCGCGCACGAGAAGCTCACCGCCCGCGTAGTAGCGCGTCGGTTCGCGCGGTGGCCGCGGCGCAACGACGCCTCGCGCCAGGGCCGCCGCCGCGGCCACCGCCTCGTCGGGCACCGTCGCCGGCGGCCGGCAGCCTCGCTCCTCGATGTGACAGAGCAACGCCAGCTCCGGTGCCACGCCTCGCCCACGGACGTAGTAGGCGAGGGCCTCCGGCCAGACCCAGACACCGTCGGTGAAGACGTTGAGGGGCACGACGTTGCCGCTGCCGAGTCGCAGGGGATCGCGGGCCCGGCCGGCGACCCGCACCGCCATCCGCGACCCGGTGAGGTAGGCCGCGACACGCTCGCGACGTTCGCGATCGAGGATCCGCAACCGGCCCGGCGAGAACCACGCCTCCCCGGTCGGGCTCTCGCCGTCAAAGACCCGGGCCAGGGTGAGGCCCGATCCGGGCTCCGACTCCAGGGCGTCGCGCCGCATGGCCCCGTGCCATGACGCGCACATGCGGTCGATGAGCTGCGCCGCCTCGCTGACGCCAAGCCGTTGGAAGTCCATAGTGGACTCTGCTACCGCATCCGTGGGCTCCCAGCCGTACGGGCCCAGCTCCTCGTCCTCTTCTCGTCCGTCCCCGGTGTGGACGCGGCGCACCAACCGCGTCGGTCCGTCCCCCATCGGCGCACGGCCGGCAAGGTAGACCCGGGCTGACTCGCTGCCGGCGCCGGGACCGGGCGGTGCCTCGGCCATGGCCCGGGCGGCCGCCGCCAACACCGGCCCGGCCACCGCCGGCGGCGGCCGGAACCGGCGCGCCATGATGTGGAACAGTTGCGTGTCGCCCGGCCCGACGCCGTGGGACCGCACGTGATCAGCCAGGAGGGCCGGCCACACCCACACGCCATCCGTGCGAACCCCGGGCGCGGGCTCCGGGGCGGTGGCCAGATAGCCGACGACCCGACTGCGCAGCTCCGGCTCGACCAGGCGGGGCCGGTCCGGGTCGGCGACCGGGACGTCAACGACGAACATGATCGGCCCTCTCATCCGAACCGGTACGCGGCCCGGGCCTCGGCCGCGTCGACGTTGTCCGCCGCGACGACCAAGGAGGCGCCGACCGAGGCCACGCCGTCCCGCAGCCCGGGAATGGCCTCCCGCACCGTCGTGGCGGCCGGCCAGTAGGCGCCCCGGAACGCGATCCCGGTCTCGTCGCCACCCCAGCACTCGCCCTCGGCGTCGAGGCGGTCGGCCAGGCGCCGTAGGGCCTCGTCGACCAGCAACGACAGCTGGCCGAACGCCGGCTCGCAGTCGCGCAGTCCGACGGTGTCGACCCGCATGGTCATCGCTGCTCCCCCGCGGTACGCGACGAATCGCGGCCCAGCAGGCCAGTCACGCCCGCCTCGCCGAGAACGGCCGGCAGGCCGCCGACGAAGTCCTCGCCGACGTGTTGGCGCAGGCCGGGCGGCAGCAGCTCCGAGATCATCGCCTGCTTCCGGCGGCGCACCTCGGCGGCGGCGGCACTGGAGGCCTCCTCGACCCGGACGGCCAGCGACGACGGATCGAGGCGCCGGGCGAGGGTCGGATCGAACGCGAGCCGGATCAGCTCGCCCCCGGCGTTGACGGTCACGCTGGCGCATCCGTCCGCCGATCGCTCGGTCACATTCAACGACGACAGGTCGTCCCGTAGGCGACCGATCCGGCCGGTGAGTTCCCGGTACTCCTCGAGCATCGCGTCGAGTGATGCCCGTGCCTGGCTGCGCATGCGGCCGACCATAACGACGTGTGCTTGGTCAAGAAAGCCGGTCTCGCCAGCCTGTGGATAACTCTCCCGTCGACGGCCGGACGGGGATCACCGGTTCTTGTCGAACACCATCCGGAGCCCGATCAGCGTGATCATCGGCTCGTGATGGGTGACCGTGCGGCACTCGTCGAGCACGATCGGGGCGAGCCCGCCGGTGGCGATGACCGCCTTCACCTCGCCGAGCTCCTCCGTCATGCGCTCGACGATGCGGTCGACCTGCCCGGCGAACCCGAAGTACATGCCGGACTGTAGACACTCCACAGTGTTCTTTCCAATGACCGAACGGGGCCGAGCCGCCTCCACCTTGCGCAGCTGGGCGGCCCGCATGGCCAGCGCGTCGAACGAGATCTCGATCCCGGGGGCGAACGCGCCGCCCAGGAACTCGCCCCGGGCGCTGACGACATCGAAGTTCGTCGTCGTGCCAAAGTCCACCACAATAGACGGTCCACCATAGAGGCTGAACGCCGCGAGGGTGTTCACCACCCGGTCCGCGCCAACCTCCTTCGGATTGTCGATGGCGAGCTGAACCCCGGTGCGCACGCCGGGCTCGACGATGAGGCTCGGCACCGACGGGTAGTAGCGTTGCAGCATCGTCCGCAGCGAACGCAGTGACGACGGGACGGTCGAGCACCCCGCGATGCCGGTGAGGTTTACCGCGTCGGCTTCAAGCAGGCCGCGGAAGATCAGCCCCAGCTCGTCGGCCGTCGACCGGGCGTCGGTGGTGATGCGCCAGCTGTGCACGAGCTTGTCGCCCTCGAACGTGGCCAGCACGGTGTTGGTGTTCCCGATGTCGATGCAGAGAAGCACGCGGCCAGCCTATCCCCGTGGGCGCCGTTTGATTGCCCTCACTACGCTTGCGCGCGCAGATCCATCGCGATGTCGAGGATCGGCGAGGAGTGCGTCAGGGCGCCGACAGAGAGGTAGTCCACGCCCGTCGCGGCGTATTCGGCCGCCCGGTCGAGGGTCAGCCCACCGGTCGCCTCGAGCTCGGCCCGACCGGCCACCGCGACCACCACCTCCCGCAGCCGGGACGGGGACATGTTGTCGCACAACAGAAACGTCGCGCCCGCCCGGACCGCCTCCAGCGCCTCCTCGACCGTGGTCACCTCCACCTGGACCGGCACATCCGGAAACCGCTGGCGTAGCCGTTCATAGGCCGCCGTGACCGAACCGGACGCCAACTTGTGGTTGTCCTTGACCATCGCCACGTCGTGCAGACCCAGGCGCTTGTTGCCTCCCCCGCCGGCCCGTACGGCGTACTTCTCCAGCGCCCGCAGGCCCGGCGTGGTCTTGCGGGTGTCCAGCACCGTCGCCCCGGTGCCGGCCAGGGCATCGGCCCAGGCCCGGGTATGGGTCGCCACGCCCGACATCCGGCACAGCAGGTTCAGCGCGGTGCGCTCGGCGGTCAGCAGGGAACGCGTCGACCCGGACACGGTGGCCAGCACGTCACCGCGGACGACGCGTCGCCCCTCCTCGGTCAACGATTCGAACGACGCCCTACCCCGGCTGGCCACATCGAACACCGCGGCGGCGACCGGCAGACCGGCCACGACGCCGTCGGCGCGGGCGACGAGATCGCCGATGTCGGTCTGGTCGGCCGGGATCGTGGCGGCCGACGTCACGTCCACCCCAGCGGGGCCGCCGAGGTCCTCCTCGAGCGCCCCGACGACGATGCGGGTGACGACGTCCGGGTCCAGCCCGACCCGTTCGAGCGCCGCCCGCGTCTGCCTACCGATCATCGAAGCGGTACCCAGTCCTGCGCCAGCGACCCGTCGGGCGCGATGCGCGAGTACAGGTGGCCGAGCCACTCCTCGTCGGCCTCGGGATGGTCCTCGCGCCAATGGCAGCCCCGGGTCTCGGTCCGCCGCGCGGCCGCGGCCACCAGCGCGGTGGCCACCGTCACGAGATTGGTGGCCTCCCAGGAGCCTGTACGGGGGGTGGCGCGCTCCCCGCCCAGCCGGCCGAGTTCGGCGGCCGCGGCGGCGAGCGACGCCGCGGAGCGGAGCACCCCCGCGCCGACGGTCATGGCCCGTTGCAGCGGGCCGCGCGCCGAATCCGGGACGGCCGCGCCGGTCACCGCCGAAGGCACCGGCTCGCCGGGGCTGGGCGGGTCGGCCACGATGTCGGCGGCGATGCGGCGGGCGAAGACGAGCCCCTCGAGCAGCGAGTTGGACGCGAGCCGGTTCGCTCCGTGCACCCCGGTGCAGGCCGTCTCGCCGCAGGCGTACAGCCCAGTGATCGACGTCCGTCCACTGAGGTCGGTGCGTACGCCTCCGCTGGCGTAGTGCGCTGCCGGTGCCACCGGGATCAGATCGCCGGCCGGGTCTATCCCGACCGCGCGGCAGGCGGCCGTGATCGTGGGGAACCGCGCCGTCACGTCGGGCACGTGCCGGGCGTCGAGAAAGACGTGGTCCGTCCCGGAGGCGAGCATCACCCGGTGGATGCCCTTGGCCACCACATCGCGGGGCGCCAGTTCGGCCAGCGGGTGCTGGCCCACCATGAAGCGCTTGCCGTCGGGGTCGACCAGGTGCGCCCCCTCCCCGCGCAGGGCCTCGCTGACGAGCGGCTGCTGCGCCCGGCGTACCCGATCCTCACCCAGGTAGAGCGCGGTGGGGTGGAACTGAACGAACTCGACATCGGTCACCTTGGCCCCGGCCCGCAGCGCCAGCGCGACACCGTCCCCTGTGGACACGATCGGGTTCGTCGTGGCCGCGAAGACCTGCCCCATCCCTCCGGTGGCCAGCACCACGGCCCGGGCCAGCACCGCGCCCACGCCGTCCTCGGTGCCCTCACCGAGGACGTGCAGGGTCACGCCGCAGGCCCGGCCGTCGGCGTCGCGGACCAGGTCCAGCACGAGCGCGTGCTCCACCAGGCGGATCCACGGGTCGCGGCGTACGGCGGTGTGCAGGGCCCGCTGCACCTCGGCCCCGGTCGCGTCACCGCCGGCGTGCGCGATCCGGTTGGCGTGATGCCCGCCCTCCCGGGTCAGCATCAGTGACCCGTCGGCGCGCCGGTCGAACCGGGTTCCCCAGCGCATCAGCTCCCGGACCCGGGCCGGTCCCTCCCGCACGAGCACGTCGACCGCCGCCGGGTCGCACAGGCCCACGCCGGCGACGATCGTGTCGGCGGCGTGCGCCTCGGGCGAGTCGAGCGGGTCGAGAACCGCCGCGATCCCACCCTGCGCCCACCGGGTCGACCCGTCGTCGATGTTCACCTTGGTGACCACCGTCACGTGCAGCCCGGCCTCGCGCAGATGCAGCGCACAGGTGAGCCCGGCGATGCCGGAACCCACGACGACCACGTCGGTGGTCTCGGCCCAGCCCGGTTCGGGGCCGGCCAGCCGGCGCGGCAGGCGTGGCAGATCGGGCATGAGGTCAAGTCTGAAGGTCGAGCGGCGCGTTGTCGATCAACCTGGTGTTACCGACACGGGCCGCCACGAGCAGCCGGGCCGGACCGGCCCGCGGCGGCCCCAGTACCGGGTCCGTCAGCTCGCAGTAGTCGGCCGCGACGCCGGCCAGCTCGGCCCGGGCGGCGGCGAGCACCTTGTCGGCGCTCAAGCCGGCCTCGGCCGCCGCCACACCGGCCCGCAGCGCCCGCGGCAGCGCCAGGGCCGACTCCCGGTCGGCCGGCTCGAGGTAGCGGTTGCGGCTGGACAGGGCCAGGCCGTCGGGCTCCCGGACCGTCGGTACACCGACGATCTCCACCGGAACGTCGAGGTCGTGGACCATGCGGCGTACCAGCGTCAGCTGCTGGTAGTCCTTCTCGCCGAAGTAGGACGCGCCGGGGCGGGTCAGGTTGAGCAGCTTGAGGACCACGGTCAGGACGCCGTTGAAGTGGCCGGGCCGGTGCGCCCCCTCGAGGAGGTCGCCGAGCGGCCCGGGATCCACCGCGACCACCGGCTCGCCGCGGTACACCTCCTCGCGCGGCGGAGCGAACACGGCGTCGACGCCCTCGGCCCGGCACATCTCGAGGTCCGCCTCCGGGGTGCGGGGGTAGCGGGAGAGATCCTCCCTCGGGCCGAACTGCAGCGGGTTCACGAAGATGGTGGCCACCAGATGGTCCGCGCCGGCAGTGCCGCCTTGGCCGGCGGTGCCGGCCCGGGCGGCGCGAAGCAGCGCGGCATGCCCCGCGTGCAGGGCGCCCATCGTCATGACCACGCCGACCCGGCCCGCCATCCCGTCCCGTACCGCGGCCAGTTCCTGCCGCGTCGTGGCGACGATCATCGCGCCCGGGAGGCGCGACGTCGAGCCCGACGGGGTTGGGGGGCGGTGCTCGACGCCGGCCCCGGGACGGATGCGAGGGCGTCCAGCAGCGGTTCGGCGTCGACCGCCCGAAGCCGGCCGGAGGCGATGGCCCGGTCGGCCGTGCGGCGGGCCAGGGCGACGTACGCGGGCACCGAGTCGGGCGCGACGGCCCCCAGCACCGCGATGTGCCGGGCGATGGTGCCGGCGTCGCCGCGGGCCACCGGCCCGGTGAGGGCGGCGTCGCCGTACCGCAGGGTGTTCTCCAGGCTCGCGCGCAACAGCGGCCCGAGCACCCGCTCGGGGTGCACGACGCCGCTGTCCCGCAGCCGGTCCATCGCCTCGTTGACGAGCGTGACGAGATGGTTGGCCCCGTGGGCCAGCGCGGCGTGGTAGAGCGGCCGCTGCGTCTCGGCGATCCACTCGACGCTGCCGCCGAGGTCGGCCACGAGCCGGGTGGCCAGCGGGCGTAGCTCGTCGGGGGCGGTGACCCCGAACGACACGCCGCCCGCGAGGCGGTCCAGGTCGTCGACATGGCCGGTGAAGGTCATGGCGGGATGCAGGGCCAATGGCTGGGCTCCCACCGCGGCCGCCGGCGCGAGCACGTCGAGCCCGTGCGCACCGGAGGTGTGGACGATGACCTGACCGGGCCGGATCCCGCCGGCTCCGACGAGGCGCGACACCACGTCCGCCAGGTCGTCGTCGGGAACGGAGACGATGAGCAGATCGGCGGCGGCGCCGACCCGCTCGGGGGCGACCAGCCGCACCCCGGGCAGCAGCCGCGCGGCCCGGGCGATGCTCGCCGAGCTGTTTCCGGAGGCCGCCACGACCCGATGCCCCGCACCGGCGAGAGCGGACCCGAGCACCGCGCCCACGCGCCCCGCCCCGACAACGCCGATGTCAAGCGATCCCGTCGGCGACGCTTGCGAGCCGACCATCGGGCCCGCCGGCCGAACGGCGGTACCGTCCTTCGGCCGAACGGCGGCGCGTGTGCTCATATCGATCCAGTCCTGCGAGTTGGGTACCGGTCGTTAGCAAGTATGTGACCGCCGTTCGGGTGTCGTAACCACTATGTGGGATGTTTCACCCCGGTAGGAGAGGAGGGACCCCGTGGGGGAGGCGGTGTCCTGGCGCGCGGCGATGACCGAGGCGCTGTACGGAGAACGTGGGTTCTACCGGAGGCTGGGAGGTCAGGGTCCGGCGGCCCACTTCCGGACCAGCGCGATCGCCTCGCCGATGTTCGGCACGGCCATCCTGCGCCTGTTGGTGGCGGTCGACGAGGCGCTCGGCCGGCCGGCGCGGCTGGACCTGGTCGACATTGGAGCCGGCGGCGCCCACCTGCTGCGCCGCCTGGCGGTACTGGCACCGGCGTACATGGCCCGGCGGATGCGGCTCGGCGCGGTCGAGGTCGCCTCCCGCCCGATGGACCTGCCCGAGCACATCGGCTGGTATGACGAGCTGCCACCGGCGGGCAGCGTCACCGGCCTGGTGCTGGCCACGGAATGGCTGGACAACGTGCCGCTGGACATCGCCCGGGCCGACGCGGCGGGCGCCCTGCGGTACCTCCTGGTCGAACCCGACTCGGGTCACGAGGTGGCCGGCGGCCGGCTCGCGGAGGCCGACGCCGCCTGGGCCGCCCGGTGGTGGTCGGATGTCGCGTGGGAGGAGGGCGTCCGGGTGGAGCTGGGCGGCCCGCGCGACGAGGCGTGGGCGGTGGCGGTGGCCGGGGTCGCCCAGGGCGTCGCCCTCACCGTCGACTATGGACATATGTGGTACGACCGGCCGCGCGCCGGCACGCTGGCCGGCTTCCGCGCCGGTCGAACGGCCCTTCCGGTACCCGACGGGAGCTGCGACATCACCGCCCACGTCGCCATCGACGCGGTGTGTGCCGCGGGCGAGGCGGTCGCCGGGCGGGCGGCGGCGCTCATCACCCAGCGGCAGGCGCTGAAGGCACTCGGCGTGGACGGTGCCCGCCCGCCGATGGTGCTGGCCAACCGGGATCCGGCCGGCTACGTGCGGGCCTTGTCGGCCGCGTCGCAGGCGGCCGAGCTGATGGACGCCGACGGCCTGGGCGGGCACTACTGGGTGCTACAACCGGTCGGCATCGACCTCGACGCCCTCCCCGAAGGGCTGCGTCCGTAGGAAAACGTGGCAAGATGCCGGCATGACGGGCGAGGCGGGGCTGCGCGAGATCACGGTGGGGACCGGTACCGGCCTGGAAACGGCCGACATGACCCTCAACATCGGCCCCCAGCATCCGTCCACCCACGGCGTGCTGCGGCTCAAGCTCGTGCTGGACGGCGAGCGGGTGCTGTCGGCCGAGCCGATCATCGGCTACATGCACCGGGGCGCGGAGAAGCTGTTCGAGGTGCGCGACTACCGCCAGATCATCGTGCTGGCCAACCGGCACGACTGGCTGTCGGCGTTCTCCAACGAGCTGGGCGTGGTGCTGGCGGTGGAACGGCTCATGGGCATGGAGGTCCCCGAGCGGGCCGTCTGGTTGCGCACCGCGCTGGCCGAGCTGAACCGGGCGCTCAACCACCTCATGTTCCTCGGTTCGTACCCGCTCGAGATCGGCGCGATCACGCCGATCTTCTACGCGTTCCGCGAGCGCGAGACCATCCAGGCGGTGATGGAGGAGGTCTCGGGCGGCCGGATGCACTACATGTTCAACCGCGTCGGCGGCCTGAAGGAGGAGGTGCCGGCCGGCTGGACACACCGGGCCCGGGCCGCGATCGACGAGGTGCGCCGACGCCTGCCGGATCTGGACAACCTCATCCGACTCAACGACATCTTCCTCGCCCGTACGGTCGGGGTGGGCGTCCTGACGCCGGAGGCGGCCGCCGCGTACGGGGCGTCGGGGCCGGTCGCCCGGGCCAGCGGGCTCGACTTCGACCTGCGCCGCGACGATCCGTACCTGGCGTACGGTGAGCTTTCGGTGCCGGTGGTGACCCGCACCGCCGGCGACTGCCACTCCCGCTTCGAGTGCCTGCTCGACCAGGTCTACGTGTCGCTGGACCTGGCGCAACAGTGCCTGGACCGGGTCGACCAGATCTCGGGCCCGGTCAACGTACGCCTGCCGAAGGTGGTCAAGGCGCCGGAGGGTCACACCTACTGCTGGACCGAGAACCCGCTCGGGATCAACGGCTATTACCTGGTCTCCCGGGGTGACAAGACCCCCTGGCGGATGAAACTGCGCACCGCCTCGTACTCCAATGTGCAGGCGCTCGCGACGCTGCTGCCGGGCTGCCTGGTCCCGGACCTTATCGCCATCCTGGGGTCGATGTTCTTCGTGGTCGGCGACATCGACAAGTAGCCGGCCCGCGCCTAGGGCTGCCGCTCCGCCGGGTGGGGGCTGCGGGGGCGGGGGAAGGGGCGGTCGCCGTCGCCGTCGTACCCGCGATCGCCGTCGTATCGGCGGTCGTCCTCGTACCGGCGGTCACGCTCGCGGGGGCGGCCGTATCCCCGGTCGTGGTCGCGTTCGCGCTCGCGCTCGTACTCCCGGTCACGGTCCCGGCCGAGGTCCCGGTAGCGATCGGGCTCGTGGCCCCGGTACCGGTCATGGCCGGAGTCGCGGTGGTCGCCGTCACGTCCGTAGGGCCGATCGCGTTCGTCGTCACGGTCGCGACGCCGCTCGCTGTGGCGGCCGTACTCGGCCTCGCGGTCGGCGTACCGTCCGTCCTCGCGGTCGGCGTACCGTCCGTCCTCGCGGTCGGCGTACCGTCCGTCCTCGCGGTCGGCGTGCCGGCCGTGCTCGCGGTCGTGGTCATGGCGTGGTTCGCGGTCGCGGTCGTAGCGGGACTCGCGGTCGGGCCGGGACTCGCGATCGCGCCCGCGCGACCTGGTCCACTCCTCCTCGCCGCGGTCATCGGTGTACCAGCTCGCGGGCCGACCCGGTGAGGCCGGCAGCGCGCTCGGTTGGCGGCTCAGCGAACGGAACGTCGCCTCCCAGTCCGCCTCGCCGTACTCGTTGCGCGGTTCGGATGAGGCCGAAGCACGCGGGCGGGTCCCCGGGTCTTCGCCGCGCTCCTCGGACCACTCGCCGTCGACGGCCGACCGCGACCCGTAGACCGTGCCGCGGGTGGCATCGTCCCCGGGATCCACGGTCGTCGTGCGTCGGGTCACCTGCACCGTCTCCGTGCGGTGCACGACACCGGCGGCGGCCGGCGGTTGGCCGAGTTGGGGCGAGGGCGCGGCCGCGGCCAGCATGGAGCTGACCCGCAGCTCCTCGATCTGGCCCCGCAGCGCCTCCACGGTAGCTGTCAATGCGTAGATCTTCTCGCTGAGGACGCGATGCGTGTTGCGGGCGGCCGTGCTGATGTCGTCCCGGGCGCGCAGCCGGACCCGTTCAACCTCGCCGATGATGTGTTCCTCGATGTCGACGCGGATCATCTCCACGCTCGGTCGCAACACGATCGAGATGGCCAGCATCATGATGGCGATCACGCAGAGGATCACGGCGACCCGGAGAACGACGACGCTCTGCGAGAAGAGCAGCACGAGCATGGCGAGGGTCGCGAGTCCGACACCGCCCCAGAAGAACCCCTGGAGCAGACGCCCCCGCCGTACCTCCTGCGCTCCCGAGGCCGGCATGGGTGCCAAGGCTACCGAGGTTTGCCGCACGAGGAAACTCCGGAGCCGACGTCCGAGCGAGGAACGAGCGGGGCGGAGGCGACCCAACGCGGCTCCGGAGCCGACGTCCGAGCGAGGAACGAGCGGGGCGGAGGCGACCCAACGCGGCTCCGGGCAAGAAACGGCGCCCCCCACGCCGAACCGTGGAGGGCGCCGACTCCCGGAAAGCTCAGGCCGCCGCTACGACGGGACGTCGGGCCGCCGCCGCCGCGATGCCAACGATCCATCCGACGAACAGGCCGTACGTCGAGGCCGAGGCCGCCGCCTGCAGGGCGTTGTAGAAAGAGGGGTCAGACATGATGAACGCGGTGAGGATCGCGGCGACGGCCGCGCCGATGATCACGGCGAACCAGCCGAGCACGAACGCGCCGGAGCCCCCGAGCAGGTTGCCGCCGACCATCCCGATGATCGCCGCCACCAATACCACCAGGAGCAGCGCCCGGATATCGAAGCCGATGACGTTCCGGCTGGTTTCGCTACCCGAGGTGAAGAACCACTTGGGCCAGGCGAGGGTCCGCAGGAACAGGTCCCAGGCGTTGGCGCCCTGTGCGTGCCTGGCTGCCCAGTCAACGTACGCCTGGTTGCCAAAGAACAGGACCAGTAACAGGATGGCGATGGTGCCGGCGCCCGTCGAGGTACGGGCGCGTGTCACTACGGGGGACATGCCGCAGCGTTACCCACTCGTGATGAAGTCCAAACGCGACCTATCCCCATAGCGGCATCGCTGGATTCAAGCGCCCTCGTCCGCCGGCCGCGTGGGGCCGTCGTGACGGATCAGATAGTCGATGAACGCGGCCCTCAGCATCGGTTCGTTCTCGCCGTACCCATGGCCGGTCAGCTCGCGCCACAGGGCCACCGCGTCGGTGACCGAGGCGCCCACCGCACCGAGCGAGGCGTCCAGTGATTCCGCATCGTCGGCATGAGGAAGATGCTGAAGAAGCGACCAGAAAAAGGCGATGTCGTGGCGTTTCAGGGCTATTGCGAAGGCGCGCTCGCGCAGCTCCTCGGTGGGCAGGGTGTCCAGGCGGTCGGATTCCATGGCGGCGGCCGGCTACCGGTCCGAGCCCCAGGCGTCGTCGGTCCAGATACCCCCGGCGCCGGTCGTGCCGGGCTGCCACGTCCGGCCGTTGCTCAGGGCCGCGGTGGCGCGGCTGGCCCAGTCGTCGTCTTCCTCGTCCTCGTCGCCGTGGGTGGCCGGGCGCCCGTACCGCTCCACCAGCCGGGTCACCACGAGCCCGAGCCCGATGGCGAACGCCGCGAACGTCGCCGTCGGCCACGACTTGCCGGTCGCCTGGGCGTACTCCATCGCCACGGTGATCAGGCCCACCGCCAGCACCGTGCCGAGGATGCCGCCGCGGCGCCCATAGGCGCTGGTGCCGCCGAGCAGGGCGGCACCGATGGCCAGCCCGGCCAGTTCCAGCCCGTTGGACTGCACCGCGGCATGGGTGGTGGCGACCGCCACGACGCCGCCGATACCGGCGAGCACGGTTGACACCACGATCGCCAGCGTCGTGATCATCGCGGCCACCAGGCCGCGGCGGTGGGCCGGGTCGGTGACCGGGCGGAACCGGCCGAACCCCCGGCGGAGCGAGGGGAACGCGAGGACGACGCCGGCGAGCGCGCTCACCGCGCAGAACGCCCCGAACCACACGTACGCGTGCGGGACAGCGTCGTAACTGGTGAAGCCGACGACGTTTATCCCGTCGTTGGCCCAGACGTACACCGCCAGCGCGACGGCGAGGCTCACCGCCCACCCGGGCACCTGCAGTCCGACGACGACCAGGCCCTGGACGGCGCCGACGACCGCGCACAGCCCGACGACGACCAGGAGGGGCTGGAACAGGCCGTCCGAAGAGTGCCCGAACTGGAGCGCGGCGGCGGCCGCGACGGCCCCGACGGCCAGGTTGGCCGCGCCCGCGCGCAGGGCCACGGCGGCCCCGGCGGCGACCGCGCCCAGGGCCGTGGCCTGCAGCACAAGCGTGCGCAGGCCGTCACCGCTGAACGCCCCGGAGTCCTGTCGGTAGAGCAGGTACGCCACGGCGGCCAGGGCGAGCGCGAGGACGAACTCCCACAGGCCGTGCACGATCAGCCGGTCGCGACCCGGCTCGCCGGCGTCGGGGTCGTCGAAGACGTAGTCGAGATTGGGCGGGGCCACCCGGCGGGCCAACGTCACGGTCGACTCGGGTTCGGCCGGGGGCGGCGGGGCGGTCACGGTCGTGTCCCGGAAGTCCGGCTCCTGGCGGAATCCTTCACCCAGGTATCGAGACCCGGCACCGCTGGCCTGCGGGCTTTCCTCGAACGCCATCGTGGTCCCCTGTCATCCGGTTCGCGTCGCACCGTACCCGCCGTTGGTTCGGGAGCGAAAGCCGCCCTCATCACGGTCCATCCTCCTTCTCAACGGGGGTCGTCGCGCGGCCCGTCACCGGGCTGCTCGTCCTCCTCGGGCGGCCGCGGAGGCACCCGGCAGGCCCGTTCGAGCAGCAGCGCCGCCCCGACCAGGGCCAACGCCCCGACGACGCCGACGACCGACGGCACCAGGTTCTCGGCCGCCACCCGCAACCGGTCCCGCTCCACGATCGCCCACACGGCCACGCCGGCGTAGGCGCCGGCGAACAGGGCCGCGCCCAGCGAGGAGGCCTTGGCCAGGACCGCGAACCGGGCCACGAGCAGAGGATTGAGCGGCCCGATCCCGGGCCGGCGCTCGATCCGGGCGCGGGTGTTGCGCGCCGTGAGCGCCTCGACGAGGGCCAGGCCGGCCAGCGTCAGGCCGCCCACGACCGTGAGGTCCGGGATGTCGGCGTAGTACCGGCTGATGCCCAACCAGGCCAGCGCGCCGGCGGCCAGCGCCGCCACGACGAGGGTCGCCGGATTCGTCGGGCGCAGCGTCGGGCGGCTCGGCGGCCTGGTGGTCGGCCGGCTCGGCTCGAAGTCGCGGCTCATCGTCTCGAACGTTACCGGTCGGCCCCGGGGCCGGCGTCGCCTGGACTGAGGAGTCGAGCGACGAAGGAGCCCAGGGCAATCAGGCAGGGGTATCGAGGAGTAGATCGGGTCGTGGGGTCAGGCCGGGGAGATCCGTCGCCGCCGGTCCGGTCCGGAGAAGATCGGTGACCCAACCGTGCCCGGGCAGTTGGGCGTACGGCTGGATGTCCAGCCAGGGGCGCAGAACGAACGCCCGCTCGTGGGCGCGGGGGTGGGGCAGGACGAGGTCGGGCTCGTCGCTGGTGACCGGAACGCCGGCGTCGTCCCACACCGCGACCACGTCCACGTCGAGGGTGCGGGGGGCGTACCGGCGGGCGGGATCGCGGACCCGTCCGGCCGCGCGCTCCAGCTCCTGCGCCCGGGTCAGCCAGGCCCGCGCCTCGATCTCGTCGGCGACGAGCACGGCCGCGTTCAGGTAGTCCTGCTGGTCGGGGTCGCCCCAGGGCGGGGTCTCGTAGACGCCGGAAATGACCAGGACCGCCTCGCCCAGCCCGAGCACGGCATCGCGCAGGTTCGCGTGCCGGTCGCCCAGATTGCTGCCGAGGGACAGGACCGCCGTCGTCATGTCGGCCTGGTCCTGCGGAGCGTCACGGCCACATCCGCGAACTCGTGCGGTATGGGCGCCTGTGGCTTGTGGACGGTGACGGTCGCGGCCGTGACCCGGGGGTCGGCCAGGCAGGCGTCGGCCAGGCGCCCGGCCAGCGTCTCGATGAGGTTGACCGACTCGCCGGTGACGATGGTCACCAGGCGTCCGGCCAGGGCCCCGTAGTCCACGGTGTCGGTCAGGTCGTCCGACGCGGCGGCCGGACCGAGGTCGACCTCGAGGCTGACGTCGACAACGAAGTCCTGCCCCTCGGCCCGTTCGTGCGGATACACGCCGTGCCGGCCCTGACCGCGCAGGCCGACGATCGCGATCGTGTCGCTCATCGGACCGCTCGGGCCGCTCATGGAACCGCTCATCGGGCCGCCGTGGTCGCGGCCAGGACCTTGAGGGCGTCGACGGTGCCGAGAACGTCGTGCACCCGTACCCCCCAGACACCGGCCTGGATCGCGAGCAGGCTCGCCGCGATGGTCGCCGCCTCCCGGCCTTCGGGTGGACGCGGCACACTGTCACCGCCGGAGAGGAGGTGGCCCAGGTACGACTTGCGGCTGGGTCCCACGAGTACCGGAAAACCAAGCGCGACGATCTCGTCGAGGTGGGCGCCGATGCGCCAGTTGTGTTCGGCCCGCTTGGCGAATCCCAGGCCGGGATCCAGGATGAGCCGG
>Ga0307415_100000090_pt1 | contig 38246 bp, 39 predicted proteins | sample DK1Cmetagenome_FD_204524 | JGI IMG/M metagenome (GOLD analysis project Ga0307415, IMG submission 204524) | Maize rhizosphere microbial communities from greenhouse at UC Davis, California, United States - DK15-C-2 | ecosystem: Host-associated > Plants > Roots > Rhizosphere > Soil | place: USA... | reverse complement strand
GGTACAGGCCCACCTGCCCGGCGAACCCGGCCGGGATCTGCTCCGGCGCCATGCCCAGGGCGCCGAGGAATCCGCGCACCACCTCGGCCGGGCTGGCCGGCGGCCCGGCCGGGTCGAAGCCGCGCAGGTTCGCGTACAGCTGCCCGTCCGGGAACCGGTCCGCGGTCCGATGGGCCCAGTGCACCGCCAATGCCGTCTTGCCGATGCCGGGCGGCCCGAGCACCGCGGCGACCGTCGCCGTCCGATCGGCCGTGTGCGCGGCCAGAAGGTCGTCGAGGCGGGCCAGCGGTTGCTCCCGACCGGCGAACCCGGTCACCGCGGCCGGCAGCTGGCGGGGCGGCGGTCGCACGGCCGCCGCGGCGGCCCTTGCCGGCGAGTCCTGTCGCCGCGCCTCGGCCACCCGGTCCCGGGCGGTGGCCAGGATGCCCTGCTCGCCGGGCGTCGCGCCCAGCAGGCGGACCAGCTCGTCGAACCGGCCGGTCGGGGGCAGCGCCGTGCCGGTCAGGTAGCCGCCCACGATCGCCGGCGACCAGCCCGTCTGCGCGGCGATCTCCCGGTAGGTCAGCTCGGCGTGACCGCCGAGGCGGGCATGCCGGCGGCGCAGGTGGCGCAGGACCTGGGCGAGACCGGCCAGCGTGTCGACCGTACCGGCGGCCTCGACGAGTGCCGGTTCACCCGGAAGCGCCATGTCACCCACCTCAGCCGCGCCAACAGCCCAGGCAGTCTAAGGGAGGCAGGTGACCAGTTCGTTTCGACGCCGGCGTCGTGAGGCCATGCCCAAGGCGACCAGCACCCCGAACGTGATGGTGGATGGCTCGGTCGGTTCCACCGGCTCGGTCGTCGGCGGCGGCGGCTCCGTGGTCGTGGTCGGCGGCTGGGTGGTCGGCGGCGGCTGGGTGGTGGTCGGCGGCGGCGCGGTCGTCGGTGGAGGATTCGACGTCGCCTTCGCCGTCCTCGTCCGGAACGTGTTGCTGTTGGCCGACACGTTCTGGGAGGTGTCGAAGGCCCGGACCCGGTACTCGTACTGGGTGTCCGGCGCGAGCCCGGTGTTGCGGAAGGTCAGCTGGGTCGACGGCACGGTGGCGATCTGCGTGGTCCCGCGGAAGATCCGGTAGCCGGCGACCCCGATGTTGTCGGTCGAGGGCGACCACTTCAGGGTGATCTCCCTTGCCTTGATGCTCTTGGCCACGGCGCCCAGACCGGCGGGTGCGGTCGGGGGCGACACGTCCGGCTCCTTGAGCGTCGTCGCCTCGACCGACGGGCTGGCGGCCGACACGTTGCCGGCGTCGTCGAACGCGGCCACCGCGTACTCGTATTTGGTCTCGCTCTCGAGGCCCGCGTCCGTGTAGCCCGCCTCGAGGGTCGTGCCGACCCGCGCACCGTTGCGCACGACGATGTAACCGGCGACGTTGATGTTGTCGGTCGATCCGGCCCAGGCGAGCGTCACCCCGGAGATCGATCGCCCCGTCACCTTCAGGTCGGCCGGCTGGGTGGGCTTGACGGTGTCGTTGCCGGAGCCGGGCGCCGGCACGGTCGGGCCCGGAGTCGACGGCGTGTCCGTGACGTCCGGATCCGGTGACGCGTTGCCCCGGCCGAACGCCGAGGTCAGGGCGAAGGCCGTGCCGGCGGCCAGCATGACCAGTACCCCGATGATGGTCACGGCCCGGCTCATCACGTTCGACTTCTTGCGGTGCGACTGTCCCTCGGGCACCATCCACGAGCGGCGCTCGGCCTCCCAGGCCGGTCGCTCCGGCTCCGGTTCCGCCTCGGCCGACCGGGGCGCACGCTGGGCCGGGCGGGACGTCGGCTCGGGCTCCCGGACGGGCTGGGGCTCCCGGCCCGGCGGGTCGGCCAGCCACGGCGCGGGCTCGTTGTCGGTCCAGCTCGGCGCCCGGAAGGGCAGCCGGGAGGCCATGACCGCGCCGGTCATGGTCATCGCGTCGGCATCGCTCGGCACCATGGCCTCGGGCGGCGCGCCGTGGTTGGGGCCCGGCGGGGGCGGCGGGTAGGCCGGCGCCTCGACGGCATGGTGGTAGGCGGGCGGCCGCGCGGCCAGGAGGGTAGCCGCCCGGTGCTGCACCATGGCATGCCCGTTGTCGTACCAGTTCGGTCCGAGGGCGAGATGCGCCACGACGTTGAGCTGCTCCAGGGCGGTGCGGGCGTCGCCCAGCCGGGCCATGGGGTCGGCGGCGAGGCCGTGGGCCATGTACACCCGAATCTGGTGGGGCGCCAGCCCCGACCTGATCGCGGCGATCGCGTCGTCGGCCGCCTGGGCCGACTGGCCCAGGTAGCCGCCTCCCGCGCCCTGCGGCGGATACCCGGCCAGGCACTCGAACAGGACCACCGTGGTGGCATAGACGTCGGAGGTCGGCGTCGGCTCCGCGCCCGACCACAATTCTGGGGCCGCGTAGACCGGGTTCGACGGCAACCGGTTGTAGCTGGGGGGTGGCAGCCCGATATCGAGGACCTTGACCGTACCGGCGGCGTCGATCAGAAGGTTCTCCGGCTTGATCACCCGGTGCACGATCGAGTTGCCGTGCACCTCGGCCAGGCCGAGCAGCGCGCTCTGGACGACGTAGAGGGCGGCCTGTGGCTCGAGCGGTCCGGTCGAGGTGAGAATCTCACGCAACGAAACGCCCTCAACCTGCTCGGTCACCACGGCGGCGGCCTCATCACCGAGCTCGACCAGCTCGTAGATGTTGGCCACGTTCGGGTGCTCGATCAGGCCGAGCATGGCGACCTCGCCGCGGTAGCGAACGATGAAGCCTGGCGAGGCGAAGACGTCCTGGGTCAGGTACCGGATCGCTACCGTGGCCCCGGTGGCCGCGTCACGGGCGCTGACGACCAGGCCTGTCTGCCCCTGGCCCACCTCGGCCAGGAGCTCGTACCCCTCGATTGCCCAAACCATCCGACCGTCCAACCACCCGCCACCCAAGCCGCCTATCGGGTGTAAACCGTGCAATCGCCCGTAACGCGGGCAATCTTCGCCCCAGGCGCCGATCACCCGGCGGAGAGAGCATATTGCAACGGCGCGCTCGCACCAGCCCCCACCCGACCGGAATCGGGCCGGACTTAATGGAACGCGGGCGGGGCTCCCTCCGCCGGACGTGAACGGGTCAGCGGTTGACGACGCAGGTCGCGGTGGACGTCCTGGTGGGGTCACTCTCCGATGTGGCCCGCAGGGTCACGGTCCCGGTCGGGGCCGCGGTCGCCGTGGCGCCGACGTTGACCGTCACGTTCGTCGTGGTCTGGAACGCCGCGGCGGCCAGCGCGTTGGGCGTCACCACCCGGTACCCGGTGCCGGACACCGAGGCCGACAAGCGATACACGTCCGAGGTCAGGAACGCGCGGACGTCCTCCGGATGGCCGGCTCCGGAGCCGGCGTTGGTGCCGGTGTTGCGCAAGGGGAACGTGCACACCGCGCCGGCGCTGGCCGGCCCGTTCGGCGTACCCGGGCTGAGCGCGACCCCGCGGACCTGCGGCCCCCGCCCGTCCAGCGACCGCACGGCGAGACGGTAGGTCAGCACGCCGGCGCTGTCGCGGCTGATCCCGACCACATAGAAGTGCAGCCTGTTCGGGGTGTCGACGAACTCGGCCCGGCTGCCGGAGTTGGTGCCGGCGTGGAACAGCGCGTCATTGAGCTGGCGGTAGTCGGCGGGCGAGCGCATCACCGGGGTACCGTCCGGACGCCGGAAGTCCTCCCGGTTGAGGTTCTGCGGGTTGGCGTCGATGACCCACGTGAAGCACAGGTATCCACAGGTGTTGGTCTCGGCCGTCTTGTTCTTCGCCAGCAGCACGCCATTGTCCGGCGTGAACGAGTCCGCCCCGATCCGCTGGACGGTCTCCACGGTGTAGTAGTTGTATACGGAGCTGCCGGCGCAGAGCGGGTTGGTGCTCATGTCGCAGGCCGGCGTGCGGTCCTGGCTCAGTTCGACCCGCACACCCTGGATGTCCGACCCGCCGGGGATCGCCGAGCGCGCCTTCACGGTCACGACGATCAGGCCGGTGGAGGCCAACGCGTCGCGTGACAGGCGCAGCACACGCGACTCCGAGATGAAGCCGAGCTTCGTGCGGCTGCGCAGCATCAGCCCGGCCGGCATCGCCGCGCCCATCGTCGCCGGCACGACCCACCGCATGTGCGGGCCACCCGGACCGTTGAACGACCCGCGGTCCATGACATCCCACGGCCCGGAGCCGACGCGCCGGTAGGGCGTGACGTAGGGATTGTTGTTGTTGTCGGCGATGCCGAAGGTGTGCACGATCTCGTGCGTGATGGTGCCCGAGCTCTCGCCCTGGCGCATGCTCGAGTTGCCCCACAGTTGCGAACCGGCCCGCCACGACGTCCACGGCACGTACCGGCTCGGCGTCCAGTTCGGCAGGCTCGGGTCGGGCGGTCCCCACGAGTCCGGCACGGACTCACGGGTCTGGAACTTCATCTCCCCGAACTCCTGCCATACCGACGTCTCGTCGTATCCGGCGTAGACCCGCAGCACGAGGTCGAACTGCGTCCGGATGTCCTGACCGGCCGCGGCCCGCCACAGCGCGTCGGCATCCGGCTCCAGGCTTGCGTTGCAGGTGAAGCCGGCCGGGCAGTTGCCCTGCTGGCCCCCGATGTCGTTGAGGCCGTACTGGAAGAGGTTGCGGGGCATCCGGTACGGGCCGAACGGCGTGAACCGCACACCGATGCGACCTCCTGTCTGCTCCATCCAGTACTCGTTGACCGTGTGGCCCCGGTTGAGGGTGTTCGGCGTGCCCCAGAAGTCGGCGTAGAAGCGCGCCACATCGGCCCGCGGTACCGGGTCGATCTGTGGGTTGCCGAAGGGATCGGACAGGCGCGGCCGCGTGATGACGAACGGCTGGTCGGGGAAGTCCACCGCGACGAGAGCCACCCGCAGCCGCCGCTGGGTGGGCACACGCGCCGGGTCGGCCCAGTTCCCCCCGGGCACGGGGCGGTAGTCGTTCCACGTCATGTCCTGCTGGTCCTGCCACACCTGCGGGTCGATCGGGTCATCGATCGTCGCGACCGTCACCGGTGCGGTGGAGATGGGAGCGGGCAGCAGGAGCGCCGCGACGGCGACCGTGAAGCAGATCGCGAGGGTCGTACGCACGGAACACACCTCCGGAGAGCGGCCGTGTGCCCGGCGAGATTACTGTACCGCCTGCATCGACGAATGCCGTCATCTGACCTTGGCGCGGTGGACGCGGGTGAGGTACCGCATCGTGAACCGGCCGGCCAGCCCGGCGTCGGCGACGAGGCGGCGCACGGCCGCGACGAGGTCCGTCCGCTCCGCCTCGGTGGCCACGAGATAGGGCGACCGCGTGGTGGCCAGGCCGACGAGATCGTCGACCTTCATCGACAGCTCGTTGCCGAACTCGGCCCGCGCCATCGGGCCGAACGACTCCCCGAAGTCCACCTCGGACTCGCCGTCGGCGCCGGCTCCGTCGATGATCTCGGCGAACCGCACCGTCCACGGTGTCGCCGGGTCGGCGTCGTTGCGGAGCACGGCGAAGACGCCGCCCGGCCGTAGGACGCGCGCGATCTCCGGATGGGCGCGCTCCGGATCGAACCAGTGGTGGGACTGGCCGGCCACCACCGCGTCCACCGAGGACCCCCGCAGCGGGATCCCCTCGGCCGTCCCGGCCAGCGCGGTGATACCCGGACTCGCCTCGACGAGGCGGGCCCGCATCAACTCGTCCGGCTCGACGGCGACCACGTCGTGTCCGAGGTTGCGCAGTTGCCGGCTGAGGATTCCGGTACCGGCGCCGAGGTCGGCGACCCGCAAGGGCGGCGTGCCCTCGCCGAGGGCCCAGACGATCGCCGCGGGCGCGTACGCCGGTCGGTAGCGGTCGTAGCGGTCCGCGGCGGTGCCGAACGAGCGGGCATGGTCCATACGGTCACCGTAGGCGGCGCGATGGCGGACAGCCCGGCACGCTCGGCTCACACCACGTACGGCTCAGTCCACAGTGGCCAGAGATACGACCTCTCAGGACCGTGTCGACACGGAGGCGCGGTGCATCCATAGCCAGAGCACGTCGCGCCCGAACGATTCGACGAGCAGGGCCAACGACATCGCCACCGCGGCGATGGCGAGCGGGCGGGGCAGCACGTCGGCGGCCGCCACCGTCAGAACGATGCCCTGGGTCGCCGCCACCACCTTGCGCCACTGCCGGGCCGGCAGGCGTCCGCGTAGCCACGGCCGCACCCAACCCGCGACGACAAAGGCGTACCGCATTGTCCCGATGGCCAGTACCCACGCCCCCAAAGGGCGCACCATGTGGACGCTTAAGACAAAAATAAGGAAAGCATCAACCTCCATGTCGAAGCGAGCGCCCATATCCGAGGCCGTGCCGGTGCGTCGAGCGACGTAACCGTCGACGCCGTCGAGGGCCAGCGCCACGGCGGACATCGATACCAGTACCGCGACCGGAGCCGGCCGGTCCGCGAGCGCGTCCGCGACCAGCGCCGTTACGCCGCCGACCAGAATCGCGCGGACCATGGTCACCCGATCGGCCGGGCGCAGCGCCGCCGCGCCGGCTCGGCGCAGGCCCCAGAGGAGAGCCGAGCCGAGGCCCCCGCCGTACGCGAGTCCGGCCACCCAGCCGCTTAATCCAAGGCCCACCGTCGCGGCCAAAACAGCGAGAAATACCACCTGGATGAGCGCTCCGACGAGCGGACCCGGTCGAACCGCCGGCATAGTGCCTCCGTGATCATGTAAAACGACACAGTCGTGTCCTACGCACCCTGCCATGATTCGTTTCGTCCGCGCCAAACGGTGGGAAGGAGTTCAGGATGGGCGAACACGTTCGCGCCTTCTGGGTCTGTTCCCCCGGAAGGGGGGAGATCCGCGACGCGGTGCTGACGGAGCCCGGACCCGACGACGTCCTCGTCCGTACCCGGTACACCGCCATCAGCCGCGGGACCGAGACGCTGGTGTTCCGGGGCGAGGTCCCGTCGAGCCAGTACTCGGTGATGCGGGCGCCGTTCCAGGAGGGCGACTTCCCCGGCCCGGTCAAGTACGGGTACCTCAACGTGGGTGTCGTCGAGGTGGGACCGCCGACGCTGTTGGGGCGGACGGTCTTCTGCCTCTACCCCCACCAGACCGCGTACGTGGTCCCGGCCGGAGCGGTGGTGTGCGTACCCGATGAGGTGCCGCCGACGCGGGCCGTGTTGGCTGGCACGGTGGAGACCGCCGTGAACGCCCTGTGGGACGCCGCTGTCCTTGTCGGCGACCGCGTCACGATCGTGGGTGCCGGCATGGTCGGCTGTTGCGTCGCGGCCATCGCGGCCCGGATCCCGGGTGTCGACGTCCAACTGATCGACGTCGATCCGACGCGGTCCCAGGTCGCCGCGGCGCTGGGTGTGGAGTTCGCCACACCGGACGAGGCGGCCGGCGGGCGCGATCTCGTCGTCCACGCGAGCGCCACCGCGGACGGCCTGCGGCGTTCGCTGGACCTGCTCGCGCCGGAGGGCACCGTGATCGAGCTGAGCTGGTACGGCGACCGCGAGGTGGCCCTGTCGCTGGGCGGCTCGTTCCACTCCGCGCGCCTGACCATCCGCGGCAGCCAGGTCGGCCGGATCTCCCCGGCCCGGCGGGGCAGCCGAAGCTTCACCGACCGCCTCGCGCTCGCGCTGGACCTGCTGAGAGACCCCGCGTTCGACATCCTGCTGGCTGGGGTGGCACCGTTCGAACGGCTTCCCGAGGTGATCGGCGCGCTGGCCGCCGGCACCGCCCCCGGCCCCACCCAACTCATCGAATACGGCGGAGAGTGAGCGAACGCGTGTTCAGTGTGACCGTCCGCGACCATATGATGATCGCCCACAGTTTTCGGGGGGCGGTCTTCGGGCCGGCGCAGCGACTCCACGGCGCGACCTTCGTCGTGGACGCCACGTTCCGCCGGGCCGAACTGGACGCCGACGACATCGTGGTCGACATCGCCCGGGCGACCCAGGAGCTGAACGCCGTGCTCGGCGACCTGAACCTGCGCAACCTCGACGAGGAACCGGCGTTCGCGGGCGTCAACACCACAACCGAGGTGCTGGCCCGGGCGATCGCCGACCGTCTGGCCGAGCGCGTCAGGGCGGGCGCCCTCGGCGAAGGCGCCCGCGATCTCACCGGGATCACCGTGACCCTGCACGAGTCCCACGTCGCCTGGGCCAGTTACGAGCGGGCGCTATGAGCGACATCGCTTCGGTGAACCGTTTGCCGCTGTATGTCGTCCTGCCCAATGACATCGACGATCCGGCGACGCCCAGCGGAGGCAACGTGTACGACCGCAGGATCTGTCGAGAGCTGGCCGCCGAGGGGTGGTCCGTGCGCGAGCACGCCGTGCCGGGCGCGTGGCCGCACCCGGACGGGCGGGATCTGCTACGCCTGACCCGGACACTGCGCGCGCTGCCCGACGGGTCGCTCGTGCTGATCGACGGCCTCGTCGCCTCGGCCGCGCCCGAGGTGCTGGCCGCACAGGCCGGCCGGCTGCGACCGGTGCTCCTGATGCACATGCCGCTCGGCGACGACGCGCCGGCGCTGCGGGGCCGGGAGGCGGCGGCGCTCGGCGCCTCGGTCGCCGTCGTCACGACGAGCGCGTGGTGCCGGCGGCGCCTGCTCGATCTGTACGACCTGGCGCCCGAACATGTGTACGCCGCGCCACCGGGGGTAGATGCCACGACGGTGGTGCCGGGCTCGGAGGCCGGCTCGCGCCTGCTGTGCGTCGCGGCGGTCACCACCGGAAAGGGCCACGACGTGTTGGTTGGCGCGCTGGCCGGCGTGGAGGACCTCGAATGGACCTGCGTGTGCGTCGGCCCGCTGGATCGCGATCCCGGTTTCGCCGACCGGATCGCCCGCGACGCGCGGGCGATCGCCGACCGGTTCCACCTCGTGGGGCCGCGCACCGGTGCGGCCCTCGACGCCAGCTATGCGGCCGCGGACCTTCTCGTGCTCGCCTCGCGCGGTGAGACGTACGGCATGGTGGTCACGGAGGCGCTGGCCCGCGGCATTCCCGTGCTGGCGACGGACGCCAAGGGCCTGCCCGAGGCGCTCGGCGCGGCCCCGGACGGCAGCCGACCGGGCATCCTGGTGCCGCCGAACGACCCTTCGGCCCTCGCCGTCGCGCTCCGGCGTTGGCTCACCGAGCCCGATTTGCGGCGCCGGTTGCGCGGTTCGGCCGGCGACCGGCGGCCCACCCTGACCGGTTGGACCGAGACCGCGCGCCTGATCTCCGACGCTCTGCGCTCTCCCGTGGGTGTGTCATGACCAAGTGGGCATGGGTTCGCCTGGCGGGCGGAGTGGGCATTCTTGCTCTCGTGGTATGGCGAGTCGGCACGGGTCCCTTCGTCGAAGGGGTGCGCACCATCGACGGGTGGGCGCTCGCGGCGGCGCTCGGCATCGGTGGGCTGACCACGTTGGCCTGCGCGTGGCGGTGGAGCCTGGTCGCGTCCGGTCTGGGCGTCCGGCTGCCGCTGGCCGCGGCTGTCGCGGCGTACTACCGCAGCCAGTTCCTCAACACGACCCTTCCCGGCGGCGTCATCGGCGACGTGCACCGGGCGGTGCGCCACGGTCGCGACATCGGCGACGTCACCCTCGGCGTCCGCGCCGTGGTCCTGGAGCGCACCGCCGGCCAGGGGGTGGCCATGGGGATCGCCCTGATGGTGCTCTTCGCCTTCCCGTCGCCGGTACGCGCTTACATGCCGATCGCCGTCGCGGCGCTCGTGGTGGTCGTGGGCGCCGTATTGCTGACCCGGGCGTTGGTCAAGGGGCGATCGGGTCGGTTGATGCGCGCTCTTCGGGCGGTCCGGTCGGACATCCGCAACGGGCTACTGCCGCGCGGAACCCTCGCCGCCGTCGTCGTGACGTCCTCGGTGGTTCTGGTCGGTCACCTGGCGACGTTCCTCGTGGCCGCCCGCACCGCGGGATCCACGGCCCCGCTGGCCGTGCTGACGCCGGTGACATTGCTGGCGCTCCTGGCCATGATGGTGCCGCTGAACATCGCCGGCTGGGGTCCGCGCGAGGGCGTGGCGGCCTGGGCGTTCGGCGCCGCCGGCCTCACCGCGGCCCAGGGCGTCGCCACGGCCGTCACGTACGGCGTTCTCGTCCTCGTCGCCAGCCTGCCCGGGGCCGCCGTGCTCGGCGTGCGGTGGTTCCGCGCTCCGGCCGCGGCGAAGCGGGTTGGCGCGTCGGCCGCTCTTGAGCCGGGAGGCACACATGGATGAGCGCCCCTACGTACTGCTCAGTTGCGCCGTGTCGATCGACGGCTACATCAACGCGGCGACACCGCGGCGTCTGCTGCTCTCCAACGACGCCGACTTCGACCGCGTCGATGCCGTGCGGGCCCGCTCGGACGCGATCCTCGTGGGGGCCAGCACCGTGCGGCGCGACAATCCGCGGTTGCTCGTGCGCTCGCCCGACCGGCGGGCCGAGCGGGTGGCCCGGGGCCGGACGCCGTCGCCGATCAAGGTCACGCTCACCCGCGGCGGCGACCTGGATGCCCGCGCGGACTTCTTCACGGCCGGGGACGCGGAGAAGATCGTGTACTGCGCCAGCTCGGCCGTCGGCGAGGCGGTGGGGCGGTTCGGCCGGCTGGCCACCGTGGTCGACGGCGGCGATCCCGTCGATCTCGGTTATCTCACCAAGGACCTGCACGTGCGGGGGGTGGGCCGGCTGATGGTGGAGGGCGGCGCGACGATCCTGACCCAGTTTCTGGCGGCGGGGCTGGCCGACGAGCTGCATCTCGTCGTGGCCCCGTTCTTCGTCGGTGACTCGCGGGCCCGCCATTTCGTGGGCGACGGGGACTTTCCGTGGAGCGTCGACCAGAAGGCGACGCTGGCCGAGGTACGACAAATCGGGGACGTGGTTCTGCTGCGATACGCGCTGTCGGCGCGGTTCGCGAATGATTGAGGTGAGGAGGACGATGTACGACACGTTGCCCGTCGCGACGGTCCGGACACAGGTCGCGGTACCCCTGCGTTTCCCCGACGGCTACACCACCACCGCATGCATCACGTCGTTCAACGGACTGGTCGACGGGCGCGAGCACGTCGCGTTCGCCCTCGGCGACTGGGCCGCGGCCGTGCGGCGCGGGGCGCGCGGCGGGCCGGCCCCCCTGGTCCGCCCGCACAGCGAGTGCCTGACCGGCGAGGTGTTCGGCAGCCAGCGCTGCGACTGCGGCCCGCAGCTGCGCGAGGCGGTCGAGCGGATCGCCGCCGTCGGTGGCTTCCTGCTGTACCTGCGCCAGGAGGGCCGGGGCATCGGCCTGTACTCCAAACTGGAGGCCTACGCGTTGCAGGACACCGGCCTGGACACGTTCGAGGCGAATCTGGCGCTGGGCTACGCCGAGGACGAGCGCGACTACCTGGTCGCCGCCCAGATGCTGCTGGCATTGGGCGTGGATCGCATCGCGCTGCTGAGCAACAACCCCGACAAGGCCGAGCAGCTGAGCCGGCACGCGGTGACGGTGACCGAGCGGGTGCCCACCGGCGTGCACATGTCCCGCGCCAATGCCGGATACCTGGCGGCCAAGGCGCGCCGCTTCGCCCATACCCTCCGGCTCCCCTCGGCCCGCTAGTATGTCCACAGTAGATCCCTCCGATCCCCCCACCGCCGGCCGGGTCCCGGGCGACCGGCGGCGCCGCTGGGCCGCGGCCGCGCTCACCGGCCTGGCCGTCCTGGTGGTGCTGCTGGTCCTGGTCATGCCCAGCCGGTACGGCCGACTCACGCCGGCGGCGTTCATCCGGGTACCGGTGGAGGCCCTCATCGCCGTCGCCATCCTGCTCGTCATCCCGGTGCGGGCCCGCGCCGTCGCCGCCACGATCGTGGGCGTCGGCCTCGGCCTGCTGGCGATCGTGAGGATCTTCGACGTCGGCTTCTTCGCCGTCCTCGACCGGCCGTTCGATCCCGTGCTGGACTGGCCCTTCCTCGACTCCGGCGTGGTGTTCCTGTCCCACGCGTACGGGCGCACCGGCGCCGTCCTGGCCGTGGTCGCGGCCGTCGCCGTCGCGGTGGGGTTGATCGCGCTCACGGCCCTGTCGGTCCGGCGGCTCGGCCGCATCGTGGTACGGCACCGGCCGGCCGCCGCCCGCGCCACCATCGCGCTCGGCGTGGCCTGGGTCGCCGGCGCGCTGCTGAGCGTGCACATCGTGCCGTCGGTGCCGGTCGCCGCCCGCGACTACTTCGACCGGCTGGGTCAGGTGCGGACCGCCGTCCTGGACCGGGACGCGTTCGCCGCCGAGGCCGCCGTGGACAACTTCCGGGCCACCCCCGGGGCCGACCTGCTGACCGGCCTGCGCGGCAAGGACGTCGCGATCGTGCTCGTCGAGAGCTACGGTCGGGTGGCCTTCGACGATCCCGTACTCGAAGCGCGCATCGGGGATCTGCTCGACGACGGGACGCGGCGGCTGAGAGCGTCCGGGTTCTCCTCCCGCAGCGCGTACCTGACCTCGCCGACGGCCGGCGGCGGCAGTTGGCTCGCCGAGGCGACCCTGCGCGCGGGGGTGTGGGTGGACAACCAGCAGCGTTACCGTGCCCTGCCGGCCGCCGGCCGCCTCATGCTCGGCGCGGCGTTCCAGCGCGCGGGCTGGCGGACCGTCGCCATCATGCCCGGAACGACCGAACCCTGGCCGGAGTCGTCCTCCTTCGGCTACCAGAAGCTCTACGGCTCGGGCGATCTCGGCTACAAAGGTCCGCGGTTCAGCTTCTCCACGATGCCCGACCAGTTCGCCCTGGCCGCCTTCGAGCGGCTCGAACGCGGGGTGCCGGGCCACGCGCCGGTGATGGCCGAGGTGGTGCTGATGTCCTCCCACGCACCGTGGTCACCCGTCCCGGAGTTCACGGACTGGGACAAGCTCGGCGACGGCTCGGTGTTCGACGAGACGACGGGGGCCGGCGACGACCCTCGGCTCGTGTGGTCCCGAGGGCTGGAGCGGGTCCGGTCCGACTACGGTCGGTCCATCGAGTACTCGCTGACGACGCTGATCTCCTATGTGGAGAGATATGGGGACGACGACCTCGTGCTGGTGTTCCTGGGCGACCACCAGCCCGCCTCGATCCTCACCGGCGACGGGGCCAGCCGGGACGTGCCGATCACGATCGTCGCCCGCGACCCGGCCGTGCTGGACCAGGTGTCCGGATGGGGCTGGTCCGACGGCCTGCGGCCGGACCCGGCCGCGCCGGTCTGGCGGATGGACACCTTCCGCGACCGGTTCCTCACCGCCTTCGGCCCGCCGGAACTGTCCGCGGCCGCGCCGCCGGGAGCGCCCCGGTGACTGTCGCCGCGTACGGTCGGGACGTGCTCAGCCGCACCTGGGGCATCGGCCGTTCCCTGGCCATGTACCACGGGATTCCGGGCCGGCAACGGCGGATGCGCCAGCACTACTCGCGGTTCCTCGGACCCGGCGACATCGGCTTCGACATCGGCGCCCACGTCGGCAGCCGCGTCCGCGCGTGGCGCCGGCTCGGCGCCCGCGTGATCGCGGTCGAGCCGCAACCCGACTGCCTTCGCGTGCTGCGCCTGTTCTTCGGGCGCGACGCGGGCGTCACCATCGTGCCGCGCGCCGTCGGCGCCACGGCCGGGCAGGCCCGCCTGGCCCTGTCCAGCGCCACCCCCACGGTGTCGTCCATGTCGCCGGACTGGATCGAGTCGGTCACCGCGGACCGCAGCTTCTCCCGGGTACGGTGGGACCGGTCGGTAGACGTTGATGTGTCCACTCTGGACGACCTCATCGCGATCCACGGCGAGCCGGCGTTCTGCAAGATCGATGTTGAGGGCTTCGAGGTCGACGTGCTGGCCGGGCTCAGCCGCCCGCTGCGCGGCATCTCGTTCGAATACCTGCCGCCCGCCCACGACGCCGCCCGGGCCGCGCTGGATCTGGTCGAGGGGCTCGGCGACTACGCCTACAACTACTCGCCGATCGAGACGATGCGGCTGGCCAGCGAACGCTGGCTGGACGCGGCGGACCTGGTCCGCCTGCTGGAGCGCTACCGGCCGCTGGGGCGCTCCGGCGACGTCTACGCCCGGCTCATCACCTGAACGCCCCCCATGATCCACGCAGGTTCCCGGACCATTCAGGTTGGGGTACTGGCGCACTCGTATCCGGTCGCGGCGCGCCAGCATGCGAGATCCCGGAGGTTGTCACGATCTTGGTCCAGCGGCAGTGGGGGGTATAGACAGTTGCCCAGAACGCGACGGGCCCGGATCGAGGACGTGCACGAGCTGGCCTCGGCGATGCCGCACGTCACCGTCGAGTACGGGACCGGCGACAACCCGATCTACCAGGTGGGCGGCAAGTCGTTCATCTTCTTCCGCAATCCCCGGCCGGACGCGGTCGATCCGGAAACCGGCGAGCGCTACGCCGACGTGATCGTCTTCTGGGTCGGGTCCGAGGCCGACAAGCAGGCGATGGTTCAGGACGAGTCGTCACCCTTCTTCACCACGGCGCATTTCAACGGCCACCCGTCGGTGCTGCTTCGCGCCAGCCGGATCGGTGAACTCACCCGCCAGGAACTGGCCGAGGTGATCCAGGAGGCGTGGCTGTCCCGCGCGTCGGCTCGGCGAGCGGCGGCCTGGCTCGGCGCCCATCCGCCGGCGTGACCGGTCGGGTCGCTGCCTTGCGCAAGCACCACTGTCAGACCCCACACCTATCGTCCCCGCCATGCCTAGCGGGGAGCACGAATCACCCATCGCGTTGGCCAAGCTGGACCCGGACCTGGTGGCATGGCTGCTGGCCCACCTCTTCAATGTCAAGATTCCCCAGTACCACCACGCCCGCACGCAGCCCACCGACGTGCGAGTGATGGTCCCGCGCACTTACCACGCGGACGGCATGGTGGTGTTCTGCGATCCGGCTGACCGCCCGCTGCTGGCCGTCGTGCTGGAGGTTCAGCGAGGCTGGGATCGTGCCAAGCTGCGAACCTGGAAGCTCTACGTGGCCCAACTTGAGGCGGAGCTGGATGTCGACGCCGCGCTGCTGGTCTTCTGTTCCGACGCCACGCGGGCCCGGCGGTACCGGTACCTGGTCAACTCGGACGAGTCGGGCCTGACGCTGCGACCATTCATCTTCACACCCGACGACGTGCCGGTGGTCATGGACGAGGACCTGGCGCGGGCCCACCCGGCCTTGGCCGTCCTCTCCGCGATATGCCACGGCGGCCATGCCGAGGTCGATGCCATGTTCCCGGCGCTGGTGGCGGCCCTGCGATCACTCGGCCCGAGCAAGGCAATCTTGTACTATGACATTGTGCTGGCCGGGTTGCCGCAGGCCGCCCGGGTCCGTTGGGAGGCGTTCATGACCACCACAGTCGGCCACGAGTACCGCAGCCAAATGCTGCGCGAGCTCGCCGCCCAGCACGAGGAAGTCGGCGAGGCTCGGGGCGAGGCCCGCGGCGAGGGACGGGCCGTGCTGACCGTGCTCGAGGCGCGCGGCGTGCCCGTGCCGGTCGCCCTCCGCGAGCAGATCCTCACCTGCACCGACCTGGCCCAACTCGACACCTGGCTCCGCCGCGCCCTCACCGCGACCACCGCCGACGAGGTCATCCACGCATAGTGCGACGAGCTCGTTCGGACGTGTCGGTCCGACGCGGCAGGATGCGTACATGCCATTGCAGAACCGTGTGACGCCGACCGGTGCGGTCGTGGCCGACGCCGCCCGCGGTCTCATGATGGGCAACCGCGGCTGCCTGCACGGGCAGGGCCGCACCCTCGGCGTCAGCCGCTGGCGATCCAAGCTGTGGATCTGTTGCGTGCTGGACTGGAAGGGCGTTCGCCGCGATCCGATGCCGCCCGGTCGATGGACCGCGCTGTTCTTCGCCGACGAGGCCACCGCGTTGTCCGCCGGGCACAGGCCCTGTGCGTACTGCCGCCGTGGCGACTTCCTCGACTTCGCCGAGGCGTGGCGGGTGGCCCGGCGCCTGGGCCGGCGGCCGTGGGCCGCCGAGATGGACTCCATCCTGCACGGTGAACGCGTGGACCGGCGCCGCCGCCAGATCACCCATCCCATGCCACGAACCGGGGCACCGGACGGCACCATGATCCGCGCTCAGGGAGTCACCGGACTGCTCCTCGGCGACCAGATGCGGCCATGGTCATTTCAGGGGTACGGCCCACCCGTGCCGCTGCCGTCCGGTCCGGTCGACGTGCTGACCCCGCCGTCGATCGTCGCCACGATCGCGGCGGGCTACCGCCCACTCGTGCACCCCACGGCCCTGGCCGACGAGGCGCACGCGGCCCCGGGGCTGCGGCGCCACGCGGTCGGGTGATGGCACGGAGGCCACACTTCCGGTTCGAGCCGTACTCGGCCGCCTCGGCGCGGTGCGCGGCGTGGCGGCCGGTGGCACGCCCTCCGACCGCAGGGCGGCGCCATTACCCGGCAATCACCTCGCGATCACCCGACGCACCGCGGTGGCCCGCCGGCTTCGCGACGGCCGCGGCGACGAGGATTCCCAGCACCATCGCGCCGAGCCAGCGCGACCCGACCACCCAGATGCCGATGTCGTTGCCCGGGAGAGCCAGCGTGGCGGCGCCCAACCCGGTGGCCGACAACGCCGCCACCGGCCAGAACAGCAGCGGCCGCGCCGGGGTCGACGGCGCCGGCCCGTGCCACGTGACCAGCAGCCGCCGCCGTCCAATATGGATGACCAAGCCGACCACCACGACGACCCCGACGACCTCCGACAGAAGGTGCACGATCCGCCACCACGGCAGCCCGGCCACGGCGGTCCGGTGCATGACCGGCAGGTACGCCGAGGTGCTCAGGAACAGCATGTACGGATGGGCGATCGCATCCCACACCTGATGGGTCAACGCCCCGAGCACCGCCGACCACGCCGTCACGCGTAGCGGGTGCCGCACCGATCCGAGTACGCCGTAGTCGCGCAATCGGACCGGCAGGTGCGCGGCGACCACCGGCGCGGCGCGGCGCACCACCCAGGACAGGGCGAGTACCACCGGCAGGTGGAACCAGACCAACGAGTGCCAGGCGTGCGACGGCGGCTCCGCGATGCCCGCCAGCACGTAACCGATGTCGGGAGCGGCCGACCCGACCACGAGCGCGACCCCGTCGAAGCGATCCGGGAAGCGCACCTTGAGCGGAAGGACGGCCGCCTGGTGGGAGGGAATGGTCGCCGGCACGCCCGGACACTACCTGCCGATCGGCCGGGGATGCGCACTAGAGCGGCGGCCGACCCGGCATCGTCATGTCGGCGTGACCGCACAGGCGGTCATCGCGTCCGCGACCTCCGGAGACAGGATCTTGCCTAGTGATAGACGCTGACCTATGCTGATGCTGGAAAGCGCTTTCCCCGGCGCCGGTCCGCGAACTCGACGACGAAAGGTGGCCACGATGAGGCGACCACTCTCATTGCCGCTCTCTGTGGCGCTGGCCACGACGGCCGTCGTGGCCGCGGTCGGTGTGGCTCTGTCGATGTCGGTCGCGTCGGCGGCGACGGGCGGCGTCACCGGCTACGCGACCCAGAACGGTGGGACCACCGGCGGTGCGGGCGGGCAGACGGTGCGGGCCACCACGGGGACCGCGATCCATGCGGCGCTGTGCGGCCGGGCCAGCAGCAGCACTCCGATCATCATCGAGGTGTCGGGGACCATCAACCACGGCAACACCACCAAGGTGTCGGGCGATAGCTGCAACACCGCCGCTGACAAGATCGAGCTCAAGGAGATCAGCAACATCACGATCATCGGCGTCGGTGGCGGCGCCGTCTTCGACCAACTGGGCATCCACATCCGCGACGCCAGCAACATCGTCATTCAGAACGTGACCGTCCGGAACGTCAAGAAGTCGGGCTCGCCCACGTCCAACGGTGGTGACGCCATCGGGATGGAAAGCAACGTCCGCAACATCTGGGTCGATCACGTCACTCTGGAGGCATCTGGTGGGGAGCCGGAGGGTTTCGACGGCCTCTTCGACATGAAGGACAACACCCAGTACGTGACCCTGTCCTACAGCGTCCTGCGCAACTCCGGACGCGGCGGACTCGTCGGGTCCAGCGAGAGCGACCTCTCCAACGGTTTCCTCACCTACCACCACAACCTGTACGAGAACATCGACTCCCGCACGCCCCTCCTGCGCGGCGGCATCGCCCACATCTACAACAACCACTACGTGAGCATTCACGAGTCCGGCATCAACTCACGGGCCGGCGCTCGCGCCAAAGTGGACAACAACTACTTCAGGAACTCCAAGGACGTCCTGGGCACCTTCTACACCGACGAGGCCGGTTTCTGGCAGGTCAGCGGCAACATCTTCGACAACGTGACCTGGTCCAGCCCTGGTAGTGAGAACCACCCGGCCGGTCCGAACCCGCAGTCCAACACCACCGTCAGCATCCCGTACTCGTACGGCCTCGACGCGGCCAGCTGCGTGCCGAACGTTGTCGCCCTGACGGCCGGCGCCAACAAGGGTCTGCAGGTGTCGAACGGCAGCTGCTCGCCGCAGACACCGACCACCACGACGACCCGGCCCAGCACCACCACCCGGCCGACCACGACGCGGCCAGCCACCACCACACGACCGGCGACGACGACCCGGCCACCGACCACCACGCCGAGCCAGCCCAGCGGCACCAACCTCAGCATCGGGGCCGGCTCCGACGGCTCCAGCAAGGCCAGCGAAACGAGCTACGGAAACGTGCGGGACGCCAACATGACCACCTACTGGGCGCCGGCCGGCTCGACCGGGTACGTCTCGATCAAGTGGGAATCCCCCATGACGGTCTCCAGGATCAACATCCGGGAGGCGGCGGGCTTCGTCGGCAACATCCGGTCCTGGAGGGTCCTCAACGCCGACACCGGCGCCGTCCTGGCCACCGGCAGCCAGGCCGGCGTCATCGCATTTGCCCAGACCTCGCTGCGGAAGGTCACCTTCGATATCACCAGCTCGACCGGCACGCCGACGGTCGCCGAGTTCGAGACCTACGCCACGTAGCCGTGGTCAGACCCTCGCCGACCCGACCTTGCATGTGCCCGGTCCGGATCGTGTCGTGTCCAAGCCGCGGCGCGGGCGCACGAGAGCCGCCCGCTGTGCGATAGGTTCAGGACGCGGCGCGCAGGAGCGGGGTGGCGTGGTGTGGATGCGGAGAGTCGTCTGGCTGATCGCCCTCCTGGCGGGCGCCTTTCTGATCTTTCGTGCGATCGTCGAGCCGTTCGTCATCGATACGGACGACCCAGCCACGTACCGCAACGACTGGGGTGGCCCCAGCCTGGTGGGCGTGCTCGCCGTACACATGGTTCCTGGCTTGTTGGCGGCGGCACTGATGATCGCCGCATTCGTTCGCCATCGACGGGCCCGGCAGCGCAGGCGGGACGCGTAGGCCTCCGGGCGCGTGCGGCCCGTCCCCTCGCGGGCCGCCAGCTCAGGACAGCACGCGATAGGTCACGTGCGTGACCAGGCTCGCCGCGCGCGACCTGACCTGCTCGAGTTTCAGTGGCGGGACGCCGTCGAACAGCCGCGTGCCGGCGCCGAGCGTGAGCGGCACGATGTGCAGCCCGAGCTCGTCGATCAGGCCGGCGGCGAGGTACTGGTTGATGGTGGTCGCGCCGCCCATGATCGCGACATCGCCGTCGCCGGCCGCCGCGCGTGCCTGTGCCAGTGCCGACTCGATTCCGTCGGTCACGAAGTGGTACGTGGTGCCGCCGTCCATCGGCTGCGGCTCGCGCGGGTGGTGGGTGAGCACGAAGACCGGGGCGTGGTACGGCGGATCGTCGCCCCACCAGCCGTTCCAGTGCCGATCCCACTCGCCCCGGACTGGACCGAACATGTTGCGGCCCATGATGAAGGCCTTGGCCGCGGTCATCTGGTCGATCTCGACCTGGTTCTCCTCGGGAGTGTCGGCGAACCAGGCGTGCAGCTTGTCGCCCCAGCCGTCACCGCCGTCGTCGCCGAACGGGCGTTCCTCGGTCTGGTTGAGCCCGGCGGCGTACCCGTCGGCCGAGATCGTGATGTTGCAGATCACCCTGCCCATACGTGGCGTCATTGCCCTGTCCTCCTCGTGGCGACCCGCCGGCGCCCTCGCGATCCGGTAGCCTTCGGTCCCCTTCGAATGGGGGTGGTCGAAACCGAGGTTAGGCGCCCGAGCGGGCCGCCGAATCCGTCACCCTGCTGTACCGTCGCCCGCGCCGCATCAGTCATGGTTCGCCGCTGTACGGGCACGACCGTGACGGTAGCCAACGCGGCCCCCGATGCCGCGAACCGACCGGCGCTCGCGATGGAGAGGAGCGAACCCCCGCCAACTGATCGGCCGGGATCATCGTAGGCGCTGAGTGACCCTCAGTTCGGTCAGATAGCGCTTGACGACTCGTCCGCCATGGTTCCCGTCGATGAGCCCGGCGATACAGTCGAGCAGCCCGCTGCGCTGGGCGGCCGGCAATGCCCGGTGTCCGGAGTACGTCAGCAACAGGTCAAGGTACTCCTCCGTCGAGTAGGACGACTCCCACTCGTAGCGGTGGAACGTTGCCGGCGCGAACCGCCCGGACGAGGTCAGCTCCCGGTCGTCCCGCGGTATGTCCGAAGCAGATTGCATTCGCAGGTCGGGTGGGGTCGCTGGGTCGAAACGCTCGTAGCAGGCCTGAGCCGCGGCGAAGAACGCCTCGGTGCCACCCGCGATGTGCTCGGTGCGCACCGTGGCCAGCCGGCCGCCGGGGCGCAACGCATCAGCGGACTTCGACACGCGTACGGCCGGGTCGACCCAGTGAAACGCCGTCGCGGAGAACACGACGTCGAATGGTTCGTCGGGCAACGGCCAATCCTCGAATGCCGCCGCGACCACCTCGACCGAGTCGAACCGAGCCAGGTTGCGCCGAGCCACCGTTGCCATCTCGGGGCCCAGCTCGACGGCCACGATCCGGTAGTCCCGCTCGGCCAGTGCAACGGTCGCCTGCCCGGTGCCGCAACCGATCTCCAGCATCCGCGCACCCGCGGGGACGGCCGCCGCCAGATCGTCGAACAGCTGCACCGGGTACCGGGGCCGTGCTCGGTCATAACGCTCGGCGTCCTCGTTGAAGGTCCTCCGCAGCCGGACGTAGTCGTCGCCAGTCGTCACCCAGAGAGCGTAGACGGTGGGCTGCTGTCAGCCTACGACCGCTCATGGTGCGGCGGGGTCCACGATGGACTCGTTTCGAGCGGTGCTGCCTATGGACAGCCCCGAACAGGAGCAGCGTGTCATGAAGCTACGGCGAAGTGATCAACGGCGCGAATAACGCGTCGTCGAGGACCTCATCGAAGCTGACGTGGGTGAACTCGCACACCTCAGCCGTCTCGCCGGCAACGAACTTGACCACCCGGAGCAGGACGCCGGTGACCAGGTCGACGCTGAGCCGGAAATCCGTACCACCGGCGATCATGTGGAACGCCTCGGATCCCGGCATGCGGCCGAAGGTAGGCAGCCGATATGGACGCGGCGAGGCCCGCACCACGGCGCACCGGCGTTCCGCGACGACCTCCTCCTCGCTGGTGACCGCGAGATCGAACCCGCCTGGTACCGCACTGGGCATCAGCAGGCGAACGATGTCGGCACCGCCGTGGCCGCTGGACGGGTCGCCGTTGTTGGACTGCACCGCGTCGCCGGCGCGGGCCCAGAACGAGTCGCCGTCGACGACCAGTGAGTCGAACGGCCACGAGTCACCGCGACGGGACAGAACGTCCGCCCGCCGCCGGCGGCCGTGCTGATCGGCCATCACCGCCAGTACCAGTTCGATGATGGGATCGGGTTCGACGCCCTCTACCCGCAGGCTGTACATCGCCGTTCGTGCGTCGGCAGCCAGAGCCGCGGCGCGCTGGTGGAACGCTGCCGTGACGAGATCATGACGCTGCCACTGGCGGGCCACGGCGCGCACCGAACGCCACGCCGTGTCGGCCTGGGCGAGGAGGACGATCAGCTGTTCGTGGGTCAGCACGTCATCACCCTACTAATGGGGTTGCGGGTGGAGGACGCGCCGACTAGAACTGTTGGCCGGACCACGAGGAAGGAGGGTTGAGCCGTGTATGCCACGCACACCGCGCTCGTGTCCTCCCGGGGTGATCAGCGGCGCTGAGCCTCGGAGCGGGCGGGGCGCCTCCAACGGAGACTGCCCTGATGCTGCATCAGCCTGCATTGAACCTGCGCCCGATCACCGGGCCTGAAGAGTTGGACCTGTTCAACCGTTTGCCGTACGTCCTCAACGACGAGATAGGTGGCGACCTGGCGGCCGGTCACCGCCGCCCCGAGTGGCTGTGGGTCGCGCTGCGAGGTGATCGCGTGGTGGCCCGGGCCGGATGGTGGTCGCGGGTCGGGGACCGGCACCCACTGTTGATGGACATCTTCGATATTGACAGCGACACCGACGACGGTGTGCGGTTGCTGGAGACCGCGCTGCCCGCGGTGGTCCCGGCCGGCGCGACGCCGCCGGAGTACGGCCGGTTTCTCCCCGCGGACTGGCGGGACCACCAAGACATCCGGCGGGCGGTCGAAGCTCGGACCGGGGCACTCGAACGCGTCGGAGCCAGACTGTTCGTCGAACGGCTGCGCCTGGAATGGCGACCCGGCACACCCGTTCCCGAACCGAGCGGGCGCCTCACCTTCCGGCCGGTTCGCGACCCGGACGAGCTCATCGAACTCATGACCCTCGTGCTGGACGGCACACTCGACGCGCACAGTCGCGACGACCTGACCCGCATGACCCCTGATGAGAGCGCCCAGGAGCAGTACCACAACGAACTCGACCGCTACGCGAGCCCGCACGAATGGTGGCGGATCGCGACGCTACCGGACGGAGAACCCGTCGGGTTCGTGATCCCCGCGCACAACGGGTACAACCCGATCATCGCCTACCTCGGAGTGGTGCCGGCGCATCGTGGGTATGGCTACGTACACGATGTGCTGGCCACGGGCACGAGCCAGCTCGCCGCGCAACACGCGCCGCGGATCCGGGCCGCCACCGACGTCGGTAACGCGCCGATGGCCGCGGCCTTCGCCCGGGCCGGCTACGTCACCTTTGAGCGGCAGATCGACATGACCTGGCGATGACCACCTCGCCGCGAGAAGTATGCGCGCCGCCGATGGGCGGCGGCGCCGTTCCCCCGCCCCCGGCCGGCAAAACGTGTCGTGGCGCCACCAGCGGTGGTGCCACGATACGTCCCCCGTTCACTCCATCGTGATGTCCCGCATGTCGGCGGGAAGATCGTCCACCACGGACGTTTCGATCAGCGTGTTCCGGTTCTCGAGGGGGTACCGCGCGTGCTCGACGGTCGGTACCTTGGTGTAGGTCGTCCGGCTCTCCAGCACCTGGGCCGTGGTCGGGTCGATGATGAACACATCCCGGTAGGCGAACGCGCCCTCGTCGTGCGACCAGACCAGCCCCACGCCGGTGCGACCCCGGGCGTCGACGGCGGGATCCTGGACGTCCACGTGTGGCAACAGACCCAGCGCGCGGATCATCGCGGCGCGCAACTCCGGCGGCGCCTGGTACTCCCTGAGGAGATCCTGCAGCGCGTTGAACAAGGCGTGTTCCACGGAGAATTCTTCCGCCCAGTCCGAGCCGCCGACCGCCTGCCGGAGGCGCCGCAGCAGCGCTCGGGGCTCGGTTGGCAGCTCGGAGAGCGGCACCGGCCCGGGGTAATGCGGGAACCGTTGTCGGTTGACCTGGCCGTCGGCATATGTATCGCGACGCCAGATCGACCCGTCGGCCGCCGTCCACGACTCGGACCGCCACACGGTCGGGCCGGCGCGCTGCATGAGCTCGAACTCCTCCTCTACGCGGTATCGATACTGGTCCGGCCCCAGGCTGTCCTCGGACACGGACGCGGCCACCCCGGCCAGGCGCTCGGTTGCGGCGGCTGTCGCAGCCGACGGACCTGCCGGCGAATCGACCAACAGGCTCGCCACCACGGCGATGACGGCGGCCGCGGCACTGGCGATCGTCAGCCGCATCAGTCGGGGCCGGCCGCGCCGGGCCGGCACCGGTTGCGCTGCCTCCATCCGCGGCCGGGCCTGCGTCAGCGCGGCGGATCGGGCGCGTTCCAGGACGGCGGTCGCGGCCGGCGCCACATGTCCGGCGGCGACCAGATCGGTCCAGCCGGGCAGCGACTCCAGGTCGCGGAGCACCTCGTCGGTCATGGTTTCGATCCCTCCGTGGTGATGGCCGGATGGGTCCGCATGCGTTCCCGTGCCCGGTGCAATCGGGTCCGAGCGGTCGCGGCCGGAATACCGACCACCTGCGCCGCCTCGGTCGGGGTGAGCTGTTCCCACGCGATCAGAAGCAGCAGCTCGCGCTCGGCGGCCGGCAGGTCACGCAGGGCGGCCCGCATGGCCGGGGCCAGCGCGGCGGCGTCGAGGCGCGCGTCCACGGCGTCCCAGACGTCATCGTCGGCGGCCGCCGGCGTCGGAGCCCGCGCCGCGGCCCGCCGATAGGCGTACAGAATGTTGCGGGCCACGCCGAACAGCCATCCGCGCACGCTGCCCTGGCCCGGGTCGAACGAGTCCCTGGCTTGGAACGCCGCCAGCCACACCTCGGCCAGCAGATCCTCCGCGGCCGTGGGCGCCCGCCGGGCAAGGTACGCGTGCAACGCCTGACCGTGCGCGTCCACCAGCAGCTCGAAGCGTGATGGGTCCACTATGGAATGATCGCCGCTGAACTCCACGGGCCACCCTCGGCTCCTCGGGCCGGGTCCTGCTGCCCAGCTTCACCCAGTACTTGTCCGAATCGGCCGCAGCGTTCGCGGCTCACCCGACGCCCGAATCCGCCGTACACGGAAGTTCGCAAGGGTCGCTGCGACGCCGTCACGTTCGACCGCCAGGACGCACTCATGAATCGTCGTATGCCGATTTTATGACCCGCCGCCGTACCGTCGCCCTGCGAACCCTCGCGTTAGGAGACGGAGCCAATGATGACCGGAAGGCGACGCGGACGGCCGTGGCGACTGGCGGTGGTAACGGCGGTCGCCGCGGTCGCGGCGGTCAGCCCGTTGACGTGGGCCGGTGAGGGGTCCGATCCGTTGCACCCCGCCAGTTCGCTGGGCAACGCGACGGCCAGGCTTGGCTGAGCCTCAGGCGGGCTCGCCTGGCCACGTGTCGCGTGCGGCGGCATCAAGCGTCATCCGTGACGACGCTCCCCTACGGATATCTGTTCCGCGAGCCGCTCGGCCGCCGTGACCGGATCGGCGTCGAGCAGGATCGCGCCCACCCGTCGGGCCCAGGCCGGAGTGGCGCCGCGGCCTCCGATGGCCAGACGGATCCGGCGGGCCAGCTGAGACACGGGGCGGGCCATCTCATCGAACCGCTCTGATGTGGTCGCGGCGAGCACCACGAGGTCGGGTCGGGTTGTCGTGGCCGTCCGGATCAGGTCGTCGATCGGCGTATCGGCACCGAGGTAACGGATGCGCCAGCCGTTCCGGTTGAGCGCGATGCCGAACGCGAGCATCGGTAGGTCGTGCAGTTCGCCCGGCGGGCAGGCCAGTATCGCCAGCGGTCCCTGACCGTGACCCCATCCCCGGGCCAGGGCCGCCAACCGTCCACGCAGGACGTTGCTGGCGAAGTGTTCCTGGACCACGCTGGCGGTCCCGGTTTGCCACCGCTCGCCGAGGTCATGCAGGTACGGCAGGATGACCTCGCGGAGCACCGTCTCCACGGTGTACAGGTTGAACAGTCGGTCCAGCACGGCCTGGGCGGTCGGCTCGTCGAACTCGGTCAGCGCGCGGTCCAGCGCGGCGGCGGCATCGGCCAGGCCACCCCGCCCGTCGATCCGGTTGCCCGGCCCGTCCCCCGGGGCGACGGCCGGGCCGTCCACGGCGAGTGGACCTTCGTCGAGAGCGGCCCGCGCCGCCTCGGCGGGCGACAGGCCCTGAGCGATGTACGCCTGCATGCGCCGCACGCGCGCCTCATCGGCCTCCGAGTACAACCGGAAGCCCCCGGTGGAACGCACCGGACGCAGCAAACCGTACCGGCGCTCCCAGGCACGCAGCACGTGATCGCTGATGCCGAGGCGACGGCTCAGCTCACCGATGCGCAGGACGGCCGGCGGCTCTGGTTGCACAACAAACACTGTACACGATCTAGACATACCCTTGACACGGCGCCTCGACTGCGGCTAAAGTCTAGACAACCCTTAGACGGAGGTAGGACAATGAAGAAGCTCGACATCCTCGCGATCACACTCCTCGTGGTTGGCGGACTGAACTGGGGCCTGGTGTCCCTGGCCAATTTTGATCTCGTCGCGACCGTTTTCGGTCTGGACTTCGGCGAGACGAACGCCCTGACCCGCGTGGTCTACGGCCTGGTCGGCCTGTCCGCGATCTACGTAGCCAGCCAGGTCCGCTCGCTGCCGCAGCGATGGGCCCAGCCCACCCGTACACCCGTGATGGCCGGCTGAGCATCGCCAGCCCAACTTTTCCTGGAGAGATTCCCATGAAGACATCCCTCGTTGCCGGTCGTGCGCTGACCGTCGCGATCGCGACCGGGGCGCTCGCCCTGGCCGCCTGCTCCACCGATGGGAGCTCCGGCACCGCCGCCGCTCCCACGACCGCCGTTCCCGCGCCAACGACGGCGCCGGCCGACTCGGCCCCCTTCGGGCCCGGCTGCGGTAGCCTTCCCGCCACCGGACCCGGCAGCGCCGAGGCCATCGCCGACCAGCCGGTCGCGACCGCGGCCTCGCAGAACCCCCAACTGTCCACACTGGTCTCCGCCGTCACCGCGGCCGGCCTGGCCGACACGCTCAACCAGGCCGAGGCCATCACTCTGTTCGCTCCCACCAACGACGCCTTCGCCAAGATCCCCGAAGACACGCTGAAGAGCGTTCTCGCGGACAAGAAGGCCCTGACCGACATCCTGACCTACCACGTCGTCCCCGACCGGCGCACCTCGGCCGATCTCGACGCAGGCTCGTTCAAGACCCTGCAGGGCGGCACCATCACGACCGCGGCCACCGGTGACACGTACACCGCCAACGATGCCCGCATCGTCTGCGGCAACCTGACCACCAGCAACGCCGTCGTTCACGTCATCGACACCGTACTGATGCCGAAGAGCTGATCCACCGGCGATGGTGGAGGGCCGGCCCGACCTGGGCCGGCCCTTCACCGCGTCCGCAGGGACTGTCCGGTCAGGCTCGGCTACCTGACCCGTGCCTGGATGCACCTAGACATGCAGGGTCGGCCGGTAGATGAGCTCCTGGATCCGGCCGTCGAGCGTCCGGCTCTCAGTCAGCTCGAGGTCGAAGTCGGCCGCCCCCTGGAAGATCGGGTCCAGCCCGGTCTGACCGGTGATCACAGGGAACAGCGTCACCTGGAGGCGGTCGACCACACCGGCGGCCATGAGCGCCCGGTTCATCGACAGGCTGCCGTGCGACCGCAACGGCACCTCGGACTCCTCCTTGAGCCGGGCGACGACGTCGACGGCGTCGCCGCTCACGACGGTCGCGTCCGGCCAGTCGAGGGGTCCGTCCAGTGTGGTCGACACCACCGTTGCCGGCAGGCTCATCATCCGTGTCACCCATGGGTCACGCACCTCGGAGTCCTCGGTGCTCGAGGCCAGCATCCGCGCGAACGCCCGATAGGTATTGGCCCCAAAGACCATCCGTTGCTCCTCGCCGTACAGAGCGAGGCGGTGGTCGAGGAGCTCGGGGCCTTGCTTGCCCCAGTAGCCGGTCCAGTTGCCGCCGGCGGCCCCGAAGCCGTCGAGGCTGGTAAAGACGTCGAATGTGTAGGTAGCGGTCATGATGCCCTCCTCGAGTGCGTGTGTTACCCATAGGACCAGCAACCACGGCGCGACTCATCGCACCTCGACGCCCACTCTGACGCAGCATCAACGGATTGGCTGCCAGTCGGGGAAGGCGTCAGCCGTTGGGCGGCCCAGCGCGCGCGAGCCCTGTTGGTCCGTCGCTGCGACGACGCGCGGGCGATGTCCGCGCAGTGCGCTGGTGATGTCGGCGGGTACGACCCGAGCTGCTGCGTCAACCAGCTAGCGATTCAGATGTGTCACACCACACTCGGACGCGCTCCCGGATGGAGGTTGCCGGCTCCACGGGCGGGTATTCGCAGGCAACCGGGAGAACCTCAGTCACCGGTCAGAACCCATTGCGAAGCTTGGAGATCAAATAGATGAGCACGACGACCTCTCGATCCACGCGGACGAACCAAGAATCAACCGACACCCGGGATGTGAACCACCCTCGGCGCGGCGATGAGACCAAACCGTCGTGGAAGACCACGGAGCTGTTCGTCTACATCGCTGCCGTCATTGGGGTGCTGATCGCCTCCAACGCCGTCGGTGACGCCAACAACGACGGCGGTGACTACTTCGCCGCCGACAAGGCGTGGTGGTTCATCACCCTGCTGACGATCGGCTACCTGGTAAGTCGCGGTCTGGCGAAGTCGGGCGCCCGTAGCCGCGACATCGACCCGCGCTCCACCCGTTAATCAACGCGTCCAAACGAACGCATGGCTGATCAGACTGGCGACGGCCGAGCTACCCGCTCGGCCGTCGTCGTCAACCCGTCCAAGATCGACAAGATGGATGAACTTCGCCAGACGGTGGTCCGCGCGCTTTCCCGGGCCGGGTGGCCGGCTCCGCAATGGTTTGCGACCACACCGGAGGATCCAGGGCACGGGCAGACACGCAAGGCCATAGAAGCGGGTGCGGAAGTGGTCTTCGTGTGCGGCGGCGACGGGACCATCATGTCGGCGGTGGCCGCGCTGGTCGGCACGGATGTGGCTTTGGCCATCCTGCCCGCCGGCACCGGCAACCTGGCCGCCGCGAACCTGGGACTGTCCGCGGACCTGGCCACCGGGATCGAGGTGGCGTTGGAGGGTGGCCGTCGCCGGGTCGACGTCGGCGCCTGCGACGGGCGGTTCTTCGTCGTGATGGCCGGCATGGGTTTCGACGCCGACATGCTGACCGCTACGTCGGACATCGCCAAGGCGCGCATCGGCTGGCCGGCATATGTGCTCGGTGCGGTCCGTCATCTCAGAGACCGGCCCATGGGTGTGTCGATCCGCATCGACGGCGGCGAGCCGATGCGGCGGCGGGCGCGGTCCGTGCTGATCGCGAACGTCGGCCGTCTGCAGGGCGGCGTACGACTACTGGCCGACGCCCGGCCTGATGATGGCTTCCTTGATATCGCGATTCTGACCCCCCGCTCGTTGCGACAATGGGCCGCGTTGGCGTCGGCGGTGATACGGCGCAGCAGCCGTGTGCCGTCGATGGAGGTGTACCGCGGGACGCGGGTAGAGGTGCTCGCCAGCCGACCGCAGCCGCGCCAACTCGATGGCGACGTCATCGATGCGGGACATCGGTTGTACGCGGAAGTCGTGCCCCAGGCCCTCTGGCTGTGCGTACCGCAGCCTGCCGGCCACCCAGACCTCGCCACGGACGCCGACGCGGCCGCGCGGCGCGGAGTAAGGCTGATCGAGGAGAGGCCATAAGAACCCACCTGCCGGGGGCGTGGCAGTCATCGGTGCACCGCGGCGCCGCGGACGGTCGGCGAACGTCCAGGCGGATCGTGCTGGTTGGTGGGCGTTCACTGAGCAGGCATGTCGGGCCGGGCGATGGGTACGTAACCTCCGTGGCAACGGCACCGTCGCTCGTCGAGCGGCTCGCCCGCACCGTCGCGAGGGCCCGGCGCGGCCGGGCCCTGCATACGCGGGGGACCACATATCACGCCACGCTGCGCATTGCCGACCACGGGCAGGTGTACGGCGTGCCACTGCTCGACCGCCCTGGGACCTTCCGCGCCCTCGCCCGGCTTTCGCGCGGCGCCGGACTCCCGCCGGGATGGCCTGACGTCATGGGCTTGGCCGTGCGGATCTTTGACTCCGACGGCGCTGGCGCGGACGCCGACCTGCTGGTCTCGACCGTGCTCGGGGCGGTGCCGCTGGCCCGGCAGGTGCCGTTCCCCCGCCGCCGGCACCACGGCCCTTACACAAGCGTCGCGGGCTATCGCACCACGGGTGGGCGTCGGTACCTGGCAATGTGGCCGGAGGGCGACAGGCGGTTCGTCGTCGCTGTGGCCGGCCGGTTCAGTCGCTTCCGGTTCATCGGACGGATAGTGCTCCACGCACGAGCGCCGGACGACGCGGCCTTGGCGTTCGATCCGGTGCGTTGCCGCCCGGCCGGCCTGCTGGCCGACGGCGTCCTCCAGCGCCTGCGCGTCGTCGCCTACCGCGGAAGTCGCGCCGGACGAGGCGGTCGGCTCGACTGGGCCGAGCAGCCCGACAACAACTCCCCAGCCCTCTGACCCGCCTGGCTACCCGGTCCGGCGGCCCTTGGACTCCGCTGAACGGCTACCTCGGTCGGCGGCCGAGCAACAACCCGAGCACGGCCCACAGCAGGCCACCGAGCCCGTGCACCACGGTCCCATAGATTCGAAAGCCACCGAAGGAGTCCGACGTCTCCAGCGGGATCAAGGCGAGGACCGCGCCCGTCGCCAGGACAAACCCGAGCGCTACCAGCGCGAGGCGTACCCGGGTGCGAGCCGTGTCCGGTGGGATCAGGATCACCAGCGCCACGGTGACCGGAACCAGTAGGAACAGCACGAAAGGCGGACCGAGGGCGCGGAATGCAAGGTTCATCAAGGCTTCCAGGAGCAGCGCGACGCAGCCGACCGCCACGACCACAGTCGCGCCCCGCCGTCCGCCAGCGATCCGCCGGCGGAGCCGCCAAAGTCCACCGGCGATGAGCACGTTGGGCAACACGCCGAGCAGGAACCCCCAGGTGTGCATGTCCCACCCGAGGATCTCGCGCTCCTCGTTGTACGACGTCGGGCCGTGCGCCATGGTGAACGGGACGAAGAGCGCTGCCATCGACACGCCACCGATAATGATCGCCACCGGTGCGGCCCGCACAAGCCACGGCCGGCCGGCATCGTCCCCATCGACGACGCCCATCTGCGTCATGTGCGCCTGCCCTTCTACGCCCTACGCCAGTGTCAACGCCGCATGACCCTCACTAGCGAATGACCCCTCCCCGAAAGAATGCACCCTGTGGCCTGCCGCTGTGCGCAGGAAGTACCGGAGCTCCTGCCCGACCCGGAACAAGACACGATGCTGCACCAGGCTGACGGGCGATGGTGACGTCCCGCGGCGTTTCTCTCGAAGAGGGCCCGCCACGCTAGAGCCAGGCTGCCTGGCCGCGGTTGACGGCGCGGGTCCACGTATCGACCGTTGATCGTCATCGCACATCGAAGATACTCAACCTTTCGAGGAGCCTCGTGACTCATACCGGTGTCCGAAGAACCCTGCCGCGGGCCCGTACGTGCGTCGGCCCGCGGCCCCCAGCTCGGAAGGATCACCATGCCCTCGAGTCGCCAGCCGCCGGTCTCCAACCGCTCCGGACACCGGATGCCCAGGCCGACCCCGACCGCCGCCCCGGGGTGGCGTGGTCGCCCGCGCCGACTGCTCGGCGGGGTGCTCGCGGCCGCGGTGCTCGCCGCCGCGGTGGCCTTCGGGATCCAGCCCACGTCGGCGGCCGGGAGCACCGCCGAACTCGCCGGTGACCGGCCGGCCCCGGACGCGAACCCAGCGGGCGTCCGGCCGGCCCGTAACGATGCGGCGGCGGCCCAGGGCTCGGCCCAGCGGGCCGGCGGCCCTGGTCAAGCGGGGGCCAACCCCGCCGGCGCCGCGGCGGCGGCCGTGTTCGACAGCCTTCGGGTGCAGGGCAACAGGCTCGTCGACACCTGTGGGAACCCATTCCTCGTGCGCGGCGCGGAGACCTTCCTCGGGCTCGGGATCGATGTGAACGGGTCGCGGCTGCGGGTCGTTCAGGAGATGGTCAGCACCGGTGTCAACGCCGTCCGGCTGATCCCGAACGTGAGGCAGCTGTCCCTCAGCGAGATCGAGCAGTTCCTGATCGCCGCGGAGGCGGCCAAGGTGGTGGTCTTCCTGACGCCGAACGGCGGGCGCTCCTGGTTCGGTCGATCGGATGTGAAGACGATGCTCAACCGGCACAAGAAGTGGCTCATCATCGACGCTTACGGCGAGGCGCCGTACGACGATCGCAACCGTTGGCAGAACGATGTCGTCAACGCCATCCGCGAGGTGCGGTCCTTCGGCTACACCGTGCCGCTGGTCGTGCTGTCGAACCAGTACGGCCGCGACCTTCCGGCCCTCCTCCAGCGGGGTGCCGCCATCGAGGCCGCCGACCCGCTGCACAACACGGTGCTCGGCTGGCAGGCGTACTGGGGCACGAACGGCTGGTATCAGGGGGTCTACGGAATGAGCCTGACCGAAGGCGTCCGACGTTCCGCCCAGCAGTCGTTCCCGATCCAGATCGGCATCGACCACTTCGCCGATCCCGGCATACCAATGGACTACCAGGCAGCCATGACGGCTGCCCAGCAGAACCGGGTCGGCTGGCTGTGGTGGGACTGGTACAACCCGTTTGGGCGGACGGACAACCTCACCCAGGACGGGACCGCGGCGCGCCTGACCGACGTCGGCCGGCAGGTCATCAACACCCACGCCGCCGGCATCAGGGCCACGGCAGTCAAGGCGTGCGGCAGCTGACACACGAACCGTCGAGGCGCCGGCCTCCCAGGTCGGCGCCCATCGGTGTGGCGCGACGGGCAGGGCCGCGACGCGGCCATCACCGCCGACCGGCGTAGGTCCGAACCCTGATCCAGTCGACGGTGAGACGTTGCGGGAATGACGTCGTGGTTCCCTGGCAGTCGACCGGTAGTGGGGTGGAGCCGCAGTCCGGGCCAGCCATGATCGTCTGCAGCGCGGGCCAGAGCGGCACGGGTAGCCGACCGTCGGTCCACTCAAACAGGCTCCCCCCGTCGAGCAGGACGCGCACACGCTCGGGTTCCCATTCCACGGCCACGGTGTGGTACTCACCGGGACGCCGCAGCGGGGCGGTCCGCGCGCCATCCGCGCCGGTTCCGTTGCCGGACACCGAGATCACGCGCTGGTACGGAGAGACGGTCAGCACGATGGTCGAGGACGGATCGGCCGTCGTGCCCGGAACGGGGCTCAAGACGAACTGGCCGATGACGCCCCGGCCGACGCTCATGCGCAAACGGACCTCCCACCGGCCGTAGCGCTGGCTCGCGCCGAGCGCGCCCACACCACCCCAGCTCGACGGTGGATCTCCGCCGGTGCGACTCACCGACAGGACGAGCGCGCCGTCGCGCGTCGCGGCGTCCGAGGGCGACCACCTGCCCCACCGATCGCCGGGACCGTCGTAGACCGTCCACAGCGAACGGTCCAGAGCCGACGAAGCGAAGTCGTCGTCGACCGTCGTCGCACCCCACGGGTGCGCCGGTGCCGTCTCAGACGCCGGTCGTCCCGCTCCGCCCGAGGTTGGGCCGGACGACGGCGGCGGCCCCGCCACCACCCCGCGGCCGGTGGATGCCGGAGGGGCCTGGGTCGCGGCGGGCGGCGAGGTCCCGACGGCGGCGGCGTCACGGCGAGCGGTCAACGTCGGGACGATCGCGCCGGCGGCGACGACCGCCGCGGCGCTCAACGTCATCGCCACACCGTTGCGGACGCGCCGCCGCGACCGGATCCGATCGGAGCGCAGCCGAACCGCGGAAAGCAGATCACCGGACGGATTCACATTCGCGACGGAGCGTTCCATTGCGAAGCTGACATCCAGAGCCCGGTCCGCGTCCGGGCGGACGTCGTCCGACCCCCACTTCCCCCTGCCGCTACCCGGGAAGGGCCCAGAACGACCTTCGTATCCGTTGGTCATCGCGTCGTACCTCTGTGTGTCGGCCGGCTCATCACCGCGTTGCCGGCGAGCGGGTCACGGGCGGATTGGACGCTCTGGTCGGCCTCGGCCCGACCGCGCTGCTCCTGCAGGATGGTGCGGAGAACGGCCAACCCGCGGGAGGACTGGCTCTTGACCGTCCCTACCGAGCACCCCAGGATCGCCGCCGCCTCGTGTTCGGTCAGATCGGCGAAGTACCGCAGGACCAGGACCGCCCGCTGCCGCGGCGGCAGCCGACGGAGCGCCGCGATCACGTCCGTACGGTCCTCGACCCGGTCGCGGCCATCCTCGGATGCCGGCTCGGGCAGCTGCGGGACCGGGATCTCGCCGTTCCACCGCCGTCGCCGCCAACGATGGCCGGCGTTCACGATCGACCGGTAGACGTAGGCGTCAAGATTCGATACGTCCCGCAACCGCCGCCACGACGCGATCACCGACGCCAGAGCGTTCTGAACGACGTCCTCGGCGATGTGAAGGTCACCGGTGAACAGGTACGCAGTGCGGACCAGGCGCGTACCCCGCGTACGCACGTATTCCTCGAACGCGTCCCGGACGTCGCGGTCCAGTCCAAACACCTCCACCGCTAAGCCTCGCCGACCGGGGTTCTCCCCGTTAGCGGAGTCCATGACCGCCATCGATGGTTGCATGCCGCGCGAGACTTTCCGTGCGGGGTGCCGTCCGCCCCGCGGTCCGGGCACGCGGGCGGTCGGCCTGGACCAACCCGTGGGATGCTTCCGGCATGTCGCAGATCGTGTGGTGGGAGATCGAGACACGGGCGCCCGACGTCTTTCAGGAATTCCATGGGGCCCTGTGGGGCTGGAGGTTCGAGCCCGCGTTCGCCGACACAGAGCTGGATGCCGACTACTGGATCATCAAGGTCGATGGGCGCAGCATCGGAGGCCTCCAGCGGGCCGCCAGCGACGCCCACCCCCAGGCAGGCACCCGACTGTACGTGGAGGTGGACGACCTGGAGAGCGTGCTCCGCGATGTCCAGGGACGCGGCGGCCTCGTGGAACGAACTCGCACGGCGCTGGGCGGGGACGACCGGTGGTTCGCCACGGCCCTCGACCCCACCGGCGTCTCATTCGGCATGTGGACCGCCCACCCGGCGCCTCCCATGGCCTCCACCGATCAGTGAAATAGCCACGGCCAAGGAACGAAGTGCCCGGGCGACCTGGCACGCCCGCTCAAACTGTCCAAGGGCCCGCCGGTCGGCAACACGGGGTCCGCCTTCGGCGGCCCTGGGCCGAGGGTCCACCTGAGGCGAACGCGCCGGTACGGTGTGGCATGCGCGCGATCTGGCAGATGCGAAACGGCGGCCCCGAGGTTCTCAGGGTCCGGGAGGCGCCCGATCCCGAGCCAGGTCCAGGCTCTGTGCGGATCCGGGTACGGGCGTGTGGGCTGAACTTCGCCGAGGTCATGGCACGCCAAGGCCTCTATCCCGACGCGCCCAAGCCGCCGGCCGTGCTCGGGTACGAGGCGGCTGGCGAGGTCGATGCGCTCGGCGAAGGCGTCAGCGAGCCGGCCATCGGTACTCGCGTGGTGGCGCTGACCCGGTTCGGCGGCCATGCCGATACCGTGTGCGTGCCGGCCACGCAGGTGCTGACGCTGCCGGAGGGAATGAGCTTCGAAGCCGCCGCGGCGATTCCAGTCACGTATCTCACTGCGTACCACATGTTGTTCCGGGTTTCGAACCTGCAGCCCGGCGAGCGGGTCCTCGTGCACATGGCCGCGGGCGGAGTCGGCATCGCGGCCCTGCAACTCTGTGCCACGGTGCCGGGCGTGGAAACGTTCGGCACCGCCTCGGTGGCCAAGCACGCGGTGCTGCGCGAGGAGGGCTGCACGCATCCGATCGACTACCGCCAGACCGACTACGCCGCAAAGGTCCGCGAGCTGACCAACGGCGAAGGTGTCGACGTGGTCCTCGATCCGCTCGGCGGGGCTGACTGGGCGACCGGCATGAGCCTGCTACGGCCGGTCGGGCGGCTGATCGCGTACGGCTTCGCGAACATCGCCAGCGGCGAACGGCGCCGTCCAATCCGGATGGTGCGACAGGTCGTGCGGATTCCCCGGTTCACGCCGCTCGGACTGATGAGCAGCAACCGTACGGTCAGTGGTGTGAACATCGGGCACCTGTGGGGACAGGTCGCGATGCTGCGCGAGGAGCTCGACGCGGTGCTCACCCTGTGGCAGGAGGGCAAGGTACTGCCGCGCATCGACTCGGTCCACCCATTCGCCGAAGCCGCCGCCGCGCACGCGCGTATCACCGAACGCCGCAACGTCGGCAAGGTAATCCTGGTTCCGTGACCGAGTCATCAGCGTCATCGCGGACGCCGGCATCGACCATGCGGACGACCGTCGCGCGCGTACCGTGACCTCGGCTCAGGTTCTGAGTTCGGGGAAGTCCTCATAGCGGAACTCGGTAGCGCCGCCCTGGCCGCGCTCCTCGCGTTGCCGCAGTTCCACCCGGCGGATCTTGCCAGAGATGGTCTTCGGTAGATCGGCGAACTCGATCCGGCGTACCCGCAGGTAGGGCGCGAGATGATCGCGGGCATACCTGAGGATCTCGAGGGCGGTGTCCCTGTCCGGCTTCCAGCCCTCGGCGAGGGCGACGTACGCCTTCGGCACGGTCAGCCGGGTCTCGTCCGGCTGGGGCACTACCGCCGCCTCGACCACCGCCGGATGCTCGATCAGCACGCTCTCCAGCTCGAATGGCGACACCTTGTAGTCCGACGACTTGAACACGTCGTCGGTACGCCCGACGTAGGTGATGTAACCGTCGGCGTCGCGGTTGGCGACGTCCCCGGTGTGGTAGTAGCCGCCCGACAGCGCCGCGTCGTTGCGCTGGGGATCGCCAAGGTAGCCGGTCATCAGATTCATCGGCTTCTCGGCCAGGTCGAGGCAGATCTCGCCCTCGTCGGCGGGCCGCCCGCTCACCGGGTCGACCAGGACCACGGGAACCCCGGGAAGGGGACGGCCCATCGAGCCGGGCTTCACCCGCGAGCCTCGGGTGTTGCCGACCTGCGCCGTCGTCTCGGTCTGACCGAAGCCGTCCCGGACGGTCAGCCCCCATGCGTTCTTCACACGGGTGATCACCTCGGGGTTGAGCGGCTCGCCGGCGGCCAGGGCCTCGCGCAGCCCGGACGGCCGCTCGCCGAGGTCGGACTGGATCAGCATCCGCCATACCGTCGGCGGTGCGCAGAAGGTGTTGACCCGGGCCCGGTCGAGCTGGTGGATCAGCGCCGCCGCGTCGAACCTGGAGTAGTTGTAGACGAAGATCGTTGCCTCGGCGATCCAGGGGGCGAAGAAGAGGCTCCAGGCGTGTTTCGCCCAACCCGGTGAGCTGATGGTCAGGTGGACGTCGCCGGGGCGAACGCCGATCCAGTACATCGTCGTCAGGTGGCCCACGGGGTAGGACACCTGGGTGTGCTCCACCAGCTTCGGCCTGGTGGTGGTGCCCGAGGTGAAGTAGATCAGCACCGGGTCGGCGACGTCGGTCACCGCGGTGAACGTCTCCCGCTCGCTCTGGTACGCGTCCTCGTACCGGTGCCAGCCGTCGGTCGGGGCGCCCACACAGATCTTCGTGTAGGCGCCGGGTACTTGGGCGAACTTGGCGATGTCGGCCCGGTTGGCGATCACATGCTGCGCTCCACCGCGGTGGATCCGGTCGGTGAGATCAGCCGGGCCGAGCGCGGCGGTGGTCGGCAGGATAACCGCGCCAAGCTTCATCACCGCGAGCATCGACTCCCACAGCTCGACCTGATTGCCGAGCATCAGGATCACCCGGTCGCCCTTGCCCACGCCGAGCCCGCGCAGCCAGGTTGCTACCTGGTCGGAACGGTGCGCCATCGCGTCGAAGCTGTAGCGCCGCTCGGCGCCGTCCTCCTCGACGAGCCACAACGCCGTACGGTCGTTGTCGCGGGCGATCGTGTCGAACCAGTCCGTCGCCCAGTTGAATGTGCCGGTCAGCTGGGGCCAGCTGAAGCCCTTGCAGGCCGCCTCGTACTGGTCGGCCATACTGATCAGATAGTCGCGTGCCTCACGGAATGCCGTTGGGTCGGCCACCAGGCCCCTCCCCTCGCCCTACCGGTTCTGACTATCGTCCGGCGCCGTTGTGGCGACGGCTACCTCCGAATGGGGTAGCGCGGAGCCCGGCTATCCCACCATACGACCTTGGTGACGCGGAGTCCTGACCACCTGTACGCGGCCTCTTCCCGGCGAGGAAGACCCACCACACAGCTGGGCCGTTGACCGCGATACTACGAATCAGTACTATCCGAAAATGTGAAGTACGAATCCGTGATACTTGAGCTTCAGCGCGCAACGCACTCCACACTCCGGGTGCTCGCGGCCGAGCTGGTCGACCTGGACTTGACGCCCTCGGAGCTCAACGCGCTGGGCAGCCTGGCCGATGGAGGCGGCCGGACCGTGTCGCAGTTGGGCGCCGCGGTCGGCAGCCGGCCGACCACGCTGACCGGCGTGCTCGACCGGCTGGAGCGACGAGGGCTCATCACCCGAGGTCCCAGCCCCGGCGACCGGCGGGCGGTCCTCATCGAACTGACCGCCGACGGCGCG
>Ga0307415_100000089_pt1 | contig 38281 bp, 35 predicted proteins | sample DK1Cmetagenome_FD_204524 | JGI IMG/M metagenome (GOLD analysis project Ga0307415, IMG submission 204524) | Maize rhizosphere microbial communities from greenhouse at UC Davis, California, United States - DK15-C-2 | ecosystem: Host-associated > Plants > Roots > Rhizosphere > Soil | place: USA... | reverse complement strand
CCTCAGCGGAGCACGTGAGGTGCCGGTCATGAACGACGATGCCATCGGCCGGGCGCACGACGACGAACTCGTCGCGGTGCTGCGTCGCCTGGCGGCCGAGGCCGATCCGGTACCCGAGATCGTCGGTGCCGCGGCGAGGGCCGCGATCAACACCCGCGACCTGGATCGCCAGCTCGCGGTGCTCATCGCGGACTCCGCGGCGGAGGGTCCCGGGCCCGACGCCGGCGCGGCCTTCGAGTTCGAGGAGGTGCGGGCCGGTGGCACCGGCGGCGAGAGCCTGCGACTGCTGACGTTCGCCGCCGGTGGCGTCCAGGTCGACCTCGAGGTGAACGATCACGGTGACCGCCTGGATCTCATCGGGCAGTTCACCGGGGCATCCACGGAGGAGTGCGAGCTCGAGTACGCCGACGGCGGCCGGCATCCGCTCGAGGTCGACAACCTGGGCCGGTTTCTGGCCAGCGGAATCGGGCGGGGCGCCGTGCGGGCCCGGTTCCGGTCGGCGGCCGGCGCACCGATGACGACGGCCTGGGTGACCATATGACCGGCTCGTCGCGGTCACCGGCCGAGCGCGACGAAGGAGAGCGCCGTGGCGACCGCGACGGGGTCGTCCGCCGCGCGGTCGCGGGCCGCCACCAGAGCGTCGGCGAACGAGGCGCCGGCCAGAACCTGTTCGTGGAAGCCGACCATGACACCGACGGTGGCGCCGTCGTTGACCGGCACGACGCTGGCCAGCAGGCTGGCGGTGCCCAAGGGGACGAGCGCGCTGACCATGCCCAGCAGCTCGTCGGCGCCCACGTTGACGGCCACCCCCGACTCGCAGCTGGACAGCACCATCCGCAGCGGTGCACGCCGCAGCCGGCCGAGGTCGTACACGGTGAGCGGACCATCGTCGAGCAGCAGGGACGAGAACAGCGGGTTGTCCGCGCGGAAGACGCCATGGGCGGCGACGTGGGCGGTCCACGCACCGTCGAGGGCGGCCAGGGTCCGATCGGCCGTCGCCTGGCCGTCGGCGAGCACGACCGTGTCCGGGTACCCGTGGGCGATCTTGAACACCTCGGCGGCCGTACCGCCGAGCCCGGGCCCGATGATCATCGCGACCCGGCGCTGACGTGGCGGCCGGGCCAGCCCGGCCCGCAGCCAGGTCGCGGCCGACGGGGCGACCCGGATCGCCGTGCCGCGCAGCGACGGCAGCAGCGCCCAGGGCACCGCGTGCAGCCGGCCGGGCGGGACGACGACGACCGGGCCGCCGTCGAGGTCGGCCACCGCGTCGCCCAACAGGGTTTCCTGCAACCGGTGGCCGGCGCCCTCCAGCGAGGCCAGCGCACCGGGCGGCGGCCGGCCGTGGGCCAGGCGGCGCAGCATGAACCGGGCCAGGTCGACCTCGCGCATGGCGGCCGCCACCGGACCAACCACGTGGGCCCGGACCTGGCGGCCGACGACCGTGACCGCGTACAGGGTGTCGTCCAGGGCGACGATCTCGATCAGCCGGTGCTCGCCCAGCCCGTCGCTGATGGCCGAGACGCCGGGCCGGCCGTCGGTCGCCGCGCCCCCCGCACCGGCGTGGCTGAGTCGCCGGCGTCGGTCGTCGCGCCACGACTCAGCCATGCCGCCGGCCACGCCGGAGGTCCTGCGGGTGCGGTTCTGGATCGACGACTCCAGGCGGCGCCGGTCCTGTTCCAGCCGCGCCGCGGGGGACCCGGTGGAGCGGGCCGTCTCCAGGCGGCGGACGACATCGCGCAGCGCCGCCAGGTCGGTCGCGAGTTCGGGGTCGTCGGGTGGGCGGATCGGCGGGACGGCGAAGGCGCTGGCCCGCCAACGCTCGGTCCACAGGAGAAGCATCCGGGCGTCGCCGCGCCGCACCGCGTGGCGCTGGGCGATCGCGGCGAGTTCCGTGCCGTACGCGGTCGCGTGAGCCCGCAGCTCGGCGGCGCCCAGCGTGCGCTGGTGGTGCTCGGCCGCGGCCAGACCCCGCCGGCAGGCGATCAGCGCGGCCGGGGCGGCGCCGCGGGCCTCGGCGCGCAGGGCGTGGGCCAGCCATCCGGCCGCCCGCCCGAACGTCGGGCCGCGATGGCGGAACCGGGCCGCCCGTTCGAAGTGGCGATCGGCCTGGCCGGCCCGTCCCTGCTCGGCCGCGAGCCGACCGGCCAGCAGGTGCGCGGTCGGGGTCTCCTCGGCGCCGAGCGTGTCGAGACGGTCGGCGATGTGGCCGACGCGCTGGCGCAGTTGCGGGCTCCGCTCGCCGTCGTCGTACCGGGCCTGCAACAGGACGAACGAGGCGCGGGCGTGCCACCAGTACCGGCGCTGGGCGCGGAAGAGATCCCGGGCGGCCGCCGCGCGTTCGGCGGCCACGCCCGGTTGGCCCGCGGCCCGGGCGGCGCGCGCGGCGGCGAACTGCAGTTCGGCCAACCTCCGGGCCAGGCCGCCCTCTCGGGTGTGACGCCGGATCGCGTCGTCGGTCTGGTCCAGCGCCTCGGTGGACAGGCCAGCGGCCAGCAGCACGGCGCACCGATCGAGGGCCAGATCCCAGTTGAACACCGACAGCGTCGTGTACCGGGCGTCCGCCCTGTCCAGGAAACCGAGCGCGGCCGGAAGGTCGCCGGTCAGGAAGGCGACGTAGGCACGGTTGTGCACGGCGTGGGCCGACTCCAGCTCCTGCCCGACCGTGGCGAAGAGGCGCTCGGCGACGGCCAGGTCGCGGTCGGCGCGGGCCGCCTGGCCGTGGGCGGCGTAGATCAGGAACCGGTGGTTGCGGGCCCGGGCCTCCCAGACCTCATCGCCGCCGCGGTGCAGGAGGGTGATCGCGCGGTTGAGGTCGGCCAGCGCCTCCTTGTGCCGCCCGAGCATGCCGAGCAGGCCGCCCCGGCGGGCCAGTACCTGCCCCGCGAGCACGCCAGAGCTCGTCGCGGCCGCCTGGTCCAGCGCGGCCAGGCCCGCCGTCGTACGGCCGTCGAGGGCGAGCGTCAGACCGAGCGTGGCCTTCACGTCGCTGGCCCGCTCCGGATCCGGCAGGGTGTTGGCCAGCCGCAGGGCGACCCGCAGCTCGGCGATCGCCTCGGCGACCCGACCGGTGTCGCGCAGCACGATCGCCCGCGCCTGATGGGCGATCGAGGCCGTCCGTGCGTCCAGATCTTGTGTCAACATGCGACTGGCCAGCACGAGCGCCTCGGCCGGTCGCGACTGCGTCAGGGCGAGCAACTTCTGGGGGTCGCGATCGACCGCGCGGCCGGAGGCGGCCGTCGAAGCGCCCTCGCCCTCGGCGTGCAGCACGCGGCCAGTCTAGTGATCTATCGCCATGTCCAGCTAAGGGGAGAGCACGAGCATGGGACCAAATGACGAAATGCGGCGCGGAGAGTGGCAGACCGGGCCGACCTACGGTGGGCAGGCCCGGGGGGCGGCGCCGGTACCCACGAGCGGCGGCGAGAGCGGCCGGATCGTTCCCAGCGCCCGGCAGCAGGCCCAGGTCGATCAGATCTTCCGGGCGTTTCCCAACGACGTGGGTCGAGGGCCGGCCAAGTGGCAGGAGGTCGGAGTCCAGTATCTGTACCGGATGCAGCGCATCCTGGTCCGCGACGAGTACGTCGATCAGGTCCTGCGGTACGTGGACGGAGCCGACGTGGACCGCAGCCTCATCCGCGGCGCCAGCCTGCTGCGGGTCCAGGAAGAGGCATTGAATGCGGTCGAACGGATCAACGCCCGGTTCGGTGCCGGGGTGGCCGCGCCCGACCACATCGTGTCGATCACCGGGACGGCCGCGTGGTGCCCGGCGACCGAGCCCGAGACCGTGCCGGGCTGGTCCGTTCCGGATCCGGTACTGACGACGGATCATTCGGCCGGTGAAGGGGTCCGCGTGGTCGTGGTCGACACCGGCCTCGACCCCACGTCACCGACCTGGCATCCGTGGATGGCCGGCGTCACCGGCGATGACGACCCGGCGATCGGGGCCGGCGTGCTCGGCCCGTACGCCGGTCATGGCACGTTCATCGCCGGCGTGGTGCGCAGCGTCGCGCCGAGGGCCGAGGTCGTCGTGCGGTCGGCGTTCAACAAGGCCGGGGCGATCTTCGAGTCCGACCTGGTGGAGGCGCTGGACGCGGTCCTGGCCAACGATTCGCCCGACATCATCAGCATGTCCGCCGGCACCTGGACCTTCGACGCGACCGGCCCGCTCGGCCTGAACACCTTCTACGAGACCCGGCTGCGCCACCACAAGGGCGTCGTGCTCGTGGCCGCCGCCGGGAACGACTCCTCGCGCCAGCCGTTCTGGCCGGCCGCGGCGCCGTGGACGGTGTCGGTCGGGGCGCTCGGGACGAACTGGCGCACCCGGGCCGACTTCAGCAACTTCGGCGGCTGGGTCGACGTGTACGCCCCCGGCGAGAACCTCATCAACGCCTTCCCGTCGGGCGTCTACACCTATCACGAGCCACCGCTGCCCCGACCCGACGGCAAGTTCGAAGGGATGGCCCGCTGGAGCGGCACCTCGTTCTCGACGCCGATCGTGGCCGGCCTCGTCGCCGCCCGCATGTCGCAGACGGGCGAGAACGGTCGGGACGCGGCCGCGGCGCTCCTCGTGCAGGCCCGCTCGACGGCGTTGCCCGGAGTCGGGGCCGCCCTGTTCCCCTGATCCTTCGCCGATCACGACCGAGCGGCCGCCTCCAGGTCCACTGAGGACGGCGCTGGCGGCACGACGAGTAATCGTTAACGCGATAACGAATTCTCCAATTGCGCATCCGGCGGAATTGAGTAATCCATTCCTTGGGCTACCACAATGGTCGACCATTGATTTACGGTAATCGTCGTTGGCGTTATTCGAGCTCGGGAGGGGTCATGAAGAAATCGACGTCCCGCGCGCTGGCGGCGATCGTGGTCGGCGTCGCCATCGCCATGGTGCCGGCCAGCCCAGCCCTGGCCGCGAGCTGGTCGGTGGTGCCGACGCCCGCGTCGAGCTACGGGCTGGTCGGGGTCGACGCCGTCGACGCCACGAATGTGTGGGCGGTCGGCAACGGGGGACTCGCCGCCCGCTGGGACGGCACCGCGTGGACCGCCACCAGTACCCCGGTGCCGGGCGGCACGCTGCACGGGGTTGACGGAAGCGCGGCGGACAACGTCTGGGCCGTCGGCTCGGCCGGTGCGGCCACGCTGACCGAGCGCTGGAACGGTACATCGTGGAGCGTCGTGCCCAGCCCCGATCCGGCCGGCGGCACCGGGCCGCACCTGGAGGGGGTCAAGACGTTCTCGGGCGCGGACGCGTGGGCCGTCGGCTCGTTCTCGAGCTCGGTCGGGCCGATCGCCCGTACGCTGATCCAGCACTGGGACGGCACGGCCTGGTCCATCGTGCCGAGCCCCAACCCGGACACCGAGGTGAACCTACTGACCGATGTGGACGGTGCCGCGCCCGACGATGTGTGGGCGATCGGGAACCTCGGCCACGAGGCGTACGGGGGCACGCCGCGACGGGGTCTGGTGGCGCATTGGGACGGTACGGCCTGGTCGCAGGTCAACGTGCCCGGTACCACCTCCGACGGCACCATCAACTTCCCGACGCTCGAGGACGTGTTCGTCGTGTCGGCCAACGACGTGTGGATCGTCGGACGGGCCTTCAGCTGGACCGTTTTCAAGATGGTGCCGATCGCGCTGCACTGGAACGGACTGACGTGGCAGCGCTCCGTTCTCAACACCGCGCCGAACGACGGCGCGGGTTTCGTGGGCGTGGCCGCGCTGTCATCGACGCAGGTGTACGCGGTCGGGAAGGTGATCGCCCGGTGGACCGGCGCCGCGTGGGCCCTGGACGGCGCGAGCGTACCCACCGGCGGCGCCCTGATCGACATGGCGGCGGTCGGCCCGTCGACGTTCTGGGCCGTCGGATCGGCCGGCCCGGGCGGCACCCTGGCCGTGCGCACCATCAACGGTTGAGTGCGGAGGCTTAACCCGATCGGGCGAATCTTACCTGAAGTGACTCGCCGATTTCGCACATGCGTACTAGCCTCTTGGCATGCCGGCAGACGACCTGGCCGAGGTCATCCGGGACCGGCTGGGCTGGAGCCTGGATGGCGGCGTGGCCACCTACCGCCTGGAGACGGGCGGTTGGTCGGCCATGGTCCGGGTACCCAGAGTTCCGTCCCGGCCGTCACACCGATGGACCGTGTCGGGCATGCATCCGGACGGGAACGCGGCCTGGTCGACCTGGGCCAGCAGCGCGGCCGAGGCGGTCCGGGTGGCCGAGCGCTGGGTGCGCGTCCAGAGCGAGCGCTAGCGGAGTTGGCGCAGGTCCAGCACCCGCCACTGCAGGGTTTCGTTGTCCCCTGTGGACCACCACAGGTAGCCGCCGCGGGCGCCGACCGTGCCGGTCGTTGCCTCGGCCACCAGCACGGTCCGGTTGTTCGCGATGTCGTAGAGGGACAGACGCTGGTATCGGCGCGGTCCGTCGTCCGCGGTCGATCCGAGCAGGTCGAACCGGTCGAGCAGGGCGGCGTCGACGTTCATGGGTGTGTCGGCGAGTGCGCGCTCGTCCGAGCCGTCCCAGCGCCTGATCGCGTACGCGATGTCCTGCCCGTCGTCGATGAGGGTGGTGACGCGGCACCAGGTCGGCGAACAGGCGAGGAACTCCTCGGGGCCGGCGGGGGCGACCCGCTGCTCACCTGTGCTCAGGTTCAACAGGTACGCCTCGCCCGGCTCACCACTCGTCGAGGTCGTGGCCCAGGGCCAGGTGGTGAGCCCGAAGAGCCGGTCGAGCGGCCGGACCCGCACATGTCCACCCTGGACGGAGACCGTCCGTATCTCGCTGCGCTCGCCACCCGCCGCCTCCACGGCCCAGGACACCGAGCCGTCGGCGACCGCGATGTCGTGGGCCGAGTCGCGGTAGTAGATCTGACCGGCGTCGGCCACGAGCCGGCGCACACCCGACCCGGTCAGGTCGGCCCGCCAAATGGTCGTGCCGTCGCCGGAGTCGACCAGGGCCGTCTCCGCCCAATAGACCTGACGGTCGACCACGGTGACGGCGGCCAGGGCCTCGCCGCGCGCGGTCGCCATCGTGCGCAGCGGCCGCACGAGGGTGCCGGCCCGGACGACCAGCCGCGTCGTGTCCGCGTCCGCGGCCGTCACGAGGCCGATCGACACGTTCGGATCGATCACTACGTACGGCTGGTACGAGGAGCCGTCCGGCAGGATTCCCGGAATCGTGAACGGTGTCGCGTCCGGCCAGACGCCGGCCAGATGGAGCGGCTCGGGCTCGGACAGTGGTGCCGCCGCCTTCGGCGACGGTAGGGCCAGCGCGATACCGACGGCGACCAGGGCGGCGATCAACGACGGCGAGACCCGCCGGAACCGGTGACGCTCGGCTGGCTCGTCACCGGTCATGATTCGTATTGTTGCTCGGGCGCGGCGATGACGCGGCCGGTCGCGACGCGAAGGTACGGGATCATGTCTCCGTTCACCTCATCCCGGTCCGTCCGGTCGGAGAACTGGCCCTCGACCTCGAGCCACTGGTCCGCGGCCAGCCCACTCGGCACCTGACCCTCCAGCCCGATCTTGATGGGTCGGGCGTCGGCCGCGCAGCAGCTCACCATGAGCCGGGCCAGGTACGGCTGGCCCTCCGGGCGGGCGATGACGAAGCCGGACACCAGGACGCGGCGGCCGGCGAGCGAGCGACCCTCGTCGAACACCGCCCGGGAGGCGTAGTCGAGCAGCGACAGCCGCACCGGATCGCCGTCGGGCAGCGGTGGAAAGTCGGAGCCGGCCTGCGACGAGAGGGCGGTGCCGTTGCGGTCGGCCTGGAACGATCCGAGCGGCGGCGGCGCGAACACCAGCAGGGCCAACGTGGGTGCCAGCAACAGCCAGCCGGTCCCGACACCGCCATGGTCATGGTCGTGCCCGTCGGCCTTGCGACCCGAGGCGACGCTCCAGTGACTCCACAGCGTCGCGACCGCGACCGCCACCAGGGCCACGCCGGCGGCGAGCAGCAGCGGCAGCAGACCGGGCTTGACGTAGCGCACGTACGTGCCCAGCAGGCTGATCTTGAGCAGCGTGCCGCCGACCAGAAGTAGCAGGACGGCCTGAGCCTGTCGTATCACAGCAGCAACCACCCCACCACCACGGAGACGATGACCGCGACCACGAACGTCGCCGGAGCGAACCGGCTGGCGAATCGCGGGCCGAATGAACCCATCTGCATCGCGATGAGCTTGAGGTCGACCATCGGCCCGACCACCAGGAACGCCAGCCGGGCCGTGAGCGAGAACTGGCTCAGCGACGCGGCCACGAACGCGTCGGCCTCGGAGCAGATCGACAGGAGCACGGCCAGCAGGGCCAGGGCCAGCACGGAGAAGACCGGGTTGGCGGCGATCACCTCGAGCCAGCCCGGCGGCACGGTGACGTTGAGCACCGCCGCGGCGAACGCCCCTACGACCAGGAAGCCGCCGGCCTGAACCACATCGTGCCGGCACGACTCCCAGAACGCGGCCCACCCCCGATCGGTGTGCGAGTCGTGTCGCCGCCTCGGCCGCAGCCAGCCGGGCTGGCCCAGTCGCAGCCACAGCCAACCCATGATGACCGCGGTCAGCAGGCTCGCGGCGAAGCGGGCCACGACCATGGACGGCTGACCGGGAAACGCCACCGCCGTGGCGATCAGCACCACGGGATTGATCGCGGGGGAGGCCAACAGGAACGCCAGCGCCGCGGCCGGTGCGACGCCCCGCCGTATCAGCGCGCCGGCCACGGGTACCGAACCGCACTCGCACGCCGGAAGCAGCGCTCCGGCCGCGCCGGCCACGGGCACCGCGGCCGCCGCGTTGCGGGGCAGCGCCCTTTCGAAAAAGCGCGCCGGCACGAACGCCGTGATGGCCGCCGACAGGATCGTGCCCAACACCAGGAAGGGCAGCGACTGCACCATGATCGAAACGAACACCGTGACCAGGGTCAGCATCCGGGGAGAGTCGATCAGCCCGAGCAGCCAGCCCCGTCCGAGCACCACGGCGATCACGGCGACCGCGATCAGGTCGATCGGACCCGGTCGCCCCCACCGGCCACCCTGGCGCGGTCGCGCCACTTCCGACGCACGCGTCGATCGGGTGTCGAGCACCGACACGACCTTCCCCCTCACTGTCGTCACGGTCCCGCACCGCCGTCAGATTACTACCGCGAGGTGCGGTCTCCGGCCTTAACGCGACCCTCGGCCGCGATTCCCCGCCGAGCCATTTCGTCGGTCGACAGTGGACACGGGATCCCCCTCGATGTGTGACCACGAAGGAAGTGCACCAGCTCTTCGCGATCATCGATCTGGCCGCCTCCGGCGAGCCCAGCCAAATGTCCACAGCGGACGGTCGGCCACCGTCGCCGCCTTCGGCGTACCGCGGCAAGGATCTTGACCCCTGGCCGTCAGCCGACCGGTGCCGGAAAGGAACGCGAGCGACACTGATCGCCACGGGACGATCGATCGATTGGAGGACGGGGGCCCACGGAGTACGTTGGCATCCGTCGCGCGGCTCGATGCCGGGCCGACCTGCACGGGGCACTGGCCGGCACCCACAGTGACCAGGGAAGATGTGATGGACATGAGCTCTGACGGCGCGGCGCCCGACGGTGGCCGACCGTCGTGGGGCAAGACCGGCATGCTGGCGCTGGCCCTGGTTCCCTTGGCGGCCGCCATGGGGGTCGTCGGCTTCGTGCTCGCCGGCGCCTCCGGCGGCGCTCCAGCCGGGCCGCCCCGAGCCGACGACCCGTCGCTCGGTCCCTACCCCGTCATCAGGTACCCCAGCGCGCCCTCCTCCGTCACCGGGCCGGCCGGGACCGCGGCGCCTGGACCGTCCGCCGGTGGTAGCCCTGACGCGACGGGCGGGGGCGGCACGGGATCCGGCGGCGGGCCGGCCGGTGGAGGCGGCGGTGGTGGCGGCACCGGCGGTGGCGGCGGCCCGGGTGGCGGCAGCGGCGGCGGCGGCGGAGGATCCGGCGGTGGCGCGACCACCACGACCAGCCCACCCCCGCCGCCACCCGTCATCACGAGCTTCGACTGCAACCTGAACGTCCGGACGTTCACCTGCACGGTGGCGTACCAGGCACCCGGCGCGGTCCAGATCAGTTGGACGAAGAACTCCGTGGCCGTCCCAACGTGGAACAGCCTCACCACCGTCAGCAGCTCCTGTCCGTACGACGCCTACCTGGAGATCACGGTGACGGTGTCCGGCCCGACCGGCACGGCGCCGCCCCGCACCGGTGACACCTATTGCCCGGAGCGCCCGTGCCCGAAGATCTGCCCCGTCCCGCCGTTGGAGCCCCTTGGCGCCGACTCGCCCGCCGCGCGTCCGTCGGCGCCGGCCGGACGTGAATGAAGGATAGGTGCTCCTATAGGGACACCTATCCTTCAGATCTTGGTGCGGCGGGCCGTAGGTCAGCTCTTCTTCTCGACGTCGCCCCGGACCTTCACGAAGTCGGCCGCCACGTCATCGATCTTCTCCTTGAAGAAGTAGCCGACGATGCCGAGGCTGCCGGCGTCGGCCCACCCGCACATCACGATCGGCACACCCTGGGAGCTGGCCGTCCCGCACTTGGCCTTGCCGCCGAGCGACCCGGGATCGACCTCCTGGACGCCGGAGACCGGCAGGCCGGTCGAGCCCATCCCGGTGAACGCGTCGTCGAGCTGCTTGTCCGGGTTGACGACGAGGCCGGACGCGGCGGCGACCATGACCATGTCCTCCTTGGCCGGGTCGCCGTAGAAGCCGGCGGCCGTGCTGGTGGAGTTCGGTAGGTCCTTCTTGAGCTGGGCGACCATTTCGTTGACGATCGCCACGAACTGCTCGTCGGTGATCTTTTTGCGGCCGGCCACCGTGTCGGGCGCCTCGACCCGGGTCTGCGCGGCCTGGACCGCGTCCTTGCCGATCAGGAAGTAGGCCGCGACGGCACCGCCGCCACAGAGCACCACCAGCACCAGGGCGACGATCAGGATGATCCGCCCGGCGCGGGACTTCTTCCTGGGTGGCGGCGCCGGTTGCTGCCAGGGCTGCTGCTGTTGCTGCCAATCCCCCTGCGGAGGCTGTTGCCAACCCGGTTGCTGCTGCCCGCCGTACTGTTGCCCGCCGTAGGAGGGTTGGCCACCGTACGAGGGCTGCCCGCCATAGCCGGGTTGCTGTCCGCCGTAGGAGGGTTGACCGCCATAGCCGGGTTGCTGTTCGCCGTAGGAGGGTTGACCGCCGTACCCCGGTTGCTGTTCGCCGTAGGAGGGCTGTCCGCCGTACCCCGGTTGCTGTTCGCCGTAGGAGGGCTGTCCGCCATACCCGGGTTGCTGTCCGCCGTACTGAGGCTGCTGCGGCTGTGGGGGCCACGAGGGGTCGGGTGGATCATTCGGCCAGGACGGATGGGACATATGCGCTCCAGCTGATGAGGGAACACCGATCGTATCGCCGCGCGCACAGCCCTCGCTGTCGGCAGTTCGCCGAATCGTAGCCCAGAGGGGCGGTTAGGGGGGATCCGCGGAGCTTCCACGGGGCTAGGGACCTTGTCAGAGTCTGCGGCTTATGCGGGCGGCCTTCGCGATCGAGGCCAAGCCTCCGGAGCCACCACTCCGAATGCGTTCGGAAGCTTCGAGGAGGAAAGCGATGACGGCGAAGGCATGGCGGCGGCGCGTCACCCGCCGGGGCGCGGCATGGACCGCGGGGGTACTGGGGTTGGCTCTCGTCGCGCTGGCCGCGGCGTGGTCGTTCGCGATGAACGCGGCCGCGCCGCCGATGAAGCTGGCCAGCGCGTCCGTGCCCTGGCCCAGCGACGGTTACGGCGGCCGGACCGATCTTTTCGTCGTGACGGACGACAACCGGCTCTACCGCTACGACCGGCTCGGCGCCGGCCGGCAGGAGATCGACGTCGCCATCACCGGGCTGGCCACCGGTGAGCGGCTCGTGGGCATCGACACCCGGCCGGCCAACGGCCAGCTGTACGCCGTCGGCAGCACGAGCCAGCTGTACGTCATCGATCCCGGATCCGGCCTGGCCAGCCCGGTCGGCGCGCCGTTCGCCACCCCGCTGGCCGGCAACCGGTTCGGCGTCGACTTCAACCCCACAGTGGACAGACTGCGCCTGGTCAGCGACACCGGCCAGAACCTGCGCGTCAACCCGACGACCGGTGCCGTGGCCGTCGTCGACACCGCCCTGTCGGCCGACGGCACGACGACGCCGGCCGTCACGGCGTCCGCGTACACGAACAGCGTGGCCGGCGCGACCGCGACCGCCCTGTATGACATCGACAGCGGTCGCGACCTGCTCGTGCTGCAGGGGACGAAGCCCGGGGTCGCACCGCCCGTCTCGCCCAACACGGGTCGGCTGTTCCCGGTCGGGCCGCTCGGCATCGACGTGGTCGGGCTGGACGGGTTCGACATCGTGGGAGCGGCGAAGGGGACGGCGTTCGACGAGGCCGACTACACGGCGCTCGCCGCGGTCCAGATCCGGGGCGGAAAGACCGTGCTGGTACGCATCGACCTGCGGACCGGCCGGGTCATCTACCGGGCCAGGCTGCCCGTCGGCGTCGTCGGCATCACCGCGTCCGCCGGCGCGCCCGGGACCGTGTACGCCACCACGGCCCGCAACGACCTCGTGACGTTCGACGCGCGCACGCGGGCCATCCGTTCGCAGCAGCCCATCACCGGACTGGCGGCCGGCGAGCGGCTGCTCGGCATCGACGTGCGGCCGGCGACCGGGCAGCTCTACGCGATCGGCGGCACCAACCGGCTCTACGTCGTCAATGCGGTCACCGCGGCGGCGACACCGGTCGGCACCGCCTTCACACCCGCCCTGACCGGCTCGGCCGTGGGCGTCGACTTCAACCCGACGGTGGACCGGCTGCGCGTCGTCACGACGTCGGGCCAGAACCTGCGGATCAACCCGGACACCGGGGCCGTGGCGACCGTCGACACGGCGCTCGCCTATGCCGCCGGCGACGCCAACGCCGACACCAGGGCCCAGGCGGGTGCGGCGCACGCCGCGTACACCGACAACGTGGTCGGTGCGACCAGCACGACGCTCTACGACATCGACGTCGCGGTCGACGCGCTGGTGGTGCAGCGACCGCCGAACGACGGCACGGTTCGTACCGTCGGTCCTCTCCGGGTGAACGCCGACGTGGCCGGCGGTTTCGATATCGCCGCTAATGGTGTGGCCGTGACCGCGCTGGCCCGGGCGGACGGCACCCGGCTCTACGCGATCGACCTGTCCTCCGGCCGGGCCCGGCTCGTGGGCAAGCTCGGCCGGGGGAGCACGCTCACCGGACTGGCCTTCGCCCCGCGCGGTGTCTAGTCAGGCGGCCTCCCGCAGTGCCCGCAGCGTCCGGTCGCGCAGATCGTCGAGGCGTAACCCGGCTTCGACGAGGATCTGGGCGGCCAGCCCCTCGCCCTCGTTGAGCAGGCCGAGCAGGAGATGTTCGCTGCCGACGTGCTTGTGTCGCAGCCGCAGCGACTCCCGCAGGGACAGCTCCAGCACCTTCTTGCTGCGCGGGACGAAGGGTATATGGGCGCCGGGTCGGCCGCGGACCGGCGGTGGCGGAGCCACCCGACGCCGGCGGCGACGGCGGAGCACCCGCCGCAGGATGTATTTCGGATGCCAGCGGCGCCGGTCGCGCCGCCCCGGCGAGGCGGGTGGTGGCCGCAGGGCACCGGGGCCGAAGGACCGCTCGACCGCGGCGACCACGGCGTCCAGGTCGATCCCGATGCTGTGCAGGGCCTCCGCGTCCCCCGGGCTGAGCACGACGCGCCGGCCGACACACCGCTCGATGGCCTCGATCACCCGATCGCGGCGCACACCGGCCTCGTGCAGGATGGTCGCCGGGCGGCCGCTGCGCGGATCCAGCAGGGCCAGCAGCAGGTGCTCGGTGCCGATCCACCCGTGGCCGAGGGACCGGGCCTGCGTCTGGGCGTCGATGACGACGCCGCGCGCCGACTCGTTGAACCGATCGAACATCACTGCCCCCGGCCGGCGTGCTTCTTGTGGACCGCCTGCCGGCTCACCTCGAGGGCATCGGCGATCTGCTGCCAGGACCAGCCCAGGCGGCGAGCATTGTCCACTTGCAACATTTCCAGGCTCTCGGAGAGCCGCCGCAGGGCCAGCACGGCCCGCAGGCCAACCCCGGGGTCGGTGCTCGCCGCCGCGGAGGCCAGCTTGATCGCTTCAGACATGCTGTCAATCTACATTGACAGCAGGCCCGTGTCAACACCCGTTGACAGATTTCAGCGGTCGAGGGCGTCCAGGGCGACCCGGTCGAGGGCGACGTAGGGTTCGGGCCGCAGGTTCTCCTCGACCGACCCGGCGCGGATGCCCAACGTGTCCACGTCGATGAGGGTGCCGCCGCCGACGTGGAAACCGCCGCCGCGCTCGAACATCGTCACCAGCGGCTCGAACGGCTCGGGCGGAGCCGTCGGCAGCGGCACTCCGGCGTCCTGCAGGGCCGCGAAGTGCAACGCGTGGGTGGCGGCCCGGACCACCACGACGCCTTGCAGTCGGGCCGCGAGGTGGGCGGAGACCCCCTCCACCAGGGTCGGGTCGGCCCGCACCTGCGGGTTCACCGCGGCGGCGATGTCGAAGAAGGGGAAGCCCGGCGCGTTCGTGGCCCTCGCCCAGAAGGCGGCCCGCCGCAGGTACTCCTTCATCAGGTACCCGCGGGACGTGGTCCGGTCGAACGATCCGGCCCAGTCGATGGCCGTGAGCCGCACGGCGAGGCGGTCAACACGGTCGCCCATCAGCTGCCCCCTCCGCCGAGAATCCTGCGAATGATGTCGTCCAGGTTGGACAGATCGGGCGCGATCTCGGTGACGCCCGGGTGCTCGCGTCCCAGTGCGTCCCAGTGCCCGAAGGGGTCCCGGCTGGCGTCGGTGTGCGGCGCAAGGTCGTGGGCGCCGTAGTGCTGGGGCGTGGGTCGGTTGCCCAGCACCGGATCCCAGGCGCCCGGGTCCGACGACCGGTACGGCATGCCGTTGTTCATCAGGCTGCTTTCGACGTACTCATGGGCCATCAGGCGGTGGAACCGCTGGGCCTCCTCCGGGGTGAGCGTGCCGGCCTCCGCCTTGGGCCACAGGTCGGCGATGTCGCTGTCGGGCGAGAAGTTGCCTCGCTGGGTCTGGCCGGGTCCGGTGGGGAGGTCGTGCTCGCGGTGGAACAGGTGGTCCTTGACCTGGTCGAGCCTACTTTGCGGTATGCCGGTGTTGTCGGCGATGCGGCCGGTGTCGCCGGCGGTGTTGCGGATCTGGTCGTACACGCGGGCGTCGGCCGGGTCGACGTTGTCCACGTAGCGGGCGCCCGTGGGAAGGTCCGAGGCCCGATCGGCCGCCCGGCCGAGGTCGGAGAAGTTGTCCGCGGCCCGGCCCAGGTCGCCGACGTCGTCGAGCGCCCGCGCCCCGCGCGAGACGGAGCCGACCACGCCGGCCGCCCCGCCGAGCACGGGAACGACGCCGAGCAGCCGCTCCCACCACTCGAGTTCCTGCCCGGTGATGAGATCGCGGCCGGTCACCGCCTCGATGACGCCCTTGATCGTGCCGACCACCGGCACGAAGTCCAGTGCCATGCTCAGCGCCACTCCGAACAGGACAGACAGCCCGACGAGAGCGGCCAGTCCGGCCTGGGCCGTCCGGTAGCAGTCGAGGAGGCTGCGACAGTTGTCGGCGTAGGCGGGGCTGCCCAGGGCCAGGGCCGCCGCGATGCCGGCGACGGCCCCGGCGGCAACGTGTCTGCGCCTTCGCTGGGTCGCTGCGCGGCGCCAGACGCCGCCGAGCCAGCGAAGGCGGACGACCCGTCTCATCGCGACTCCCGCCGACTGTCGGGCCGGGCCGGGCTCAGCAGGCTCATGAGGATGGCCGAGACGACCGTCACGATGAGGAAGGGCAGGAAGCTCTGCTCGCGGGCCGAGATGAAGTACCCCAGCACCGCCGTACCCAGCAGGTACACCGGTATGACCGCGATCAGCAACCGGACCAGCCGGGGCACCTTGTTGACCACGCGGGTGTACGTATTCTCCGTCTTCATGCTCAGAAGGTTGGCCAGGAACTGCGCGGCCACCAGCACGCCGAACGTGACCAGCGCCTGCCAGAACGCCGCGTACAGTCCGGCCAGCACCAGGGTGAGGAAGGCCGCCCGGATCACCAGCCGTACCGGCAGCGGCAGCCGGCTCAGCAGTGGCACGACGGGCTCCGCCGTGCGGAACCGGTCCTCCAGGGCCGACATCCGGTCCCGCTGGCCGACCCGGCCGGCCAGGATGATCTGCGCCACCGCCCGGGCGGCCGCGGCCAGGATGGCGAAGGTCACCACCCACCCGCCCCGCTCCTGCAACGGCTCGATGGCGGCCAGGGTGGGTGGATCATCGGCCCAGACGAACACCGGCCGGACGAGCAGCGGGGCCGACTGGACCCAGGCGTAGACCAGCAGGCCGGTGATGGCCACCATCGCGCCGAGGCCGACCAGCGCCCGCAGCCCGCGGGGCGTCGACGGGCGTAACCGGAACTCGGCCGCCAGCGACTTGGCCGCGATCGGTACGCCGACCGTGAGCATGGCGATGAGGAGGTAGGACAGCAGCCAGGAGCCGTATTTCGCGAGCAGGCCGTCCTGGGCGGAGCGCCACAATGGATGGTCGCCCACGAACAGGTCACCCAGTGCGAAGCCGACGGTCATATAGAGGCCCGCGGCACCGGAGAGGGCACCGACGACGGCGAACAGGACGAGCAACCAGAGCGCCTCGGTGAACACCTTCTCGAAGCCGGGATGTATCGCGCCGATTCCCAGCCCGGCCACGAACGCGGCGACCGGTACGACGGCCCCCAGCACCGGCCGGGCGGCCAGATAGAATCCGTCGACTGTGGACACTGCCAGGCCGGCGGAGTAGCGCCGAAGCGTCAGCGGCAGCCCGACCCAGAACGCGTCAGCGATCCGGGCCCACCCGGGCGACGGTGTCGGTAGCGGGGTCGCGGTCATCTTCTCCCCATCTGCTGCTCCGCAGCAACGATCTGGCCAGCCAGCCGAGCACCAGCCCGTAGGCGACGTGCCCGGTGATGCTCACGGAAAGGAACTCGTCCAGGGCCTTCATGTTGAGCCAGCCCGGATAGACCGAGACCATGAAGGCCTCGAGCACGAACGCCCAGGCCAGGCCGGCCCACGGACCCCGTTGTCCCAGGGCGACGGTGTAGGCGGTGCCGAAGGCGATTCCGTTGGTCACGTGGAACGCGGTCCCGGTCACCATGTGCACCGTGTGCGACTGCTCCGGGCCGGCCAGTGCGACGCCGAAGAGCCGCCACGCCTCGACCGGGTTGAGCCGCAGGCCGCCGACCTGGACCAGGCCGAGCCGCACGGCGTCGTAGGCCACCGTGGCCACCAACCCGGCCACGGCTCCGATCAGCAGCCGGCGCAGGACCCGGCGCCGCCGCGGTGGGGCCAGCCTCGGCACGATGGCCAGCAGCACCAGTACCCCGGCTAGGGCCAGGGCGAGCAGGGTCCACCCCAGGGACAGGCCGGCCAGGATGTACACGAGCAGCGAGGCGCCGCTGGCCAGGAACACGGCCGCGATCAACCACTCGACCTTCACCCTTCGACCGGCCACGCCAGACCACGTTAGGTGTCGATGGTTGCCGTGAAGGTCCACTGTCGCCTAGGCGACAGTTCCTCGCCGGGTTGTGGGCCGCCCGGCGGTGTCCCCATAGGACACGGGGGGTTGATCACCCGATACCAACCGTGGTCCGCGCAGTTAAGGGAGTGGGGACGACGCGGACGATGGAAGGGTGAGACGTGACGAGACTGGCATGGGTGGGCGCCGCTGTCTGTCTGGCGCTGGTGCCGGCGGTGGTCGCGGTCGGTTCACCGGCCTCCGGCCGAGGTGTGTCCCCGGGTGATCTCAAGGCCACCGCGCTCGATCCGGTCTCCCGGGTCAGCGCCGTGAAGACAGCCACGAGCCGGCTCGCGCGCACGGACCCGTCACTGCTCGACCGGAGCGACACCACCGTCGTGTCGGTCCTCGTCAAGATGGACTACGACCCGGTGGCGACCTACGCGGGCGGCGTGGTCGGTTACGAGCCCACCAGTCCACAGCGTACGGGCCGGGCGCTTTCGAACTCCGCGGCCGAGCGGCGCTACACCGGCTACCTGGCCCGTCGGGAAGACTCGTTCCTGACGAGGCTGGCCGCGAAGGTACCGTCCGCCCGGTCGGGTCTGCGCCTGCGTACGGTCTACGGTGGTCTCTCCGTCGTCGTTCCGGCCAATCGGATCGAGGACCTGCTGTCGATCCCCGGTGTGGTGGCGGTCCAGGCGGACACCCTTCGTGAGCCGCTGACCGACTCGAGCCCGGGGTTCGTCGGGGCGACCAACCTCTACCCGCAGCTCGGCGGTGCGGCCAACGCCGGCAAGGGAGTGATCTTCGGTTCGCTCGACACGGGCGTCTGGCCCGAGCATCCCTCATTCGTCGACAAGGGCAACCTCGCCGCACCTCCGCCCAAGGCCGACGGCACGCCGCGCGTGTGCGACTTCGGCGACAACCCGCTGACGCCGGCCAGCGATCCGTTCGTGTGCAACCACAAGCTGATCGGCGGCCAGGCGTTCCTGGCCACGTACCTCGCCGTCGTCGGCGGTGAGGTGTACGCCTCGGCCCGCGACTCCGACGGGCATGGCACTCACACCGCCTCGACCGCCGCCGGTAACCCGGTTGCCTCAGCGCCGGTTCTGGGCGTCGACCGGGGGCCGGTGCAGGGCGTGGCGCCCGGCGCCTGGGTCAGCGCCTACAAGGTGTGTGGCGCGTTGGGCTGCTTCTCGTCCGACTCCGCCGCGGCGGTCCAGCAGGCCGTCAAGGACGGTGTCAGAGTGATCAACTTCTCCGTATCCGGCGGCACCACGCCGCTGACCGATCCGGTGGAGCTGGCGTTCCTGGATGCCTACGCGGCGGGTGTGTTCGTCGCCACCTCGGCCGGCAACAGCGGACCGGCCGCCGGTACGGCCAACCACCTGTCGCCGTGGGTGACCACGGTGGCCGCCTCGACGCAGAAGCGGCAGTTCGACTCGACCCTCACCCTGACCGCCGGCGCGGACGCCGTCACCTTCGCCGGGGCATCGCTCACGGCCGGGGCTGGGGCGGCGCCGATCGTGCTCGCCTCCGACTCCCCGTACGCCCGTGTCCTGTGCGACACCGAGGCGCCCGCGGGCTCGTTCACCGGCAAGATCGTGGCCTGTCAGCGCGGCGGTAACGGCCGCGTCGACAAGGGCTTCAACGTCTCCCGGGGTGGTGCGGTGGGCATGGTGCTCTACAACCCGTCCCTGGCCGACGTGGAAACCGACAATCACTGGCTGCCCACGGTCCATCTGGCCGACGGGACTCCCTTCCTGGCGTTCATGGCCGGCCACTCCGGCGTGACGGCCCGGTTCACCGCCGGCATCAAGCAGCAGGGGCCCGGCGACGTCATGGCGGCGTTCTCCTCTCGTGGTCCGGCCGGCAGCTTCATCAAGCCGGACATCACCGCACCCGGTGTCCAGATCCTCGCCGGCATGACGCCGACCCCCGGGAGCCCCTCGGGCGGACCACCCGGCCAGCTCTACCAGGCCATCGCCGGTACCTCGATGTCGTCACCGCACGTCGCCGGCTCGGCCATCCTCCTCGGGGCGCTTCATGCTGCCTGGACGCCGGGCCAGATCAGGTCCGCTCTGATGACGACGGCCAGCGGGGACGTGGTCAAAGAGGACGGCTCCACGCCGGCCGGCCCATTCGACGTCGGCTCCGGCCGGGTGAGCCTCGGACCCGCGGGCAACCCCGGTCTGACGTTCGATGAGACCGCGGCGCCCATGGCCGCACTCACGGCCGACAGTGTGGGAGCGGTCCACCTGAACATCCCGTCGGTCAACGCCCCGGTGATGCCGGGCCGACTGACGACGGTTCGCACGGCGGTCAACGTCACCAACCGGACGCAGACCTATGCCGTCCACACCACCGCGCCGGCCCAGACCTCGATCACTGTGTCCCCGACGGTGTTCACGGTGGGGGCCGGCCGCGCGGTCCGGCTCACCATTCGCATCGCGTCGAACGCGCCGGCCGGCCAGCACTTCGGCCAGGTGCGCCTGGATCCGGTGGCGAGCGGGCTGCCGACCTTGCACCTGCCGGTGGCGTTCGTCCCGCAACACGGCGTGGTCGGCCTCACCAGCAACTGCGCCCCCGGCACCATCCCCATGTTCGGCACGAGCGACTGCACGGTCACCGCGACCAACAACTCGTTCACCACGACGACCGTGGACCTGGCCACGGCAACGTCACTCAACCTCCCGGTCACCAGCGTCACCGGCGCCACCCGTACGGGCGTGTTCTCGGTCGCCAAGACCGGCGTGACGCTGGCCGGCGCGCAACTGGGCGTGCCGTCGGTGGCACCCGGCCCGAGCCCGGCCGGATACATCTCGCTGGCCGCGTTCGGGTTCACGCCGACCGCGATCGGTGATGAGCAGTTCCTCAACTTCACGGTGCCCGCGTTCCGCTACAACGGCGCCACGTATACCTCCATCGGGATCAATTCCAACGGCTACGCCGTCGCCGGTGGCGGCTCCTCGGCGGACAGCAACTGCTGCAACCTGACTCAGATCCCGGATCCGGCCCGGCCCAACGACGTCCTAGCTCCATATTGGACTGACCTGAACGGGTCGGGGGCGCCCGGCATCTCGGCGGGGGTGCTCACCGACGGAGTCGGCAACTGGGCCGTGTTCCAGTGGGATGTCAACGTGTTCGACACCAACCAGCCCAAGACGTTCCAGCTCTGGATCGGCCTGAACGGGACGCAGGACCTGTCCTTCGCCTACGATCCCGCCAACCTGCCGGGCCTACCGGGCGCGCAGCCGCTCCTGGTCGGGGCCGAGAATCGGAGCGGCACCGGTGGCGCCCAACTCCCGGCCGGTACACCGCCGACCCAGGACCTTGTCATCACCAGTACCGATCCCACGCCGGGCGGCTCCGTCAGTTACGCGCTGACCGTGCGTGGCACCGCGCGCGGGACCGGATCCGTCACCACATCCATGATCGCACCGATCGTCCCGGGCACGACGGTGGTGACATCGACCGTGCGGGTCGACTGATCGGGCTGGCCGTCCGAAACCCGACACCGCGTCCGGTGCCGAGCAGTACAGAAGGGCATCCCCTATCGACCCCCCGGTCGTCGCGGGGTCTGCCCGATGTCCCGGGTCGGGGCCCGGGCGCACGGTGTGGTCATGGACACCACGGTGCGCGCCGGTTCCCGGTCCGGCCGGGCTCGCGAATGGTTGGCCCGGTACGCCCCGGCCGAGGCCGGTGCCATCGCGGGAGCGCTGGCGGCGGCCGCCGTGGTGGGGCCGTTCGGCCTGGCGGCGGCGACGGCCTACGCCGGCGCCATAGGGGACGGCGTCGGCTTCTACTCGGTCCTGCTCGTCCGCGACCTGCGCCGCCAACGACCGGGGCCGGGCCGGCTCGGTTCCACGGTGCGGGGACTCGTGATGGAGTTCGGGCCGGCCGAAGTGCTCGACAGCGTCCTGGTCCGTCCGCTGGCCATGTACCTGGCCGCCCGGTGGCTCGGCAGCGCCGCGGCCGGCGTGATCGTGGGCAAGCTGGCCGCCGACGCCGTCTTCTACGCGCTCGCGATCATGGCGTACGAGTTGCGCAAGCACCTCGCCGCACGCCGGCACGTCCAGGCCCGTGGTAGCGCCCGGGCCCATTCCCGACCAGCGGTGTTCGCGTGGCCGGGTCCGACGGCCCGTCCCGAGGAGGCCACCACCGAGGCGATCGACCTGTCGAGCGTGCCCACGACGTCGCTGGTACTCAACCGGCGCTGACCCTGGTCGCGGCGTAGGCGTCAATGTCGGCGATCAGGCGGACCTTGTCCGCGTCGGGCAGGAACGCGGCCCGTACGGCGGCCCGGGCCAACTCGGCCACACCGGCCTCGTCGAGATCCAGCAGTCGGGCCGCGATCGCGTACTCGTTGTTGAGCGTCGTGCCGAACATCGGCGGGTCATCCGAGTTGATGGTTACCGGCACGCCGGCGGCGACCAGGATGGGCAGCGGGTGCTCCTCCAGGGTGGACACGGCCCGCGTGCGCACGTTGGACGTCGGGCACACCTCGAGCGGGATCTGCCTCTCGGCCAGGTAGGCCAGCAGCGCCGGATCCTCCACGCTGTGGATGCCGTGGCCGATCCGTTCGGCGCCCAGTTCCCGTAGGGCGTCCCACACGGTGGCCGCTCCGGTGGTCTCCCCGGCGTGCGGCACCAGGCGCAGGCCGGCGGCGCGGGCCCGCTCGAAGTACGGCTTGAACTGCGGCCGCGGCACGCCGATCTCCGGTCCACCGAGGCCGAAGCTGACCAGGCCGTCGGGCCGCTCGTCCAGGGCGATCCGCACCGTCTGCTCGGCCGCCTCCAGCCCGGCCTCACCCGGGATGTCGAAGCACCACCGCAGCACGATGCCCAGCTCCGGCTCGGCCCGCCGTCGCGCGTCCTCGATCGCCTCGCAGAACGCACGGGCCGGAATGCCGCGACGCACGTGCGAGTACGGCGTGATGGTCAGCTCGGCGTAGCGCACCCGCTGCCGGGCCAGCTCGCGCGCGACCTCGTAGGTGAGGACGCGCACGTCCTCCTCGTCCCGGATCAGGTCCACCATGCTCAGGTAGACCTCGATGAAGTGCGCGAAGTCCCGGAAGTCGAAGTAGGCCGCGAGAGCGTCCACATCGGTCGGGACCGGAGTCTCGCCGGCGTGCCGGGCGGCCAGCTCGGCCGCGATGCGGGGCGAGACGGACCCGACGTGATGCACGTGCAGCTCGGCCTTGGGCAGGCCGGCGATGAACTCGGTGTGGTCGGTCAAGCCCCGAGTCTTTCACGAAGGGGTTGACAGGGGGGCGCGGTCAGGGGCAGTATTCAACCTGTAAGTTGATTAACCGAGCGGTTGAGAGAAGGCGAGACACGGTGGACCGGCTGAGCGAGGTGTTCAGCGCCCTCGCCGACCCCACCCGTCGGGCGATCCTGGCCCGACTGACGGAGGGCGAGGCGACGGTCAACCAGCTCGCCGAGCCGTTCCCGATCAGCCTCCAGGCCATCTCCAAGCATCTGAAGGTGCTCGAGCGCGCCGGGCTGATCACGCGCGGCGTCCAGGCGCAGTGGCGGCCGTGCCGCCTCGACGCGGCGCCGTTGCGCGAGGTGGCCGACTGGATCGCCGACTACCAGCGGTTCTGGGAGCAGCGCTACGACCGGCTCGACGAGTACCTGCAACAGCTCCAGAAGGACCAGACATGAGAGGGAGAGCTGCGATGAGCGACAACCTGACGGTGACCCTGCCGTCCGACCTCGAGGTGACGATGGTGCGCGTGTTCAACGCGCCGCGCGCGCTTGTTTTCGAGGCGCACGCCGCGTGCGAGCACCTCAAGCACTGGTGGGGTCGGGGCAACCCGCTCGACTGCGAGATGGACTTCCGCCCGGGCGGCACCTACCGCTTCGTCGAGCACGCGCCGGACGGCGAGGACTACGCGTTCCGCGGTGAGTACCGGGAGATCCGGGCGCCGGAGCGGATCGTGCAGACCTTTGAGTTCGAGGGCATGCCCGGGCATGTGTGCGTGGAGACGCTGGAAATGACCGAGGAAGGCGGCCAGACGACGGTCACCAGCGTCATCCGGTTCGACACGAAGGAGGAGCGCGACAGCATGGTGTCCACCGGCATGGCGGAGGGCGCCCGCGAGTCGTACGAAGCCCTCGCGGCGTACCTGGCGAAGCTGTCCTGATCCGGAGTGACCGCGGGCCTGCCGTAAACCGGACAGGTCCGTGGCCCGGTTTTAGGGACAGGAGGTCCGATGGATCGCTTGTCTGAACCGCCCACCGGCTTCGCGGAGTTCGTCGCGGCACGCTCGCCGGCGCTGCTGCGTGCCGCCTGGCTGCTCACCGGTGACGTCGGCCGAGCCGAAGACCTGCTCCAGGTGGCGTTCGCGCGCGCCTGGCGGCATTGGAGCCGCATCGCCGACGGCAACCCGGAAGGGTACGTGCGGCAGGTGCTGTTCCGGTCGTACCTGAACTGGTGGCGGCGGGGCTGGCGGGCCGAGGTGCCGACGTCGGTGCCACCCGAGCGGGCCAGCGACCACGACGTGGCCGGCGACCTGGCCAGCCGGGACGCGATCCACGGCGCGTTGCGTGGCCTGACCCGCCGCCAACGTGCCGTGGTCATCGCCCGGTACGTCGACGACCGCTCGGTGGCCGAGACCGCCGAGCTGCTCGGTTGCAGCCCGGGCACGGTCAAGGCGCTCGCCTTCCGGGCATTGGCCACGCTGCGCGCCGATCCCACCATCGGGGCGCTGCTCACGACCGGGCAGGAGCCGTCGCCGACCTCCTCGAACCGGAACACCGAAGGGAGCGAGCACCATGGCGCACACTGACGGCCGGGAAATCGGACGCCTGCTGGACACCCTGGTGCCGCCGCTGCCGGAGCCGCCCGATCGACTGGCCGGTATCGGCCGTCGCGCTCGACGGCAGCGCCGCTGGATCGCGGGGATGGCGGCGGCCGGCGTCGTGATCGTCCTGCTGGGCTCGTGGTCGCTGGTCCAGCTGCGACCATCCCGGATCGGGGTCGCCGGACAGTCGGCCTCGGCCGAACCGCCGGAGCCCGTCGGGCCGCCGGGACCGGCCGGACCCGGTGCCGGCGCGTGCCCTTCGTCGCTGCCCCGGTTCGAATCCGACAACTTCGGCCTGCCGACCAGCGGGCCGGGCGTGCTGGCACCCGAGGGGGCGACGCGCGCGATCATGTGCGAGTTCCAGTGGCGGCCCGGCCACGGCGAGCCGGTACGGCGCGAGCTGGTCCTCACGCGCGACGTCGCCGGGCTGGTGACCGTTCTGAGCGGGCTGCCGGCCGAACCGGGAATCGACCCGTGCTTCGTCCTTGGCACCGGTGGCTACCTCACGCTGGTGTATCCCGGCGGCGCCCGGCACACCCTCGAGTTCGCCAGCCGTTGCGGCTTCGTCCGTCGCGGCGCGATCACGCGGCACGGCGGCTGGGACGCGGTCCGGGCGTTCGACGAGCGTTACCGCGAGCAGGAGCTCGCCGCGGCCGACCCCGGCGCGGTGCCGGCGGCCGACTGCCCGCAGCGGTTGGCGGCCGACCCGTCAACTCGCAAGATCATGCCGGAGCAGGTCCTCGACGCCTGGCTGCAAACCTTTGGCGAGCGTTACCTCGCCGGGCCGGCCACCGTCGTCACCGCCTGCCGGTTCGAGCGCGAGGACGCCGGGTTCCATCGCGTCGACCGGGTAACGCGGCGGTCCGTGGCCGCCCGCGTGGATGGCGTCTTGCAGACGGCCTTCAAGACGTACCCGACGAGGTTGCCGTACTTCGACTGCGGGCCGATCGATGCGATCACGACCGTCGACGTGCTGGTCATCCGCGACAGTGTCGGCGAGACCGCGGAGGTCAGGCTGCCGCGCGACGCCTGCCAGATGGTCTCCTTCGGCGACGACGGTGGTCGCACGCCCAACGACGACCTCACCACGCTGCTCGACGAGTTGCTCGGGCCGGTCCGATGAGACCGCGCGGCCGGTGGGGAGACGGTTGGCCGCCTTCCCACCGCCAGTGTTCACCCCGGCAGACCTCAGCCGTGCGCGGTTATCCGACAGCGGTTCGTCCGCTGATGTCGCGCCAGAGCAGCGCCGTGGTCAGCAGCGACGCGGCACCGGCCATCGCCATGGCGGTGGCCGGTGCCGTCAGCTGGCCCAGTCCGCCGATGGCGGCGACGGCCAATCCCTGTAGGGTCATCAGCCCGGTGGTCGCCAGCCCGAAGGCCTGCCCGCGCGCCGAATCCGGCACCGCGTCCAGGAACCGGCGGGCCAGGCCGAGCTGGTACGAGATCCCGGCGCAGGCGGCCAGGAACAGCGCCCCGGCCCCGGCCAGGCCCGGTCGGGCCAGAAAGCCGAGCAGCGGTACGCCCAGCAGCAGCGCCAGATACGGCGCGAGCCGTTCCCGCCGGCGAGGGGCGAGTAGCCGTCCGACCGCGAGGTCGCCCAGCAGCATGCCGAGTGCGGCGCACATGAAGACCACTCCGGCGGCGGATCCGGCCTGCAGCCCCGATGCGTACGGCACGATGAGGCCCTCGGCCCCGACGGTGAACACCGGCGGCAACCACTGGGCCAGCAGCAACCGGCGGATGCGCCGGTCGGCCAGGAGGGCCCGGTTGACCCGCCAGGTCTCGCTCACCGCCTTGCCGGTGGCGGCGGTCCGGCGCGCCGGCCGGTCGGCCAACCCGATGCGGACCAGCATCGCCGACAGCAGGCAGCTGGCCGCCGTCACCCACAGGGCGCCGTACGGCCCGGTCAGAGCCAGCAGCAGCCCGCCGAGACCGAATGCGAGCACCTGCATCGCTCCGGCCGATACGGTCAGCACCGACCGGCCGAGCACATAGCGGTCGCCGTCCAGGAGCTCGGGCAGCAGCGCGGTACGGGCCGCGGAACTGACCGGGGCGAAGACACCCACCGCGAAGACGACCGCCAGTATCGCCAGGGGCGGCAGCACGCCGACGGCCAGCACCACGACCGACGCCAGTCGTATCAGGTCGTAGCCGGTCAGCACCGCACGCGGCCGCCAGCGGTCGGCCAGCGCCAACAGGAACGTTCCACCCACGACATACGGCAGGAAGCCGGACACGTAGGCGACCGCGGCGAGCGCGGGCGAACCGGTGGCCGCGTAGACCAGCACCGACAGGGCGAGCATCTTGACCGTCTCGCCAATGAGGAACACGCAGAAGCCCGTGAAGAGCACGCGGAACTCACGGACCGCGAACACCTCGCGGTAGGTGGCCGCTCGCTCGAGGGGCATGGTCACCGCCTCAACCTGCCCGGAAGCGGCGCGGCGGACTAGCCTTTCGGTGGGAGGCGAAACATGCGCATCGCGGTGGGCCCGGACGACATGGCGGCGAGTCGGTTCGCGATCTCCCCGCTCGGCGAGGCCATGTCGGCCCTGCGCATCGTGGCCGGCCGGGGGCCCGCCGGTCCGCTCCGGCCGTGGATCGAGCGCGCCCGTCCCCGCTACGAGCTGCTCCGTCGCGACGATCTGGCGGTCGGTGCGCTGACCGCGCTGTTCCGCACCGGCGGCTACAACGCCGACTTCATCCAGCCTCCGCCGGCCGGTGTTGGCCTGTCGTTCGAGCAGGAGCTGGCGGCGGTGCGGGCGACACCCCTGCGACAGGCCCGCGCGGAGCTGGCCCGCACCCTGGACGGTCATCGGCGCCCACCCGCCTTCGCCTCGGCCATCTTCGCCGCCCCGGACATGGTGGACCGGTTGGCCGACGCGATCCGGGCAACCTGGACGGCCCTGGTGCAGCCGGAGTGGCCGCGACTGCGGAGCATTCTGGAGCGCGACATACTGCATCGGGCCGGGCGGCTTGCCGCGTACGGTTGGGCCGATGCGCTGACCGACCTGGACGGGCGGCTCGGCTGGGAGAGTGACGGGCTGCGGGGCGAGATCGTGATCCGCGGGTTCGGCTCCCAGACGCACCGTCCGGGTGGTGGCGGGCTGCTGTTCGTGCCGTCGGTGTTCGGCCCACTCATTCCCTATGTGGACCCACCCTGGCCGTACGCGTTGGTCTACCGGGCCCGCGGCGTGGCCGAGATCCTCGGCCGGCCGGATCCGGTCAGGCCGCGAGTAGGTCCGGCCCTGGACGCGCTGGACCGGTTGGTCGGCGCGACCCGGGCCCTGCTGCTGCGCGCGCTCGGCACCCCGGGTACGACGACCCAACTGGCCGCGCAGTTCGGCCTTTCGGTGGGCACGGTCGGCGACCACCTCGCCGTGCTGCGCGAGGCCGGGCTGGTGCGGCGCGCGCGGATCGGGCGCGCCGTCCGCTATGAGCGCACCCCGCTGGGCGACGCCCTCACCGGCTAATGTCGCGCGTCGAAGGTTTCCTATCGTCACAAGTGCAAGACAGTTGTGGTCTCGACAGTGTCTGGAGGCCACGACTGCAATGCACTTGTGCGGTGCAGTCGTTCCAGCCGCGTCGGTTCAACGGTGACGCGGTTGTCGAGGCAGGGCGATGTCGAACCTCACCCGGGACCATGACCGTCCGGTCAGGTCGCGGCCGTCGGGCGTGGGAGTGCCCGGTGGCTGCCGCTGGAACTCCTTGACCAGTGAACGCTTGACGCCGAAGACGGCGTCGGAGGCCAGCAGGTCGTCGCCGTCGACGAAGATGTGTGTCACGAGTGTCCGCGTGCCGGGTGCGGCGACCTTGAGGTGTAGGTGGGAGGCGCGCATCGGGGAGCGTCCGGTCTGCCGCAGCAGCTGGCCGACCGGGCCGTCGTGCGGAATGGGGTACGGCGTGGGCGTCAGCCCCCAGAACGCGTATCGGCCACCATCGTCGGCGTAGAGGTGCCCGCGCCCGGACACGCGATTGTCGCCGTGTTGCACGTCGTACAGGCCGTCATCGTCGGCCTGCCATACCTCGATGAGCGCTCCGGGGACGGGGTTGCCGGCGGTGTCGGTCACGCTGCCCTCGACCCAGCACGCCTGGCCCGGCGCCCCGCCCGCGATGTCGCCGCCGAGGCCGATCTCGGGGGAGTTCTCGGCGAAGAACGGGCCGACCACGGTGGCTTCGGTGGCGTTGGCGTAGGCCTCGTTGTTGACATTGATCGTCTGCATGGATGCGCCGAGCACATCGGAGAGAAGTACGAATTCCTGGCGGCGGTCGGTGGTGATGTGCCCGGCGGCGGTGAGGAACGCGATCGCCTGCCGCCACTCCCGCTCGGTGAGGCGGACCTCGGTGATGAACGCGTGCAGATGCCCGACCAGCGCCCGCATCACCTGTTTGACGCGCGGATCGGGCGTGTTGTCGAACGATGCCAGCACGGTGCGGATGAGCTCGTCCTCCACCTGGCGCTGCCGGGCCGGGATCTCTGGCGGCATCGCGGTCCTCCTCCGACCTCCGGGTGCGGGCGTTGGTCGCGTGGCAGCGACGTCAGTGCCATCCTGAGGTCGTAGGCCCCGGGCCGGCAACCCGATGGTCGCCGGCCCGGGTGTCGTCATGCTCCGGCGACGGTGACCCATCGGGTCTTGGACGCGAAGATGAAGTTCTCCTCGGTCGAGGTGGCTGGAACCATGCAGAACTGCAACCAGGCCTTGCCCCGGTGCAGGCTCTGCAGCGGACGGCCGGTGAAGTCGGTCGGGTTACGGCCCAACGTCACGTGCTTCACGTGCCACCGCCCGTCGCAGGTGACCTCGACATCCTGCGACACGTTCGTGTCGTACCAGGCGTCCACCGTGGAGCTGCTGCCCTCGGCCGTCGGGTCGGGCCCGCCCTGCTTCACCGACACCCAGACATGCATCTCCTCGCTGGGACCCCAACAGCGGTACGTGCCGGCCACGCGTACGGTGCCGGCCCCGTCGACGCCGAGCACGGCGGAGCCGGCCAGCGCGCCGATCTCTGGCGTCGGAACCTCGGCCGACGCCGGCTGGGCGGCGAGGGTGAACGCCATCGAGGACGCCAACGCCCCGACCGCGATGGTGAGAAGCCGTGACAAACGCATGTGCTCTTGCTCCTTTGCAGTCAGCCGGCCGGCCCGAGCGACGGCCGCAATTGGCCGAGGCTGGCCGACCAACCGGCCGCCGACAAGGCCTGGGCGCGGCATAGGTGGTGTCTGTGCCCGTGTGCGCCGATAGGACCGGGTGATATGGGTCACCCTGTCGGGCGATCGGTGCCACTTATCGCACCCGTTCGTCGGTTGACTCTCAGCGCCCCGCGGGTTCGTCGGCGCGCGGTACCGGCCCACCGTCGCGGCGCCGGTCCGCCCGCCACAAAACGTCCGCACGGCCGTCGCTGTCGATGTCGCTGTCGATGTCGGACGAGATCGACCCGTCGGCACCGCTCTGTCCACCCACGACGGTATGCCGGTGGCCGTGCTGAGCACCGATTCCAGGTCCCGTGCTGGCCACGGACGCGCCACCGGTCCCGCACGGCGAACCTCGACAGGGAGCCAGTCCCGCTGGCCGCCGGATCAACCAGAACTGAGTTGAGAGACGAGGTCGAGAACCGCTGCAGCGGTTCGCTTGGGCTGGCCAAGCCACGGTCCATGCCCCGCGGGAAGCACTACCAGCCGTGCGTCGGGAATCTGGTCGACCATTGCCTGGGCGACCGGGATGCCGCCCAGCGGCTCCCATTCGCCCCATATCAGCAACGTAGGCATTGCCACCGAGGACAGCTCGTCCGGTCGCACCACCGCCTTACGTCGCAGCCCCGACCGGGACAGCAGGCCGAACGGTGAAACCACTCTGCGAATTTCGGCTCTGGAAACCTTGTCGGCCAATCGGTCCCGGCCGGCGGCAAGGAGCAGGTCGATCAGGTCCGGGTAGCGGACGATGGTCTCCCGTTCGCGAGCGGCGTGGTGCACGAACGTCAGCAGGGACTTCCGGCTCGGACGCGCCAACCGCGACATCAGCTCTCCCAGACCGAGCGTGGCGTTCAGGCGGATCGGCAGGGCGATGCGCGCACCCGGTATGGCCGGCGGACCGATCAATGCCAACCGGTTGACCCGGTCGGGACGAGCCAGCGCGTACCACAGCGCCCACATTGCGCCCCCCGAGTGGCCGAGCAGCGCGGCGGTGTCCAGTTCGAGCGCGTCGAACAAGCGATCCAGCCATGCGACCACCGCTTCGCGGTTACCTGCCCTAGGGAGATCGATCGGGTCGCTCAGCCCGTGCCCGGGCCGGTCAGGGGCGATGGCGCGGATGCCGTGGAGCTCGTTCAGCAACGGCAGAAGAAATCCTGCCGGTCCTCCTGGGCTGTGGAGGAGCACGACCGGCGGCCCCTCCCCGTGTTCCAGGACATGGACCAGCTTGCCGGGGCCCACCTCGACGTAGCGGCGGCGGACGGCGGTTCCCGTCAGCACGCGCTCGTACACCTGCTGGATCTCGTCGGTGTGATGGCCCCGGCGCCTGGGGTGCGTGTCGGCCTCGTGCTTGTTCATGACCGCCCTTCCGTAGCCGCACCTGGCCGGTGCCAGATCGCTGGACCATTACGCTAGGACCGGCCGCGGGCGGTCACCATCGGGAAATCTCCCCATGCGGTCAGCCCGTGCTGCATCGCGAACATCGCAGCGGCCGCTCGCGTCGAGATTCCGATCTTCGCGTAGGCGTTCTGGACATGGCGGTCGGCGGTCTTGGCGGCGATGCCCAGGGCCCGCGCGATTTGTTTCGTCGTCAGGCCAGCGGCGAGTAGAGCGACGACCTCGGCCTCGCGCTCGGTCAGTCCAGCTGGTCGAGGGAGGTGAGGAACGGCGTGCCCAGCCGCCGCAAGCACGGCCGCGACGCTGTCGGCATCCAGCCGCCCGTCACGGGCCTCCTGGCCGAGGAGGTCAGCAGCCCGCTGCCGCGGTAAGGCCGCCCGATGGGGCCGATGCTCCGTCATGGCCTGGTAGGCGTCCGCGGCGGCGAGCAGCCGGGCCAGCGGAGGAACACCCAGGGTCGCTCCCCGGTGGTATCCGGAGCCGTCTTGCCGCTCGTGATGCGACGTGGCGACCGGTGCAATGGTCGCGAAGAACGCGGACCTGCACAGCACCCGCTCCGTGTGGTAGGCGTGCAGCCTGACCCGTTCCCAGTCGTCCGCTGTCAGCGGGCCCGGCTTCTGCCAGATCTGGCTGGGCACAGCCACGCGTCCCAGGTCGTGGACGGACCCGGCCCGCCGTACCGCCACCTGATCTGCGGGCGGCATGCCGCGCAGCTGCGCAGCCCTTCCGGCCAGGTCCGCGACGCCGATCGCGTGGCCCACCAAGTAGGAGGCGGAGAGGTCGGCGAAATCTCCCATCGCAGCGAGGGCCTGATCGACGGACAGATCGCGCAGGAACAGCCCCGCACCAGGCTCGACCGCGAGGACCTCATCCCATGCCGACCGTTGACCGTCGAGGTCAAGGATCGCGGCGGGCTCGTCCAGGAGCACGGCGGCTACAGCCGGATCGAAGGCGTTTCCGGCGCGGGCCTGGATCACGCTGGCCGCGAACTCCGCGCCTCCAAGCACGTGCTGGAAGGTCGCGTCGCGGGCCACGTGGATGATTCGAAGCGCAAGCGGGACCTCGTCACCACGCAGGCCGGCCGGTCGCCCTCTGCCGTCCCACCGCTCGGTCAGATGGGCGAACAGGCCATGCACCGACTGCGGCATTCCCAGCCGCGCGCCGAGCATCTGTGCGACCTCGCACCCGGCCGCGAAGTTGCGACGATACAGACGTGCGGCGCGTGGGAGCCGCCGCGCCGCCCACAACGCCCGCATGGGATCCGCACTGTCCGGGCCGGCCAGCGCTCGCATGATCCCGTACATCGCCTCCGCCGGCGTTCCGAACATCACCGGGTTGAAGTGAGCCACCAAGGCGCCTTCGTCGAACAGCTCCGCGCTCGTCTCGGTGGTGGCGGTGCACCCGGCATGAAACAGCAGGCACCCGTAGTACGTCTGCATCGCGGTATCCGGATCGACGCTTAGCCGCTCCGCCAGGCGCATGGCGACCACGGTGCTCTGTAGCCCGTGCTCGAAGGGAAGGCCGGTGCCCAGATCAGTAGCGAGGCACAGCACGGCGATGAGCTCCGCGGTACGGACTTCCTCCTGATCCGGGCGCGGGTCGATTGACACGACTCGAAGTTACACGCCGCTGCGTCGCGAGACGGATCCGGACCTGCGCCCCGTCCACGACGCACCCGCCCGATCACACGGGCGGACAGGGCGGGGATGACCCATTCCGCCGAGCCGACACGCCGCGGAACTCTAAGGCGCGCGTTCCTCGGCGCCGTCGGTGGTGACATGGTCGATGAGCCGTTCGACCGCGTTGATCAATGGGGTCTCGAGGTCGCGGTAGTCGTGGACCCGGGCCAGGATGTCGCGCCAGAGTTGAGCCGGATTGGTGTGACCGAGAGCGGCGCAGACCGCCGGCTTCCAGGGCTGGCCCGGTGCGATGGCGGGCCAGGCGTCGATGCCGGCGGCGCTGGGGCGTACGGCCTGCCAGATGTCGACGTAGGGGTGGCCGGTCACCAGCACGTGCGGGCCGGCGACCATGGCGGCGATACGGCTTTCCTTCGAGCCGGTCACGAGGTGGTCGACCAGGACGCCCAGACGCCGTCGTGGCCCGGGGTCGAACCGGGCCACGGCCTCGGCGAGTGTGTCGACGCCCGACAAGGGCTCCACGACAACGCCTTCCACGCGGAGGTCGTCACCCCAGATCCGTTCGACAAGCTCGGCGTCGTGGATGCCTTCCACCCAGATCCGCGACTGTCGGGCAACCAGCGCCGGGTGTGGCCCGACCGACAGCGAGCCACTGGCCGTTCGGTGGGGCCGGTCGGCCCTGGCGGCGGCCGGGCGGCGCAGCGTGACGACCGCGCCATCGAGAAGGAAGGCACCGGGTGTCAGAGGGAACAGGCGCCGGCTCCCATGACGATCCTCGAGGACCACCGCACCGACCTCGAAGCCCACGACCGCACCACAGAAGCCGGAGCCGACGTCCTCGACCACCAACTCCGGACCAGCGTCCACGACGGGCACCTCGGCCCTGGACCGTCCCGCCGCCAGCACATCGAAGTCGTACCGTCCCACGGGCCCAGACGTTACCGCCGCCGTCACCGGCCGGGCCGACGCCGCGCGGTCGGTCCGGCGCGCGATCACGAAGGTTTGAGTTCGCGCCGGAGGAGCTTGCCCGACGGGGTCCGTGGCAGCGTCGGGACCTCGGTGACGTCGGCGAGGCGCTTGTAGCCGGCCACCCGCTCCGCGACCCAGACCCGGACCGTCGCCAGGTCGAGCGGCTCGGCGGCGACGATGTAGGCGACGGGTAGCTCGCCGTGCCGCTCGTCCGGGCGCCCGACCACCGCGGCGTCGACGATGCCGGGATGGGTCAGCAACAGCGCCTCCAGTTCGGCCGGCGCGACCTGATAGCCGTCCACCTTGATGAGTTCCTTGAGCCGGTCGGTCACGGTGACGTTGCCATCGGGGTCGACGTGGCCGAGATCGCCGGTGTGCAGCCATCCGTCGGCGTCCACGGTCTCGGCTGTGGCGGCCGGTTGGTTCAGGTAGCCGGCCATGACCTGTGGGCCACGCACCCAGAGCTCGCCCGGTTCGCCGGCATCGACGGCCCGGCCCGTCCGCGGGTCGACGACCGTCAGCTCGGTGTTGGGCAGCAGACGGCCCACGGTGCCGGCCGGGCTCGGGTGGCGCCGGTCCGGCACGCACACGCTGGCGGTGGTTTCGGTGAGGCCCCAGCCCTGGCCGACGACACAGCCCGGCAGCCGCGCGGCGAGCGCCGCCTGGACCGCGATCGGGAGCGGGGCGCCGCCCACGGCGACCAGCTCCAATGAGGACAGATCGCGACCGGTGGCCGCGGGATGACCAGCCAGGAAGCCGGCGACCGGCGGGGGCACCGCGGTCACGGTGACCCGGTGCTTCTCGATGACGTCGAGGACCAACGCCGGGTCGAACCGAGGAACGGTCACGACGGTCGCCCCGACGGCCAGCGGCACGGCCAGGGTGACGATACCGCCGAGGACGTGGAAGAACGGGGCGAGCGCCAGAACGATGTCGGTATCGCCGAATCGGGCCACCGTCTCCACCTGCCGGACCGACGTCACCAGGTTCGTGTGGGTGAGCCGGACGCCCTTGGGCAGCCCCGTGGTGCCGCTGGAGTACGGCAGCATGGCCACCGCGTGCTCGTCCGGATGGATCGGCGGGGCCGGGTCGGTACCGGCCAACACGTCGGCCAGGGTGGCCGCCCCGCCGCCGTCGCCGTCCCCCAGCACGACGACGCGGTCGAGGCCCACCGTCGCGCCCGCCGCGGCGGCCAGCGGCGGGATCGTCACGACCAGGGCGGCGCCAGCGTCGGTGATGTGCCGGCTCGCCTCCGGCGCCGTCCATCCCGGGTTCACTCCGGTCACGGCGGCGCCGAGGCGCATGGTGGCCAGAGCGAACGCCGCCCACGGTGGCGTGTTCGGCGCCCAGATGGCCACGGTGTCGCCCGCGCCGATGCCGCGCCGGGCCAGCCAGGCGGCGATGCGTTCCATCCGCCGCCCGAACTCGGCGTAGGTGACCGAGGCTCCGGACACACCTTCCACGAGGGCGACCCGGTCGGGTTGCCGCTCGATCGTGGCCCACACCATGGCCGGCAGCGTCGTCGCGCCCACCGGTACTCCGGGATAGGTACTCCGCCACAGCATCGCGAAACCCCTTCTCGCTTGCCACGTGTCAACTAGACACGTGTCAAGTAGTACCGGCAACGCTTGACACGTGTCAAGGGCCCGGCACAATGATGGTGTGGACACCGAACCCACCCGTGAGCGGATCCTCTCCGCCGCTTGGCGGATGGCCCGCGAGCGCGGCTCGGTCGAGTTCACCCTGGCCGAGATCGCGTCGCTGGCCGGCGTGTCGCGCCAGGCCCTGTACCTGCATTTCGACAACCGGGCCGGGCTCCTCATCGAGATGGCCCGCCGGATCGACCACAGCTCGGGCTTCGTCAGCCGGCTGGCGGCCGCCCGCAAGCTGCCGGCGCTGCCGGGCTTCCGCCGCGTCCTGCGCCTGTGGTACGCGCACCTCAGCGAGATCCTTCCGGTCGCCCGGGCGCTCGAGGCGGCCGCCATCGTCGGGCACGAGGGATCGACGGCCTACCACGACCGCATGGGCTCCTGGCGCGAGACGCTGCGCATCAGCGTCGCCGCGCTGGCCGAGGACGGTCGGCTGCGGCGGGACTGGACCGTCGATCACGCCACCGACTGGGTATGGATGCGGACCCAGCCCGCCAACTACGAGTACCTCGTGCACCAGCGGAGCTGGCCGGCCGACCAGGTCGCGAGCCGAACGATCCGTTCGATCGTCACCGAGCTCACGACGGCGCGGAACGGCTCCTGACACCGTGTCAGGGGCCGCCCGGGTACGTGACCCGTCAGTCGTCGAACCCGAACCCGCTGGCCGTGGCCGACGCGACGAGCTGTCGCATGCGGTCCCCGTCCGCGGCCACCGCGCTCATCAGGTTTCCCAGCCGCTCGAGCGCTTCGCGGTCCCCACCGTAGGCGCAGAACATGCTGGCCTCCGGATCGTAGGACAACCGTCCCTCCAGTTCGGGAGCCGCGGACCGGACCAGGAACCGGGCGACGCCCTCCCAGAAGTACCCGCCCGGTTCGTGGCCGAGCCGCTCGACGAGATCGTCGACCGCGGTGGTGCCGGCGTGCAGCAGCAGCGAGTAGTTCCCCGGCGAGGTCTCGACAATGGTCAGGGGGCTCATCGGCGAAGCGTCGCACCTCTGACCAGCGACCGCAAGGCGTCTATGCTGTCACCTCAGCTCCAGCCGGAAGCGTGAGGAGGACGGGGTGCGGATACCCAAGTTCTGGGCCGTGGTCGAGGGTTCGGGTACGGGTCCGCACGGCGAACGGTTGTTCCGGCGCGTCTGGGGATGGTCGATGTCGTCGACGGCCGAGGCGCTGGCCGTGGCCCAGGAGCGACTGCGGTCCGCCCTGGCCGGTCTCGGGCTCGGTGTGCGCGTGGGCGGCTACTATCCGCGAGCCCCGTTGCGAGAGCCCATCCTGGACGAGATCGTCGTCGACGGCGAGCAGATCCTCGCCGTCACGCGCAACCGGTACGGCGCCGAGGTCCTCAACACCGACCGCGTTCTGATCGCCGACATCGATCTACCCGGGTTGTTGGCGCCGGCGGGCGGCGGCCTGCTGCGACGGCTGTTCCGTCGGGGCACGCCGGCACCCGGTCCTCCGGCGGAGCCGTCCTCGGTGGTCGAACGCCTGGCCACGCTGGCGAACTGGGCTCGCGGCCATCCCGATCTGGGCGTCCTCGTCTACCGCACCGCCTCCGGGCTCCGGGTCTTCGTCACCGGTATCGACGAGCCAGCGGCGTCCGCCGACGGTGAGCGGATTCTCGCCGAACTCGGAACCGACCCGATCTACCGTGAATTGTGCCGCGCCCACGGCACCTTCCGCGCCCGCCTCACGCCCAAACCGTGGCGTATGCCCGGCATCACGGCGCTGCGCGAGCGGTGGCCCTACGCGGACGGCGGCGGCGAACGTCGCTTCCGGCGTTGGCTGGCCGACTACGAGGCCGCCGCCGCCGGATACGCGGTGTGCCGGCGGCTGGCGACCCACGGTCCGGCACCGTCGCCATTGGAGGGTCAGATCGTCGGACTCCACGATGACCGCACCCGGGTACTCGCACCCCTCCCACTCGCCTGAGCCGCGCTGTCGGCCCTGCCCGCACCGCGGCACCACGCAAGATCCACACAACTGCAAGACAGTCGTGGCCTCACAAGGTGTTTGAGGGCACAACTGTCATGCAGTTGTGGCGATCTTGAACCGGATAGGCCAGCTACTCGTCCTCGGCGAACACGACCTCGCGGCGCCGGCGGATGGTCGGGAGGACGGCGACGGCAAGCGCGGCCACGGCCACGGCCAGGAGTGCCGCGGAGATCGGTCGGGTCAGGAAGACCGACGCGTCGCCGCGGGAGATGATGAGCGCCCGCCGCAGGTTCTCCTCGAGCAGTGGCCCGAGGACGAAGCCGAGCAGCAGCGGCGCGGGCTCGCAGCCGCACTTGATCAGGATGTAGCCCAGGATCCCGAAGAACACGATCGCGTACACGTCGTAGGCGTTGAAACCCAGGGAGTACGTACCGATCGCCGCGAATAGGATGATCATCGGGAACAGCACCTGGTACGGGATGCGCAGCAGGTGCACCCACATGCCGATCAGCGGCAGGTTCAGCAGGACGAGCAGCACGTTGCCGATCCACATCGACGCGATGAGGCCCCAGAACAGCGCCGGCTCGTCGGTGATGACGTTGGGGCCGGGGGTGATGCCATGGACGATGAACGCGCCGATCATCAGGGCCATCACCGGGTGCGCGGGTAGACCCAGCGTCAGCAGCGGGATGAACGACGTCTGCGCGGCCGCGTTGTTCGCCGACTCCGGGCCGGCGACGCCCTCGATCGCGCCTTGCCCGAACTCCTGCCGTCGCTTGGAGACGCGTTTCTCGACGGCGTACGAGGTGAACGAGGCCAGCACGTGGCCGCTGCCGGGCAGGACGCCGAGCGCGGCTCCGAGACCGGTGCCCCGCAGGATGGGGCCGACGATCCGGCGCCGGTCCTCGCGGGTCGGCCACAGGTTGCGCACGTTGCCGACGATGGCCGTGCGGGTCTGTTCGTTCTCCAGGTTGCGCAGGATCTCGGCCACGCCGAACAGGCCGACGGCGACCGATACGAAGTCGATGCCGCCGTACAGGTCGCGCTGGCCGAACACGAACCGGGGTGTGCCGGTGTAGATGTCCTGGCCGACCGTTCCCAGCAGGATGCCCAGCGTAATCATCGCCAATGCCTTGACCGTCGAGCCACGCGCCAG